>Ga0247813_10003245_pt1 | contig 10537 bp, 10 predicted proteins | sample UWRJL169409C1_FD_180719 | JGI IMG/M metagenome (GOLD analysis project Ga0247813, IMG submission 180719) | Plant litter microbial communities from Arlington Agricultural Research Station in Wisconsin, United States - UWRJ-L169-409C-1 | ecosystem: Environmental > Terrestrial > Plant litter >... | reverse complement strand
CGTTTACAATTTGGGCTTTGATGTGCTTGCTTAAAAAGACTCCTGCTCCGGCATTGGGGTGTCGCATCACTACCATGTCAACTTTCATGGCCAGAATATTATTTACCGTATCGATCAGTGTTTCACCTTTGCTAACGGATGAAGAGGAAGCGGCAAAATTAACGACATCGGCCGATAATCTTTTTTCTGCGAGTTCAAATGAAAGTTTTGTTCGGGTAGAATTTTCGAAGAAGATATTTGCAATCGTAATGTCTCTTAAAGATGGAACCCGTTTAATAGGTCTATTGATCACGTCTTTAAAATTATTAGCAGTTTCGAAAATCAATTCGATATCATTCAGGTTAATATCTTTAATTCCTAATAGATGTCGGGTCGATAGTTTTTCTGCTGCCATTTTTTATGATTCCTTTTAATCTGTTTAGTATTTTCTAAAATGCCTCGTTATCATTTTAATACGGACGGTTCAGACAATAAGATAACTTTATCTTCTCCTTCATTTTCCTTCCAACTCACTTTTACTTTTTGAGAATCAACACAATCTACTTGTTGGCCAATGTAGTTGGGTTCGATCGGTAGATGTCTTGAAAAGCGTCTGTCAATCAATACCATGAGCTCTACTTTCTCTGGTCTACCAAATGCCAATAAAGCGTCCATTGCTGCACGGATAGTGCGGCCAGTCCAAAGTACATCATCAATTAAGATAACTTGTTTGCCCTCAATGATAAAATCAATGGTATTACTGCTCGCAGTAACTAAACCATCTTTTCTTCTAAAATCGTCCCTAAAAAATGTAATATCTAAATTTCCTTTTTTTATGGATGTTGAAGATAGGATGGAAGATAGTTCTTGATGAACTCTGTCTGCAAAAAAAGTTCCTCTGGGTTGAATCCCTATGAGCACGGTATTAGCGAAATCGGTATGATTTTCAATTAACTGATGACAAAGTCTTTTAATTGTAATTTGGAATTTCTGACCGTTTAGTAGCGTTCTCTTCTGCATGAAACAAGGATTAGGCAAATATAGATGAAAAATTTGAAAGTGAAAACTTGTTTGGTGATTAGTTTATCAAATCCCAATTAGTCTATACAGTTCCTCATTAATTTTTCTCGTGACTTTCCCTGGCAATCCATCTCCAATTTTTTTGCCATCAATTGCTAACACGGGGAATGCATTTTTTGTAGAGCTGCTAATGAAGGCTTCATCCGCAGTTGCGAGTTCGGTAAGTTTAATCTCTTGTGCTACAAAGCGATAATCTTCTAGATTTAGCCCTAATATTTTACTTCTGGTGATGCCTTTTAAAATATCCGTATTTGGCGTAAGTATAGTATGGCCTTTTACGATAAAGAAGTTTGCTCGTGGACATTCACGGAGGGAGCCATTGGTATGATACAGCACATCATGTGCCATATTTTCTTTAATGTAGGATTGCAACCTGATGGCTTGTAAGTAATCTATCGTTTTTATAGTGGGTAATTGACGCTGATGTTCGTAAGTAACCAATTTCATGCCTTGCTCAAAGGCTGCTTTGTCTATTTCAAAAGGAACTTGGGTTAAAATTAAATTCGGTTTAGTCATCGTATAGCCATCCTCCGAAAAACCTCCAGTAAGAATAAATTTTAACCCCGAATTGGGCAGGTTATTCTTCTCCATCAACGCATAGATAGATTTTCTTAGTTCAACTCTATCCACCCCAACATCGATGTTCATTTCTTTTGCCGAATGATAGAAACGGTCAAAATGGTCTTCCAAAAAAATAGGTTCGTGGTGAATGGTTTTTAGGAAATCGAATATGCCAAAACCTCGCTGAATGGACAGGTCCGAGACAGAGATTTTTGCATCGCCTTCGGCATAAAGTTGATGATTGATAGAGATATATCTAGTACGCATTCGGATATCAATTGTGAGTGTTAAAGTTAAAATTTAAAAGTAGAATCCAAAAAGATAGCTTATTTTTGTGAAATGAAATCTGAATTTCCAGTTATTTTTTTCGATGGATTCTGCAATTTATGCAATGGAGCAGTTCAGTTTACAATCGAGAGAGATCGTAAAAATATTTTCAGGTTTGCTTCCTTACAAAGCGATTATGCACATCAAAAACTAAGCGCTCATCTGCTTGGTTCTACTTATGGGCAAAGCATGGTTTTAGTAGAAGAGGGTCAAATCTATGAACGTTCTACAGCTGCTTTAAGGGTGGCTAGAAGACTAGGAGGGTTATGGCCTCTACTTTATGGGTTGATTATTATTCCTAGCTTTATTAGAGACGGAGTGTATAATTACGTCGGAAAAAATCGCTATAAATGGTTTGGTAAGCAAGAAAGTTGTTGGGTTCCTACTCCAGCGTTAGCTAGCAAATTTTTAGATTAACTTATTTCTTTAATACGGCTACACTGTAAGTCCTTTCGACCATCTCACCGGCCCTAGTCGGCACCTCTTCCGTATAACTCCTAAGGTCGATTAATTTAAACGAGGTTTGACCAACTAAATTTTTCAACTTCGCATCATCATATAAATTAAATCCATATGCCGTAAAGGGAAGCGTTTGCATAAACTCTTTTTGCGCGAAGCCGATGCAAAAACAACCATCAATTTTTAATGTGCGATAAACTTCTTTAAGTAAGTCGACTGGATTTTGCCAAAAGTAAATCGTATTCACCGTCATTACCTTACTAAATTGGCCCTCATCAAATGGAATATGTTCCCCATCGTATCGATAAAACAAAGCATTTTTGGAATCATTAGCGCTATTGGCTTCTACACTCATTAGCTCAGAGATTTCTAAACCGAAATAGGTAAGGTTTTCAGCTAGAGCTAAAATTTGAGCGATGTGCCTGCCGTTCCCATGTCCAAGCTCTAAAATACTATCATTCTCCTTTACTTGTAAGGCATAGGCAGTATGCATAGTCATTCCAATATTAGTCAAATGCATCATATCTGCGGTTCGCAGGCCATCTTCGCCTGTCGGACAACTGAGTTGTGCGGCCATTGCTTTGAGTTGTTCATCGGTCATTGCGCTGGTTTTCTTTTGCCGCTCCATAGCCATAGCGTTACTAATAATAAAGGTAAAGTAATACTTAGCGAAACGATGCTATATTGGGCTTTCTTACGGATAATTTCAGGGTCGGCTGTGCTGAAAATGTAAAAAGTTTCTTTGATAGCAAGAATAGTAATTATTGTAAAAATAATAGCAAGTATTTTACGCATGATTTTAATTTGCATCAAATATTAGTTTTTTTATGCAGAATAAAAAAAGCCAGCTGAACAATGCCAGCTAGCCTAATCAAACCAAAATAAAAATTTAATTAATCGCCTTCCCTTTTTACAGGGACTAGATTTTCTAATTCTTCAGCACTGAACAAGGTGTAATGAATTTTAAAAGTTTTTCCTAACGGAGTTTCTAAAGAAAAACCACCTACTCCAAAACCATCGAGTACATCCAAATTAAAGTGTGAGAATTTCCAATATTCGAAAAGATCTCTATCCACCCAAAATTCACAGTCTTCTACATTGCCAATGCATACATCGTTCATTCTCAGGTAAAACCCACCTTTTTCAAAACATTGTGGTTGTGTGCCTTCGCAACATCCTCCAGCTTGATAGAACATTAATTCGCCATGTTTACTCTTTAACTCTTGTATCAAAGCCACAGCTTTTTCAGTAGCATTTAATCTTTCGATTTTATTTTCCATGGCCACTAAAAGAAACCCAATTTATTTTTGTCGTAAGAAATTAACATATTTTTAGCTTGACGGTAGTGACCTAACATCATTTTATGATTTTCTCTCCCTACGCCCGATTGCTTATAACCTCCGAATGGTGCACCTGCAGGATAAGCATGATACTGATTTACCCAAATACGGCCGGCTTGAATTGCTCTTGGCACTTGATAAAGTTGATGGGCATCTCTGGTCCAAACGCCAGCTCCTAATCCATATAAGGTATCATTGGCAATTTCAATAGCTTCTTCAACCGTTTTAAAAGTGGTTACTGCTAGTACCGGTCCGAAAATTTCTTCTTGGAAGATGCGCATTTTGTTATGCCCTTTAAATATAGTTGGCTTGATGTAATAGCCAGTGGCTAGATCGCCCTCCAGCAGGTTAGCCTCGCCACCCGTTAAAACTTCTGCACCTTCTTCTTTGCCCAATTTTATGTAAGAGGCAATTTTCTCAAATTGTATTTTAGATGCTTGGGCACCCATCATTACCGTTTTATCTAGCGGACTTCCAATTTTAATGGCTTCGGTTCTTTCGATTACTTTGGCAATAAACTTTTCATAGATGTCTTCTTGTATTAGTAATCGCGAAGGGCAGGTGCAAATTTCGCCTTGATTTAAGGCAAATAAAACTGCTCCTTCCACCGCTTTATCTAAAAATGCATCGTCGTGGTCCATTACCGAACTAAAGAAAATGTTGGGCGATTTTCCGCCCAATTCGAGAGTTACAGGAATAATATTCTCCGTTGCATATTGCATTACCAATCGTCCTGTTGGCGTAGACCCTGTAAATGCTGCTTTATTTACCTTAGGGTTGGTCACCAAATGCCGGCCTAATTCAGCTCCAAAGCCATTTACAATATTGATTACTCCTGGAGGCAATAAATCGCCAATTAACTCCATTAAGATTAAGATCGATGTTGGAGTGCTTTCTGCAGGTTTTAAAACTACACAGTTACCTGCTGCTAAGGCCGGTGCTAGTTTCCAAATGCCCATGAGTAAGGGGAAGTTCCAAGGTATAATTTGAGCAACAACACCAATTGGCTCATGCACGATTAAAGAAACCGTATATTCATCTAGTTCTGTATGTGAACCCTCCTCTGCTCGTATCACCCCTGCAAAGTAACGGAAGTGATCTATGCCTAGCGGTAAATCTGCAGCTAGCGTTTCCCTAATAGCTTTGCCATTGTCAATGGTCTCTACCGTGGCCAAGTACTCTAGGTTATCCTCCATGCGCTGAGCAATCTTATTCAAGATAATGCTTCGTTGAGTAGCCGAAGTCTTACTCCAGGTCTTAAATGCTTCAGCAGCAGCATCCACTGCCAATGCTATGTCTTCTTTTGTAGAATGAGCTACTTTAGTGAACACTTTTCCATCGATAGGAGAGATGTTGTCGAAATATGCTCCGTTAACTGGAGCTACAAATTTGCCGCCGATGTAGTTATCGTAATGCGACTTAAAGGATGGTCTTTTTACTGTATTTTCCATGTTTACAAAAATTTGGTCATACAAACCTAATGGCAAAGCATACAGAATAGATAGTAAAATCGTTTCATCTAGTAGCATTATAGTTGCAAGCGGTGTAACGTTAATGAATTAAAGGTATATTTGATATATACCTTAATAGCTAACCAAATCTTATTCAGCTATGCAGCATACGTTAAATCAAGTGAACCTGAGCAAGGTCGAAAATTTACAAACGCTAGTAGAAAACAGAACTGCCTATACGTTAGAGCGTTGCGAGTTAAATGTTTTTGAAACCTACACACCCTCCTTTAAAGTTCCATTAACCTTTACTGATTTTGTGATTACCAGCATGTTACGTGGTAAGAAGGTGATGCATTTATTTGATAAGCAAGGATTTGATTATATGCCTGGTCAGACCGTTATTGTACCCCCAGAAGTGACCATGAAAATTGATTTTCCAGAAGCTTCTGATTTAAATCCTACTCAATGTATTGCTTTAGCCATAGATAATGAGCAAATCAAAAAGACAATCAGTTATTTGAATGAATTTTTCCCAAAAGAAGATAGTGGTAAAAAATGGTTCTTGAATTACGATGAATACCACTTTTATAATAATGAAGAAATTGCGTATTTGATCAATAAAGTTATCCGAATTTGTTCAGAGAAATCGAAAGAAAAAGATGTGCTAGCCGATCTCACGCTAAAAGAGTTATTAGTTAGGATTATGCAAAGCCAAAACCTTAAAACAGTTAATGAAGATTTAGCAACTAATCATAATCCTTTAGCCTATGTAATGGGGTATATTAAAGCAAATTTGAACGAAAAGATAAGTATCGATAGCTTAAGTAGTAAAGCCTGCATGAGTAAAGCCACCTTCTATCGATTGTTTAAACGCGAATTGGGAATTAGTCCAAATGATTACATTTTAATCGAAAAAATGAATAAAGCGAAGGAATTACTGCGCTTGCCGGGAAATAAAATTGCCGCCATAAGTTATGAATTGGGATTTAGCGACAGTAATTATTTTATTAAAGCCTTTAAAAAATTGGTAGGCGTTACCCCAGGAGCTTATCAGCTACAGGCCCTTCATCAATTTGCGCATTAATGCGCTGATAGGTCATTATTGCTAACGATATTTTTTATGTACAGTTAGTGAGCAATGCGGCTTAAAAATTACAGCATTTGGAAATTAATTTTCGAGATATCTCTTGCTATACACAATGCCCATCAGATCATACCGTTTGAACTGCATTTTTAACCGCTTCAAGAAATCAGGATAACTTTTAGTTGCTTTTGGACTCCAAAGTACTTCACTTAGTGCATCTAATCTCGGAAATAGCATGTATTGTACTTTGGCAGGATTGGTAATGTATTCAGACCATAGATTTCCTTGTGCGCCCCAGATGTAGGTTGCCTCTTCGGCATTTAATTCTGCCGGAATTGGTTCGTAGTGGTAAACGGTTTCTAACGGCAAAAACTTAGCAGCCGCTAAGCTGTCATCCTTCATAAATTGTTTGTGATTCAAATACAGTTTATCTTCAGGCGTCATGATCACCTTTTGCTTAACTTTTGCCGCAGCTATTCCTCCTTTTTCTCCTCTCCAGCTCATTACAACTGCATTTGGAGCAAGTCCACCATCTAGAATCTCGTCCCAACCGATGATGGTTTTTCCTTTGCTGTTTACAAATTTTTCCATGCGATTAATGAAATAGCTTTGTAAGGCACTTTCATCTTTTAGGTTATTCGCTTTCATCATTTGTTGAGTTGCTGATGAACTTTTCCACCAAATTTTTGAAGCTTCGTCCCCACCAATATGGAGGTATGGTGAAGGAAATAATGTCATTACTTCGGTTAAAACATTTTCTAAGAATTCAAAGGTTTTTTCAGTAGGAGCTAGTACATTATTGTACTTATTCATCATTCCCCAGGTTTGGGCGACTTCATATTTTTTGTTGGGTTCTGTTCCCAATTCAGGGTAAGCCGCTAAAGCCGCCATACTATGCGCTGGCATTTCGATTTCTGGAATAATCGTAATATACCTTTTTGCGGCATACTCAATTACATCTTTAATCTCCTCTTGCGTATAATAACCGCCATGCTTAATTCCATCAGTTTGAATAGAAGCTTCTTTCGGGGTAATTCGAACTTCACTCGGAAGTACTTGATATTTAATTGCTTCGTTTCCCTTTCCTGGCCAAAGGCCAATAATACTTCCATTTCTCCAAGCACCTATTTCAGTGAGTTTCGGATATTTTTTTATCTCTATTCTCCATCCATGATCATCGGTTAAATGCCAATGGAAGTAGTTCATTTTGTGAAGTGCGAGGTAATCAATATATCTTTTTACGAATGCTACATCGAAAAAGTGTCGACTTACATCAAGGTGCATACCGCGGTATTCGAAACGGGGGTAGTCTATAATTTCAATAGGCGGTACGTTTAATGGCATACTTCTATCAGTAGGAAGCAGTTGTATGATGCTTTGAACCGCATAAAACAATCCTTCTTCGGTATTTGCAACTGCTGTCATCAGGTGTTTTGCCATTACATTTATAGCATATTGACCTGGTTTTAGTCCTTCATTATCATTAATATGCAACACAATGGTTTTGCCTTCAAAGTCTTTACCTTCCTTGCTTATTTTTAATTTAAGCTTATAGTATTTAAGAAGGTAAGCTGCTAAGAAATTAGCCGAATTTTGTTCTCTTTCGTTTACAATGCCTATAACGGTATTGCTATCGATGCCAAAACTTTCTTTGTTAAATGCATGTGGAACAACTGTTACGGGCTTTGGGATAATATTTACTTCTTGAGCTGAGAGGTTAAAGCTGATTAGAAAAAGCAAGATGCAAAGGTTAAGGTATTTCATTGGTGAGTGGATTTCCTCAAAGGTAGGAATTACTTACGAAGTCGGCCATTCTAAAATTTAAGCCAAAAAAAAGCCCTTGAGTTAATCAAGGGCTTTAATATATAGACCGAATTGCGCATTCGATCTATCGATAAAAGATTAATTTCCTTTTTTCTTGCTTTCTTCGCCTTCCATTTGCTCTTTTAACTGAGCTAATACGCCAAGATCACCTAGAGTAGATTTCTCTACAGAATCTTTTACTTTTTTAACTGCACTTACAGAAGCTTTAGCTTCTTTCTTTTTAGTAGCTCTTTCTTCAGCAGCAACTTCAGCTTTCGCCTCTTCCCAGATACGGGCGTGAGAAACAACGATACGTTTGGCATCTTTGTTGAACTCGATGATTTTGAAATCATTAGTTTCTTCAGCTTTGATTACAGAACCGTCTTCTTTAGCCATGTGTTTAGTAGGTACGAAACCTTCTACGCCATAAGGTAAAGCAATAACAGCACCTTTATCAGTTACTTTAACTACAGTACCTTGGTGAATTGAATCCAAAGTAAAGATAGTTTCGAAAGTATCCCAAGGGTTTTCTTCTAATTGTTTGTGACCTAAGCTTAATTTGCGGTTATCAACGTCAAGTTCTAAAACAACAACGTCTAAGGTATCACCAACTTTAGTAAACTCGTTAGGATGGTTCACTTTTTTGCTCCAAGATAAATCAGAAATGTGGATTAATCCATCAATTCCTTCTTCAATTTCAACAAATACACCGAAGTTAGTCATGTTCTTAACTACCGCTTGATGTTTGCTTCCAATTGGATATCTTTCGGCAACATTACCCCAAGGATCTTGAGTTAATTGTTTGATACCTAAGCTCATTTTACGCTCATCTCTGTCTAAAGTTAAAACTTCAGCTTCGATTTCATCGCCAACTTTTAAGAATTCTTGTGGTGAACGTAGGTTTTGTGACCAGCTCATTTCTGAAACGTGGATTAAACCTTCAACACCTGGAATGATTTCTAAGAAAGCGCCGTAATCAGCTACAGTAACAATTTTACCTTTAACTTTAGAACCAACAGCTAAGTTAGCATCTAAATTTTCCCAAGGGTGTGGAGTTAATTGTTTTAAGCCTAAAGCAATACGTTTTTTCTCATCATCAAAGTCTAAAACAACAACGTTGATTTTTTCGTCTAATGATAATACTTCTTTCGGATGCTCTATGCGGCCCCAAGAAATATCAGTGATGTGCAATAAACCGTCAACACCACCTAAATCGATGAACACACCAAAGTCAGTAATGTTTTTCACAGTACCTTCTAATACTTGTCCTTTTTCTAATTTAGAAACGATTTCAACTTTTTGGCTTTCTAAATCGTCTTCAATTAAGATTTTATGAGAAACTACTACGTTTTTAAACTCATGATTAATTTTAACAACTTTGAATTCCATTGTTTTACCAACGTAAACATCGTAATCGCGGATAGGTTTAATGTCGATTTGAGAACCAGGTAAGAACGCCTCTACACCCATAATGTCAACAATTAAACCACCTTTAGTACGGCTTTTCACAAAACCATTAATGATAGTGTCATTGTCAAGGGCTGCGTTAATAGTTTCCCAAGAACGTTGTGTTTTTGCTCTCTTACGAGATAAAATCAATTGACCATTCGCATCTTCTGGAGCTTCTACGAAAACATCCACTGAATCGCCAATTTTCAAATCAGGTGTATCACGGAACTCTGAAGTAGAAACTAAACCGTCAGATTTAAATCCAACATTTAATACTACATCTTTGTTGTTGATAGACACAACGATACCACTGATGATTTCGCCTTGTGTGATTTGATTGAAAGTATCAGTATACATTTCTTCAAACTTTTTACGGTCTGCATCACTGTAGTTACCAAATACTTTATCATCTGCATCCCAATCAAAATCTTGATCTGGTGTTGCTAATGATGATTTGATTTGTTCGATCGATACTGAATCAGCTTCTGATTCTATCGTTTCTTTCTCGGTCAGACGAGCGTCTGCACCTTGTAATTCGGCTGTTTTAGCCTCTAGTTCTTTTTCTGCTACTTGTTTTTTAGCCATTAATTAATTATCTCCTTTGTTCCCTATTTAGGGACTGCAAAGGTAGATATTTCTTTTTTAAAAGAAAAGAAATTTTTAATAAATGTTGCTGATAGTAAGGAGTATAGCACAAGATATATTGCCTATGGAGAGGAGGTGGCGCCTAATTTCGCTAAAATCTGATCTAATTTAACTTTATTCTTTGCGTAAGGTGCTAAGTTAAATAGTTTTACAGATTTGAAATCTATGGGGTGACTTTCGCTTTGCAAAGAGATGTAACCCCCAGTTAAAGCCTTTCCATCTTGCTTCACTTTAGGGTCGTAGTTACTCACACTACCTCCCCCAATTTGGGGTTTAGTATAGGTTAAAACAATTTCTTTATTTACGATATGTTTAATGATCGAATCTCCCAATACTAAGAATTCTGCAGTGACCCATTG
>Ga0247813_10003242_pt1 | contig 10545 bp, 8 predicted proteins | sample UWRJL169409C1_FD_180719 | JGI IMG/M metagenome (GOLD analysis project Ga0247813, IMG submission 180719) | Plant litter microbial communities from Arlington Agricultural Research Station in Wisconsin, United States - UWRJ-L169-409C-1 | ecosystem: Environmental > Terrestrial > Plant litter >... | reverse complement strand
CTCGAGGGCGCGGTCCACGTCGTCGAGGGGAGCCTCGCCCGCGGTGATCCGCGCGATGAGACCACTCGGATCGGTGATGTCCTCGGCGGTGGGTACCAGGTCGGGATGGAACCACAGGGCGTCGCGCTTCTGGGCACCCACGGCATCCGTCACCTGGCGCCACATGGCCGCGGCCTCGCGAAGGCGACGCGGCCGCAGTTCGAGGCCGACGAGGGTCGCGAACGCCGACTCGGCGGGACCGCCGGCAGCACGGCGGCGACGCACGGTCTCGGCGATGGCTGCGCTGCGCGGCAGGCGCACGGTGGCTTCGGCGGTCACCACGTCGACCCAGCCGTCGATCAGGGCGAGCATGGTCTCGAGGCGGCCGAGTGCGGCGAGCTGCTCCTCGCTCTTCGGCGGGATCAGCGCTCCGCTCGTCATGGCCGCACGCAACTCCTCGGGGTTCGAGGGATCGAAGCCCTCGGCGATCTGCTCGAGGGCGTCGGTGTCGATGCGGATTCCGCGCGCGTACTCGGTGATCGAGCTGAGCAACTGCAGTCGCAGCCACCTGGCGTGACGGAACAGGCGGGCGTGGGCGAGCTCGCGCACGGCGAGGTAGAGCTGCACCTGGTCGATGGGAACATCGAGTCCGGCCGCGAAGGCCACGACGTTCTGGGGGATGATGGCAGCCTGCTGGTCGGCCTCACCGAGCGGTCCGAGCAGCGGGATGCCGATGTCACCACCCGAGACGACCTCGCTCGCGAGCTGTCCGACGACCTGGCCGAGCTGCATGGCGAACAGGGTGCCGCCGACGTTGCGCACCATGTTGCTCGCTCCGTCGATCATCTCGCTCATCTCTTCGGGGGCCTGTTCGCGCAGCACGTCGGAGAGGGAGTTGGCGATGCTCGTGGCGACCGGCTCGGAGAGCTGGGTCCAGAACGCCATGGTGGCCGTCACCCACTCGGTTCGGCTCATCAGGCGGGGTTCGACGGTGAGCTCGGAGATGTCGGTGGTCTCGGCGAGCCAGAGCGACGCGACGTGCAGCGCCTGCTCGAGCTGCGAGCGCTCGGCGGGCAGCGAGACGACTGTCGAGCGGGAGGCGAGACTCGTCGCCTGCTCGAGGGCGAGACCCCAGTTGGGGCCGTCGCTGCTCGAGGAGAGGGCGTTCTGCAGCTGGCTGATGAGCTGGCGTACGAGCTCCGGGTCATCGGGCAGTCCGGCCGCGCTCGCGAGCTGGCTGGGGTCGAATTCTGCGTTGCCCGAGAGGAACTCGCGCATCATGTCGCGGAACTCTTTCTCGGCGTCGTCGCGGGGGTCATCAGGCATAAATCCACGCTAGCCCCCCGCTGGGCTTCCTCACTGGTAATTCACCTATGCTGAAGGCTCCGTCTGTGCGCCCGTGGCGAACAGCACGTTCCTCCCCGAATCTTCCGAAGGATAACGGTGTCGCTTTTCACCGATGTTGAGCCCGATCCGCCGCGCCGTCGAGGCGGTGGCTGGTTCGGCTGGTCACTGCTCGGCTTCGCCCTGGTCGCCATCACCGTCGTCGCGCTCCTGCCGTCCCCGTACGTGATCGAGAAGCCCGGTCCCGTCTTCGACACCCTCGGCACCGTGCCCATCGAGGGTGAGGACGTGCCGCTCATCGACATCCCGATGGAGGAGACGTATCCCACTACCGGATCCCTCAGCCTGCTCACCGTGTCGATCGTCGGCAACCGCGAGAGCCCGCTCCGCTGGTTCGAGACGGCCACGGCATGGCTCGACCCGAGCAAGGCCGTTGTGCCGATCGACCAGGTCTACCCGCAGGGCGTGACGGTCGAGCAGTCCTCCGAGGCGAGCCGCGTGCAGATGGAGGTGTCCCAGCAGGAGGCGATCGCCGCAGCCCTCGACCGGCTCGGCTACGACTTCACGAGCACCCTGACCATTGCCGGGCTCACCGAGGGCAGCCCGTCCGATGGGCAGATCGAGGAGGGCGACGTCATCGTGAGCCTCAACGACACGAGCTACCTCTACGTCTCCCAGATGCGTGAGGCGATCGCCGCGAACGGCGTCGACAAGCCGATGACCCTGGTCGTCGAGCGTGAGGGCGTCGAGAAGACATTCGAGATCACTCCCGAACTCAGCCCCGAGAACGGAACGGCCGAGCGCGTGCCCGTTCTCGGCGTGCTCATCAGCAACGCCTACGACTTCCCCTTCGACGTCACCATCCAGCTCGAGAACGTCGGCGGACCGAGCGCCGGCCAGATGTTCGCGCTCGGCATAATCGACAAACTGACCAAGGGCGACCTCAATGGCGGTGAGGATGTCGCCGGCACCGGGACCATCACCGGCGAGGGCGATGTCGGCCCCATCGGCGGCATCAGGCAGAAGATGTACGGCGCCCTGAACGCAGGCGCCAGCTACTTCCTCGCGCCCGTGGAGAACTGCGACGAGGTCACCGGGCACATTCCCGACGGCCTCTCCGTCTTCGCCGTGGACGACCTCGACGATTCCATGGCGGCGCTCGCCGGCATCGCCTCGGGAGAGACCGCGGGGCTTCCCGCCTGCCCCACCGAGTAACTGTCAGGCAAGGCCGGGCTTCGCACCAATAAGATGACGAAGACCGCAATCTAGACACCAGGAGCAGTCCACGTGACGTCCACAGCAACGCCGCCAGCCAGCCGAACGAGGGTCACCCTCACCATCACAGCGGCGATTCTCGCCATCATCGTGGTGGTCTTCTTCCTCTTCGCCGGCCTCTACGCCGATGTCCTCTGGTTCGACCAGCTCGGGTTCCTCGAAGTGCTCACCACGCAGTGGGTCGCCACCGTGGTCATGTTCCTCGTCGGCTTCGTCGCCATGGCCGTTCCGGTCTGGGTGAGCATCGAGATAGCCTTCCGCGCGCGCCCGGTGTACGCGAAGCTCAACTCCCAGCTCGACCGCTACCAGCAGGTCATCGAGCCGCTGCGTCGTCTCGCCATGTTCGGCATCCCGGCCGTGCTCGGTGTCTTCGCCGGTGTCTCGACGGCGGCCCGCTGGCAGACCGTGCTGCAGTACCTCAACCGCACGCCCTTCGGCCAGACCGACCCCCAGTTCAACCTCGACCTCGGGTTCTACTTCTTCGAGCTGCCGTTCTACCACGGCGTCGTCGGCTACGCCTCGGCGATCGTGCTCATCTCCTTCCTCGCCGCATTCGCGACGAGCTACCTCTACGGCGCCTTCCGCGTGCTCGGCCGCGAGGTGCGCATCTCGCGTTCCGCGCGCATCCAGCTCTCGGTCACTGCGGCGCTGTTCCTCGCCATTCAGGCGGTGAGCCTCTGGCTCGACCAGTACCTCACCCTCGCGGGTACGAGCGCCGGATTCCTCGGCAACGGTGCCGGATACACCGAGGTCAACTCGGTCATCCCGAGCAAGGCGATCCTGGCCGGCATCGCCGCGCTCGTCGCACTGCTGTTCATCTTCACCGCGATCGTCGGACGCTGGCGACTGCCGGTCATCGGCACCGCACTGCTGATCGTGAGCTCGCTCCTGGTCGGATCCGTCTACCCGTGGATCGTGCAGCGCTTCCAGGTCGACCCGAACGCCCGCACGCTCGAGGCCGACTACATCGAGCGCAGCATCGACGCGACGCGTGACGCCTACGGTGTCGCCGACGTGGTCGAGCAGACCTACGACGCGCAGACCGACGCCGCGGCCGGCGCCCTGCGCGAGGACGCCGAGACCACGGCCAACATCCGCATCATCGACCCCGCGCTGGTCTCGGACTCGTTCGCCCAGCTCGAGCGTTTCAAGCAGTACTACAAGTTCTCGCCACACCTCGACGTGGACCGCTACGAGATCGACGGCAAGAAGCAGGACACCGTTATCGCCGTTCGCGAGCTGGACCAGGACGGTCTCGGCGACGCCCAGAGCTGGTACAACAACACCGTCGTCTACACGCACGGTTACGGCGTTGTGGCTGCCTACGGCAACCAGCGCACGACCGACGGCCAGCCCGTGTTCCTCGAGTCGGGCATCCCGAGCTCTGGCGATCTCGGCAAGTTCGAGCCGCGCATCTACTTCGGCGAGAACTCGCCCGCCTACTCGATCGTCGGCGGATCGAAGGACTCCGAGCCGATCGAGCACGACTACCCCTCGGGTGACGACGATGAAGAAGAGGTCAGCGCATCGGGAACGTCGACGACCTTCCAGGGCAACGGCGGACCGAAGCTCGACAGCATCTTCGCCAAGCTCATCTACTCGATCAAGTACCAGTCGACCGACATCTTCCTGTCGTCGGCCGTGACCGACGACTCGCAGATCCTGTACGACCGCAACCCGATCACCCGCGTGCAGAAGGTCGCTCCGTACCTCACGACCGACAGCGACGCCTACCCGGCCGTTGTTGACGAGAAGATCGTCTGGATCGTCGACGCGTACACCACGAGCTCGAACTACCCGTACTCCAAGGTGGAGCAGCTCAGCACCGCGATCGCGGACACCAACACGAAGGCGCCGCTGTACGCGGTGGACAACCTCAACTACATCCGCAACTCGGTGAAGGCCACGGTCGACGCCTATTCGGGTGAGGTCACGCTGTACGCGTGGGACGAGGCCGACCCGGTGCTCAAGACGTGGAGCAAGATCTTCCCGACCACCGTGAAGTCCAAGGACGACATGAGCAAGGAACTGCGCGCCCACGTGCGGTATCCGGCCGACCTGTTCAAGGTGCAGCGCTCGATCCTCGGATCGTTCCACGTCACCGACACGAACTCGTTCTACTCGGGCAACGACCAGTGGGTCACCCCGAACGACCCCACGTCGCCCAAGTCGAACCCGACGCTGCAGCCGCCGTACTACCTGACCATGCAGGTACCCGGCACCGACAGCCCCGCGTTCTCGCTCTACTCCAGCTTCATTCCGAAGGCGAGTGGAACGTCATCCAGCAACAACCTGACCGGCTACCTCGCGGTCAACGCGGATGACGGCGAGGACTACGGAAAACTGACCCTGCTGACCCTGCCGCGCAAGAACACCGTGCCGGGCCCGGGCCAGGTGCAGAACTCGTTCAGTTCGGACACGACCGTGGCCAACCAGCTCGCCATCATCAAGCGCGGTGACACCGATGTGCTGCTGGGCAACCTGCTCACCCTGCCCGTGGGTGGCGGACTGCTCTACGTGCAGCCCGTCTACGTGCAGGCGACCGGTGACACCAGCTACCCGCTGCTGCGCAAGGTGCTCGTCGGCTTCGGCGACAAGATCGCGTTCGAGGACACCCTCGATGAAGCGCTCGACTCCCTCTTCGACGGAGACTCGGGTGCGGCGGCCGGTGACGGCGACGTCGATCCGGGAACCGAGGAGCCGGATCCCGGCACCGAGGAACCGGATCCCGGAACGGACGAACCCTCCACCGGCGGCAACGCGGCACTCACCGCGGCACTCGCCGACGCCAAGGAAGCCCTCGATGACCGCAATGCGGCCTACGCCGAGAACGACCTGGTCAAGGCGGCCGAGGCAGATGTGCGACTGACCGAGGCGCTCACCCGCGCCATCGCCGCGAGCAACTAGAACGAGCCATGGTCGACCTCACCTCTGGGGAGTGGCTCGACGCCAACCGGGCGCAGTGGGACGAGAGAGTCCCACTGCACCTGGCCAGCGAGTTCTACAACGTCGATGCTCTGCGGGCCGGCGAGGCGAGGCTGTACCCGGTCGAGGAGCGGGAACTGGCCGAGGTGTTCCCCGAGGGGCTCGAGGGCAAGAGGGTGCTGCACCTGCAGTGCCACTTCGGCGCCGACTCGTTGGTGCTCGCGCAGCGCGGTGCCAGCGTCGTGGGCGTCGACTTCTCGAAACCGGCCATCACGGCGGCGCGCGGGCTCGCGGCCGAGCTGGGGCTCGGGGCACGGTTCATCCACGCCAATGTGTACGACGCCCGGCACATCCTGCCGGAGCCGGAATCCTTCGACGTGGTCTACACGACGTGGGGCACCATCGGCTGGCTGCCCGACGTGGCCGAGTGGGCGCGCATCATCGCCTGGTACCTGAAGCCCGGCGGCAAGCTCTACTTCGCCGACAGTCATCCCACCGGCTGGGTCTTCGACGACGACCTGGTCATGACCTACCCGTACGACAACAACGGCGAGGCCGACGTGGTCGAGAGCGCGAGCACCTATGGTGCGTCGGGCGAGACGGCTGCGACGACGACCTTCGAGTGGATGCACCCGCTCAGCGAAACCCTCGGCGCCCTCATGGCCGCCGGGCTCACCCTCGACTTCTTCCACGAGCACTACGAGGTGCCGTACCGCATGTTCTCCGCGCTCGAACCTACGGCGGATCGCATGTTCGCGTGGCCGGACAAGAAGTGGCTGCCGCTCGCCCTGTCGCTCGCGGCAACGCGCTCCGCCTGACCACATCCTGAGCGCTGGTGACCCCGACTCGCGCGCTGTGCTAGTGTTGATTCTTGTGCCGCGGGGTGGAGCAGTTCGGTAGCTCGCTGGGCTCATAACCCAGAGGTCGCAGGTTCAAATCCTGTCCCCGCAACAGATGAAGGCCCGGAACCGCAAGGTTCCGGGCCTTTTGTTGTTCCCGGAAGAGTCGTGACGGGGTACTTAAAGCCTTGACAGGGCACTTTCATTTTGGAAGTGTTACCCCTATGAGCCTCTTCATCACCTGCCCGGTCGCCAGCGTCGAACGCTCGACCGCCTTCTACACGGCCCTCGGTTGGACGATCAACGCCGAGATGTCCGATCACAACGTGTCGTGCTTCGCGATCGCTCCCGAGCAGTACCTCATGCTCGGCAGTCGCGAGATGTACGAGAGCGTCGGCGCGACCGAGGAGCTGATCGGCGGGCCGGACACCCCCTCGAAGGTGACCGTGTCATTCGACCTCGAGAGCCGTGAGGCGGTCGACGAGCTCGTGGAGCGCGCCGCTGCAGCGGGCGGGCGCGTCGGTGACATCGACGACTACCCGTTTATGTACCAGCGGCAGTTCGACGATCCTGACGGCTACCACTACTCGCCGTTCTGGATGAAGCCGGACACCGATCCGTCCGCGTGAGCGACCTCGCCGCGGCCATCGAGGTCGTCGGGGCGCGCTGGGCACTGCTCATCGTCGAGCGACTCCTCGACGGGCCGCAGCGATACGGCGACCTGCAGCGCGAACTCGGAATGGGCACCAACATGCTCGCGACTCGCCTGCGCGAGCTGGAGGCTGCCGGCGTGCTCTACCGGCTGCCTCTCCGGCACAACACCCGGGCGTATGCCCTGACCGATCGCGGGCTGGCCCTGCGGGCGACCATCGTCGAGCTCGGTCGCTGGGGTGCCGAGCACACGTAGGCGTCCCGGCGTTTCGTGTGTCGGTCACCCCGGGCGGATAAGTGCGCCCCTCTACGCTGTACTCATGACGAATAGCTCGGGCCTCGCAGTGTCGCAGTTCGCTCCGGTCGCGGATGTCGCCACGAACCTGGCGACGATGACCGGGCTCGCCGAGCTCGCGGTCTCCCGCGGCGCGAGCCTCGTGGTCTTCCCTGAGTACTCCTCGTGGTTCACCCCCGACATGGACCAGCGGTGGCTGGATGCCGCGCAGGACCTGGACGGCGAGTTCGTGGCCGGCGTCGCCGCGCTGGGCGTGCGGCTGGGCATCCACATCGTCGCGGGCTTCATCGAGCGCACGGACGACCCGGCGCGCATCTCGAACACCCTGGTCGCCATCGACCCGGACGGTACGGTCGTCGCGACCTACAGCAAGCTGCACCTCTACGACGCGTTCGGCGGCCGCGAGAGCGACTGGGTGAAGCCGGGCGCCATCGAGGATCCGCAGACCTTTGTGTGGGGCGACCTCACCGTCGGCCTGCAGACCTGTTACGACCTGCGCTTTCCCGAAGTCACGCGTCGCATCGTCGACGCCGGTGCGGACGTGGTGCTGGTGCCGAGCGAGTGGGTGCGCGGCCCGCTCAAGGAGCACCACTGGCGCACCCTTGTCACCGCTCGAGCCCTCGAGAACACGATCTACGTCGCCGCGGCAGACCACGCCCCGCCGGTCGGTGTGGGCAACAGCATGATCGTCGATCCGATGGGGGTGGAGCTGGTCACCGTGGGCGAACAGACGGATATCGCCGTCGCCTGGCCGACCGCCGAACGCATCGCGCAGGTGCGCACCGTCAACCCGTCGCTCGCGCACAGACGGTTCGGTATCGTCCCGATCCAGCCCAGCACGTAAGCTAGGCCTACCGGCGGTGGGAGGGAACCCTGTGCCTGATCCTTATCGTGTTCTGGTCATCGAGGACGACCCCGACGTCGCGCTCTACACGCGCACCGTGCTCGAGAAGCGCGGCGGCTGTGTCGTCGTCTGGATCGCCGACCCCTTCCTCGCCCGCGAGCAGGTCATCACGTTCAATCCCGATGTGGTCGTCACCGACATCGAAATGCCCGGGATGACCGGGCTCGAGCTCATGCGTCGCCTCCGCCTCGACACACCCGACCTGCCGGTCGTCGTGATGACCGCCCACGTCTCGGTCGAGTACGCGGTCGGTGCCCTGCGCGCCCAGGCGGACGAGTTCCTCATCAAGCCCATCGCCGCGGCGGACCTGGTCGCCGCCGTCACGCGTCTCGCCGCCGACGGCCGCGCCAACCGTGCTGCGGCGCGCCCCCGCGAGTTCGTGCTCGCGGTCGGTGCGCACCCCGACGATGTCGAGCTCGGAGTCGGCGGGATCCTCGCCGCACACCGTGCCGCCGGTGACACGGTAGTGATCCTCACGCTGTCCCGCGGGGCAAAGGGCGGGGAGCCGGGGGACCGCCAGGGAGAGGCGATGGCCTCGGCTGAACTGCTGGGCGCCCGCCTGTTCCTCGAAGACCTCACCGACACCGAGATCCCCAACGGCGGCTCTACCGTGGCCATCATCGAGCGGGTCGTGCGTGAAGTCGAGCCGACCATCGTGTACACGCACAGCGCGCACGACCGGCACCAGGACCATCGCGCCGTCCACGAGGCGACCGTCGTGGCTACCCGAGCCGTGCGCACCGTCGCCTGTTTCCAGAGCCCGTCGTCGACCGTGGACTTCCGCCCGTCGCGCTTCGTGCCGATCGACGGCTTCACCGATGCGAAGCTCGACCTGCTCGCGTGCTTCCGGTCGCAGGCGGGAATCCGCGACTACCTCGAACCCGAGCTGGTGCTCGCCACCGCCCGCTACTGGGGCCGGTACGGCAACGCGACGAGCGTCGAGCCGCTCGAGGTCATCCGCGAGACCTCCGACCTGTCGACGCCGTTCCGTGCGAATTCGACGACCAGCGCAACACCCGAAGGGCTGACCCAGTGATCCGTGTACTCGTGACGGGTGCGGGAGGCCCGGCGGGCGTTGCCGTCATCCGGTCCCTGCTCGCACGTGAGGACGTCGAGGTCTTCGCCGCCGATATGGACGGCTGGGCGAGCGGCCTGTACCTCGTGCCCGCCGAACGTCGCCGGCTGGTGCAGCCGGGTGCCTCCGAGCCGTTCGTCGACGAGCTGATGGCGACCTGCGCCGCGGACGCGATCGACGTGGTGTTCTCCACGGTCGATGTGGAGCTGCCCGCCCTCGCGAGACGCCGGGATGAGCTGCTCGCCGCGGGCACCGCCCTCGCCGCCCCGTCGCTCGACACCCTCGAGGTGTGCCTCGACAAGTTCCTTCTCGCCGAGGCCTGCGCCGACGCTCTTCGGGTGCCGACCACCCGCCTGCTCGACGACGCCGGTGTCGCCGAGCACTGGGAGTTCCCGGTCATCGTCAAGCCCCGCCGGGGCGCCGGCTCGCGGGGTGTGCGGCTGGTCGCCGACCGCGCGCAGCTCGAATCGATCGCACGGGATGACGCCCTGCTCATCCAGGAGCACCTCCCCGGGGACGAGTTCAGCGTCGACGTTCTCGCGGACGCCTCCGGCCACGTCGTCGCCGCCGTTCCGCGCACGCGCACGCGGGTCGACTCCGGCGTCTCGATCGCGGGGCGCACGGTGCTCAATGCCGAGCTGGAGCGCACGGCTGCTGCGGTGGCCGTGGCGATCGGGCTCACCGGTGTCGCCAACGTGCAGCTGCGCTACGACACGGCGGGTGTTCCTGCACTGCTCGAGGTCAACCCACGCTTCCCGGGAGCCATGCCCCTCACCATCGCGGCCGGGGTCGACATGCCGTCGCTCGCCCTCGACCTCGCCCTCGGTCGCCCCGTGCCGTCCAGCGTCGGTTTCCGCGAGATTGCGAACGTGCGCTATCTCGAGGACGTCTTCGTGGGCGTCGACGAGATCCTGCACTCCGAACACGCGGCGCACGGCGAGCTGGACGACTGATGGAACTGCTGCTGGGCGACTTCCACGTGCACTCCACGTTCTCGGACGACGCCGTCTCCACGGTCGGCGAGAACATCGCCGCAGCCTCGGCTCGGGGACTGCAGACGCTTCGACTCATCGATCACGTGCGGGCCTCCACCGACTGGGTCCCGAGTTTCGTGGCGGCCGTCGCCGCAGAGCCGGTTCCCGAGGGTCTCGAGATCCTCACCGGCGTGGAGACCAAGATCCTCGACGGGCGAGGATCGCTCGACCTGCCCCCCGACCTCATCGTCGGTGCAGGGGGAGTCGACGCGATCGTGCTCGCC
>Ga0247813_10003240_pt1 | contig 10554 bp, 10 predicted proteins | sample UWRJL169409C1_FD_180719 | JGI IMG/M metagenome (GOLD analysis project Ga0247813, IMG submission 180719) | Plant litter microbial communities from Arlington Agricultural Research Station in Wisconsin, United States - UWRJ-L169-409C-1 | ecosystem: Environmental > Terrestrial > Plant litter >... | reverse complement strand
CCGAGTAGATGGCGAGGGTGCCGGCCTGGTCTTCAAAGGACGGGTATGGCGCCGGGAAGCTGAAGCGTGCGGTCGCGTCGTCGACGGCCTCAACGCTGTCGATTCGGTCGGTGACCGACCCGATGGTGCTGCCTTCGACGGTCTTGTGGCGGTTGTAGGTCGCTGCGACGTCTGCCGCGGTGATCGGTGTGCCGTCAGAGAAGTTCGCGTCCCGCAGCGAAACCGTCGCCTCGGTGAAGTCGCCGTTGAACTCGACGGCTTCGGCCAGCCCGGGCTCGACGGTGCCGTCTGCCGAGGTGAGGAACAGTGACGTGTTCATGAGGACGCTGGCAATGCGGTCAGTCGCGGAGACTGACGCCGTGGGATCGAAACTCGAGTTCGGCGCGGGCAGTGAGATCGTCGCCGTCTCCATAGCGGCGCCGTCCCATTCCTCGGCCTGCGCTGGTGCCTTCGTTCCCGAGCACGCCGACAAGACGAGCACGCCGGCGATAGCGGCCGCCGCGAGCGCGACGGGGGTGGACCTTCTGTGATTCATGGTGTTTCCTCCAGGGAGATGAAACCGGCACATCTATGTGCCGGCCGGGTGCCGGCGAACCGGCGGTGATTTTGTAGGGGCGGGTGTTGAACTGCGGACCCTGCACATGCAGGGGCTCGAGTTGCGGGGCCTATTCTGAAGCCCGCAGACGGTAGGAGATGATCTCGATCACGTTGCCAAGGTGATCGGCCACGAACGCCCAGTCCATGTCATGGCGTTCGAAGTGTGAGGGCGCAAAGATGACTTCTACGCCTGACTCGTGGAGGGCGGCGACGCTGGCGGCGCAGTCGTCGACGACCAGTGCGAGGTGGTGGAATCCGGACGTGCTCGGCACGGCGCTGGCGAGACCTGGCCGCTTGACGAGCTCGAGGCGTGTGCCGGCGACCTCGAGATGTGCCCATTCCATTCCGATTGCATCGTCGGCCCATCGGTCGACGACGGCGAAGCCAAGCTTGTCGCCGTACCAGGCGACGGCCTGATCCATGTCGGGAACCATCAAGCCGATGTGGTCGGCCCGGAGAATGCGGGGAACGGTACTCATGCTGCGACCTTCCGTCCAGTGGGTAATTCGATCCAGGCGCCCGACGAATCGACTGAATCCAGGACGGCCTCAACGATCGTTGCCGAGCGACTTCCGTCTTCGAACGACGGAAGTCCGTCGGGGGTGCGCCCGGCCACGGCTGCATAGGTGTCGCCGACGAATGCGTTGAAGCACTCCTGGTATCCCTGCGCATGACCGGATGGCAGCGTCGCGTAGCGCGCTGCTGCGCCGGACAGTGTTTTCGGGTCGCGCACGATCACTCTGTGCCCTTCCGCGTCGCCGACCCAGAGGTGCTCTGCCCGCTCTTGATCGAACGCGAAGCTTTCCGCGGAGCCAGAGATTTCGAGCGCGAGGCGGTTCTTTCGCCCTCTGGCCACCTGCGATCCACAGAACGTGCCGATGACACCGGCCTCGGTTTCGAACTGCACCGTGACCGTGTCTTCGGTATCGATAGCCAAGCGGCCGTGTTCGGGCGAGAGGCGGTGGCCGGCGACGGTGCGCATACGAGCCGAGAGTCGGGCGACCCGCGAACCGCTGACGAACTCGAGCAGGTCGAACCAGTGGCTGCCGATGTCAGCGAATGTGCGGGACGGTCCGCCCGAGGAACGGTCGACGCGCCAGTTGTATTCGCCGGCGCCGGCGAGCCAGTCCTGCAAATAGGAACCGTGCACAAGACCGATCTGCCCGGCGTCGCCCCGCAGCACTCGTTCCCGCATCTCACGAACCATGGGGTGGAAGCGGTAGACGAACGGAACGGCTGCGATGATTCCGGCCCGTTCGGCCGCAGCAGTGAGAAGGGCCGCGTCGCGTGCTGAGGTAGCGAGGGGCTTCTCGACGATGACGTGCTTGCCCGCCTGGATGGCGCGCATGGCGACTTCGACGTGCAGCGCGTTCGGCACGCAGACGTGCACCACATCGATGTCGCTTCGCTCGAGCATGCGGTCCAGATCGACGTAGCCGCTCTCCGCTCCGACTGCGGCGACCGCAGCATCGAGCCGAGGGGCGGACGAAGCCACAACGGCAGCGATTCGAGCTCCGGCAGTGCGGGCGGCCCGTGCGTGCACGCCTCCCATGAATCCAGCACCGACGATTCCGATACGCGGTGCAGGCCGGAGGACATCCGTTGGGTGCGGTTCGACCGCCTCGTCTTTGAGCATGGATCGAACGCTAGGGGACCCCGATATTGCTTGTCAAGCAGAAGCTGAGTGAATATCGACAGATAATGCTTGTTCATCGACAAAAGTTGTCAAGTGGTGAGTGACAAATGTTCACCCCGTGTGCTTTAGTTGCTCCATGAGCGACCTAACCAGGGCAATAGCGCCCAACCGCTCGAGTGAGCTGTTCCAACTGCTGCTCGACGGCGCACCTCGTACGCGAGCAGAACTCGCGGCGATCACGGGGTTGTCGCGCTCCACTGTCGCGATGCGCATCGAAGCGCTCATAGACGCGGGATTGGTTGCGCCCGTGGGCGATGCCACGTCGACCGGCGGACGACCCTCCTCGCTCTTCGCTCTCAACCCGAGCGCGCGCCTGCTTGTTGCCGCCGATTTCGGAGCCACGCACGCCACCATCGGACTCGTCGACCTCGCTGGATCTTTGTATGCCCGCCGCCGGGAGGCGATTGCAATCTCCGCGGGCCCGGTCGTCGTCATCGACCGCTTGATCTCGATCACTTCCGACCTATTGGCGGACCTCGACCGCTCGGTGGAGGACATCTCGGCCGTGGGAATCGGGCTACCCGGCCCGGTCGAGTTCTCGACCGGGAAACCATCAAAACCGCCGATCATGCCGGGGTGGGACGGCTTCGACGTTCCCTCTGCAGTGCGCGCACGAATGCCTGGCCCGCTGCCCGTCCTCGTCGACAACGATGTGAATATCATGGCGCTCGGAGAACGCAGTCGGTCATTCCCCGACGTTGAAAACCTGATTTTTGTCAAGGTAGCGACCGGCATCGGGGCCGGGGTGATATCCGGCGGGCTGCTCCAGCGCGGCGCGAGCGGCATCGCTGGCGATATCGGCCACGTCTTCGTCGAACGAGCCTCGAACATCGCCTGCAGTTGCGGCAACTTCGGCTGTCTCGAAGCCATAGCCTCGGGTCCCGCGGTCGCGTCAGCACTGCGCGACACCGGTATCGACGCGCACAGTACTTCCGATGTCCTCGAACTTGTGCGGGACGGCAATTTCGCTGCCATCCGTGCCGTACGCCAGGCCGGCCGCGACATCGGCGGCGTCCTCACGACCTGCGTGAGCCTCATCAACCCGTCGATCATCGTCATCGGAGGCTCATTGGCGCAAGCCGGCGAACACCTCCTTGCGGGGGTCCGTGAAGTTGTCTACGCCAGATCGACCCCGCTCGCCACCGACCGCCTGCAGATCGTCCAGTCCGCCGTTGCCGCCGACGCGGCCGTTGTCGGTGCCGGCGCGCTGGCGCTCGAGTACGCCCTCTCCGCGCACGGTATCGACGACCTCGTCAATTCAGATCCCGCACAGAAAGCACCAGCCAGATGAATACTCCCCCCGTTCGTATCGGAATCGTCGGAACAACGTGGTACGCCGAGACCCACCTCAAGAACATCGCTGCGCACGACGGCGCGGTGCTCAGCGCGGTAACCGGGCGCGACCAAGAAAAGGCCCGCGAAGTGGCGGCCCGATATGGGGCCGCGGAAGTGTACGCCGATTATCGGGACATGATCGCGTCCGGCAATATCGACGCGATCGTCATCGTCGCGCCCGACGAATTGCACGCGCCGATCGCTCTGGCTGCCTTCGATGCCGGCGTGCATGTGCTCTGTGAGAAGCCTCTGGCGTCAACGTCCACGGAGGCGGAGGCAATGTACCGCGCTGCCGAAGCCTCCGGGCTGCAGCATATGAGCTTCTTCGCGTTGCGCACGTCGCCACACCACCGCTACCTCAAGGAGCTCATCGACGACGGGTATCTCGGCCGGGTCTACAGTGCTGAGTTCTCACTGACTCACGGGTTCTTTCGGTCCGGTGATTATCAGTGGCGATTCGACGCCCGCCGGGGAACCGGAGCCCTCGGCGATCTCGGGTGTTACGTTTTTGACCTCGCCCGGTGGTACATCGGTGAAATCAGCGCCATTTCCGCTTCGACGCAGTCGAACGTTGATCGTCCCGCACCCGATGGTGAGGAGTATCCCTCCGCCAACGACACGGCGGTCGCGTCACTCGAATTCACCAATGGCGCTCTCGCCACAATGCTCGTGAGCGTCACGGCGCATCAGGCGGATCGCCTGCAGACAAACACCATCCGTTTGCACGGCGAGGGAGGAACCCTTGAGCTTGACCACACCTTCGCCGGGGCGGCGCTCCGCGGAGCACGAGCCGGAGAGACATCGTTCAGCGAGTTGCCGCTACCGTCGCATCTTGCAGGCGAGGCGGGGGACCCTGCGGCCGCGCCAGCGCGACCGGTCGGGGACGGGGCCTTCGTCGACGCTATCCGCGGGCTCAGCCCGCTCGAGCCGTCGTTCTTCGACGGGTGGCGGGTGCAACAGGTCATTGAAGCAGCGCTCGCCTCAGCCGAGACGAAGAGTTGGACAACGATTGAGGAGGCACGCCGATGATCGGCATTGGCATGGTGAGTTTCTGGCACCTGCACGGCAAGGATTACGCCCAAGCGGCGGAAGCCAACCCCGAAACGCAGATTGTCGCCGTGTGGGATGAAGACCCCGAGCGAGGCCGCCGGGAGGCAGCCACTCGGGGAGTTCCGTATTACGCCGACCTCGCGGAGCTGCTCGCGGACACGACGGTAGATGCCGTCGTGGTCGACTGCCAGACGAACTTCCACGCGGCAGTGATCACTCAGTGCGCGGCCGCGGGCAAGCACATCTTCGCCGAGAAGGTGGTGGCAGCAACGGTCGTCGAAACCGACCAGATCCTGGCCGCGGTCGCCGAAGCCGACGTCGCATTCGCCGTCTCGTTGTGGCGCTCCGACCGTGCATACACGCACCAGATCGCCGATCTCATCGAGTCGGGGGTGGTGGGGGAGGTCACGGCCCTTCGCATCCGAGACGGGCACCCTTTGGCGCTGCCGACTGCCGAAGCTCCGGATGGTGCCCTTCCTCCGCAGTTCTTCGACCCGGTGCAGGCGCAAGGCGGGATTCTCATCGACCTGTGCCATCCGCTGTACCTGACCGCCCGATTCCTCGGCCTCCCGGAGTCAGTCCAGGCCCACCTCGGGCGCGTGACGGGGCGAGCAGTCGATGACAACGCAGTCGTGACCATGCGGTATCCGAACGGAGCACTCGCCATTGCCGAGACGTCATCGACATCGGCGGTAACCCCCTTCTCCATCGAAGTGCACGGAACGCTGGGCTCGATCGTGTTCGCTGAACCTGGGATCGGAGAGATGATCGAGAGCTTCCGGACCGGAGCCGGACCGGACACCTCAACCAATGGGCCGGATGGAACCATCCGCGTGCGCTCAATCGCACCGGGGGCCCGGCCCACGTGGGAGAGCCAGCCGCTCGGTGAGAGCGCCCCTATGGCTTTCGACCAGTGGGTCGAGCAGGTCCAGACCGGCTCACGCAACCCAGACAACGTGCAACTCGCCCGCCAACTGAGCGTCTTGGTTGAGGCCGCGTATCGCTCCGACGTCTCCGGGACTCGCGTCACCCTCTAGACGACTGCCGTACGACCGGTTTTCCGTGGAGCGATCGGGCAGGTCGCACCAACGACCCAGCCACACAGAATGGAGCAACGATGACGATGAACCCGGTGACCCTGTTCACAGGCCAGTGGGCCGATCTCACCCTGGACGAAGTCGCCAGGCATGCCGCCGAATGGGGTTACGACGGCCTCGAGATCGCGGCCTCGGCCGAGCATCTGGACGTGTGGCGGGCAGCGGACGACGCGGACTACCTGCAGGGCCGTATCGACATCCTCGATCGACACGGTCTGAAGGTCTGGGCGCTGTCGAACCACCTGACCGGCCAGGCTGTCTGCGACGACCCGATCGACTTCCGCCACAAGGCAATCCTGCGCTCGAAGGTATGGGGCAACGGCGAAGCCGAGGGGGTGCGACAGCGCGCAGCCGAGGAACTGAAGCTCACCGCGAGGGTCGCCAACGAACTCGGGGTCGAGGTCATCACCGGCTTCACCGGCTCGAAGATCTGGCCGTACGTGGCGATGTTCCCGCCCGTACCCGCCGACGTCATTGACGCCGGCTACCAGGACTTCGCCGATCGATGGACGCCCATCCTCGATGTCTTCGAGGACAACGGCGTCAAGTATGCCCATGAGGTACACCCCGGTGAGATCGCCTACGACCATTGGACGAGCGTGCGAGCCCTCGAAGCGATCAACGGCCACCCGGCGTTTGGTTTCAACTGGGACCCGAGCCACATGATGTGGCAGGGAGTGGACACCGTCGCTTTCATCGTCGACTTCGCCGACCGGATCTACCACGTCGACTGCAAGGACACGCGCATCCGCACGAACGCCGGCCGGGCCGGCATCATGGGTTCGCACCTGCCCTGGGGCGATCCGCGGCGCGGATGGGACTTCGTCTCCACCGGCCACGGCGATGTGCCTTGGGAGGACGCATTTCGTGCTCTCCGGCACATCGGGTACACCGGCCCCATTTCGGTGGAGTGGGAGGACGCCGGCATGAGCCGTCTGCACGGAGCAAACGAGGCCCAGGCATTCGTCCGTTCCCTCTTGTGGGAGCTGCCGACGGCGTCGTTTGACGCCGCCTTCAGTACCAACGACTAACGCATCGGCGCACCAGCACTCCCGCCGCGCGCCGCCGACTCTCTCGTCAGCCGCGGCCGGCCCACGGGTCGTAGTCGACTTCCAAGGGCCCCTGGCTGGGGCGGAGCGCCTCGGGTACATGCTGCAGGTTGATGCGCACCCGATACCAGAGGGAGCTCGCACCGCGCATGCCGTCGACCAGCACGTCCGCGGGCTCGAGGGAGCCGACGACGTCCGGATGCCGTGACCTCCAGGCGTCGAGGCCGGCGATGGCCTCCTCCTTGGTCTTCGCCCGGGCGATCTCGACCAGCGGCATGCTCGACCGGCGGCGACCGGATCCATCCGGCGCCGCCGGCGCCTTCTCGGCGGGCCCGAGCCGGTCGGCCAGAGCCAGCAGGGCCTCAAGGCTGCCCGCGGCGTCATCGATGCCGGCGGCGACATCGCCCTGCTCGGCGAACCGCCGCAGTACGGTCGCGACCGTGAATTCCTCGGGGCGGCGGGTGCGCACCTCGTCCCACTGGAGCGGCGTCGACACGCGGGCATCCGGCACGGCGCGCACCGAGTACGCGGATGCGACGGTGCGGTCCTTGGCGTTCTGGTTGAAGTCGACGAACACGCTCTCGCCGCGCTCCTCTTTCCACCAGTGCGCGGTCGCCAGACCCGGTGCCCGGTTCTCGACCTCGCGGGCGAGGGACTCCGCGGCGAGCCGCACCGCCCGGTAGTCCCAGCGAGGTTCGATCCGCACGTTGATGTGCAGGCCGCGGGAGCCGCTGGTCTTCGGCCAGCCGACCAGGCCATGCTCGGTGAGCACGTCGCGCACGACGAAGGCCACGTCCACGATCTGCGCCCAGTCCACGCCGGGCATGGGGTCGAGGTCCACGCGCAACTCGTCGGGATGATCGAGGTCCCACGCCCGCACGGGATGCGGGTTGAGGTCGATGCAGCCGAGATTGATCACCCAGGCGAGCGCGGCCGCATCCGTCACCACAACCTCCTCTGCCGAGCTGCCTGATGCGTAGTGCAGGGTGGTCGTCTCGATCCACGACGGCCGCGACTCCGGCGCCCGCTTCTGGAAGAACGCCTCCCGGTCGATGCCCTTCACGAAGCGCTTGAGCACCATGGGCCGGTCGGCGGCACCGCGCAGCGCGCCGTCGGCCACCGCGAGGTAGTAGTTCACGAGGTCGAGCTTGGTGATCCCCGGCTCGGGGAAGACAAGCTTGCCGGGATGGCTCACGCGCACCTCCCGGCCATCGATGTCGAGGGTGGTCGCGTCGTCCTTGGCCGCGTTCATGGGGGCGATGGTACGCGCGGTGCCGCCGACTGGGGAAGGACACCCGGAACGGCTTCGCCGGGGCTGGCCCACACACGCCGAGGCGACTACCGTTCTGCCCGAACGGAGTTGAGAAACGGAACCGGCACCGATCCGTACCGAGAACCAGATCGAAAGGACGAGAATATGAGCCTCAATCCCACGGAAACCGCCACCCCCGTGGAGATCGCGCAAGCGTTCTCCAGTCACCGGTTCGAGGAGGCGTTGCCGTATCTCGCCGACGACATCGTCTGGAGCCTCGTCGGCGACGAACCTGTACTGGGCCGGGAGGCCGTCGAGAAAGTCTGCCGAGAGAGCGCCGAGTATCTCGCGGACGTGACCACCGAGTTCCAACGTTTTCGCACGGTCGTCGGCGGTGACAGCGTGGTGGTCGACAGCCTTGCGCGGTATACCGAGGCGGGCGGAGACGTGTCGGTGGTGGCGTCCTGCGACATCTATGACTTCGTCGACGGTCGCATCACCGAAATCGTCTCGTACACGATCGAGCTCGACGCCTGACCAATCGCGCCGATCACGCGTTCTCGAGCTCCGCGATCACGATCTTCTTCTGCTGCATCATCACCTGCATCTGCTCCGGGCGTCGGGTCAGCTCGCCCATGTTCGCGGGGATGATCTGCCAGCTGATGCCGAACCGGTCCTTGCACCATCCGCACTGCTCGGACTCGGGCACGTGCGAGAGCCTCGACCAGTAGCGGTCGATTTCCTCCTGGTCTTCGCAGGACACGACGAAGGAGATCGATTCGTTGAAGGTGAAGGCCGGGCCGCCGTCGAGGCAGACGAAGTCCACGCCGTTCAAACGGAACTGGCCGTTCAGCACCTTTCCGGACATGCCGGCGAAATGCTCGTCGAGCGACTCGTCGGGATACTCCTCGATCGAGAGGATGCGGGAGTTCGGGAAAACGCCGACGTAGTACTCCATTGCCTCGCGGGCCTGGTTGTCGAACCACAGACACGGCTGGATGGGTGGGAGCTCGGCCATGGGAACCTCCTCGTTCGCACTGTTTTGGTGCGTCCACCATACGCGGATCGAACTGGAACGAGAATGGAAGGTCATTCGCTTGACCTGGACGTAGCGTCACCCCCTACCGTCGTTCGTGGAAGGGAGCGAGGATGAGCCCAGCACACGAGTGGAGCATTCAGGAGATCGCCCGACTGGCGGGCACGACGCGGCGCACGCTGCGTCACTATCAGGACCTGGGCCTCGTGTCGCCGAGCCGGATCGGCGACAACGGCTACCGCTACTACGACGCCGAGGCGCTGGTGCGACTGCAACGGGTGCTGTTGCTGCGCGAACTCGGACTCGGCCTGCCCGCGATCGGCGACGTGCTGGCCGGGCAGCGCGACGACGTCGCTGCGTTGCGTGCTCACCTCGACTGGCTGGCTCACGAGCAGCAGCGTCTCGGCCGGCAAATGGCCAGCGTCGAGCGCACCATCACCGAACTGGAGAAAGGCGAGAAACCGATGGCTGAGAAGATGTTCGACGGCTTCGACCACACCGAGTACAAGGATGAGGTCGAGCGGCTCTGGGGTACGGAGTCCTACGCGGAGAGTGACGCCTGGTACCAGTCGCGGTCGCAGGATGAGAAGGACGACTTTCTTCTCGCGGCCGCCGAGCTCGGCGCCGAGTGGGCTGCTGCGGCTGAGAACGAGGTCGCGGCCGACTCCGACGACGCCCAGGCGCTCGCGCAGCGACACTACGCCTGGTTGCAGAGTATCCCCGGCACCCCGCGCACGCCCGCGGGGCAGCCGACCAAGGAATACTTCTGCTGGATGGGTGAGATGTCTGTTGCGGACGAACGGCTTGCACAGACCTATGGCGGGCACGCGGGCGCCGCTCTGGTGAATGCGGCGATCGCGGTGTACGCCGACCGCAACCTCTAGCCGCGCCATGCGGTAGAACTAGGAGCAATGCCCATTCTCACCGCACTCCAGCACGGGGCCGAGACGCGCCCGTTGCAGGTCGCCGTCCAGGTCGGCGAGGACGGGCTCACGTATGCCCAGTTGCGTGACGCCGTGCTCGAGCGGCTCGGCAGCACCGAGGCCGGGCTCACTCCCATCAGCCAGCCCAATGGCCTCGAGTTCGTGCTGCAGTTCCTGGCCGGTGTTGCCGGCACCGGGCGCGTCGCCGTCCTCGACCCGGGGTGGCCGCGGCAGCAGCACCTCGAGGTGGCGGCCCGGCTCGGCCGGCTGGAGACCGCGCCGGTCCCGGCCACGCCACCCGGCACCCTGGCCGACGGTCCACCCGCGTCCACCTTCCTCTACGGCTTCACCTCGGGCACGACGGCGCTGCCCAAGGCGTTCAGCCGCACCCGCCGCTCCTGGCAACAGTCCTTTCCACAGAGCGCCGAGGTGCTCGGCCTCACCCGGCACGACCGCACGCTTGCGCCCGGCCCGCTCACCGCCAGCCTCAACCTCTATGCACTGGCCGAATCCCTCCAC
>Ga0247813_10003239_pt1 | contig 10555 bp, 10 predicted proteins | sample UWRJL169409C1_FD_180719 | JGI IMG/M metagenome (GOLD analysis project Ga0247813, IMG submission 180719) | Plant litter microbial communities from Arlington Agricultural Research Station in Wisconsin, United States - UWRJ-L169-409C-1 | ecosystem: Environmental > Terrestrial > Plant litter >... | reverse complement strand
AATGGCATGTCGATCAGTAGCTTAAACATTCCAATAATTCCTGGAGACACCGTTAACAAAAGAAAAATTGTAAATGAGCTCGCCAAAATGATCCGGATCAATGAAATAGAAGCCCATGTTATCTATTACCGTACGCAACAGTTTGGAAACTATTTGGATTCGCTCGTTGAGCACAACCGATTCAGTGCCAAGCGTTTGAAAGAGATTTATAATCGTGAGTTGGCTTCAAGAGGTATTTATATTCCATATCAACTGTTTTATAATCGGGAAGCAAAACGTTTATCGGAAAGATATTATACTAAGCCTCATTTAATTTATGGGAACAAAAAACAGCCCCCCTATATAGCCGCCAAATTTGGAAGTCCAATTGCTTATGTCACTTCCAGTATGGCCATAGGTTTTGGCTGCTCGGTGCTATTGGTATGTTGTATTGCTTATTGTTTAACTTACTTACTTAAAAGCTTGTTTAGAGAAAAAAAATTAGCGGATATTAAGAATGATTTTATTAGCAATATAACCCACGAATTTAAAACCCCAATTGCCACCATTGCTGTTGCGGTAGAAGCCTTAACATCATTTGATGTGTTGCAGGATGAGAAAAAAACACAGCGCTATCTGGGGCATGCAAAGACAGAATTGAACCGACTTTCGGGTTTGGTCGATCAGATTTTAACTATTGCTTTGTACCAAAATGAAAATATGGTTTTGCAAAGGGAAATGGTAGATATAGATAAAATTTTAATTTCAACATCCTTGTGGCAAATAAATACGTATTTCATTACATGAAATAAATATAGGCCTAGTTTTCGAGTGGCAATTTTAATTTGTTTATGTAACTCTTATATTTGCGGCAGAATACAGTATTAACTTCGTCTTAATTGTATATGACTTCAGCGATTCAGAAAAAGAATAACGTCAGTATAGAAGGAAACATCAATGCGCTAGAAACCTTAATATTTGCGCATGGTTTTGGTACCGATCAAACCGCTTGGGAAAAAGTAAAAAGTGCATTTGCAGAAGATTACCGTCTGGTATTATATGATAATGTTGGCGCTGGCAAATCTGATCCAAATGCTTTTAGTCCAATAAAATACAGTTCATTGCAGTCTTATGCAGATGACTTATTGGCGATTATTGAGGATTTGAAGTTAAAGAATGTAAAGGTAATCGCACATTCTGTGAGTTCGATGATCACCTTATTAGCTGCAATTAAACAGCCCCAGCATTTTGAAAAACTTGTTTTAATCGGAGCATCACCACGCTATTTAAATGATGAATCGGAAGGTTATATTGGCGGCTTTACGCAGCCCGTTCTAGATGGGATGTATGAAACAATGACCACTAATTATTATGCCTGGGTAAGCGGCTTTTCGGCAGCGGCGATGGGAAATCCAGAGAATCCGGAGTTAGGTGAATCATTCGCGAGAACCTTAGGAGATATCCGTCCAGATTTAGCTTTGGCAGTAGCTAAAGTAATATTCGAATCAGACGTTCGTCAAGAGCTTCCAAAATTAAAGAAGCCCACCTTGTTAATTCAGGCGCAGGAAGACATTGCTGTACCCAATGAAGTAGCTCTTTATTTAAATGATGGGATAGCTGATAGTAAGTTGGTGCACGTAAATGCAACTGGCCACTTTCCGCACATGAGTGCGCCACAAGAAGTAATTTCAGCAATAAAATCATTTATTTAGGTTTGGAAAGCGAAAATTCATCCATAAATTGGGCTAAACAAGCCTTGAACTTTATTTCTGGTTCCAACTTAGCTGAGGACGATCAAGATTGGTTTTCAATTCTGCAAAAATGCATGTTGAATCTTAAGGAGAACGCTGGTGCAAGTCAAGTTAGCCTTTTAAAATTTGAAGATGAATTAACGGTGAGCTGCTATGGTTTGGGTGACAGGAAAGATCAACCAAAATATCTAGATCCAAGAGTGTTAACTAGTCTTCTTCAAGCAGAAGAGCCACTTTTTTTTCAAGCTCCATTTCATAATCTATCGACTCATCTGACTGATCTTTTTGCGCAACATACAGCACTTGTTATTTTTCCGGTAAAGGAGATGAATATCAATGGGTATATTATATTAGCTTGGAAGGATCAGTTTGATTTTAGTTCAGATTTTAAAGAATTCGCCTCAGCGTGTTTACATAAGATCAAAGAAATAATTAAACTTTCGCAAACGTACTATGCACTAGAAGAACTTAAAGTTCGCTTTAACGCGATCTTGCAAACGGTACCTCAAAGTATTGTTTTTATAGACGATACTGGCCAAAATAGCTGGATTAATGAACCTGCTGCAAAGCTATTAGGCATGAAAGGAGGCAATGTAGCTCCATCTGATCTGTCTATGGCGATGAACCAATTTAGATCTACAGCAGATAATAAAGTTGAAATCTTGCAACGTGGGATGGAGATCTTTAAATCGGCCGATAAGAAAGTGAGCGATTGGAGGTGGATTTTTTCAGATCCTAGTTTATTTGTACTCAATGTGTGCTGTACACCAACCATATCTAAACATGTAAGTGGTATGTTGTGGACTTTTGATGATATCACCCAACAATACCTTTACGATGAGAATTTAAAACAGTTGAATATTCAACTGGAAGAAAAAAGCAGATTGGCCGAGGAACAAAATAGAGCTAAATCTGAGTTTTTAGCCAACATGAGCCATGAAATTAGAACGCCAATGAATGGGGTAGTTGGAATGACCAGTTTACTGCGCCATACCCATTTAGATGAAGATCAGTTCGATTTTGTAGAGTCGATTCGAATAAGTGCAGATGCTCTTTTAGAAATTATTAATGAAATTTTAGATTTCTCTAAAATCGAATCCGGAAAGTTAGAGTTGGAGGAGCATCCCTTCTTTCTGCATAAAATTATAGAAGAAACCTATGATTTACTTACGTTTAAAGCACAAGAAAAGGACCTAGATTTATTATATATTATTGATCCAGACGTGCCTACAGAGGTGGTTGGAGACATGACCAGATTGAGGCAAATTGTGGTAAATTTAGTTGGAAATGCAATTAAGTTTACCGACAAGGGAGAGATTTTAATTAGCATTAAGTTGGTTGCTAAAGTTAAAGACCAGTACGAACTTGAATTTGCTGTTCAGGACAGTGGAATTGGTATTCCTGAAGATAAAATGCATAAGCTTTTCGAATCTTTTTCTCAAGTCGATTCATCCACTACCCGTAAGTATGGCGGAACGGGTTTAGGTTTGGCTATTAGTGCGCTGTTAATAGAGAAAATGAACGGTCGAATTTGGGTAGAAAGTGAAGTAAATGTGGGTACGACCTTTAAATTTGTCATTCTTATCAATGCGAATAATCAAGTCAAAGAATATAAAAGCACGCCTATACAAAAAGATATTGTAGGGAAAAGCGTGCTGATTATTGATGATAACCTGACCAATCTTCAAATTTTAAAAAGACATTGTGAACATTGGGGCATGCATGCCGATATTTTTGAGAGCGGTAAAGCCGGGATAGCAGCGGCTAGCAAAAAAAACTATGATATTGCAGTTCTCGATTTGCTAATGCCAGAAATGAACGGCATTGATGTAGCGAAACAACTGTACAAAAAACATGGGAAAAAAATGCCATTGGTTTTATTCAGTTCAGCGGGAAATTTTCCGGAAGACAGGAAAAAAGATAAGAAACTGTTCTCTGCAATTTTAGATAAGCCCATTAAGCAGTCTTATTTTTATAAGATGCTGGTCGATAAATTATCGGAAGTTAAAGAAAGTGAAAAACCGGTTATCGTCGAAAAAACAAGCGAGCCTGTTCATACAGATTTCATGGAGGTGAGCATTCTAGTCGCAGAAGATAATTTAATTAATCAAAAAATCGTGACCAATGCATTTAAAAACATTGGATATGTATGCGATGTGGTCTCTAATGGTTTAGAAGTGATTTCTTCCTTGCGGCGCCAGCATTACGATATGGTGATGATGGATGTTCACATGCCAGAGATGGATGGGTTGCAAGCCACTAGAGCAGTAATCAAGGAGTTTGGTGCTAATCGGCCAATCATCATTGCCATGACTGCTGGTGCCTACGAACAGGATAGAGAAGATTGTTTAAATGCTGGAATGGACGATTACATTACTAAGCCTCTTGATTTTGATAATCTCTATTACAAATTCAATTTTTGGAAAAGTAAGATCAATGCGCAGAAATAAATATACTGATACAGCAAAATCCCCAATTTGGGGATTTTGCTGGTAAATGTGTTTATGTTTGGGAACTAGTATATTTCAGTACCATTTTTGCCTGCAAAGAAAGCAGCGTCATCAAAAACAGCGGTCTTAAAAGTGATCGGTTTATTTTTGTAATAAACGGTTAAGTTTTCGTCTGGCTTAATTTGCTGTTCGATAGAAGTAAATGGAGCAATTCTTTTATGGATATAAAGTACACCATCTTTAAGGGTAGCCACTTTTTTCAATTCATCAAGGCTATTTGTAATAACAGGTAGATTTAATGCACGTTGTTCATTGTAACCCCAGTCGATATATAACGGACTAATATGAGGAATGTAAGAGCTCGTTTCTACACGTCTCCAAGTAGTTATTCTTACGTCTTTTTCACTGCTTTCTAGCTCCGACCCGCATCTTTCGCAAACTCCAAATGTTGTTGTAGACGCTGGGTATACAGTAACTGTGCTATCTGGCGTATTTATGATGTAAGGAGTGTTAAGACTGTTGATTTTATAATGCGTTAGATTATGTCCTTTTTCTAAACAAACAACATTAGCCTCCTTCTTTTTAAGCAATGACGCTGAAAGTTGTGCTGACGCTGAAAACTGTGCTGAACCTGAAACTTGTGCTGAAGCCGAAAAAATGCTACACACAAAAACTAATGTTAATAATCTTTTCATTTTAATAGGGTTTTGCTTATGTTTTGCAAACCGTATGCCACCAGTTGCTATCGTTGCTCATGTACTCGTTTGATTTGGCAATAAAACCCTGATTAGCGGGTATTGAGGCATATAATGCAGGGGAATAGGACAATTTAATTTAAAGTAATTTATCCCAATTGCCATACGCGAAGAATATCCCATACAACTGTGGTGTGTAAAGATTTCCCCAATTTTACAACAGGTGTGAAATTCATTCCTATACAACTTCTGAGAATGTTTAGGTTCCGCTTATCGAATTTGAAACTTATCCCGGTATTTAGAAGGCGTCATCCCTACATTTTTTTTGAAAATCTTTCTAAATGCCTTTGGATCGCTATAACCAGATTGAAAAATAATTTCATTCATTTGGTGCGAAGTTCTTTCTAATAATTTTTTAGCGGCCTCAATTCGAGTGTATTGGAGATATTCGATGGGAGTTATGCCTGTAATTTGCTTAAATCGTCTTACTATATTTCTTCGACTTGATGGAATATCTTTAATTAATTCTTCTATAGTTGCGGTATCACGATAATTACTTTCGATTTTTTGTTGCGCGAAAGCCACTAAATCATCCGTATGGTTTTTAAAAGGTTGAAAAGTGCTAAAATAGAGTTGCTGATCTCGATCCATATCAATCGCGAAAATCTTCGCTGTTTTAATGGCTATTTCATCACCACAAAACTCATGTATAAGGTGTAAGAGGAGGTGGAAAGAAGAAGTAGCTCCACCACTCGTGTACAATCGGCCATCTTGGGTTACTGTTTTATCTGGTTTTAAGTTAACATCAGGAAAAGCGCTTGCAAAACTGTCGCAGGCATCCACATGCGTAGTGGCAATTTTACTATTCAACAATCCTGTTGCCGCAAGTAAAAATACACCGGTGCAAACGGTTCCAATCCTAGAACCGCTATGGTATTGCCGTACTAACTGTGGAATATAAATGCTATTCTCTTGAAGAGAGTTAGCCATATTGTCTGTGGTGAACGCCGGAATTATAATTAAGTCTATATTTTCCTCTTCTTCTATAGCAGATAACTCATAACCAAAAAGCTCTTTTGTGTTTTTCAGCGTTTCTTTAGCAGCTAGGATGATCAGTTGAAAAGGGATTTCTTTATCCTCATTTTCATAAAACTTGTTAACGGTCTCGAAAACTTCTAAAATGGCTGCTACACTTAATAACTTATAATTTCTAGTTAATAAAACTGCTATTTTTTTCATAGAATAAATAATAATTACCTAAATGTACTTATTTTGGCGCAAATGCCCCCTAATGTTGACTTTAATCGCATCAATAATTAGTTAAACTTAGGGTAACTTAGACCATCAAATTTAACTTATGAAAAATCAACCGGTAAGCAATAGATTATATGCAATAATCGATTTATTCGATTTGCATACTCCCTTTTTTGAAAGTGCATTGGATGCAATTTCGGAAGAAGACTCAACCAACAGGTTGGGTACTAAGGCTAATCACATCGCATGGATAGCAGGTAGTTTAGTGCAAGAAAGGTATGAAACGGCCAACTTATTAGGGTTAGATTTAAAGCCGTCTGCACACGAGCTTTTTAAAGACCACAAAGGTATTCAAGAAAATGTTGGATATCCTTCCTTAGATTCTTTTAAAAAGGATTGGAAAGAGATTTCTCCAATTTTAAGGGCACAATTGTTAACGGTTAGTGAAAACGAATTAGATAAAATATTGGAATTTCCTGAAATGAGCTTTTCGTTATATGAAATGATTTCATTTCAAATGTATAGAGAAGCGAACTGTATTGGTCAAATTGCTTTATGGCGTAGATTGTTGGGTTATGATGCCATGAAATACATGTAGTAATAATCCGTGCGCATTCCTTGTTAATCTGATAAGAATTTTAGAAATTAACCAATTCATAAAAAAAGAAAATGAAAATCTCCATTATTATTGTTAGAAGCCTACTCGGCTTACTATTTGTTTTTTCAGCAGTTGTTGTATTGTTTAAAGTTCCAATGGATGCTCCAGCTCCAACCGGAAATGCGTTAACTTTTATGACGGGTTTAATGGCTACTGGGTATTTCATGACCTTATTAAAAGTAGTAGAATTAATTTGTGGTATTTTATTAATTGTTAATTTTTGGGCTCCTTTAGCTACAGTTGCAATATTTCCGATTAGTATAAATATTTTGTTTTATCATGTTTTTTTAGATAAAGTAGAAAATTTGCCAGCTGCCTTATTTGTAATCTTAGCCAATTTATTTTTAGCTTACGCTTACCGTAAAAATTATGCGGGTTTAGTAGCTGCCAAACCTGTACTTTAAACTCTAATTTTATAAAGTTAGTTCCAATTCATATGGTCGAGGTTTTTAAGACAGATGTTATCGATGCCAATGTGGCTCAACGTATACTTGATCAAATTCATGAACAGTTTTGTCATTACCAAGCAAATTTTGCCTTAGATGATTGTGATAAAATTTTGAGAATTAAGTGCTTAGATGGTATTGTAGCCGCCGCTACAGTTATTGCTATTGTCGATTTTTACGGGTTTAATGCGAGTATCCTAGCCGACGATTTTCAGTCCGCGACCGGAACAAATTCATATGCTTATTTCGAAAAAAACTTGTAATTCGCTTGGCCTCATATGAATTGTTACTTCTTTTCGTTTTAATGATGAATCACGTTTGAGTTTTATTTTTAAAACAAGAATGCTAACTTTATAAAATGTTGCATAGAAAATTATTTTTTACTCTTTTTTTAGTCCTCTTTACTTTAACAACTTTTGCTCAAAATAAAGATGCAGTAGTGGGTAAATGGCTTAGCGCTACAGGTGAAGGTCAGATTGAAATTTATAAAAAATCGGACAAATATTTTGGTAAATTGGCTTGGATTAAAGATCCTAACGACGAAAAAGGAAAGCCCAAGGTTGATGCAAAGAACCCGAATACTGGTTTGCGTACGAAACCAATTTTAGGACTGGAGATTTTAAAGGATTTTATTTTTGAAGGAGGGAAGTGGACGGATGGTACAATATACGATCCTCAAACGGGTAAAACCTACTCCTGCAATTTAACCTTGAAAGAAAATGGTCAACTTAATATTAGAGGCTATATCGGAATCTCATTAATCGGCCGCTCAGAAACTTGGAAAAGAGTTAAATAAGATGAAACGTCTGGTCGTATATCTCCTGCTTTTTCCTTTAATTGGCTTTTCTCAGCAGTTTTCCTTAAAGCAGCTTACTTCTGGTAAAAATACCAGTATGCGTGGTATTTCTGTAATTTCAAATCAGGTTGCCTGGGTAAGTGGAAGTAATGGGCACGTTGGGAAAACAGTAGATGGAGGTGCGAGTTGGACATGGACCCAGCCTAAGGGCTATGAAAAGTTAGATTTTAGAGATATTGAAGCATTCGATGATCAAAATGCGATTGTGGTAAATGCGGGTTCTCCCGCCTATATTTTGCTCACTACTGATGGTGGAAAAAGCTGGAAGGAAACGTATAAAAATACCGACTCAGCTATTTTTTTAGATGGAATGGCTTTTTGGAACAGAAAAGAAGGAATTATTTTTGGAGACCCCATTGGTAGTAAAATGCAGTTATTGAAAACAACCGATGGAGGTTTAACCTGGAATAACATTTCTGATAATTTAAAGAAAGGCCTTGCTGTGGGTGAAGCTGGATTCGCCGCGAGTGGTACAACCATTCGTACAAATGATAAGGGTAAGGTTTGGATTGCGAGTGGAGGAAAAGTTTCAAATATTTATTATTCTTCCAACTACGGTAAGACATGGAAAGTATATCCTTGCCCAATTCTACAAGGTGAAAGCAGCACAGGCCCATTTTCTATAGCATTTTCAGATGAAAAGACAGGAATTGTTGTAGGAGGCAATTATTTAAAAGATAAAGAGCACACCAATAATATACTGCTCACCACAAATGGAGGCAAAAGCTGGATAAGACCTCAAACACCTGTTTTAGGATATCGATCTGCAGTTGAACACGTTAAAGGCAAAATTTGGCTGGCCACCGGTAGTTCAGGTACGGATTATTCGTTAGATGGCGGCCAGAATTGGACTAATATTTCTACCCTTAACTTCAATGCGCTTCAAAAATCGAAAAGTGGTTCTTTGGTGCTGTTAACAGGGAATAGAGGAAATATTTATCAGCTACTGCTGCCCCTAAATTAATTTTTGTCAAAATACGACTTAAGAAGTTGACCTCTTCTTAAGCTAACTTTCTCTTTTATCAACTCACCGTCATAAATCAGCTACATTTTCGATAGGTCTACCTTATTTTTGAACATAAGATTACATTTGTTGTTTAACAAAAATGTTAAACATAATTGTAAATGGCGCAGAGAGATACAGGAACTGAACAATTAATAAAAGATACAGCAAAGCGGATATTTTTTTCAGAGGGGAAGCTGCATGCGACAACGCAAGATATTGCCGATGCTGCGGGGGTAAATAGAACTCTATTAAATTACTATTTTAGATCAAGAGATATTCTATTTGAGCAAGTAGCCACAGAAGCCAGAGCTGAGATGACGGCAGAATTGGACTCCGTTTTTTCGTCAAACCTCGAGTTTAAGGCTAAAGTTCAACAATTGATTACCGTTTTCATGGATCAGGCGATGAAATTTCCTTATCGTGAAATGTATGTGGTTACTGAACTTAATCGCACCGAAAGAACTGTTCCAGAAGAAAAGAAAAATAGAATTCGTACATTTTTGAAAGAAATCGAAGTAGAAATGGAAAAGGGAACCATAAAGAATATGGATCCTCGTCATTTTTTAATGAATATGTTTTCGTTAATGGCTTACCCCTTAATAACCAATTGTTTAAATAAATCGCTTTATAACATTAATGACGAAGAGTATCTGAAATTAATGAAAGAGAGAAAAAAACTCATCTTCGAGATGATCTGCCAATAAATTAACATTCATGATCAAGCACACCAATAAAATCACCATACAAATGAAATCTAAAATTCAACTTTCCATCGCTTTATTTTTAAGCGTCGCGCTTGCCTCTTGCGGAGGAAAAGACGAGAAGGCAGCACAGGCCGCTGCGGCAGCAAGTGCGCCTCAATCGTATCCTGTTTTTGAAGTAAATACACAGTCAACCACACTTAATTCAGATTATCCAGCTACGATAGAGGGAATTGAAAATGTAGATATCCGTCCAAAAATCGATGGTTTTATGGAAAGAATTTATGTAGATGAAGGTGCACTGGTTAAAAAGGGGCAATTGTTATTTGCAATTAATGCTCCACAATATGAGCAATTGGTTAGAACGGCCAATGCGGCAATTAGTAGTGCAGAAGCGGATGTAAACGCTGCTCAGCTCCAAGTAAATAAAACAAAACCTTTGGTAGAAAAAGATATCATCAGTAAATACGAATTGGAATCGGCTCAGCTAACGTTGCAAAGTAAAAAGGCAATGCTTGCACAGGCTAAAGCAACTTTGGTTAATGCAAAAGTAAACTTAGGTTATACTAAAATTACGAGTCCAGTAGACGGTGTGGTTGGGTCAATTCCATTTAAAACAGGAAGTTTAGTGAGTGGAACGAGTGCACAGCCTTTAACAACGGTTTCGAATACTGCAAAAGTATATGCCTATTTTTCATTAAACGAAAAGCAATTGTTAGATTTCTCTACACGCTACCCAGGAAAAACGTTGAACGAACA
>Ga0247813_10003237_pt1 | contig 10560 bp, 9 predicted proteins | sample UWRJL169409C1_FD_180719 | JGI IMG/M metagenome (GOLD analysis project Ga0247813, IMG submission 180719) | Plant litter microbial communities from Arlington Agricultural Research Station in Wisconsin, United States - UWRJ-L169-409C-1 | ecosystem: Environmental > Terrestrial > Plant litter >... | reverse complement strand
CGATAAGTTATTCAATGGCTTATTTCAGTGCAAAAAAACTGGGGACAGGGCAATTTTATTTAATGTCAATTAAAGATAATAACGGGCAGCAATTTGATGGTTCAAAATTGTATAAACTTCATCTGCCGGCCAAAGTTCCAGTAAAATTATATTGGTCTATAACAGCTTATGATCGTGAAACACACGCATTGATTCTCGGTATGAAATATTCGAGCCGTGCTTCGACAACACCAGGACTTCAGAAAAATGCCGACGGTTCTGTAGATCTTTATTTTGGTGCAAAAGCTCCAGAAGGAAAAGAAGCAAATTGGGTTCCTACAGATCCTAAAAGAAAATTTGAATTACTGGCTCGTTTTTATGGACCAGAAAAAGGATTTTTTGATAAAACATGGAAAATGGGAGATGTTGAAGAGGTGAAATAAAAACTTTTTTATGACTGAGAAATTCGAAAATGCAAAAGAAAACTTATTCGATCCGGTGGCATCAAAAGCAGAACGTTTTGATAAGGGTGTTGCTATTCGAAAATTGACGCCCCGTTCTACGCATCAGGAATGGAATACAGCTGAGAACCGCGAAGATCCAATCGAAATTTTGATTAAAACCAGCATTGGACGAATAGAAAGTTTACTGCCCATTCGATACAGCAGAATGATGGAAAGCCCTTTTGCATTTTTTAGGGGAGCAGCAGCAATTATGGCAGCAGATTTAAGAACAACAGTAAATACAGGAATAGATTTACAGCTTTGCGGTGATTGCCATTTGATGAATTTTGGAGGTTTTGCAACACCAGAACGCAAATTGGTCTTTGATATAAATGATTTTGATGAAACATTTCCCGGTCCATGGGAATGGGATTTAAAAAGACTTGCAGCAAGTTTTGTAATTGCAGGACGATGGAGAAAATTCAGCAATAAAACCTGTAAAGAATTTGCATGGAATGTTGCCGATAGTTATAAGAGACATATGCTGGAATACAGTAAATTATCGGCACTTCAAATTTGGTACGCTGATATTGATCTGGCTGAACTTATTGACAGAAACGGAGATGAGGAACTGAAAGAATTTCAGCAAAAAAGACTAAAAAAAGCAGCAGAATATACTGCCCACGAAAAAGAATTTGCAAAAATGACGTATCAGGAAGGACCACGGGCAAGAATAAAAGACGACCCGCCTTTAATTTATCATCCATCAGGAGAAGAGGGAAAACGGATTTTGTTAGAAGCAGAAACCATTCATAATAAATATTTAGAAACATTGTCTGATGAAAAAAAAGTATTGCTTAGCAGGTATACTTTGCATGATTTGGCCATAAAAGTAGTAGGTGTGGGAAGTGTGGGAACACTTTGCGGTATTAGTTTGTTAATGTCCGCCACTGGAGAACCTATTTTTTTACAATTTAAAGAAGCCAGAAAAAGTGTTTTAGAAGAAAATGTAAAAGCAAAAAGCAAATACTCACATCAGGGCGAACGAATAGTGAGAGGACAAAAACTGATGCAATCGGCATCGGATCTGTTTTTAGGATGGACAAATAACACCGATAATAGTAAATTTTTCTATATCCGACAGCTTCGTGATGCAAAAGTAAAACCAGTGCTTGAAATTATGAAAGCTAAAAACATGAGCGATTATGCCAAAGCTTGCGGATGGGCACTTGCAAGAGCACATGCCCGTACTGGAGATCCGTCGGTACTGTCAGGTTATATGGGAAAAAGTGATGAATTTGCCAATGCCATTTCGAGATTCTCTATTTCCTATGCCAATCAAAACGAATTAGATTACAATAAAATGTTACAAGCGATAAAAGAAGGAAAATTACCCATTTCGGCAGAAATCTAAGCTTCATTAATAAAATAGAATATACGGGTAAAAAGTTTTTTGAAAGAAAAATTATTCTGATAGAATAAGTAAGAATTTTAGTGATAGTATTATGCTAATTAAATAAAATAATTTACCTTTGAGTATGAACTAAGATATTGGTTAGTAGTTGTTTGTGAAAAATTAAGCAATTATTTAACATGACTTCCCCCATATTCAGGATTTAAGCAAGATTTTAAGAATTTAAAGTTAAACGAATTTAATCATTAATTTAAATACCACAAGATGAATATTAAAAGAAAGAATCTTCGTATAATCCCAATGTTACTTTTGGGTTTGTTTTACAGCTGTTCTCCATCTGTAAAAGTTACAACTGATTACGACCATGCCGCTAATTTTAGCGAATATAAAACGTTTGCATTTTATGATTTAAAAGCGCAGGAAGGTCAGATAAATCAATTAAATGTGGATCGCATTACAAAAGCAATCCGTTCAGAATTAATTAGCAAAGGCTTTACAGAAACCAGTGCTGATCCTGATTTAAAAGTAAATGCAGTTACCATCTTAAAAAATAAAACACAGGTTACCGCTAACTCAGATTTTTACGGCTATGGCGGAATGTACCGTCCTTACGGATATTGGGGCGGAGGAGCGATGATGGGTGGTGCCAATACAACATTTAATACTTACGATTATGTTGATGGTTCACTTATAATCGATATCGTATCTTCAAAAACTCAAAAACTAATTTGGCAAGGAGTAGGTAATGCGCAAATTGACAGCAAACCAGACAATCCTGACGAATTTGTTGCCAATTCTATCAAAAAAATTCTGGAAGGTTTTCCTCCGGGATTAGCAAAAAAATAATTTAAAACTTATTATTTAAGAATACTGTACTTATCTCCCCCGGTGAGTACAGTGTTTTATAAGTTGAAGACTGCTTCTTTTTTAAATTTATTTTAAAAATAAAAAGGAATATTTCAAACAAATCAAGTGTAAGGGCATGGTAGATATAGTACTTTCGCTATTCTTTTTTATAGCGACATTAGTTGGTTTTGCAACTTCGTTTATGGTTCTTTTTTCAAAAAAAAACTATTCAAAAAGTTTTTTCCTGGGCCTGTTTTTGTTCAGTCTTGCAGTTGTCAGTGTTTATAACTTTTACTTATCGGCAACTGGTTTTAAAAACTTTCCTGATTTATTTATGATTGCAAAATCGTTTATTTTTCTGGTGGCTCCTTGCGCTTTTTTGTATGTGAGAAGTATATTGTTTTCGGGCAGATTATTTAAAAAATACGATTGGCTGCATTTTTTACCTTTTCTAATCTATTTTAGTTTAACCCTTTTGGTGTGGTTAGGGAATTTTATCAATCTTCCTATACTTGATTATATTTCCGTGAAAATAAACAGTCCGTTTTCGACATTAAGTCTTACTGTTTGGCTCTTTTACGCTTTTTGCCAGACCATGATGATTTTGAATTATGATTTGAAAACATTTAAAGAAAATCATTTTAGCAGAATAAAAATTTTAGGTTGGATAAGAGTATATAATTTGATGATATTGTTTATGTTTTCAGCTCTTTTTGTGCATTATTTTTTAATTGCACGAGTTGATAAGGTTGATTTTTCCTGTTACATATTAATATCCTCCGTTTTGGTTTTTACAGTAGGATGGCTTTATTTTAAACCACAATTTTTTTATGACTCGAATGAAACTGTCGAGATTGCTGAAACAAGATCAAAACCTCTAAAAACCGCCGAAAGTAAAACTGCTTTACCACTGGTTAAAGAATTAACTGCCGAAAAAAAATTACTATACCTAAACAAACTAGAAAGCATTTTTGCATCGAAAGAACTCTTTTTGAAAAAAGATTTAGTAATTCGCGATATAGCTGATGAAACCGAAATATCAGTACATCACATTTCCAATTTAATCAATTCAGAATTTAATCTTCATTTTCAGGATTATGTCAACTTAAAAAGGATTGAGTATTTTAAAGAAAAAATTAATGATCCTGAATGGAAAGATCTATCACTCGAAGGTATGGCGTGGGGATCTGGTTTTAAATCCAGAACAACTTGTTTTAGAGCCTTTATAAAACATACCGGAAAATCGCCTTCTGAATATTTTAAAATAATTAGAATTAATCCTGAGAAAACGAATGGTTACTATTTTAAAGAAGCTTCGAATTAAAAAGGGATAGTTTGTAAAAAGAAGCTTTGGAGTCTATTAATTTTTAAATATCAATTATGAAAACAAAATTTAATACCAAGAGACAAACCATAAAATCATTTTTTACAATACTACTTTTCTTTGTTTGTTTCCTTGGTCATAGTCAGCTTAAAGGAGGGCATATTCTTGGAGCAATGGGACTGCAGTCCGGAACACAAACTCCTGAAAATACGTTAAGTGTGTATGTACCGGGCTATTTTTACAGTGCATCATCTTTACGAAATGCCAATGGCGATAAAGCAATTGTAAATCCTGATATTAACATGTTTATTACGGGTGTTGGGGCATCCTATGTAAGTGATTTCAAAATTTTAGGTGCCAATTACGGAGCAACTGTTTTAGTTGCATTTGCATCCAATAGAATTCAGGGAAATACTTTAGACTCCAAAACTTCTATTGCTTTAACAGATGCTTATATCGTACCGGTTCAATTGGGCTGGCACAATAAAAGGGCCGATTTTGTTTTTAGTTATCAAATCTACTTGCCAACAGGAAAATTTGAGATGGGAGCTTCTGATAATAGCGGTTTAGGAATGTTTATGAATGAATTTTCAGCCGGAACCACTTTATTTTTTAATGATAAAAAAACGGTTCATTTTTCGGCTTTGGCCTCTTATGAAATAAATGGTAAAAAGAAAGATACCGATATTAAAACCGGAGATCTTTTAAGTATTGAAGGAGGTTTGGGAAAAACATTTTATATGATGAATCCTGAAAAAACAGCTCCTAAAGGAATCCTTAACGCAGGATTAATTTATTATTTGCAATACAAAGTGACAAACGATCAAATACCCGTTCCTGTATTTGGTACTATTGAAACGGATAAAGATCGTGTTGGCGGTATCGGAGCCGAGATAAACTATTTTCATATTGGCTGTAGTACCTCTGCCGGATTCCGTTGGATTGCTGAGGTCGAAGCCATAAATAGATTTCAGGGAAATACATTTTTTCTAACGCTTGCACATGTATTTAGTTTAAAGAAAAAATAGTTTGCAAGTAGCGTAATGTGACTGCTTTTTTTAATGGAAGAGGATGTTTTTTTTAATGAATTCGATAATCTTAAATTATTTTTAATGAGAAATAAATATTCAGATTCTACTAGGAAAAGCACGAAACTCTTTCAGAAAATTATTCTCGCAAAACTTTTCTTTCTCTTATCATGCACTGCACTGCTGGGACAAAAAACTCATATTAGTGTAAAAGATTCTCTGGACGGAGCATTCGATTTAAGCGATTATATTATTTACGCACATGGTTTTATTGTTGTTCCCACATTAATTACAGAACCGGCTTTAGGCGGAATTGGGGGTGCAATTGTACCGATTTTTCTAAAAAAACATGATCCCATAATTGATGAAAACGGAAAAAAACGCTTTATAGATCCCGATATTACGGGAGCAATGGGTATGTATACAGGTAATAAGAGCTGGGTTGCGGGCGCATTTAGAGCAGGAAGTTTTATAAAATCAAAGATAATGTACCGTGTGGGAGCAGGTTATGGAAATGTAAACATGTCTTTTTATGAAAATTTGCCCAGCGGAAAAGATCAGGAAATTGATCTAAATTTTAAATCATTTGTTTTTTACGCACGAGTAATGAAACAGTTTCGAAATGCAAAATGGAGTGCGGGGCCACAATATCTTTTGTTGGACTCTAAAATTAATTTTCCGGATTTAAACAATCTTCCCTCATTTGCTAAATTAAATGATATAAAAAGTGTGGTAAGTCAATTAGGAGGAGCCATTCAGTTTGACGGACGGGATAATATTTTTACTCCGGATAAAGGAGTTCGATTACAGGCAGACTTTTTTTGGTCAGATAATACATTAGGCAGTGATTATGATACCTGGCGGGTAAATTTATCAGCAATAGGATATTACCCTATAGCTAAAAAATTAATTGGAGGACTCAGAATCGAGGGCGAGCAGGCTTTTGGGAGTCCGCCTTTTTATCTTCGGCCAGGAATTAACTTAAGAGGCATCCCGGCGGCCAGGTACCAGGGTAAAACCAGTATCGTTACCGAAGGAGAGTTGAGGTGGGATATATACAGAAGATGGAGCCTTATGGGTTATGGCGGTGTTGCAAGTGCTTTTAACGATTGGGATAAAGCTTTTTCTAAACCGGTAGTCTACAGTTACGGAACAGGTTTTAGATATTTACTGGCTCGAAAATTCAAACTCCGTATGGGAGTCGACGTTGCAAAAGGTAATGAAGACTGGGCTTATTACATCGTGTTTGGCAGCAATTGGTTACGATAATAGTATTACAATTAGTTAGTTTATATAGCGAAAGTCTCAATAGTTACTATCTATTGAGACTTTTTTTTTGTTTTTTTATTTAAAAATTTCAGCCTGACAGGTTTTTAAATAAAAATAGATCTTAAATAAAAAAATAGAGTTATCTTTTAGCTACAATAATCTAGAGACATAGATATGAAAGATATAGCAAAACGTTTTAAAGAAAATCCTTTACTATCGCCATCTGATCTACCTGCAAGCAGAGAAGGACTAGAAATTACCTGCCTTCTGAATCCCGGAGTATTTTGGTTTGAAAATAAAACCTGGCTAATTGTAAGAGTTGCAGAAAGACCACAACAAAAAGAAAACATGATTTCTTTTCCGATATTAACAGCAACAGGCACTATTGAAATAATTGAGATTGTAAAAGATCATCCTGATTTAATAGCAAGGGATGCCAGAGTAATTAATTATAACGGAGTCGATTACTTAACGACGTTATCGCATCTGAGATTATTGTGCAGCGAAGACGGACATCGGTTTTATGAGCCTGAAAATTATCCTCATCTTGTTGGTGAAGGAGCGCTGGAAACTTTTGGAATCGAGGATTGTCGTGTTGCTCTGATCGAAGGAACTTATTATTTAACCTTCACTTCGGTATCAGACAACGGCGTTGGAGTTGGTTTACGAACCACCAAAGATTGGAAAAATTTTAAAAAACACGGCATGATATTACCGGCACACAATAAAGATTGTGCCATTTTTGAAGAAAAAATAAATGGAATTTTTTATGCTTTGCACCGTCCAAGCAGTGTAGATATTGGCGGTAATTATATCTGGTTAGCCTCATCTCCCGATGGTATTCATTGGGGAAATCACAAATGCATTATTAAAACCAGAAAAGGATTGTGGGATAGTAAAAGAGTTGGGGCAGGAGCTGCTCCTATAAAAACAGACAAAGGCTGGTTAGAGATTTATCATGGCGCCAATGAAAATCATCAATATTGTTTAGGAGCTTTTTTAATGGATCTCGAAGATCCTTCACAAATAATTGCAAGAACGCATGAGCCCATTATGGTGCCTACTACAAATTATGAATTATGCGGATTCTTTGGCAATGTAGTATTTACAAATGGGCATATCGTTGAACCTGATGGTGATACTGTTACTGTTTATTACGGAGCTTCTGATGAATTTGTTTGTGGTGCACAATTTTCGATTAAAGATATTTTCTCACTTCTAAAACCTAATGCTTTATAAAAAAGAAGCTGTTGATTGGATTATAATTCCAATTAACAGCTTATGGTAAATAGCCATTACTAGCACGTTTTTTAAGATGATCGTTGCTTCCAGTACGGTTTTATGATTTTGTTAGCTTTGCCGCTCAAAATCAATACTACAATAGTTATTAGTGCACAAAAAATAATGGCTTGTATGGAGCCTTCAGGACCAAATGCTCCACCGGTAATAAATTCCGGACCCTGGATTTTGGCTTTTAATAAACTGTTTGTTTTTTCGTTTCGGGAAGTGATCGCTCCAAAAATCCCTGATTGCGTAAAATTCCAGCAAAATGTACAGCAATTGGCATTTTATAAAAGTAAAAAAACATTCTTTTTCGATTTAGGTAGAGTTTCTTTTCTGCATATTTTGTAAGAGATTATAGCTTAATGAAAATATTTTGTAATTATTAACGGTTGAAACTTAGCTTTTATGTATAAAATTTAATTGTTTTGTAACAAAAATAAATTGTAACAACTAATTTATTAAATCATTAAATAAATATTATGAATACATTTTCATTCAAATCAGTGCTTGCTGCTTCGGTTTTTTTTCTTGGAGCAACTGGCTGTTTTGCACAAGACATTTTAGTGAATTCGCTAAAACTCAATGCAAGCGAAAAAAGTAAAGAAAACTTTAAATTCACTGACGTAATCAATTTAGGAACTACATCTGTAAAACTTCAGGGTTCGTCAGGAACATGCTGGAGTTATTCTACTAACTCTTTCTTAGAGTCAGAAATGATTCGTTTAGGAAAACAGCCGGTAGAATTATCTCAAATTTACTCTGCAAGAAATGTGTATGTAGAAAAAGGAGTAAATTATGTACGCATGCACGGAGCAGTTACTTTAGGTGATGGTGGGGCTTTGCATGATGTAATAAATATGTATAAAAAATACGGAACCGTACCAAGAGAAGTTTACACAGGATTGAACTACGGAACTGATAAAAATAAATTTGGAGAAATGGCAGCGCTTATAGAAGGTGTTCTAACTGCTGTGGTTAAAAACCCGAACGGTGAATTAACGCCAAACTGGAAAAAAGCTTACACTGCGGTTATCGATTCGTATTTAGGAACCGTGCCGGAAAACTTTACTTACAAAGGAAAAAATTATACGCCACAAACTTTTGCTAAAGAAGTAGTAGGAATTAATCCTGATGAGTATGTAGAAATTTCATCTTTTACAACCTCTCCGTATTATGAAAAAACAACCATGATGGTACCGGACAACTGGTCATTTGATCAGGTTTACAACGTAAAAGTAAACGACATGACAGATGTTATCGACAATGCTTTGAAAAAAGGATATACAGTAGCCTGGGCAACAGATGTAAGCGAGAAAAGCTTTAGCTGGAAAAATGGAGTAGCCTATGTACCAACAAAGAAATTTGATGATATGACTGCCGAAGAAAAAGCAGACATGTTTAACGGACCAAAAGCTGAACCTGAAATCACGCCAGAAATGCGTCAGGCTGCGTTTGATAATTACACCACAACAGACGACCACGGAATGCACATTATTGGTCTTACAAAAGATCAAACCGGAAAAGAATATTACATCGTAAAAAATTCATGGGGAGCAACAAACGACTACAAAGGATACTTGTTTGTGACTAAAAACTTCGTGAAATATAAAACAACTGCTTTGTTACTAAACAAAGGCGGAATTCCAACTGATATTGCTAAGAAGTTAGGGGTTTAAGAGTGTAGCAAATTATCTAAATAAAAAGCAGCGTTATTGAAAAGTAACGCTGCTTTTTTATAATAATATGAGAATCCATATTATTAGCTACGTTTAAACGTTTTTTATGGCTGTTTATAGGTTTTATTAAATAAAGAAATGAAATAATAACTATCTTTATGTCAGTGTTTTATGCTTGTTTAAATAACAATAGCAAACTATCATGAAAATTTGTGAGGTACTTTTTATAGCAATTGTTTTTAATTTTTCTTTTAGCTGTTTTGGGCAAAGCAAAGACAATGCTCCTGCCATTACAGCAATCGAGAATGCAACCGTGCGTTCTGATAATTCCTCTAAAGAAAACCTGGTAATTGTAGGGTATTATGTAGAGGAAACGATTAATATGACTTTCGGAAAAAGAATTACCAAATACGAAGTTTCAAAATTAAATATGGTCAACACTTATGACCTCGGCCCTAATAATACCAGAGTAGTAACGCCAATATACAGAAAACCCAAAGTAAAACGCTTTGATGTCGCATTACAGTCAAAAACTGTGGTTGATAGTAGTGCTGTAAAAATCGATCCGGTTATAGTCGATGTAATCGCTCCCACCGAAGCCCCAAAATATTTAACGATAGATGTAGTCGACACATATTCAAAAGTTCTGGACAAAGGATATAAATCCATAGATATGCTCACCAAAGTGGCAGACAGGGCTTATTTTGATGGTGATTTGGCTAAAGCAGCTAAATACTACGAAGAACTTTTTATTCTGAAAACAGATTTAGATGCCATGTATTATTATCGTTATGCAGAATCCTTAAAAGGTATCAACCAAATGGGCAAAGCAAATGAAGCAATGCTTTTATTTGAAAGTAAAAATATAGGCAATAATGTGGTGAAGCACAATAAATTGGTGAGGAACTAGAGATTAATTTTTGAAAAGAATTTATGACTACTGGTATTTAAATATAGCCAACGGTTTCAACCGTTTGAACGCAATACATCTCTTGATGCAATATTACTGTTGAATTTAGGGGTCAATACAAACATTATAAACAAAAAAAAGACTATCATTTGATAGTCTTTTTTTTAAGCTCCCTCTCTTGGGCTCGAACCAAGGACCCTCTGATTAACAGTCAGATGCTCTAACCAACTGAGCTAAGAAGGAATCACCTTAAAGGTAAATATGTTTGCTAAAAAAAGTTGCTCCCCCTCTTGGGCTCGAACCAAGGACCCTCTGATTAACAGTCAGATGCTCTAACCAACTGAGCTAAGGAGGAAGTTGTTGCTCTTTTTAGCGAGTGCAAATATA
>Ga0247813_10003236_pt1 | contig 10561 bp, 6 predicted proteins | sample UWRJL169409C1_FD_180719 | JGI IMG/M metagenome (GOLD analysis project Ga0247813, IMG submission 180719) | Plant litter microbial communities from Arlington Agricultural Research Station in Wisconsin, United States - UWRJ-L169-409C-1 | ecosystem: Environmental > Terrestrial > Plant litter >... | reverse complement strand
GACTCCGAGATCGTGGCCGCCGGCATGTTCGGCTTTGACGGAACCCGCGGCTGGGTGCACTACCTCGCCGTGGCGCCCGGCCGCCAGGGCGAGTCGCTCGGGCGCGCGCTGATGGCCGAGGGCGAGCGCCTGCTGCTCGAGCTCGGCTGCCCGAAGGTCAACCTGCAGGTGCGCACGGGCAACGAGCGCGTGATCGGCTTCTACCGCGCGCTCGGCTACGCGGCGGACGACACCGTCTCGCTGGGCAAGAGGCTCATACCCGACGCGTGAGTGTGCGGCTCAGCCCATCTTCTGAGTGATGAGGAGGTCGTCGGCCCAGACGCTTCCGCCCCCGTCGCCGACGGAGAGCGCAATCTCCGCGCTAGTGTGCTGTTCCCCCGTCGTGAAGGTTACCCACACCGACTCCCACTGATCAGAGGTGATCGCGGCGCTCGACGTTTCCCCGCCGTATTCCGAGATGGCGAGAGAGACGTCCTCCGCACCCTTCCCGCGCCAGACGTGCGCTCCGACCGTGTAGGTGGTGCTGGGCAGCAGCCCGGTGAGGAGCGTCGAGATTCCGGCGTCCTTGCCCTTCAGCAGCAGCCCCTTGGTGCCGCTGCGCACGACGTCGGACTGAACCGAGGCATCGCCGGTCGGCTCCCATCCCTCGAGAGCCCCCGTCTCGAATCCGCCATTGACGATCCCGAGGCGGTACACCTCGAGCTCTGCGAGCTGGAAGCTGAACTCGGGCTTCGTCGTGAGTGAGGTGGACGTCAGCTCGGTGGCCTCGACCTTGAGGTAGCGGTACTCGCCCACGGGGAACGAGAAGGTCTGCGGACCGTCGACGGGAAGGCCGTTGTTGTACGCCGTGCCGGTGTAGAGCGGCGCCCACGTGACGTCGTCGACGGAGCCCTGGATCGTGAACGTCGAGGGGAAGCCCTTGCCGTTCGACAGCTGGGAGTCCCGAGGCCACATCACCATGGTGTCGACGGGGGCGATACCGCCCAGGTCGACGCGTACGGTCTCTGTCGCGGCTGCGGTCTTCCGCGGCGTCGAGCTCCATCCCTTGATGTTGAACTTCGCGGGTTCGATGCTGTGGCGGCGCCCATCGGAGAGGGAGGAGACCGACCAGCCTTCGGCTACCTTCTCCACGGAGCTGCTCGCCGTGGTGATGGCCCCGGCTGCGGCTGCGGCGAGGTTGATGGCGGCGGGCTCGGCGGAGATCGGCAGGTCGCCGGTCTCCTTCTCCTTCGTCGGGGCGAGCGCGACGTTCACCACACCGTGCGCGGGAATGGTGATGGTCTTGGTCAGAGACTTCGCCGCCTTCATCACCGAGTCCTCGACGACGGGCGCGTTCTCGTTGGGGCTCGGGTACTTCGGTGCGACCTCGGTCGACGTGTCGCTGAAGCCGTTGCCGCGAAGGGCGGTGACCATCGACACCGTGGTGGTGAAGTTTGTCTTGGCGTACGGCAGATCGTCGAGCTGCAGGGTCATCTCGACGTCGTTCTCCGTGTGGTTCCAGAGCAGCGCGGTGTTCGTCTTCTCGTCGGCATCCTTGGTGACCATGCCGAAGACGTCGTGCGTCTCCGAGCCTGCACCGACCACGGTCGCCGGCTGCAGGGTCGGGTCGAGTTCGGAGTACATCTCGAACACGTTGCCGCCGGCCTTGCGGTGGCCGTCGGCTGTGACGAGTCCGAGGTCGCCGTTGTAGGGGATGTGGTAGTTGAACCCCTCGACCGGGCTGAAGTAGAAGAACTTCGCCCCGCCGGACTGGCTCGCCAGGTACAGGCGGCGCGCGAGATAGCTGGAACCGTCGATGCTGGAGTTGGTGTCGGAGCCCGCCCCCGCTCCTCTGTCCATGAAGGAGTCGTTGTTCCACTCCGTGATGTAGATGGGGAGGTTCTCGAGCCCGGCGTCTTTAAGCCAGGCGCGCGCCTGGGGAATGGACTCCCAGTCGTTCGAGCGGTAGCTGTGGGTGGTGAAGAAGTCGATCGGCACGGTCGGGTTCGCGCCGAGGAAATTGATGAAGTTCTCCGACCAGTCGCCGAGGGAGTCGAGGCCCGACGCGGCGGGTCCGCCGATCTTCGCTGTGCCGTCGACGCTCCTTACGGCGTTCGCGCTCGCCACGTACAGGGCGTTGTAGGCGTCCTGGTCGCCGAGCCAGTGATTGGTGTCGAGCTCGTTCCAGACCTCGTACTCCCACCCGGTATGGCCGAGATCGCGGTAGTGACCGACGAAAGCGGCAACGAGTGCCGCCCAGGCGTCCATCGACTTCGGGGGTGCGTAGGCCGATTCGGCGAGTGCCATGGGCATGTACGACAGGGTGATGAACGGCGTGATGTCGTGCGCGACGAGCGGAAGCAGAACCTGGTCGAGGCGCGAGAAGTCGTAGGAGACCACCCCCGCTGCGTCTTTACTCACGACCTTGTAGAACGGGTCGTCGAAGACGTGGTCGATTCGCACTTCCTTGATCCCCATGCTCGACATCTGTGCTGCCTGCGCGGTGAACCAGTTCAGGTTGTTCATGCTGGTGTAGCCGCCCTGCGACACGTTGAGCAGGCCGTTCGTATTGAGGGCCCTGCCCGTGGCGCTGTAGCTCGACGTGATCGAGGCCGTTGTCGATACAGCCGTGGCAATATCCTCAGGCGGAAGATCTGCTTCCGAGGCTGCGAACGCGGGCTGCGGCGGGTACTGCACCGGAGCGACTGTCGGCGTTGCAGTCGGCGTCGGCGTCGGTTCGATCTCGGAAGGGGCGCACGCGGTCATGGCGAGTGCGGAGGCCATGATGATCGCCGACACAGCGATGATTCTCGGCCGACGTCTGTTCGCTCTGGCGGAGTGCAGCGCGGATCGATCCATGCGGGGGGTCTTCATGTAAGAAAGGTCTCTCCTGCTGGCGGCGTGAAGCGGTGCGGTAGGTCCTACCGGCGCTCGATACTTGAGTTTAGTTGAGATTTGGATCCTGATCGCCGTTCAGTCGGCGGCGTTGGGACGGTCTGTTCTCTTCACCGCGACATCGCAGCGGGTTGTCTCAGCTCCCAGATGGCACGAGCGAGAACCTTCTCATCGCGTTGGTGAACGATGGCCCGAATCGTCATGGCCACGATCGCCCCGATGAGCGCACCGGTCGAGTTCGCAATAACATCGTTGACCGTTGCAAAGCGACCTGCCAGAACCGCACCCTGTATCAGTTCGATCATGATCGACATCCCCGGGCAGATCACCAAGGCGAGCCACCAGAGTCGCACTGGAAGCAGCATCGAGACAAGGAAGCCCAGTGGAATGAACATTACGATGTTGGCACTGAACTCCAGTTTGTTGTAGCCGAACCACATGGGCATGCCGTTGCGGTGCAGCACGTCGAGGAAGCGCGTGATCGACGACTCGAAGCCGCTGTCGAGAGGTGTCGGCCACATGGTCGCCGCGAGAACTATTGCGGCGTAGAAGAGCAGCGCCGACACGGCGATCCACTCGCGTATCCGACTCTTTGGCGGCCTGAGCGGGCGTGAGGTCACAGTGGTTTCTCCGTCTGCACTCTGCGCCTGTTCGGCGGCTGGAGGGTCGAGTCTCAAGTGGTCGAGGTCGTTCAGTGTCGCATACTCCGGATTGTTCTAGTTGCGAGGCTACTTCGAGGGTTCGGCGCTGCGCGCAGCATCCGTAATGAATTCCGCGGGAATCAATTTATCGGCGAATGAGCGCGCAAAGGGAGCCGCGAGGTGGTTCGAGTCGACATAGGCGGGAATGCCGCCGATCACGGAGCTGCATCTTTCGGAGTTGCAGAACACATCCCACTGGTCCACGAAGTGGAAGCGTGGGTTGTCTATCTGCTTTGCAGCTTTGGCCAACGGGCCGACCCGTGTGGCGGTGTCGGAAGCCATCGAACACGGGTCGTCGTCGGTGTGGGAGGTCGCGAGGCATTCAGGAACGGGAGTGGGAAGCATCGGCACGTCGTTGAGGACTACAACCGTCTTGCCCGAGTCGAGCCACCGCTGCCAGGCCCTCACGTATCCGTCGCCCGTGTCCTCAACAGAAGAGTCGGCGGTGGTGAAGTAGGCCCGGTCGACGCTTGTCGTTACGACAATATCGATGTCGGGGGACTGCTCGACCTCCGCGATCGCGTTTTCACGCCACGCAGTGCACGCTTCGATGTGTTGCGCGTTGGTGTCGAACGCGATGGCGATCGACGGGTCGTCAAGCGCCGCGCAACCTAGCGCGAGATACGTCGTGACTCGTAGTCCGTAAAGATCGTCAATACTGTCGATGGCTGCCGCCCACATGCTGGCGTGGGAATCGCCGATGAGTGCGACATTGACGAGTTGATCTCCTTCAGGAACTCCAAAGGTGCACTTCGCCACTTCAGCAGCCCCGCGGGACTGCTGACACCACGAACCATTGCTGACGGTGTAGTTCTGCGCATCCCAGTCGGTAAGAGCAGCATCGGCGTTCTCGAGGTGGTGGCTGTCACTGCATCCGTCATGGAATGCGGCTTGCGCGCCGAAGCAAACGCTTGGATCGAGAGCTTGCTCGTACAGCTGGTCTGCGATCGCCCGCGAGCGATTGTCGATGTTTGATGCCGCTGCGGTTGTTCCGCCGAGGATAATCGCAACGGTCGCGGCGGCGGCAATGAGCACCCACTTCGATTTTCCGAGCACCGGCCCTCGCGCGAACCGGACCGTATCTTCGACGTAGCGTTTTGTGAGCCAGGCGAGAGCGAGAGCGAGAGCGAGGATGCCGACCTTTACTGGCCCGGAAAGGTCGCCAACGAGGAAGGTGGCCGCCACGATGAGCGGCCAGTGCCAGAGGTACAAGGAGTAGGAGATATTGCCGACAGCCTGAATCGGGCCCACTGCGAATACTCGCTGAGGCGACAGCCGAGAGCCGCCATCGCCGATCCAGATCAGAGCCATGATCGCGGCGACAGGAACGAGCGCAGCGGGGCCGGGGAAACCTGTGGCCGGTCCATAGAAGAACGCAGAGGCGAGCACCACGCCCCACAGCGCCCACGAGCTCCACGTTTTCGCGGTGAGTGATCGCCAGCGGCTCGGGGGCAGGAATGCCAGCAGCCCTCCGGCGGCGAACTCCCATGCGCGCCCGGTCGTCTGGAAGTACGCGGCATCCGGTTGTGTGCTGACGCTCCAAACGGCCCATGCGAGCGACGCGACGAACACCAGGGCCAGAGTGCCAAGCATGGTGAAGTGGCGAACCCGAGCGCTGCGGGTTCGGGTGAGGAGAAGGCCGGCGACGATCAGCAGTGGCCACACGATGTAGAACTGCTCTTCCACGGACAGTGACCAGTAGTGCGTCACAGGTGACAGCGCCGTGTGCGCGAAATAGTCGACGGAATTGGCGGCGAGCACCCAGTTGAGCGCATAGGCGCCCGCTGCACCGATCTCGGTGTAGGCGGCCCGTTCGCTCGTTACGGGGAGGACCCACGCGGCGATTGCCGCGCTGGCGATCAAGACCAGGATCGCGGCCGGTAGAAGACGTTTAGCTCTTCGTGCCCAGAAGCGGGCAAGCTTCACGCCGCCCGTGAGATCGATTTCGCGTTTCAAGTGGGATGTTATGAGAAAACCGGAGATGACGAAGAAGATGTCGACGCCGATATACCCGCCGGTGAGATCGCCGGGCCACAAATGGTTGAGGACGACCAGTCCGACGGCGAGTGCGCGGAAGGATTGAATGTCGGCACGAACAGGATTTCGAGCGGTAGGCACCTTCGTGCCTGCGTCGACCAACGTTGCGGTCATCGAATCCCCGTGCTTCCCCTTGAATACCGGCTGAGTCTACTGGCGAACACTCATGTCGGGGTGTCGCCTACTGACGTCGACAAAGCCCTGCCTCGCCCGTCATCGGCGGGATTCATATTGAGATATCCTTACGGCCGTGCCAAAGAATTCCTCATCTCCAAACCCGCTCCCTGTCTGGCGCGAGGACCTCCAGGGGCTGCGGGCAGTTGCAATTCTCTTAGTGGCCGCGTATCACGTCTGGTCTGACCGCATTTCCGGCGGTGTCGACGTGTTCCTGATGCTGTCAGGCTTCTTCGTCGGTGGCTCGCTGTGGCGCCGATTCGTTGCGGGCAAGCCGCCACTCGCCAAGGACTACTTGATGCGGCACGCGCGGAGGCTGCTTCCAACCGCGGTGACCGTGCTAGCGGGAATCACGGTCGCTGCGTTGCTCGTCCTTCCTCGAATCGAATGGGAGAGCGGTGCCCACCAAACCATCGCCTCTCTGTTCTACTTCGAGAACTGGTATCTCGCTATTACTGGCCAGTCATATGGCGCGGCAGACGTCACAACGAGCCCGTGGCAGCACTTCTGGTCGATGTCTTTGCAGGGCCAATTCTTCCTCATCATCCCCATGCTGTTCGCGGCGGTGTGGCTCGTTGTTCGACGGAAGACCGAGCGGACCATTCGCGGCGCGTTCACTTGGACTCTCGCCGGAGCAACCATCGCATCATTCCTCTACGCGATCTGGCTTGTTCAGGTTGATCAGACGGTCGCCTACTACAGCACGCCCGCACGCATCTGGGAGTTCCTCGTCGGAACGCTTCTCGCAGTGCTCCTCGCGGCTTGGGTCCCGTCTTCTGGGCGTGGCTGGCAGCTGGCATCGTGGGCTGGGCTTGCAGTGCTCTTGACCACCGGCCTCTTCCTCGATGGCGGCACATCGTTCCCGGGCCCGTTGACCCTCGTCCCTATCGCCGCAGCGGCCGCGATCGTGGTTGGCGGAGCGGCGCAGTCGGGTGCAGGAGCGTCGAAGATGCTCGCCATTCCATTCGTTGCGGGTCTCGGGAAGTACGCATACGCGTTCTACTTATGGCATTGGCCCATACTCGTGCTGATCACCGTGATGCGCGGTCGAGAGTCCGGTTGGAAGATCGGTGCGGTGGTGCTCGCCGTGTCCGCGGTGCTTGCGTTCCTGACTCACCACCTCATCGAGAAGCCGATGATGGGAGGGGCGGGTCCAGTTGCGGTTCGAAACTTTGCACGAGTCTCTGTCGCTGCTCTCGCGATGGTCGCGGTACTTGTTCCGGGGGGTTGGATTGGATACGTGTCGATGCAGAGGGTGAGCGCCGACACCGCGCAGGAGTCCTTTTCGACACACCCCGGCGCCCGCCTCTTCACCGACCCAGTCGTTTACGGCGCAGTACCTGAAGCAGACCCGATACCCGCCGTCGAAGTCATCCGCTCTGACTACTCAGTAGTTTCCAAGGACGGGTGCGTGACGAAGTTGGCTGATCGCGAGCTCATCGATTGTTCTTACGTGGACGGTGACGGGCTGCGGGTCGCGTTGTTCGGGGGCTCCCACTCCGTGCAGTGGTTCGAGGTCGCTTCGCTTCTCGCCGAGCGTCATGGATGGACTTTGGTTCCCGTGTTGAAGGAAGCATGCCAACCGACCATGCCTGAGGATGCACGAAGCGATGAGTGCCGGGAATGGTTGACCGAAGCGTACGAAACGCTCGCGGCGGGCGATTTCGATCTGGTCGTCACAACCGCTACACGCCCAGGCGGCGGCGCGGACGAAATGCCCGAGACTTACCACCGCATGCTCACACAGCTGAGCACCCACAGCGCCGTGCTCGGGCTTCGCGACAATCCCCTCTTCCCCGTCGATATGCCCGAGTGCTACTCCGAAGGTGGAGATTGCGATTTCCCGCTCTACTCCCGCATTTGGCGCGACAGCCCGCTGGAGAACCTGCAAATTCCCGGAGTGGTGACCGCTGACCTCAACGATCTCCTCTGCCCTGACGAAATGTGCCAACCGGTAGTCGGCAACCGATTCGTGTTCTCCGACCGGCAGCACGTCAGCACCACCTACGTGCTCTCTATGGTCGAAGTCGCGGCGGAAAGGTGGGAACTGGAGCTCGCGGGCGCGGGCATAATTCCCACCGGATAGTCGCGTCCACCCATCGCCCGCAGCGGGACGCAGGACAGGGCGTGACAGGCGGAGAGACCAAGATCAACTAGCGTTGATCAGAAGAATCGTCACAGTGCCTGCGAACGAACGGCTGTGGCGTCCATGGTTCGTTCGCGAGAGTTGTGTGAGTTCCGCTTGATTCAGAATGACGACGTAGCGGTTCCCGGTTCGATTTGTGTCGCGGTCTACCGGCCGGATCCCGTGCTGCTCGAGCGTCAGATCTCGTCGATCCAGAATCAGACCGAGCGGGGCTGGAACTGCCACATCGGAATCGACGGCGCCGACGAGCCGACTGCCGCGCTGCTTCAGGGCCTGATCGCCGGAGACGACCGTTTCGTCGTCCATGCGTTCCCCGAGAACGTCGGTTTCTACCGCAACTTCGAGCGTGTTCTGGAAGCCGCTGATGCTGCGTCGCCGTGGATCGCTCTGGCCGATCAGGACGACTACTGGTACCCGGAGAAGATCGAGCGTCTTCTCTCCGCCCTCATGGTCGACGGCGTCACGCTGGTCTCCGGGCAGGCCCGTCTCGTCAGCCCCGATGGAGTCGAGAGCGGAATCACGGCGAGGCACGTGCGGGATCTCCCCGCACTCATGCTCGACAACCAGGTGACCGGGAGCTTCTCGATATTCAGGTCGAGCGTGCTCAGCGCCGCCCTGCCCTTCCCCGAGCCGACGGACGTCGCATTCCACGATCACTGGTTGGGCGTCGTAGCGGAGAGCCTGGGGAACGTGGTTGTCGTCGACGAGGTGCTGCAGGACTACATTCAGCACGGAAACAACGTGATCGGCGAAGAGAACGGCGGGGCCCAGGTGGCCAAACGATTCTCAGCACTCTTCGCCCGAAGCAAGGGCGTGGGCGCGTCCATCCGCTATATTCGCGATCATCGTTGGGGCTGGCGCGTCGAGATGGCCGAGCTGTGCATCGAACGGATCCCGGCGATGGGTGCCGACAAACGCCGCGTGCTCGACACATTCGCAGCCCGCAAGCTGAGCCCGCGCCTGATCGCGACCGTCGTGACCGGCATTGCCCGACGCGACGTCAAGCCTCTACGAGGCCTCGCGCTTCTGGTGGGCGCGGCGGCCTCGTAGCGCGAGCCGTTTCGGCCCTCGCCTGCGGCGAACTACCCCCGCAGGCTCCGCGCCTGCGCCGCCTTCAGCGGGCCGCGCGCGATGTCTTGCAGCAGTACGAGACGATCCTTCATGAGCTCGCGGTACGAGTCCTTGCGGTCGAGAGCGGATGCGAGCAGTTCAGCGAGCTCGTCCTTCGACATCTCAGCGACGTGTCGGCACAGGTCTCCCAGACCGAGGTAGGTCGCGGCTTCCACCATCTTGTTCTCGTAGGCGAGGGACACGCACGGAACACCCGCGTGGGCGGCCAGGATCAGCCCGTGATAGCGCATGGAGACGACGGCCGAGGCCTGAGCGAGCGCGCCCATGTAGTCGAGGTACGACTCCGTCGTGACGATCTCGGCGCTGCAGCCGGCCTGGGTGAACTGCTCGAGGATCGACTGGAGGTAGGGAGCCTCGCCTTCGGGGCCGTAGAGGTGCGGAACGATCTTGACCCGGAGGTTGCGAGCGTTCGCCGTCGCTGCGATGGCCTGAACGAGAACCCCGTCGACCAGGGTCTTCTCGTCGAACTGCCGGAAGTCGCGGTGCCAGTTGCCGAGGCGGGTGGGCACGAGAGCGATGTAGTCCGTGTCGTTCGCGGCGGTGATCTGCGCGCTCTGCTCGAGGAGTACGGCCGTGTCTACGCCCAGGTAGGAGCTCATGCCCTGCTGTGCCAGCCACTTCTGCGTCTTCAGCTCGCGCACGTTCAGCTCCGAGCGCCGGAGCACGTACTTCGCAACCAGGTTGAACAGGCGCGAGTTGCTCGAGCCGATCGTGTTCTGGAAGAAGATCGGTCGCACCCCGTTGGTGACGAGGGCGAGCAGCACGAACAGGTAGGTCCAGTCCTTGTAGATACCGATATTGGAGCCCGCGGGGGACACGAACACGTTGTCCGCCTCCTTGGAGGTGGCGACCAGTCGCTGGAGCCATGTCGGCAGGGGACGCTTGAAGACCACATTCTTCGCGATGCTGATCGCGAGGCTAGCCCGAATGTCGTTCTCGCCGGACAGCTCGGGAATGAGGTGATCGTTGAAGGTCGGGGCCGCGAGTCCCAGCCCGGCGCCGTTCTTCTGCCAGATGTAGAAGATGTCGACAGTGTCGACACCGAGCGCACCGACGAGGCTCGACGCGAGGGCGACGCCCGCGGCATCATCTCCGTAGTTGTTCGTGTGCTGGTTCAGTATTACTGCGCGAGCCAATTGATTCGATCCTTTCAAGTAATCCCCGACAGACTCCGCGTGCACAGTGCACTGCGCGAGCCTTAGAGGGCGGGGGTGTGCCTCAAGCGAAGAGCCGAACGGCTGAGGAGACCCAGCCAGACGACGAGAATGCGGAGCAGGTAGGCGCAGGCGACCAGAACGACTCCACCGGTCGAGGCGGCGGCGACGAGCGCGAGAATGTAGGGCACCGCGATGGCGATCTGAAACAGCCCGACGAAACGCTGGGCGTCGAGTGCCTGTAGCAACGCGATGTAGAGCTGCGACGACCAGTTCACGATCGTCGCGGCGAAGGTGATGGAGAGCACCAGCCGTGCCGTCTCCATCCATTCGGGGTCCGCGCC
>Ga0247813_10003235_pt1 | contig 10562 bp, 11 predicted proteins | sample UWRJL169409C1_FD_180719 | JGI IMG/M metagenome (GOLD analysis project Ga0247813, IMG submission 180719) | Plant litter microbial communities from Arlington Agricultural Research Station in Wisconsin, United States - UWRJ-L169-409C-1 | ecosystem: Environmental > Terrestrial > Plant litter >... | reverse complement strand
ACCTCGTCCAGAAAACTCCCGGGCGCAAAGGCGCCGGAAAAGATCTCTTCGCGCAGGCGATCGGCAACGTCATCGTGCAGCGAGTTGTGGACAAGGCGCATGGCGGGTAAATGCTTTCTGTTTAGGCGGGGACCGAACCGTGGAACTCGGCACACCCGCCAGCGGATCTGGGCAGGGCTTGCATTCCAACAAACGTCACCTTAAGCCGAATCCGGCTCGGTTATTTTCCGTAATTACCCGTAATTATGGAAAATAAAAACTGAAATGCAAGCTCCGCAAGGAGCACAGTGTCACCGCCATCATTGGCTTCAACACGGAGCCCCATTGCGAACTGCCGCGCCTGTTTCCGCACAACCCGGCCATGCAGGAAAACTTCCGCGCGCCCGGCAAGGAGGCCCGCGCGGCGGTCACCGCGTTCCACAACGCGAGCCTGCAGGCCGCCTACTTCATCCTTGCGGCGCGTGCCATCGGACTCGACTGTGGGCCGATGTCTTGCTTCGACACCGAGGCAGTCGACCAGGCCTTCTGGGCCGGCCCAGCCGTGAAGACAAATTTCCTCTGCAGCCTGGGCTACGGTGACCCAATGCCACGGGTACGCTGGCGCTGCTGCCGCGCTACATCGCGGGTGCCTGAGGTTTTCGTGCCGACACTGAGCCACCGCCCGGCCTGTCGACCCCGACGCTCGCGCTGCTGTGCCTGCTGGGCGGCAGCACCGGCGCCGTGCTGCTGTTACTAACGCCGGACGCCACCTCCCGCCGCGTAGTGCCCAAGCTGTTGCTGCTGGCGACCGCCCTGTTCATGGGGGGGCAACGCTTGGGATCGCTATGTGCGCAAACAAGAAGAAGTTCGGGCACACATCCCGCATCACAGCTTGACTGGGGTAGTGACTGGCAATCGCAGCGCTGGCGCCAACCAAGCCATTGCCACAAATGCCCATTTCGCCGCAAAAAATACCAGTCGCAACTGGAGCGTTTTATATAGGTGAAGGTGAATCTTGTCTGCTCCAGGATGACCCTGAGGGAGCGTAGTTGTCCTTGAGGCTCTCGGACCCAAACACTAGAAGCAGCCACTCCTGCGTCGGCGTCCTGATCTTCTGCCCCTGAGGAATCCTTTGAGATAGACTCCCGGTCGAGCTTGACATCAAGGCCGGAGAAACCCTTTCACCGGCTTTAAAAGCACGGGAGGTTCGATGGTTGGGCTCAATTTTCGAGCGTTCTCATGAATAGGCGCCGTGCCATTGGTATCGGCGTCATGGTGGGTCTCATCGCGACAGCCGTCCCCCTCGTTCTTTCTGTCTATCTGGCCTGGCGCCAAAGCGTCGATGACCAGCAGGCCGTTGTCAGATCCATTGCCAGCGATGTCTTGCAGCGCAGCGAGCAATCGACGGATCAGACCCTCGCGATTTTTCGGGAGTTAAAGCGCGCGCCGGCGCAGGAGCCGTGTTCTCCTGACACTATTCGTTTGATGGGCAAGCTGGATCTCGGCTCTGACCAGGTTCAGGCGGTGGGCTTTGTGCAAAACGATCGCCTGCTTTGCTCGTCCTACGGAAAGCATGACGTGGCGGTGGGCCCTCCGCTCTACACGACGCCCTATGGCACGCAAACGCGTACCGGCGTTGAGTTTGCTGTCTATCCGGGACTCAAGTTTCTCCTCATCACCGATGTTCAGAGCGGATACACCACGGCCATTCACCCGAATCGGCCGCTCGATGTGTTCACCCTCGATCCGGAAATTTCCGTCGGCGTTTTTTCGACAGTTTCGAGAAAGTCGGTCATCCATCGCGGCGTGGCTAAACCGCAATGGCTTGACAGGCTGGGCGAAGCGAATGCGGCAGCGTTTGTCGACGGAGAGCATCTGGTCGCAATCAAAAGATCCGAGAAATATGCTCTGGCCGCTTTCGCAGTCGTCCCTTCCGTACGCATCACAGCGGGTCTATGGCGGAGTGGCTTGACGCTCGTTCCGATCGGAGCCATCGCTGGTCTGTTGCTGGCCGCAGCCGTCGCGTTTGTGGTGCGCCAACAATTGGCCATGCGATCGCTGATCAAGGTCGCACTCAAGCGCAATGAATTCTTTCTTGAATATCAGCCCATCATGGATCTGCGTGACGGCCGGTGCGTTGGCGCCGAAGCGCTGATACGGTGGCGGCGCCCGGATGGACAAGTCGTCCGCCCCGACGTCTTCATTCCGGTGGCCGAAGAAGCTGGGCTGATCTCTGCGATCACAAAACGCGTCATGGATCTGGTGGCTCGTGACGCCGCCAAGCTGCTCCGGTTACGACCTGCTCTGCACATTGCCATCAATTTGTCGGCTCGGGATCTTCAGACAGAAGAAACCGGGCAATTGGTGCGTGACCTTGTCAGGCGCATGGAGGTGCAACCGCACAACGTCATAGTCGAAGCCACCGAACGCGGTTTTATGCAAGCGGAAATCGCGCACCGGATCATGGCCGACCTGCATGATTCCAACATCCGTATCGCGATCGATGACTTCGGGACCGGCTATTCCAGCCTCTCCTACCTGCAGAGGTTCAAGCTCGACTACTTGAAAATTGACAAGTCTTTTGTCGACACGATGGGCGGTGAAGCGGCGACGAGCCAGGTTGCTCATCACATCATCGAAATGGCCAAGTCATTGAGTCTGGAAATGATTGCCGAAGGCGTGGAAACCGAGGCGCAACTGCGTTATCTACAGCAACGCGGCGTGCAATACGCGCAAGGCTGGCTTTTTTCCAAGGCGCTGCCGTTTGAAGAGTTCGCCTCATTCGTAGCGCGGCTTGAAGAAGCCACGCCAGTCAAAACAGCTGCGGCCGAAAAAGAGTGACAGCAACATTTATGGTGCGTTGTTCCCGCAGTTGGTGATGACAAAACATCGTTGGCCGCTTTGCAGCGACAGCCGTCGACCGAACTTCTTAGACTAACGACGCGTTTGTGCAAGAGAGCCGACAGTCGGATACCAAAGACCGCTGTCGGCCATTTCATCAAGACTCACTTTGCTGTGAAATTTCCAAGGAAGTGTTTGGCAACAGTCGGGTCGACCCTTCCGCCACAAATCCACGAGACGTTGACAATGAGTAACATCTAGCATTCAATCGCGTTTCTGGTGCGAACCCTTCTCGGGTTCCGACTGTCTGCCTTTCACCGGAGGTACCAGTGAATAGTTCGATCGAATCGAAAAAGTCTTTCACCAAGTGGGAAGAGCTGCGCAGCTTTATTTTCCTGTCTGTGGTGATGGCTCCTGTGCTTGCGGTAATGATCGTCGGGGGCTACGGCTTCCTGGTCTGGATGTTTCAGTTGCTCGCCGGCCCGCCCGGCAGTTGATTGCGTCGAGTGCTTCGACAACAGCCACCCTTCAAAACGGGAAGCCAACATGCCACTAGAAGTCCACATCAGTAGTCTTGTCGTGCATTCGACACCACGTCGTATGCAGCGCGTAGCCGAGGCCATTGCCTGCATGCCTGGGGCACGTGTGCACGGCAGTTCACCGGTCGGCAAGCTTGTCATCACACTGGACGCAGATAGCGCCGACGAAATGCACGGCCGCGTGGGTGACATTCAGCGCACCGACGGCGTGCTTGCTGCCACGCTGGTCTACCAGTATGCCGACACCGAGGAAGCAATGAACGAGGAGCGCCCCGATGTCTATTGACCGACGTGACTTCATCCGGCAGACCGCCGCAGCCACGGCAGGCGCTGTCGCTGGGATTCCTCTGCCGGGCCTGAGCCAGCCCGCAGCCACCATGGACCCGCGCGCGCCCGGTATCAAATGGTCCAAGGCACCGTGTCGCTTCTGCGGCACCGGTTGTGGCGTCACAGTGGGCGTGAAGGACAACCGCGTGGTCGCCACCCATGGTGATCCCGAAGCGGAAGTGAACCGTGGCCTGAACTGCGTCAAGGGCTACTTCCTCTCTAAGATCATGTACGGCGAAGACCGCTTGCTAAAGCCTTTGCTGCGCATGAAGAATGGCAAGTACGCCAAGGACGGCGAGTTCACCACCGTATCCTGGGACCAGGCCTTTGACGTGATGGCCGAGCAGTTCAAACGCGTGCTCAAGGAGAAAGGACCTACTGCCGTTGGTATGTTCGGCTCGGGCCAGTGGACGGTGTGGGAAGGCTATGCCGCGCTGAAGTTGATGAAGGCAGGCTTCCGCTCCAACAACCTGGACCCCAACGCACGGCACTGCATGGCCTCGGCTGCGGTCGGCTTCATGCGCACTTTCGGTATGGACGAACCCATGGGTTGCTACGACGACATCGAGGCGGCCGACGCATTTGTCCTGTGGGGCTCCAACATGGCCGAGATGCACCCGATCCTGTGGACCCGGGTAACCGATCGGCGCCTGTCCAAGCCGGATGTGAAGGTGGCGGTTCTCTCTACCTTCGAGCACCGCAGCTACGAATTGGCTGACATCGAGCTTACCTTCGCGCCGCAGAGCGACCTGGCGATCCTCAACTACATTGCTCACCACATCATCAAGACCAACCGGGTGAACCGCGAGTTCGTTGACAAGCACACCGCCTTCCGCCTGGGTAACGCTGACATCGGCTATGGTCTGCGGCCCGAGCATCCGCTGCAAAAGGCCGCCAAGAACGCGGGCGATGCCGGCGGTGCCAAGCCCATCACTTTCGACGAGTTCGCCAAGTTCGTCTCAACCTACGACCTGGAATACACCTCCAAGCTCAGCGGCGTGCCAAAGAGCCGGTTGGAAGCGCTGGCCGAACTCTACGCGGACCCGAAGGTCAAGGTCATGTCTTTTTGGACCATGGGCTTTAACCAGCATACGCGTGGTGTGTGGGCCAACAACATGGTCTACAACATCCATTTGCTGACTGGCAAGATCTCCACACCCGGAAACAGCCCGTTCTCGCTCACCGGCCAGCCCTCGGCCTGCGGCACGGCACGCGAGGTGGGCACCTTTGCGCACCGCCTGCCAGCCGATATGGTGGTCACGAACCCCAAGCATCGCGAACATACAGAGGAGATCTGGAAGATCCCGCACGGCACCATCCCCGACAAGGTGGGCTACCACGCGGTGCTGCAGAACCGCATGCTCAAGGACGGCAAGCTGAATGCCTACTGGGTGATGGTGAACAACAACATGCAGGCCGGCGCCAATCTGATGAACGAGGGCTATCCTGGCTACCGCAACCCGGACAACTTCGTTGTTGTGTCTGATGTCTATCCGACCGTTACCGCACTCTCGGCAGACCTGATCCTGCCAGCATCCATGTGGGTGGAGAAGGAAGGCTGCTACGGCAACGCCGAGCGCCGCACACATATGTGGCATCAGCTCGTGAATGCACCGGGCGAGGCGAAGTCGGACCTATGGCAACTGATGGAGTTTTCCAAGCGCTTCAAAATCGAGGAAGTCTGGCCCGAGGAACTGCTCGCGAAGAAACCCGAGCTGCGCGGTAAGACCCTGTTTGAGGTGCTTTTTCGCAACGGTCAGGTCGACAAGTTTCCTAACGCGCAGATCGAGGCCGGCTACGAAAACGCCGAGGCGAAAGAATTCGGCTTCTACGTGCAGAAGGGTTTGTTCGAGGAATACGCGAGCTTCGGCCGTGGCCACGGCCACGATCTGGCTCCCTTCGACACCTATCATCAGGTGCGCGGCCTGCGCTGGCCGGTGGTGAACGGCAAAGAAACCCGGTGGCGCTACAAGGAGGGACTCGACCCCTATGTGAAGGCCGGCACTGGCTACCAGTTCTACGGCTACCCGGACGGCAAGGCTCTGATCTTCGCCCTGCCTTACGAGCCGCCACCGGAAGTACCCGACAAGGAATTTCCCTTCTGGTTGTCGACCGGCCGCGTGCTGGAACACTGGCACTCCGGTTCCATGACCCGGCGTGTACCGGAACTGCACAAGGCGGTGCCGAACGCCGTGTGTTACATGCATCCGGAGGACGCCAAGGCGCTTGGCGTGCGGCGTGGCATTGAGGTGGAGATCTCGTCGCGGCGCGGCAGCATGCGCACGCGGATCGAGACCCGCGGACGCAACAAGCCACCGCAGGGCCTTGTATTCGTGCCCTGGTTTGATGCCAGCCAACTCATCAACAAGGTCACGCTCGACGCCACCGATCCGATCTCATTCCAGACGGATTTCAAGAAGTGCGCCGTGAAGATCACCAAGGTTTGACGAGCACCCAACCACCATGAGACCGCTCAAATTACTCATCCTGCTGGGCTTGTTCTTCCTGGCTGCTGCGGCTGGCGCTCAGCCAGGCACTGGTTTGTCGGATCCGGCGCGCGGCCCGGTTGCGGTGAACCAGCCGACGGATCCGCCTCGACTCACTAATGCGGTCAATGACGATGTGCGCCGCCCGCGTAACTACGATATGCAACCGCCAACGATCCCGCACCGGGTGGACGGTTACCAGATCGACAAGAACTTCAATAAGTGCCTGGACTGCCATGCCCGGACCAAGACGGAATTCTCCCTGGCCGTCCCCGCGAGCCCCACACACTACCTGGACCGTGCTGGCAAGGTGCTGCCGCAAGTCTCGACACGGCGCTACTTCTGCATGCAGTGCCACGTGCCGCAGGAGCCGGTGCAGCCCATCGTCGGCAATGCCTTTGAAGGCGTCGCTGCGCCTATCAAAAAATGAGGGCAGGCAAGCATGATTGAACGTTTCAAGCGCTACTGGGCCATCATCCGCCGTCCCAGCGTGCATTTCAGCCTGGGGTTTCTGACGCTAGGCGGCTTCATCGGCGGCATCATTTTCTGGGGCGCGTTCAACACCGCTATGGAACTGACCAATACAGAGAAGTTCTGTACCGGGTGCCATGAAATGCGCGACAACGTGTTCGTCGAACTCAAGACCACCATCCACTACACCAACCGCTCCGGTGTGCGCGCGGTGTGCTCCGACTGCCACGTGCCGCATGACTGGACCGATAAGATCGCGCGCAAGATGCAGGCCTCCAAGGAGGTGTGGAGCAAGATCTTCGGCACCGTCGCGACCCAGGAAAAGTTCCGCGACAAGCGGCTCGAGTTGGCCCAGCACGAATGGGCGCGCTTCAAAGCGAACGATTCGCTTGAGTGCCGCAACTGCCACAATTACGACTCCATGGACTTTACGCGTCAGAGCGTGCGTGCGCAGAACATGCACACAACCTACCTGGCCAGCAAAGAGAAGACCTGCATCGATTGTCACAAGGGCATTGCACACCACTTGCCGCACATTCCACCGGGCCAAGGGCCGTCGGATTCACCTGGGCAGATAGTTCCCAAGGAGGGAGGCGAGGCTCTGGCGCCTTCCGTGGCCGAGCCCGGCAGCGAAAAGAAAGGTGGCTGAAGTCTTGCGGCAGATGCTCTGCGTTCGCGACTTGGCGTGTACGCGTGCCGGGCGCCCGGTCTTTTCGGGGCTGAGCTTTTCGGCGCAGGCCGGCCAGATCGTCCAAGTGCGCGGCGCCAACGGCAGCGGCAAAAGCAGCCTGCTTCGTTTGCTGTGCGGCCTGCTACCGCCCACGCGGGGCGAGGTCCATTGGCAGGGCCGCATGATCGCCGAGCCGGACTCCGGCTTCACTAGTCAAGTAGCCTACCTGGGCCATGCCGACGGCCTGCGTGGCGAACTCACTCTGTCTGAGAACCTGAATTTTTCGCTGCACATCGCCGGGGTCCGACCCGATACGGCCGTTACGCGCACGGTGATGACGCGTCTGCAACTGGCCGGGCGCGAAAGCGATCAGGTGCGGCTGCTGTCGCAAGGCCAGCGCCGTCGCCTAGCGCTGGCGCGCGTGCTGCTGAGCCAGCGTCCGCTGTGGCTGCTGGACGAGCCGCAGGCCGGTCTGGATGCGGACGGCGAAGACGTGCTGCAAGCTTGCCTGGCCGAGCATGCCCAAGGCGGCGGTCTGGCGGTGGTAGCAACCCACCACGCGGGCAACGGCGATACCCTGGATATGGACGCACTTAAAGATGCCACTCGCAGTGACTACTATCATCGGCCGTGAGCTGCGCACCGCTGCGCGGCGGCCGATGGACGCGCTCGGCGCGCTTCTGTTCTTCGTGGTGGTCGGCACGCTGTTCGCATTGGCCATCGAGCCCGACCCTGTCCTGCTGCGTGCCATCGGCCCCGGCGTGGTCTGGGTGGCGGCGCTGCTGGCGCTGCTGATCTCGCTGCACCGGCTGTTTCAGCCTGAACTGGAAGACGGCGTGCTGGAGCAACTGTTGTTGTCCCCGCGCTCTCTGCTCGGGCTGGTCTGGGCCAAGGTCGCGGCACACTGGCTTGTGACCTGTCTGCCACTGCTGCTGGTAGCGCCCCTACTTGGCATGCAGTTCGAGCTGTCGGCGCCGTCGATCGGAATCCTGCTGGCTTCGCTGCTGCTGGGCACGCCGACCTTGTCTTTGCTGGGGGCGCTTGGTGCAGCGCTCACGCTGGGTCTGCGCGGCAATGCCTTGCTCGCGCTCGTCATGCTGCCGCTGTGTGTGCCGGTGCTGGTCTTTGGCAGCGGCGCGGTCAGCGCCAGCCAGCAGGGCATGCCCGCCAGCCCGCATCTGTCGATTCTGGCGGCCTGGTTGCTGCTCGCGGCCTTGTTGTGCCCGTGGGCTGCTGCGGCCGCGTTGCGGCTCGCGCTCGAATGAAAGGCCAAGCAATGAATGGCCTGCGCCCTCTCGATTCCACGCTGCAGCGCGAGACTTTCGGCTCGCCACGAGGCCGCTGGCGACGCCTGGCCTCGCCGCCGGTGTTCCATCACTGGGCAGGGCGCGCAGTGCCTTGGTTCGCGGCGCTGGCCGTCGTGCTTGCGGTTGCCGGGCTGTATGTCGGCTTTGTCGTGGCGCCTACCGATCACCAACAAGGCGAGGTCTATCGCATCATCTTCATCCATGTGCCGGCTGCGTGGATGTCGATGTTCATCTACCTCATCGCGGCCTTGCATGCGGCTCTGGGTCTGATCTTCAACTCCCGTGTCTCGCCGCTGATGGCGCGCGCCCTGGCTCCGACGGGAGCTCTCTTCACGGTCATCGCCCTGTGGACCGGCATGGCCTGGGGCAAGCCAACCTGGGGTGCCTGGTGGGTGTGGGACGCACGCCTTACTTCTGAGTTGATCCTGCTCTTTCTGTACCTTGGTTACCTGGGCCTGGTCTCGGCCATCGACGATCCACGGCGCGCCGACCGGGCCGGCGCGATCCTGCTGCTGGCCGGAGTCGTCAACGTACCGATCATCTACTTCTCGGTGCAGTGGTGGAGCACGCTGCACCAGGGTGCCTCGATCAGCTTCACTGCGGCACCGACGATGGCGCGCACCATGCTGCTTGGAATGCTGCTGATGGCGCTCGCCTGCTGGGCCTATTCGATAGCTGTCGCGCTGGCGCGGGTGCGCTGCCTGATCACCGAGCGCGATGCTTTGGCGAGGCGCGCATGAGCAAAGACGATACCCACTTCCTCTTCATCCTCGCGGCCTACTCTGTGTCAGCGCTTTTATTGGCGTTTGAGGTCTGGCAACTGGTGCGGCGCAGCAGAGGGCAAGCGGCGCCGCAGGAGGCGGACCATGAAGCCTAGAAACCGGCGCCTGGCTTTCATCGTTGCCGGTTTGCTGGTGCTGTGCACGGCGACCTGGCTGGTGCTCAATGCACTGCAGTCCAACTTGGTGTTCTTCTTCACGCCCAGCCAGGTGGCGACCAATGCTGCGCCGCGCAATGGCGCCTTTCGGCTCGGCGGGCTCGTAGAAGAAGGATCTGTGCAGAAGGCCTCGGATGGCTTGGCGCTGAGTTTCGTGGTGACCGACCGGGCGCAGCGGGTATCGGTGCACTACCGTGGTCTGTTGCCCGACCTGTTCCGTGAAGGGAAGGGCGTGGTTGTGGCCGGCCATCTGCAAACCGATGGCAGCTTCATCGCCAACATGGTGCTGGCCAAGCATGACGAGAACTACATGCCGCCCGAAGCTGCGGCAGCGCTCGAGCAGGCGCGGCCGGTTGCAGCGGGGGCTCGGCAATGATTCCTGAACTTGGCGTGTTCGCGCTGGTGCTGGCACTACTGCTGGCAGTGATCCAAGGAAGCTTACCGCTGGCAGGTGCGCACTGGGGTATCTCTGGGTGGATGGCGGTGGCGCGTCCGGCGGCCATTGGGCAGTTCGCCATGGCGATGCTGGCCTTCGCCTGCCTGGCAACATCATTCTTGCAGAATGACTTCTCAGTGCTCTACGTGGCCTCCAACTCACACACCGAGTTACCCACCGCCTACCGCTTTTCCGCAGTGTGGGGTGGGCATGAGGGCTCCATGCTGCTGTGGCTTTGCATGCTGTCGGGTTGGACGCTGGCAGTGGCTCGCTTCAGTCGCCAGCTACCGCTACCCTTTGTGGCGCGCGTGCTGGCGGTGATGGGTTGGCTCAGCGTGGGCTTCCTGCTTTTCATCTTGTTCTTGTCTAACCCCTTCACGCGGCTAATGCCGCCAGCGCTGGAAGGACGCGACTTGAATCCGCTGCTTCAAGACCCGGGCATGGTGATCCATCCGCCCATGCTCTATATGGGCTATGTGGGTTTCTCGGTAGCCTTTGCCTTTGCGATTGCGGCACTACTCTCCGGCGAACTGAATGCCGCCTGGGCACGCTGGTCGCGGCCGTGGACG
>Ga0247813_10003234_pt1 | contig 10568 bp, 13 predicted proteins | sample UWRJL169409C1_FD_180719 | JGI IMG/M metagenome (GOLD analysis project Ga0247813, IMG submission 180719) | Plant litter microbial communities from Arlington Agricultural Research Station in Wisconsin, United States - UWRJ-L169-409C-1 | ecosystem: Environmental > Terrestrial > Plant litter >... | reverse complement strand
CCGGTGGTTCAAGCGTCCGTCGACGAGCAACGAGAACACGCCGCCGGGAAAGCCGAACGCGAAGCGCGCGCCGACGGCGTCTTGCAACGGCTGCAACGGCTCGAAGGTGTTGAACATGAACATCACCGTCTTCGCCGCGCTCGCCGACAACGTCGGCAACACCGCCGCGACCTGCGGCGCGAGCACGGTGAGGAGCACGAGGTCCCAGACGACGGCGGTGTCGAGGGCTTCGACGATGTCGACGTCGACGCGGCCGCCGTCGACGTGGACGATGCCGCCGTCTTTGCGCAGCTTCGCGAGCCGCGCGCCACGGGCAACGACCGTGACGTCGTGGCCGGCCTTGCGCAGCTGCCACGCAAAGGCGGTGCCGATGCCGCCGGCGCCGACGATGGCGATCTTCAAAGAGGCTGTGGTGTTCATGGCAGGAGCATCAGCGCGGCCCGCGTGCTGGAAAAGCCGCAGCCGCGGTCAACCGTTTTGCAGCCACGCAAAACGAAGAAGCCGTCGACGATGTCGACGGCTTCTTGCTGTTCACGTCGGAGACGGTTCAGAAGTGAAAGCGGAAACCGAGCGAGCCGCCGATGCCGAAGCCGATGCCGGGGAAGAGCGACAGGGCGGGGTCGGCCTCGAGGTAGATCTCGAGGGGAGCGGCGTCGAACGCGAGCGAGAGACCGATGGGCAGGCGCAGACCGAAGCCCACGTCGAGGTCGTTGTAGTAGTTGTCGCCGCGGTAGCCGAAGCCGTAGTTGCTGCCGCCAAAGGCCGCGAGGAAGATACCGGGGCCGGCGTAGAAGGCGAGGTCGACCTGGCTGTCGATCAGCTTGGCGAGCGTGAACAGGTAGTCAGCGTGCAACCACAGCGACGTGCCAAAGGCGTTGCCGTAGCCGAAGGCCGCGCCGATACCGAGCACGACGCCCGATTCCTGCAGGCCCGCGAACTTGATCGTGATGGCGCTCGGCGAGCCCACCTGCAGGCCGATGCCGATGCCGCCGCTGCGGGTCTGCAGCGGGGGCAGGTCGTTCAACATCGCTTCATCGAGGGGCTCGGCGCCGTTGTCGATGACGGTGTTGGCCGTCTCCTGCATGAGGTCGTTGTCGAGGGTCAGCACGTCGGCGCGGGCGCCGACCGAGCCGAGGGCAGCGGCGACAAAGACAATGGAAGCAAAGCGAGAGGTGATGTTCATATGGATGGGCTCCGCGTGAGGTTCGACGATGCCCTTTGCAGCGACCGTGCCCACGTCACGGGTCTGTCAGGGCGCGCTGCACGCCGCGATCGCGGCCGCCATGGCACGGATGTCGACGTCGATGGAGCACATCGTCGCCCCACATGGGGCGTGCACGGGGACCGCGATCGCGGCACCACCGGTCGGCCGTCTCGGCGCATACAACGAAAAAGGAGCCCCTGAGGGCTCCTGTTCATTTCATCGTGGATGCCGTGGGATCAGCCGACGAGGACCGCTTCAGCGCGCAACGGCGCGGGGCCCTTCGTGAGCGCCATGCGCAGCGATTCCATCTCGCCGCCCATCGCTTCACGCTCATCTTTCGAGAAGCGCTTCTTCACTTCGGGCAGCAGGTCCTTTTCTTCCTCTTCGCGCGCGTGGTGCTCGAGGATCTCCTTGAGCACGGTGAGCTGCGCGATGATGTCGACGCGGGCGGCTTCGTCGTCTTCGACAATGGCGGCGAGGCGGTTGCCGGCGTCGTCGATGGCCTTGTGCTCGAACACGCCTTCGCGGCCTTTGTGGTCGAGGTGCTTCAGCACCGTGGGCGGCGCGTCCTTGAGAGCCAGCAGGCTCGCGTACAGCGAGAGCTCCTCGGCGCGCGCATGGATCTGCAGCTCGGTCACGATGGCCTTGGCCTGCTTCTTCACCGTCGCGCGGCGGAAGGACTCGGGCTCCAACGTCTCCTTCATCGCTTCGATGAGCGCGAAGACGGCGTCGTGGTCGCGAACGATGATGTCGATGATGTCCATGGGTGGATCTCCTGCCGCCGCACACAGCACGAGCCGTGCCCCGCTTCTCGATCGCAGCACCGTGCGGTCGTTCCCCGCCCGCCCGACCGTGCGCCCGCGACGCGCTCCGCATGCCCGCCCCAGATGACAGCGATGCCACACTTTCAGCGCCGCCGGCCGGCGCGGCGAGATCTTCGTTGCCTTCATGCGCATGGACGCATAGAGTCGACGCAGATGATGGAAGTGCACAGCGAACGAGCGGACCTGTTCCGGCTCCTGGGCGACGAAGATCGCCTGCGCTTGTTTGCCCTCTGCGCCGAAGAAGCCCTCACCGTCAGCGAGCTCGCCGAGCTGCTGGGCGAAAGCCAGCCCCAGACCTCGAAGAAGGCCCAGCCGCTGCGCGCCGCTGGTCTGCTCGTGGCCCGCAAGGACGGCACACGCACGTACCTCAAGGCCGCCACCGACATCGCCGTCGAAGACGCCGCCATCGTCGCCGTGGCCCTCGAAGAAGGCCGTCGCCTCTGTCAGCGCGACAAATCCCTGGCCCGCCTGCCGCGCGTGCTGCTGGCCCGCGAGGATGGCTCCCGCCGCTTCTTCGACGACGAAGACGCTGTCGCCGTGGCTGCCCCCTCGGGCGCGCTGGCGTTTCTGCCGTTGCTGCGGCCGTTGCTGGGCGCGCGCGCCGACGGCCTCTGCGTCGACGTGGGCGCTGGCGACGGGCTGCTGTTGCCGGTGTTGTCGCCGTTGTTTTCCCGCGTGTTCGCCGTCGACAGAAGCCCCGCGCGGCTCGCGGCCTGCGCGCGCCTCGTCGGCGACAACGACCTCGGCAACGTGCGCCTGCTCGAAGGCGATGCCGGCGACCCCGCCGTCTACGAAGCCTGCTTCCACGCCGGTGGCGCCGCCGTCGTCGTCGTCGCCCGCACGCTGCACCACGCGGCGAAGCCCGCCGACCTGCTCGCCGCGTGTGGCCGGTTGTTGCGCGACGACGGCATGGTCGTGGTGGTCGACTACCTGCCGCACGACGACGAAAGCATGCGCGGCCAGGGCGATGTGTGGCTCGGCTTCGTGCCGTCGACGTTGTCGGCCCATTTCACGGAAGCCGGGCTGCGCCCCCTGGCGAACGCGCCGATGCAGGCCGTGCCCGGGCATCCCGATTCCCATCTCGCGTGGCAGTGGTCCGCCGCTGTCAGGCCGTCGCCTTCTTCGTCTTCGTCTTCGTCGTCGCTGCAGTAGCGGTCGTCGACGTCGTCATCGTCAGCGTTCACTGTCAGAGCCCGCGTTCGTCCACACAGGAGTTGATCATGGAAAGCCGTACCGAATTCCCCGCGTTCAAGGTCAAGGACATGAGCCTCGCCGAGCTCGGTCGCAAGCAGATCACGATGGCCGAAAAGGAAATGCCCGGCCTCATGTCGCTGCGCAAAGAGTTCGCCGCCGTGCAGCCGCTCAAGGGCGCGCGCATCGCTGGCTGCCTGCACATGACGACGGAAACCGCCGTCTTGATCGAGACCCTCGTCGCCCTCGGCGCCGAAGTGACCTGGACCTCCTGCAACATCTTTTCGACGCAGGATGAGGCTGCGGCCGCGATCGCAAAGACCGGCGTGCCCGTGTTTGCCTGGAAGGGCGAGACGCTGCCCGAGTACTGGAACAACATCGAGCTGCAGCTCGGCGCGTTCAAAAACGGCGCGCTGCCGAACCTCATCCTCGACGACGGCGGCGACCTCACGCTGCTCGTGCACAAGGGCGCGGAATTCGAAAAGGCCGGCGCCGTGCCGTCGCCCGAGTCGGCCAACAGCGACGAGTACAAGGTCATCCTCAACGTGCTCACCGAGTCGTTGAAGAACAGCAAGACGCGCTTCACGAACATGGCTGCCGAGATCAAGGGCGTGTCGGAAGAGACGACGACCGGCGTGCACCGCCTCTACGAGATGGCGAAAGAGGGCAAGCTGCTCTTTCCGTGCATCAACGTGAACGACTCGGTGACGAAGTCGAAGTTCGACAACCTCTACGGCTGCCGTGAGTCGTTGTTCGACGGCATCAAGCGCGCCACCGACATCATGGTCGCGGGCAAGGTCGTCGTGATCTGCGGCTACGGCGACGTGGGCAAGGGCTGCGCGCATGCGGCTCGCGGCCTCGGCGCGCGCGTGCTGATCACAGAGATCGATCCGATCTGCGCGTTGCAGGCGGCGATGGAAGGCTACGAAGTCGTCACGATGGACGAAGTCGCCCACAAGGCCGACATCGTCGTCACCGCCACCGGCTGCATGGACGTCGTCACCGCCGAGCACATGAAGGCGATGAAGGACGGCGTGATCGTCTCCAACATCGGCCACTTCGACAGCGAGATCCAGGTCGCCTGGCTCGAGAAGAACCCCGAGATCAAAGAAGAGAACATCAAGCCCCAGGTTGATCAGTTCATCTTCCCCGACGGCAAGCGCATCACGCTGCTCGCCCGCGGTCGGCTCGTGAACCTCGGCTGCGCGACGGGCCACCCCTCGTTCGTGATGTCGAACTCGTTCACGAACCAGGTCATGGCGCAGATGGCGCTGTGGGCGAACGCCGAGAAGGGCCAGGACGCCATCACCGGCATGTCGTTCAACGCCGGCAAGGTCTACGTCCTGCCGAAGAAGCTCGACGAGAAGGTCGCCCGCCTCCACCTCGACAAGGTCGGCGTGAAGCTCACGACCCTCACGAAGGTGCAGTCGGACTACCTCGGTGTGCCCACCGACGGCCCCTACAAGCCCGACCACTACCGCTACTGAGCGGACGTCGACGTCGACTACGACGTGGATGCCGATGTGGATGTGAAAGGGCCCCGCGCGAGCGGGGCCTTTTTTCGGTGCGCGCGACGGTGTTACGGGTCGTAACATGCGCCTCAGGTCTACTGCGCGTCGGCGTCGTCGACGTCGTCGACGTCGTCGGGCCGACGCGCCCGCTGTTGGGGTGTGGGCTCGGTGGGTTCGGTGGGCTCGGTGGGCTCGGGCACGGCGGCCGCTGGCGGTGTCGGCGGCGGCAACCGCGGCGCCAGCAACGGCACTTCGTCGTCGGCGGCGACGGCGTCGGCGGCGCCGATACCCATCGACGGCGCGCGCCGGCGCTCGGCGAGCACCGCTTCTTCATGCTGCTGGTGCAACACGATCACGGTGCCCGTGACGCCGCCGATGACGAGGCCCGCGACGACGGCGGCGGGGACGGCGACAAAGGCGCCGATGATCGCGCCGCCATCGGCGCCCCACAGGCAGCTCTGCCGATCCACGCACGACGCCGAGAACAAGGTGGCGGCACCGCCGAGCATGAGGGCGCCGGCCGCGCCGCCGATGCCGGCGCCGCCGGCGGTGGCGCCGCAGCCGTCGTCGCACGGCATGACCGACTGCGCCGACAACGAGAGCGCGAGCGACAAGACCACGATGTGCATGCATCCCCCGGCCGCGTCATCGACGGCGTCGGCGACGACAGCATCGCAGCTGTTGCCGCGATCCGGCCAGCAGATCGTCAGCCGGGTGGGGTCCAGCGCAACGACAACGCCGTGCGCGGCGCGCCGCTCCACGACTGCTCGAGGAAGGTGGCGACGATCTCTGTGGCGCCGGCTTTTTCAAGCAGCGTCTGAAAGAAGCCGAGGGTCTGGTGGGCGGCGGCTTCTTCGGCGCGCGCGCCCATGCCGTAGCTGATGACGATGAGCACTTCGTCGTCGAGGAGCATCGGAAATTGCAGCGCTTCGAAGTCGAAGTACGTCGAGCGCAACACGCGCACGCGGTTGAAGGTCTCGACGGGGTCGCCCGGCGCCCACAACAGCGGGTTGTTGGCGATGAGAAGCTCGACGCTCTGCGCGCCCCACAAGCGGGCGAGATCGAGCTCACCGCCGAACACGTCGAGGATCGCGTTGCCGAGGACCTCGAAGACCGCCATCGGATACCAGCCGACGGGGTCGATGGGCTGGTTCACCCAGGCGAGGGCGTTTTCGTGCAGGTAGCGGCGCCAGTCGACGTCCTTGCGGCCGCGGATCATGCGGACGTAGTCCACAAACAAGACACCTTTGACGTTCGACACGGCGCGGACCGTACTGCCCCGGTCCGAAAAACTCGAAGCCATCGTGCGTGGGCGCCCGCTTTGTGGCACCGGTGCCGCATGCGTCACAGACCAGGGAGCGATATGAAATCCAGATTCTTGTTTGCCGCGATGGCGTTTGCCGTGGTCGGGTGTGCGACGCCGACGCCGACGTCGACGGCGACGGAGCCGACGGAGACGGAGACCGACAGCGATGGGGAGCCCATGAAGACCGAGCACGCCGATGTCTTGCAGGTGACCCTCGAGCCGACGGCGGGCGCTGTTGCCGGCGGGCCGTTGCTGGTGCGCATGCGGGTCCAGAATCCGTCGACGACGAGCGCGCGCTTCTGCACGTACCACACGCTGTTCGAGGGGCTGCGCAACAACATCCTCGACGTCAAAGACGCCGCCGGCGTCTCTGTTGCCTACCGCGGCGTGATGGCCAAGCGCGCGCCGCCGGGCCCCAAGGACTTCGTCGAGGTCCCCGCGGGCGGCGTGCTCGTCAGCGAGGCTGTCGACGTGAGCGAGGGCTACGCCGTGCCCGTCGGTGCGGGAACGCTGACGTTCACGGGCAGCGACATCAGCGGGTTGTCGGCGTCGCCGCCGGTGAAGATCGACGTCGTCACGCCGTGACGGTTGTGTCGACCTTGCCCGAGGCCGCGCGTCGCGCGTAGCTTCGGGGCGGGGGAGCACACATCATGGAAGTCCAACGCAAGATCACCTCGTCGGTGGCCCAGACCTCGTCGACGTCGGCGGCGCCGCCGCCGCCGCCGCTCGAAGACGACGCGATGTCGCTCGAGAGCCTCGCGCCGCCGGCGACCGCCGACACGCTGACAAAGGCGACGACGACGAAGCAGACGACGTCGGCGTCATCGACATCGTCGACATCGTCGTCAGCTGCGTCGACGGGGATGAGCCGGCTCGACATCGATGGCGCCGCGCGCGGGGATCAGGGGCCCGGCGTGCAGTCGTTGCAGGAGCAGCTCAACGCGCTGCACGCGCAGCCGCGGCTCGTGGGCGATGGCGACTTCGGCCCACGCACGGAGGTGGCGCTCAAGGCGTTCCAGAGCGCGCACGGGCTGCCGCCGACGGGCGTGGTCGACGACGCCACCCGCACAGCGATCGACGATGGCATGCGCTCTGGCTTTTCGGCGCTGCCAGAGCCGCCGCCCACGCGCGCGGGGCTCAGCACGGGGCAGCCGCGCTTGAAGGGCGAGCTGGGCGGCGTGCCCGTGCTCGATCAGAACAAGTTGCCTGTCGGGCACCTCGGCGAGTCGTCGACGGCGTCGTTGCGGGGGCAGGGCTGCGTGCTCACCTCGTTCGCGATGGTGGCCTCGAAGCTCACGGGCGAGCCGCAAGACCCCGCGGCGCTGAACGACAAGCTCAAAGACGCCGGCGCCTTTGTCGACGGCACCGGCATGCTCAACGTGTCGAAGGCCGCCGCGGTCCTCGGCCTCGAGAGCAGCGCCGTCGACAGCCACGCCCCCGGGGCCCTCGCCGGCGTCGACAGCGCGCTGCGCCGGGGCGAGCCCGTCATGGTGCGCGTCGACTACAAAAACGACGCGAAGGGCGACCACACCATCGTGCTCACCGGCCGCAATCCCGACGGCAGCTACAGCGGCATCGACCCTGCCGGTGGGCGCGCGGTGACGATGCGCCCCGACGCCGACGGCAACCTCGTCGGCGAAGGGTGGCAGCACTACAAGGCGACGGCGTATACGATGGTGTCGCCTTCATCCGACTTTGAAATGTAGCTTTGAAGGTGGGTCCGTGTCTTGCGAGATACGGATACGTCCTCGAGGAAGCCGCACGGTGCGGCTTTCGTTTTATCTGTGTAATCGCTGAGGGGAACAATGAAAAAGACAGTGATGTCGACGATGGTGGCGCTCACGGTGGTATGCACGGCGTGCCCGTCGACGCCGGCGACGCCCCCTGCGGTGGCCGCGCCCGCGGCGGTGCCGGCCGCGGCGGTGCCGCCCGCGCCCGTGGCGGCGACGGCCGACGATCCGGCGCTGCGCGCGCTGGCGATGGCCTACAACGACGACCCCGCCTACGAAGCCCTCACGGCGCGCCTGGAGAAGCTCGCGCGGGCAAAGGCGAAGGCCTGCGAGGCCGTGGTCGATCCAGACGGCCCCTGCGACGATGCCTTCTTCTTGAGCTGCTCGGCGGGTGAAGTCACGCCGTTCGAGCTCGACCGGCTCGAGGGGACCACGGCGTTCTACAAAACGAAGGACGGCGGCGCGCCGTGGTCGACCGTCGTGTTTCAGCAGGAGGGCGGCGCCTGGAAGGTCGACTCGATCGCCTGCGGCAAGAGCCCGTCGGCAATGCCCTGGGCCCGATGACCGTGACCACGGTGGTGGTCGCGCATCGAACAGGTTCGTCCGCCACCCACACCCGGAGCACGTCATGACCTACGTCGACGGATTCGTTCTCGCTGTCCCGAAAGACAACCTCGAGGCCTACAAAGAAGTCGCCCGCAAGGCGGGGGCCGTCTGGAAGGAATTCGGCGCGCTGTCGTACGTCGAGACCATCGGTGACGACGTGCCCTGGGGCGAGCTGACGTCGTTTCCGCGCGCGGTGCAGGCGAAGGACGACGAGGTCGTCGTGTTTTCGTGGATCACGTACGCGTCGCGCGAAGACCGCGACGCGGTAAACGCCAAGGTGATGGCCGACCCGCGCATGAAGATGGACCCGAAGGACAATCCCTTCGATGGCAAGCGCATGATCTACGGCGGCTTCAAGGCGTTCCTCGAGCTGTGACCACCGCGCACGCTTGAAGAAAGCGCGAAGAAAAGCGGCACCACGTCATCGACGGGTGCCGCTTTTTTCGTGGGCTGACCTGCTGTCGACTGACCTGAAGTCAGCGGTGCGAGGCGAGCTTCGCGAAGGTCGTGTCGAGCACGCGCTGCATCTTGTGCGTGGCGCCGGCGACGGCTTCGTCGACGGTGTTGGCGTTATGGCTGACGACAGACGGCGAGCGGCCATCGATGCGGGCCTCGAGCAGGCACTTTTTGTCGTCGGGGCGGGTCTTGTCGCCGTTTTCGTCGCTGAGGTGGACCTCGACGCGCGAGACGCGACCGGTGAAGCGGTCGAGGGCGCCGGCGACGACGCCGCTGACGTGGGCGGCGAGGCCTTCGCTGCCCTTGATGCTGCTGTCGGTGTTGATCTGGATCTGCATCGCGTTCTCTCCTGTTGACCGGACTTGAACCCGAACGTTCAGCAGGAAGCACGCCAGCGTGAGCACGATGCGGCGACGACGACGACGACGACATCGCCGCCATCACATCGCCGCCACACATCGGGCGCGGGTGCTCAGTTGGCGGTCGCAGGCGCCGGCGCCGTCGTCGTCGGCGCCGTCGTCGTCGGCTTGCTGTCGCCGTTGAGGATGGCGACGCACTTCTGCGCCGTGATCGGCTGCGTCGGTCCCGCGTTCATCGTGCAGCGCGCGACGTAGACCAGCTTCTGGCCGCAGCCGGTGACGCCGACGACGCGGTCGACGACGAGAAAGCCGGCGCTCGTGCTGTCGCCGAGAAAGGTCATCTCGAGCTGGTCGGCGGCGCAGGAGGTGTCGAAGGTGGCGCGGTCGCGGGCGGCGTTTTTGTAGCCGTCGTCGAGCTGCTGGGCCGTCATCGGCGGCGCTTCTGGCGTGGTCGCGCAGGCGGCGACAGCGATGGCGGCGACGACGAGGGCGATGCGGTGAAAGCTGTTCATGAATGCCACCGTGCCCCGAAAACCAGGGGGGCGTCGAGGGGGCATCGCGCCTCGCGCGTCAGCGCGACGGGTCGATGAGCGCGATGCACTTCTGGCCGACGATGGTGATGCTGTCGTCGGTGCGCATGGTGCAGCGCACGACGTAGAGCTTCTTTGGACCGCAGCCGCTGACGGCGACGGCGCGGTCGGTGGTCATCACGCCGGCGCTCTTTGGCTCGCCGACGAACAAGGTCGTCGTCGACGACGTGCACGACAGCTCGAAGGCGGCGCGATCGAGGGCGGCTTTTTTGTAGCCGTCGTCGAGCTCGGCCTCCGTCAGCGCCTGCGTCGATGACGACGACGACGTGGTGGCGCAGGCCAGCGGCAGGAGCGTCGTGAGCAGCAGGGCGGCGCGGTACATGCGCGCAGGGTGCCCCACGACGACGACGGCGTCACGTCATCATCGGCGGTGTCATGCGAGGGGCCGCGCCTTCAGCGATCGGGCGACCTGCTCCAGCAGCGCGCGCCGCGTGTCGTCGGCGCGAAAGACGAGGCGGAACCAGTCGTGGCCGAGGCGGGCCTTTGGCAACACGGCGACGAGACGCTTTCGCCGCAGCTCATCGGCCACGAAGTACCGCGGCAACACGGCGATGCCTTCACCGTCGACGACGGCGGCGCGCACCGCGGCGATCGTGCCCAGGGTGAGCACGCGGGAAAACCGCAGCGGCAGCCCCGTGGTGCGCAGATAGGCAAACAACGGCAGCGACTCGTCGACGTCGACGAGGACGTGGTCGCTGGCGTCGTCGGCCGCGCGCAGCGGGTGCCGCTTCAACAGCCGGGGCGCGGCGACGACGACGTAGTCCTCCTTGTGCAGGGGGATCGCGTCGAGG
>Ga0247813_10003232_pt1 | contig 10573 bp, 9 predicted proteins | sample UWRJL169409C1_FD_180719 | JGI IMG/M metagenome (GOLD analysis project Ga0247813, IMG submission 180719) | Plant litter microbial communities from Arlington Agricultural Research Station in Wisconsin, United States - UWRJ-L169-409C-1 | ecosystem: Environmental > Terrestrial > Plant litter >... | reverse complement strand
TATTCCGTTTAATGCCGTAGTTTCTACTTCTTCTGTTTTGTAAACTTTTTCCAGGTTCTCAATTTTTATCATTGTCTGATGATTTATATTTTTATATGCTGTATATCTTATTTACTGATTTCTATCACGTCATACTGATTGAACTGGTCGTACGAAGAAGTAATAACCTCTTCATCCTTATGCAGCCCATCCATGATTTCATAATACTGATAGTTTTTCCGCCCAATCTTCACATTTCTCTTCTCCGCTTTACCATCCTTCACTACAAATACCCATGATCCGCCGGTACTCTGAAAGAACTGTCCCTGTGCCAGCAACAATGACTTACTATTGTCAGAAAGCGTAAGCTTTACCTGTAAAGATAACCCTCTTCTCAATTCATCAGGTGATTTTCCTTCAAAAACAAGTTCCACCTGAAATTGACCCGCTGTAACCTCCGGAATCACCTTTCTGACCGTCAGTTTATAGGTTTTACCATTAAACTCACAATTGGCCGATTGTCCTTCTTTTACCCTGTTGATATAGTATTCATCCACGCCCGCCTGCAGTTTATAGCCCTGCATCACATCGATTTTACCCAGCATTTCATTCGCATTATAGGATTTTCCAATTACGGGATCATAAGAAGATAAACGACCGGAAACAGGTGCTTTAATGGTCATGTTCTCAATATTCTGCCTGATCGTTTCCAGACTCTCATTCATCCTTAACACAGACACATCTATTTGTTGCAGCTGCATCACCCTGCTCTGATTTTCCTGTTTGAGCGCCACTTTCATAATATCTTTTCTCCCGCGGTTGTATTCGTAATCCTGGCTGGAGTTATTAAATTCTTCTCTGGTAATTACTTTTTTAGCAAAGAGTGTACTATCAATTTTATACTTCCTGCTCGCTGTTCTCAATGCATTCTCAATCACCATCATATCCTGCGCCATCACCCGCTGGTTCTGCTCCAGGTCCAGCCTCACTTTACGCAACTGGTTAATCTGCTCCGTAATACTTGTTTCACTAGCGGTATAACTTGAAAGCGCATTTGGATTCGCGATCCGCAGCAAAGGCGTTCCTTTCACCACACTCGCCCCGTTCTCTGTAAAAATTTCCGCTACCGTTCCGCCTTCCGGAGAGCTCACAATCACCGACGTCAGTGGCACCACACTGGCATTGAGCAATACTACATCTTCAAAATCACCATAAGCTACTTTACTCAACGTTAGTTTATCTGCATCAGCTTTATATACTTTATTTAATGATAAACTATAACCATAAGCAACCAGCGTGCAAAGCAACACACCGCCTATGAGCATAAAAATCATTTTTTTACTAAACCTCTTTTTTTCTATAATCTTATCCATTGTAATCCTTGTGATATGAACAGCACTATGCCAAGGATATGCCAAACAGAAATATAACAATTAAACTGTTGTTTATCAAACAATTATGTATATTAAATTATAAATACCGTTCGTTATCGGACAGTTGATGTACAACATCGGACAGTTTCCTATATTTTTGAAGAAATCTTTAGCATATGACAGAAGCAAACGTTTTAGTAATCGACGATGATGATGATATCCTGCTGAGCGCAAAGCTCTTTCTGAAGCAGCACTTCAACCAAGTGGTGATCTGTAAATCCCCCAAAGAAATCAATGTCCTGCTCAGTCATAATGATATTGATATTATCCTGCTGGATATGAATTACCAGAAGGGCACCAGTGATGGCAGAGAGGGACTTTACTGGCTGGAACATATCTTATCAATTGATAAAGATTATGTGGTCATCCTCATGACAGCCTATGGTAATGTAGAGCTGGCCGTACAGGCTATCAAAAAAGGGGCGACGGACTTCATCCTGAAACCCTGGGAAAATGAGAAACTGTATGCTACACTTTCCGCCGCTTCCAAATTACGGAGTTCCACCAAAAAAGTAAAGAAACTGGAGAAGATTCATTCTTCCATACAGACAGATCTGGCCAGGAAATTTGAAAACATTATCGGCACCTCTGCACCTATTAAACAAATGCAGCACACGCTCTTAAAGGTGGCGCCGACAGATGCGAATGTACTTATTCTCGGAGAAAACGGGACCGGAAAACAGGTCTTTGCTTATGAACTGCATAAACATTCCCTGCGCAAAAATCATATTTTTATGCATGTAGACCTCGGTTCACTGAATGAAAATCTTTTTGAAAGTGAGCTGTTCGGTTATGCAAAGGGTGCATTTACGGATGCACGGGACGACCGGCCAGGCAGGTTTGAACTGGCAGACAATGGAACCATATTCCTGGACGAGATAGGGAACCTGTCTATGCCACTGCAATCCAAACTGTTAACTGTGTTACAAAACCGGACAGTGACCCGCCTTGGCGAAAGTAAGGAGCGGAAAGTAAACGTAAGACTGATTACGGCGACCAATATGCCACTGAATGAAATGGTCGCAAAAGGGACATTCCGCCAGGATTTGCTGTTCCGGATTAACACTGTAGAATTTATGCTCCCACCCTTACATCAGCGGGCAGAAGATATATTACTTTTGGCCAACCATTTCCTGCATACTTTCAGTACCAAATACCATAAAAATATCAGCAGGATTAATGATAAAGCTGCACAGCTTTTACTAAACTATCACTGGCCAGGCAACGTTCGCGAATTGCAGCACGTGATAGAACGGGCAATTATCATGGCGGAAGGACTGGAAATCACCACTGATGACCTTCAGCTGAGTCCACAAAGATTTGGCAGCAGCAACCAGCCCCCTGTTCCGCTCGACCTGGAAGAAATGGAAAAAATGATGGTACAAAAAGCGATAGAGAACCATAAAGGCAATATTTCCCGCGCAGCAGCAGAATTGGGACTCACCCGTGCAGCGCTTTACCGCAGAATAGAAAAATTCGGACTATAGCTTATGTTTTACCAGCGCTTCACCTTCCGGCTCATTACAAAACTCCTGTTCATCAATGTACTGGCTGTATTACTCGTTTACCTGAGCTTAAAAACCGAGTTATGGTTCACCATTACTGGTGTCGCGGTCATTCTGATGATCAGCATCGCTTCCCTGTACAATTATATCAGCCAGATCCGTTCGGATATCAAACGCTTTATCCTGGCCGTAAAAACACGCGACCATACCCTGAACTTCAAGAATAAAAGTACCAAAGGCAGTTTTCCTGATCTGTATAGCTCTTTCGATGAAATCCTGAATACCCATAAGGATATCCAACTAGAGCAGGACGCTGTATTCCAACTGATGAAGACCATCCTGCAGCAGGTACCGGTTGGCGTCATTGTCATCAAAGAAAACAGTAACGCAGCTGGTCAAAGTGAAATCGCCTTCTTTAACGAAGCTGCAGCAGCGCTGCTCAATGTACCTGCCTATAAATACTGGCACCGCTTAAAACAGCACCTGCCTGTGTTCACCAAAGAAATTGAAAATATCAGCAAAGGAGGCAAACGGTTTCTGGAACTCAAAATAGAGGATAAACTCATTCAGCTATCCACCGAAGTTATTCCCCTCAATCTTTACGGCTCCAATTATATGATCATCTCCTTCCAGAACATCAAAGATGAGATAGAACAAAAGGAAATTGAAGCATGGAACAGGCTCATTGGCGTCATCTCTCATGAAATACTGAACTCCATCACTCCTATCAGTTCCCTTTCCGATACAGTGAATAGTATGGTCAGCAATAAAGATTTTCTAGCTAAAGAAGACCTGGACGACCTTAAACCGGCTATACAAACGATAAAAAGAAGATCAGAGGGTTTGCTCGACTTCGTCAAAGATTACCGGCTCATTGCCGAGCTGCCCACACCGGAACTGGAATCTCATTCCATCGGCAGTATCCTACAGCATATAAAAATACTCATGCAGCCATTTGCCACCGCAAAGAGCGTGAAGCTTGCGGTGGGACAAACTTCATCAAAGATCACCATTAACGTGGACCTGAAATTGGTAGAGCAGGCATTGATTAACCTGGTCACCAATAGTATTCATGCATTGGATAACATCGAAAATCCATTGATAGAGATTGATTACAGGCTCCAGCAGAACAAACTATATATTGACGTTTCAGATAATGGTAAAGGCATTGATGCCGACCTGATCGAGAAAATATTCGTTCCCTTTTTCACCACCAGGAAAAATGGTTCAGGCATAGGCCTCACCATTACCCGCAACATCATGAAAATGCACTATGGCAGCCTGGAAGTAAATTCTGTTCCCTATAAAAAGACGATATTCTCTCTCGCTTTTAACTATGTATAAGAGAAATCCATAGCTTTGCAATTGATGTACACTTTGCAACTACGTATCACAGCAATTACTATACAACCTGGAGATAATGTCCTTATCCAGCTTTCGCCACTGGACGGAATCAGGCCAGCCTACCTGGCCGGGCAATTCCTCACCATATTATTCCAGGTAAACGGGAAAGAAATACGCAGATCCTATTCGATATGCAGCTCTCCCGATGTAGACGAGCAACTCAGCATTGCTGTGAAGCTGGTAGAAAATGGAGAAATATCCAACTACTTACACCATAAAACTGCTGTAGGTGACATACTTACCGCCTTGCCGCCAAATGGCCTGTTTACCTATTCACCAGTCGAGCATATTCAGCGTACCGTATTTTTATTCGCGGCAGGTGTAGGCATTACCCCTGTCTTCTCCATTATCAAAACAGCTTTAATCACAGAAAGTGCTTCCAAAATCGTATTGATTTATAGCAACAAGAGCCAATCCTCTACGCTCTTTTATGAAGAACTTAACGAGTGGCAATTGCGTTATCCGGAAAGGTTCAAGGTAATTTATTTGTTCAGCGATAACAAACGCATTCAGTATGCCCGTCTGAACAGCTTCCTGATCAATGACCTGATTACAAAAAACCTGGAATATGATCAGCTTGATGCGCTCTGTTATACCTGCGGTCCGATTGATTACATGGTTTCCTGCAGAATCTGGCTCCTGGCAATGGGATTCCGCTTAGATCAGATCAAAAGAGAAACCTATTTCATTCCGGAAGATGAAGGCGATGATGATGATATGACCGAAAAAGAAGTCAAAGATAAAAATACCTACACTGTTATTCTTGAGTTCAATAAAAACACCTACCAATTAGAAGTGCCCTGGTATAAACGCATTTTACAGGTTGCGCTCGAGCACCATATCAATGTACCCTACAGCTGCAGAGCAGGAATCTGCAGTTCCTGTGTTTCCACCTGCACCTCAGGTGCTGTCAGAATGGATTATAATGAGATCCTCACCGATGAAGAAGTAGCACAGGGACGGGTGCTGATCTGCACCGCACATCCTACCATGAATAATACTAAAATCGTCATATAGCCATAATTTAAAATATTATTTAACTTTAATTAAATTTATATTTCACAATTAGAGATAATACAACTATATTTAGCATAAATATTTTAAATATGCCAAATAGAGCACCTGTATATATTGATCCTTTAAGTGATTTTGGCTTTAAACATATTTTCGGAAACGAGCTCAACAAGGAGATTCTCATTGCTTTTTTGAATGCCGTTTTTGAGGGGCAAAAGTATATTGTTGATATCAAATATAGCCCTACCGAACATCAGGGAGAAAATAAAGAGCAAAAGAAGGTATTCTTTGATCTGATGTGTAGCACAGACAATGGCGAAGATTTCATCGTCGAAATGCAGCGTAATAAGCAAAAGTATTTTCGTGACAGGTGTGTATACTACATTTCCCGGCTCATTAATGAGCAAATACCAGCAAAAAGATCACATTGGAAAACACCACTTAGAGAAGTTTATCTCATTGGCTTGCTCGACTTTTGCTTCCAGGATACCAGAGAAGGAAAATACTTTCAGGATATCTGTTTAATGAATATAGACACTAATGAAAAGTTTTACGATAAATTAGGCTTTAAGTTCCTGGAATTACCTAACTTTGTTAAGAAGGAAGAAGATTTAGTAACAGATCTTGACAAATGGTTTTATCTATTAAAAAATATGCACCTTTTAGATAAAATACCACAATTCCTTAATGAACCTATTTTTCAACAAGTATTTAAATCAGCAATTATGGAGAATCTAACTTATGAAGAGAGAATTATGGAGATTAGAAAGGAAAGAGCAGAGAGTTGTTATCAAGGCGCTTTAGAATATGCAGCGGAACAAGCTGAAGAAAAAGCTAAGAAAGAAGCAGAAAAAACCATGAAAGAGGCAGCTGAGAAAGCTAAGAAAGCAGCAGAAAAAGCTAAGAAAGCGGCAGAGAAAGAGAATAAAGACGCTATTTTAAAAATAGCTGCAAATTTGAAAAAGCAGTTAATTCCAATTTTACAAATAGCAGATATCACAAATCTAACAGTTCAGGAGATTGAAGTACTCTAATGACTCTTCATTTAAACAGAAAAGGAAAGCCATAGTGCTTTCCTTTTCTGTTTAAAATATATTTGTCGTACTAGCCGATCACAGTTCCATTAGGAACAACAGCGCCTTTTTTCACTACAACAATACCATCCTTAATCACGTAGAAATCAAATTCTCCATCTTCCAGATGTGTACCGCCATTAATTACTACGTTGTTACCAATCCTGCAGTTTTTATCTACAATGGCATTGGAAATTTTGCAGTTATCACCAATCCCGATCAAAGGATTACCTGCCGCATTTTCTTCGGCAATTTCAGCAAGTGTCTGGTAACGGTCGCTACCCATAATATATGCATTCTCAATAGATGTACCATTGCCAATACGCGAACGGATACCGATTACAGAATGCACAATACTATCCGCATTCAGGATACATCCTTCCGCAATCACAGCCTTCGTTAGCGAAGTACTCAGTATTTTTGTAGGTGGAAGCATACGCGGACGCGTAAAAATGCTCTGGTGACTATCAAACAGGTTGAATTCAGGGATATCATCAGTTAAACCCAGGTTAGCTTCAAAGAACGAACAGATATTACCAATATCCGTCCAGTAACCTTCATACTGGAAGCTCAATACCTTCTGCTCTTTTAATACGCGCGGAATAATTTCTTTACCAAAATCTTTCTCATCAGGATTCTCAGCGAAAATTCTAACCAGCAGATCACGGTTAAAGATGTAAATACCCATTGAAGCCAGGTAATTACGACCAACGGCCTGCATTTCCGGTCCTGTATCAGAAGACCAGTCCACTAAAAGATCTGCACTTGGCTTTTCGATAAATGAAGTAATGATATTGTCTTCATCAGCTTTCAGGATACCAAAACTGGTGGCATCTTTCGCTGTACTCGGAATTGTTGCCAGCGTTACCTCAGCGCCACTTGCTTCATGCGCCAGCAGCATCTCATTGAAGTCCATCTGGTATAACTGATCACCAGATAAAATCAGCACATATTCAAACTCATGCTGTAATAAATGGTGCATAGTCTGACGAACTGCATCGGCAGTACCCTGAAACCAGGTAGGGTTATCAGGCGTCTGTTCCGCAGCAAGAATGTCCACAAAAGCATCACTGAAGTGACTGAAATGGTATGTATTTTTAATATGTTTATTTAAGGAAGCAGAGTTAAATTGCGTCAGTACGAACATGCGGTGAATACCCGAGTTAAGGCAGTTCGAAATAGGGATATCTACCAAACGATATTTTCCTGCAATCGGAACAGCAGGCTTAGAACGGGTTTGTGTGAGGGGCGATAATCTGGAGCCCTGGCCACCGCCGAGGATTACTCCTAAAACTTTTTCAGTCATATATTTAAAAATTACATTTGGTACAGGTCTATATATTGTTGAGCCGCCTTATCCCACGAATGGTCCAGCTGCATCATATCCTTGCGGATTTGTTTTATTCTTTTTTTGTCCTGGTACAAGTCATAGGCCCTGCCTATCGCATGTCCCACATCCCACACACTGGTCTGATCATGACAAATACCAAAACCGCCATCACCAATATCAACTACCGTATCCCTTAAGCCACCAATTCTGCGCACTATAGGAACCGTACCATATCGCAAAGCATACATCTGGTTTAGTCCGCAGGGCTCCACCCTTGAAGGCATCAGCAGAAAATCTGCCCCGGCATAGATCTGGTGAGACAACTTTTCATTATAACCGATGTAGGTATTATAATTTCCCTGAAACCAGTTATTCAATTCAGATAACTTCGCTTCTACCACCGGATCGCCTGAGCCTAAAACCAAAATATTTATATTACCATGGCTATGTGCCAGTGCATTGTGAAAAATATCCGGTAATAAATCAGCCCCTTTTTCACCGACCAGCCTTCCTATAAAAGTAAACAGCGGTTTTGTTGGGTCCAGGTTAAAAACAGCACATAACGCTTCTTTGTTTGCCTTTTTTCCATTATCCACTGTCCGGACAGTGTAACATTTATCTATCATGGGATCATTTGCCGTGTTCCAGACCTCATTATCGATCCCATTCAGAATCCCTGCAGATTTGCCACGCTCACTCGCCAGGAGTCCTTCCAGACCATTGGCACTATGGCTAATTTCTTCCAGGTAACTCGGGGATACCGTTGTTACACGCCACGCACATTTTATGGCCGATGCAAGCGGATTGATCGCTGTTTTCCATCCCAGCAAACCAGCCTTCCAAAGGTCAAATGCAGGTAAATAATGTAATTTATCCCATCCAAACTGCCCTTGATATTGTGCATTATGAATAGTCAATATTGTACGGATCTGATTCAGGCTCTTGTATTTTTCGCAGTTCGCCGTCATAAAAGGAACCAGTCCCGTATGGTGATCATGACAGTGAATCACATCGGGCCGGTGTTCCCATTGGTTAATCCAGTCCAGCACACCAATCTGGTAGGCCAAAAAACGTTCCGTATCATCAGGATAACCATAAACGAGATCACGGTCCATCAGTCCGTCAATATGTACAACGAATAAATCAAATCCCAGTTTATTGGTTATCTCTCTTTTAATGCGGACATGGAAAGCCCGCTCTCCAAGATTTCCCCATGCATTATATACTTCCTCAAAATCATTTTCCTGCATAAATTTGGTGTTATACGCAGGCATCACAACTTTCGCAAAATGCCCCAACTTATTCTGGTATTTTGGTAAGGCACCAACTACATCACCCAATCCCCCCACTTTGGCTATAGGGTAACATTCGGCACTCAGATGAATTATTTCCATAAATTATAAACAGACGGGAATTAAGAATGATTTGAAATTTTCTATTAAAATATGAGTTATAACCCGAATAAACACACATTGTTTTCAATTATTTTTAAAATGTGATGAACATCAGGATTTGCTAAAAGTATTTAATATTCGCTAAAGACCGCAAAACGGAGAATAAATAATCGAAAATGAAATATATTAAACTTTTTAAACATCGTAAATGGTATTTTAATTAATTTAACATAAATATTAAATCTAAATTAATTACAATGATGAAAATGCTAAAAAAACGTATGCTGATTATAGCCATACTCGCAATCAGCACAGGCTTGAGCTGTAAAAAAGAAAAAAGTGAAAATGGCTTGCCTCCTGTCGTTGTCGAACCTGGAAAAGAAGAACAGGCAGCGGAATTTCTGCCTGCAAAGATTGGTAGCGGAAATACCAGTCAGCTGTTTACCTACAGCAATGGCAACTACTTAACTAAAATTGAATATGGCGATGGAACCTCCGCGGTATTGACATACGATAGTAACAAACAACCCCTCACCTTTCAAAACCTGAAAGGTAATGTGCTTACGTATGAATCGGAATATGTATTGAATGCAGCCGGCCAGATAGTGAGGATCAATCAGTATAAAGTGAATGGTGCCAGCATCAGTCCTGATGGATACTGCCTGCTCGAATACAATATTGCGGGGCAGCTGGTAAAACTGAGCGACTACAGTCAGGCAAAAAAGCTGACCACTGAACGGATCAGAATTTATTCCGCCTCAGGAAACCTGATCAGCGAGAGCAATACAACCGCTCACGAAACTGCAACCTATAATTTCGACGAAAAGGAAGCCATATTCAAATATGTGGTGCATGCAGATCTTTTTGCCCTGGGAACGGGAGATCAGCTCCTTAACTCTGGAGTGAATAATTTGATCAACCGTAAAGTTGCTGAAAACAGCAGTGCTGATCAAAGCTATTCCTATGTATACAACAAAACAGGCTTTCCGCAAACCCTCAGCTATAAAAAAAGTAATGTAACGGTTTCAAATGCCAAAGTAGTGTACCAGTAGAACTCAACTGAAGAAGCCAGCAGTACCGTCCGCTGGCTTCTTCAATTAAAAATTAAAACCTATAGAGATATATGGCATTGTACTTTCCTTTGAAAATCCTACAGCCGCCTGGATCAGAATCAGATCGGCCGGAATCACGTAAATACCGCCGCCATAACCGTGGTGCCACTGGTCGGAAGATTGCCCTGGTTGCCAAACCCTGCCCACATCACTGAAACCCAATAACCCCAGCGATCCGGGAACGATATATGAAGTAAAGTCGAAAAGCTTCATCCTCAGGTCGAGATTATAATAAAGCATTGTCTTTCCTGTGAACCTGTTCGTATGGAAACCACGCAGGCTGTGCACCCCACCCAACTGCATCTGCTGAAAGAAAACAGGATCACCTA
>Ga0247813_10003231_pt1 | contig 10579 bp, 5 predicted proteins | sample UWRJL169409C1_FD_180719 | JGI IMG/M metagenome (GOLD analysis project Ga0247813, IMG submission 180719) | Plant litter microbial communities from Arlington Agricultural Research Station in Wisconsin, United States - UWRJ-L169-409C-1 | ecosystem: Environmental > Terrestrial > Plant litter >... | reverse complement strand
CCGAAGACGTTGATCGCGACGGTCTGCCACATGCCCACCGCGATCTCGACTGTCAGCAGCGCGTAGAGCACCCGGTCCATCCCCGTGGTCACCACGCGCACGCGCACGGAGAAGACGAACCTGCGGAGCAGCAGGATGACCAGCCCCGTGCACAGGACGACGCCGGCGACCGTGCCGGCGACCACGGCCACGAGGTGGTACGCGTGGTCGGAGATGCCCAGAGCCTGCGTCCACGAGGTCGGGACGAGCAGGCCGGCAGCATGACCGAGGATGGCCATGAGAGCCCCGACGTGGAAGAGCGGGGAGCCCCAGGCCAACCATCTCTTCTCGAAGAGCTGGCTGGTCCGGGAGGTCCAGCCGAACTGGTCGGCACGGTAGCGCCACACGTGCCCGACGACGAAGACCGCCAGGCAGACGTAGGGCAGGACGATGAACAGGGCGACGTCCACGGGTCAGGCCTCTCTCGGGGAGCAAGGGTTCTCGGGCGGTCCCGCGACCGCTGTCACGGCTGCCGCCCTGCCGGGGCGCAGATGTACTCGGGCGGGCCGAAGGGTGTCCCCGGGCTGCCTGTCCAGCCGGAGCCGTAGGGCATGGCCGCGATCTCGAGCCCGGCGTCGTCGCTCGGCGGTCCTGAGGACGCCAGCTGGTCGGCCTCGGTCCGGTGCCTGTCGGAGACGGGCCCGAGCAGGACCGAGACGGCCTCGAGGATCTCCTGGTACCAGGAGCCACGGTCGGCGAGGGAGCGCCGGATGAGCTCGATGCCGGGGCGGTGCGCGCGCAGCACGCCTTCTCCGGCACCGGTCCCGGCCCGCGACGCGAACTCCAGGACCATGGGCAGGTAGTCGGGCAGCTCGCCCTCCTCGGGGGTGAAGCCGCAGGCCCTGTAGCGCTGCTTGAGCGAGAGCAGCGCCATGCCGCGCTGGCGGGTGTCTCCGTGCAGGTAGTAGCTGAGGAACAACGACGACCTGCGGCGCAGGTCGAAGGTCTCGACGTAGTGCGCACGTGCCTGCGCCGGGGTCTGGTCTGTGAAGGCACGCCAGAACACCGCCAGGTGCGCTGCCGGGGCTGATGCCGGCAGCGCGGCCACAGCCTCGCCCAGCAGGTCGAGGTCGGCGTAGAGCGCCTCGTCGGGGTACCCGAGGAGGACGCTGCACAGCGCCAGGACGTCCGCCCGGGCAGGGACCTCGACGAGGTCCCTGCGGCGCGAGCGCCGCAGCAGCGGGATCGAGATCTTCCTGCGGGGAGCACGGCCCTGCACTGTGGCCGTGGTGCCGCCAGGTGCCGGCGCAGCGCGCCCCGCTGCCGAGAGCGCGGGTGAGGTGGCCGGCGACAGCGCTGCCGAGGCGGAGGTCGGCGTCGTCATGACGGCCGCCGCACCTGGAGCGAGACGGCCACGGGTCCCCCGCGGGTCGATGCTGCGCTCATCCCTGGTCCGCCCGGGGAGTCGAGGGAGCAGCCGGAGGCCCACGAGGCCATCTCGGCGGCGTCTTCACGGTGCGCAGACGGGATGACGTAGCGGTCTTCCATCTTGGCGATCGCCAGCAGCCTGTAGAGCTCTTCGACCTCCTCGGCCGTCAGCCCGACCCTCTCGAGCAGGGCCGTGTCGACCTCGCCGTCGAGGGTCCGCTGGCGCATGTGGGTGCGCATCGCGGCCAGGCGCATGAGCACCCCGGCCACGACGTCGACGTCCCCTGCGGAGAACAGGCTCGCGAGGTACTCGAGCGGGATGCGCAGCGACGCGATCGTGTGGAAGACGTCGTCGGCGTCGGCGTCGTCCTTGCCGAGCTCGGTCGTCACGTCGAGCACGGGCGAGAGCGGCGGGACGTACCAGACCATGGGCATGGTCCGGTACTCGGGGTGCAGCGGGAGGGCGACCTTGAACTTCTGGATGAGCTTCCAGATGGGTGAGTCCTGCGCAGCCTTGATCCAGTCCTCGGCGATCCCCTCAGCACGCGCCGCCGCGATCACCTCGGGGTCGGTCGGGTCGAGGAAGACGTCGCGCTGGGCGTCCAGCAGGTCCTTCGGGTCCTCGACCGACGCTGCGGCCTCGACGGCGTCGGCGTCGTACAGGACCAGACCGATGTACCGCAGCCGGCCCACGCAGGTCTCGGCGCACACCGTCGGCTGGCCGACCTCGATCCGCGGGAAGCAGAAGGTGCACTTCTCGGCCTTGCCGGTCTGGTGGTTGATGTAGACCTTCTTGTACGGGCACGCCGAGACGCACATGCGCCAGCCGCGGCACGCGTCCTGGTCGACCAGCACGATCCCGTCCTCGACGCGCTTGTACATGGCCGACGACGGGCACGCCGAGACGCACGCGGGGTTGAGGCAGTGCTCGCAGATGCGCGGCAGGTGGAACATGAAGGTCTGCTCGAAGGAGAGCTGGACCTTGTCGACCATCGAGGCGAGGTTCGGGTCCTTGGACGCGATCTCGGGCGAGCCGGCGAGGTCGTCGTCCCAGTTGGAGCCCCAGGTGATCTTCATGTCCTTGCCCGTGATCGCGCTCTTGGGGCGGGCGACCGGGACGTGCTGGCCGGCAGGTGCCGAGACCAGCTGGTCGAAGTCGTAGGTGGCGGGCTCGTAGTAGTCGTCGAGACCGGGCATGTCCGGGTTGGAGAAGATGTGCGCCAGACGGCGCAGCCGTCCGCCCGAGCGCAGCCGCAGCCGGCCCTTGCGGTCGAGCTCCCAGCCCCCGCGCCAGCGGTCCTGGTCTTCGTACCCACGCGGGTACCCCGTGCCGGGCTTCGTCTCGACGTTGTTGAACCAGACGTACTCGACCCCGTCGCGGTTGGTCCACGTCTGCTTGCAGGTCACCGAGCAGGTGTGGCACCCGATGCACTTGTCGAGGTTCATGACCATCGCGACCTGTGACATGACACGCATCAGTACTCGACCTCCTGGTTGCGGCGGCGGATGACCGTGAGCTCGTCGCGCTGGTTCCCGGTCGGTCCGTAGTAGTTGAAGGCATAGGTGAGCTGGCCGTATCCGCCGAGGAGGTGGGTCGGCTTCATCATGATCATCGTGAGCGCGTTGTGGATGCCTCCGCGCTTCCCCGAGGCCTCGGCCTTGGGGACGTCGATGTTGCGGTCCTTGGAGTGGTACATGAAGACGGTCCCCGTCGGCATGCGGTGCGAGACCACGGCGCGGGCTACGACCACACCGTTGCGGTTGACCGCCTCGATCCAGTCGTTGTCCGCGATCCCCGCCGTCGCGGCGTCGGCCTCGGAGACCCAGATGGTGGGGCCCCCGCGGGAGAGCGCGAGCATGTAGGGGTTGTCCTGGAACTGCGAGTGGATCGACCACTTGGAGTGCGGGGTGAGGTACCGCACGGTGACCTCGGTCGACCCCGGCTCGGAGAAGCCCTGGTGCCCGAAGTGCCGGGCCATGTCGAGCGGCGGCCTGTACACGGGGAGCTGCTCCCCGAGCTCGGTCATCCAGTCGTGGTCGACGAAGAAGTGCTGGCGCCCGGTGAGGGTGTGCCAGGGCTTGTGCCGCTCGACGTTGATGACGAAGGGCGAGTACCGCCGGCCGCCCTTCTCCGAGCCGGACCACTCGTAGCTCGTGAAGACGGGCTGTGGACCGGTGAGGGTCTGGGCGAAGGTCACCTGACGCTCGTGGTTCTCCTCGGCGAGGTCGGCGAGAGGCTTGCCGACCCGCTTCTCCAGGGCGGTGAACCCGGCCAGCGAGACTCCCCCGTGGGTCGTGCCGGACAGCGCGAGGATGGCCTCGCACATGTGCGCCGCGGTCTCGAGCGACGGTCGGCCCTTCGCGACCCCGTCCGGGCGCACGCCGTTGGCCTTGGCGAGGAAGGCGACCGAGGACTCGGGGACGACGGTCACGCCCTTGGTCGTCGTGCCGAGGGTCGAGACGAGCGGCCCGACGGCCCGCATCTTCTCGCCGATCTGCGTGTAGTCGCGCTCCACGACGACGAACCGCGGCATCGTCACACCCGGGACCGCCTCGCACTCGCCCTTCGACCAGTCACGGACGACGCCGCCAGGCTGGGCCATCTCGTCGGGGGTGTCGTGGGTCAGGGGTGCGGCGATGACGTCGGTGCGTGTCCCGAGGTGGACGGCTGCGAGCTCAGAGACCTTGTCGGCCAGGCCGAGGAACGCGTCGTAGTCGGTCCGCGCCTGCCACGGCGGCGCGATGGCCGCGTCGAGCGCGTGCACGAAGGGGTGCATGTCGGTCGTCGAGATGTCCTGCTTCTCGTACCAGGTCGCGGCTGGCAGGACGATGTCGGCGAACAGCGAGGTCGACGTCATGCGGAAGTCGATGTTGGTCAGCAGGTCGAGCTTGCCCTCGGGCGCATGCTCCCGCCAGACGACGTCGCGGGGGCGGCGGTCGGGTGGTGTCTCGGTCGCGCGCAGCGAGGAGTCTGCGCCGAGCAGGTGCTTGAGGAAGTACTCGTTGCCCTTGGCCGAGTTGCCGATGAGGTTGGCCCGCCACACCGTGAGGACCCGGGGGAAGTTCTGCGGGTCGTCAGGGTCCTCGACGGCGAACTTGAGGGTGCCGTCCTTCAGCTCGGAGACGATGTGCTCCGCGACGGGGACGCCAGCCTCGGCGGCCTCGTCGCACAGGTCGAGCGGGTTCCTGTCGAATCCTGGGTGGGAGGGCGACCAGCCGAGCCGGGCGGCCTGCGTGAGGCAGTCCATCATCGACCGCTGCGTGAGCCTGCCGGGTCCGGCCGGCGAGACCAGCTCGTCGGCGCCGAAGCCCTCGTAGCGCCACTGGTCTGTCGCGGCGTACCAGAAGGACGTGCTCGTCATGTGGCGGGTCGGTCGCTGCCAGTCGAGCGCGAAGGACATGTGCTGCTGGCCGGTGAGGGGTCGGGCCTTCTCCTGCCCGACGTAGTGCGCCCACCCTCCTCCGTTGACACCCTGGCAGCCTGTGAGGGTGAGCAGGGCGATGAAGGTCCTGTAGATGGTGTCGGAGTGGAACCAGTGGTTGGTCCCCGCGCCCATGATGATCATGGACTTCCCCTCGCTCACCTCGGCGTTGCGCGTGAACTCGCGGGCGATGCGCACGCACTGCTCGGCGGGCACCCCGGTGAGGTCGGCCTGCCAGGCGGGGGTCCCGGGCGACTCGACGTCGTCGTAGCCCGTGGGCCACGTCCCCGGCAGACCGTCGCGACCCACGCCGTACTGCGCCATGAGCAGGTCGAAGACCGTCGTGACGAGGACCGTGCCCACCCGGAGGGCCGGGACCCCGCGCACGATCGTCCCTCCGCCCTCGGTCGCACCGACGTCGAAGCGCGGCAGGGTCACCTCCACACCCTGGGCGGTCTGGCCCTGGTGGGTCAGACCGAGCAGGCTCAGCGCCGGGTCGTTCTCCTCGAGGTCGAGGTTCCACCGGCCGACGCCGTCGTCGGTCCACCTGTCGGCGAGCGTCCCGTTCGGGACCGTGAGGGCGTCGGCTGCGGTGTCGAGGAAGACCGGGCGGAACTCAGGCCGCGCCCCGGTGGCCCCGGCGACCGGCACGCCGGCTGCGGTCGCGGCGGCCGAGGTGAGGAACTTCGACGGGTAGAACGTCGCCTCCGGGCCTTCGCCGTGCTGCTCGAGCGTGACGAGGAAGGGCGCGTCGGTGAAGGTCCGCGAGTAGGCCTCGAAGTACGGGACCTGCCTGTCCCTGTAGAACTCGGTGAGCAGGACGTGGCCCATCGCCTGGGCGAGCGCCCCGTCGGTCCCAGGCGCTGGTGCCATCCAGTCGTCGGCGAACTTCACGCTGTCCGCGTAGTCAGGGCTCACCGCCACGACCTTGGTGCCCTTGTAGCGCGCCTCCGTGAGGAAGTGCGCGTCGGGGGTCCGGGTCACGGGGACGTTCGAGCCCCACATGATGATGTAGCTCGAGTTCCACCAGTCCCCGGACTCGGGGACGTCGGTCTGGTCGCCCCAGACCTGCGGGCTCGCCGGCGGGAGGTCGGCGTACCAGTCGTAGAAGGACAGGAGCGTCCCGCCGATCATCGACAGGAAGCGCGTGCCGACACCGAAGCTCGCCATCGACATGGCCGGGATCGGTGTGAAGCCGACGCAGCGGTCGGGGCCGTAGGTCTTGATCGTGTAGACGTGGGCGGCGGCCATGATCTCGGTCGCGAGCTCCCAGTCGGCGCGGACGAGGCCGCCCTTGCCACGGGCACGCTTGTAGAGCGTCGCCTTGAGCGGGCTCTCGACGACCTCGGCCCAGGCCGCGACAGGGTCTCCGAGCCTGCACCGGGCGTCCAGGTACATCTCGAGCAGGACCCCACGGACGTAGGGGTAGCGCACGCGCGAGGGCGAGTAGGTGTACCAGGAGAAAGAGGCGCCGCGCGGGCAGCCGCGCGGTTCGTACTCCGGGCTGTCGGGTCCTGTGGTCGGGTAGTCGGTCCCCTGGTGCTCCCAGGTGATGAGGCCGTCCTTGACGTAGACGTCCCACGCGCACGACCCCGTGCAGTTGACGCCGTGGGTCGAGCGGACCACCTTGTCGTGCGCCCACCTGTCACGGTAGAAGGAGTCCCACTCCGAGGGGTCGGTCTCGATCATCGCGTGGGCAGAGTCGAGCACCTCGGTCCCCGGGAAGTGACTCCGGGTGGTCAACAGCTTCTTGAGCAGGGGCGACATCGGGGCGAGATCAGGCTGAGGCACTGGAGAGCTCCTTCGGGCACGAGGACGCTGGGGCTTGAGGACGCTGCGGCTTGAGGGTGTGGTCACCGGGGCCTGCTGCGGCCAGAGACTTTTGTGCTTGAATCGGGGGAAGCGGGTGTTTCGCGGCACCTGTGCACGTTGTCCGCGCAGGGCCCCTGCAGGAGCACGAGGAGGAACGGTGACCAGACGTCAGGGCCAGGCCGGCTACGACGGGACGACCGGACGCACCGACCACGGGGGTCGGCGGACGCACATCATCCAGATCCTGCGTGACTCCAGAGAGCCCTTGTCGGTCTCTGACGTCGCCCGGGAGGTCGGCGTCCGCGCCGCGGCAGCGCGTTCCCACCTCGAGTCGCTCGTGGACGCCGGGCTCGCCGAGCGCACCCACCAGGCCCGGTCGACGCCAGGCCGGCCGCGGGTCCTGTACGTGGGCACCCTGCCCAACCAGACGCACGAGCGGGCTCAGGGTTACAGGGTGCTCGCCGAGGCCCTGACCTCGACGGTCGCGGCCCACGTCCCGGACGCGCACGCCGTCGTCTACGGCGTCGGACGCGCATGGGGTCGCCAGCTCGCCGACCCACCGAACGTGCTCGGCGCCGTCGACGAAGACTCCGTCACCGAGCACCTCGTGGCCAAGATGGACGCCCTGTGGTTCGCACCGTCGCTCGACGGCGCCGAGCCCGTCGTCCCCTCGACGAGCGCGGGGCTCCTCGTGCTGCACAACTGCCCCTTCACCGTGACGTCGCGGTGCGACCCGCAGGTGGTGTGCTCGCTGCACGCCGGGCTCGTCAACGGGACGCTCTCCGAGCTCGGGTCGAACCGGCGCGTCGTCGCGCTGCACCCGTTGGTCGGCCCGCACCGCTGCGAGGCCCACCTCGAGGAGGTCGACCGGACCACCCACGACGAGACCCCGCCGGTACCGATCGTGCTGACGGGCCGACCGTCGCCGACAGACGCAGGCGCTGTCGACCGAGGGGCGGGCGCTGCGGCAGTCTCGGGTGCGCATCAGCTCTTCGCCTCGGCGCCGGGGCGGGCGTAGTAGTACCAGGCGATCGCGGCGCACACGAGGGCGTAGACGATGATCCCGGAGAACACGACGGTCCGGGACAGGTAGTTGAAGAGCATGGAGAACACGAAGGGGCCGAAGGCGGCGATCGCCGCGGTCCACCCGATGACCCCGCCCGCCTGGCGGGCCGGGAAGATCATCGGCATCTGCTTGAAGGTCGCGGCGTTGCCGATCCCCGAGAAGAAGAAGATGCAGATCATGCCCGTCATGAAGATCGTCAGCGACGGCGCACCGTCCGCCGGGGCCGTGAGCTGGCCGTAGAGCACCAGGCCTGACGACAGCGCGACGCCGACTCCTGAGACGACGGTCCAGACCCCACCGCCGAAGCGGTCGCACAGCGGGCCCCAGCAGATGCGCGCCAGCGAGCCGACGAGGGCCCCGAGGAACACGAGCCTGAGGTGGCCGGGGCCGAACTGCGCCTTGAGCAGCATGCCGAAGGTACCCGCCAGCCCGGAGAAGATGCCGAAGGTCAGGGCGTACTCGGCGGTCATGAGCCATGTGTGCTTGGTCGAGAAGATGTCGAACTGCTGGCGGACGTTCGCCTTCACGGGGATCGACCTGAGCGTCGTCCACGAGAGGACCACCGCGACGACAGCGAAGGGCAGGAAGATCAGACCCGGGTTCTGCAGCCACACCTGCGTGGGTTCCTCGCCCTCGGGCCGGGCCAGCTGGCCCGCCATGCCGAGCATGCCGAAGCCGATCGCCCACGGCACCACGAGCTGCACCACGGAGACGCCGAAGTTGCCGATGCCGGCCTGGAGCCCGAGCGCCGTGCCCTGCTTGCTCTTGGGGAAGAAGTACGACGTCGAGGGCATGTAGCCCGAGAACGCCCCGCCGCCGATACCGGCCGCGAGCGCGAGCGCGACGAGCAGCGCGTAGGACGGCTGGCTGGGGAGCATGACGACCCAGGTCCACTCGACGAGCGGGATGATCATGAGCAGAGCCGAGAGCGTCATCATCCTGCGGGTGCCCAGGAGCGGCGGCAGCGTCATCCAGACGATGCGCAGGAGCCCCCCGCTCAGGCCGGGCATGGCGAGGAGCCAGTACGACTGGCCCTCGGTGAGGTCCCAGCCCGTGACGGTGCCGAGCGTGGGGACGAGCGCCCCGGGCAGGTACCAGACGACGAAGGCCAGCACGAGGTTGAAGGTGGTGACCCACAGGGTGGACCAGGCGACCCGCGGGTCCCACCTCTCAGGGGCGTTCGGGTCCCAGTCGAGGAGGTCCCGCCGGGCGTCGTCGGTCACGGCGTGGGTGGGGTGCGCATCGGCGTCGGCTGCGGCCACGGGGCTCCGTCCTGAGGTGGGGCGAGGTGTTGATGGCCGACCGTACGGATCCAGGCGCCGGGGCAGGTGAGACCTTCGTCCTGTTGTGCTCTGTTTGAGTGGAGATGTCGCCAGGCTCGGGGTAGAGCACCCCTGTGGAGGCCCTGTATTGCTGCGCATCAACGGGGAGGCGTGACGCCTCCGGGCCGGGAGGAGCGTCGGCACAGGGGTTGGCTCGGCCTCAGGAGGCGACAGCCCCTCGCAGACCTGGGGGCCGACGGGCCCTCGCAGGCCTCCGGGTGACGGGCCCTCGCAGACCGGCCGCCCGGTGAGCATCGCGAGACCCTCGCCACCACCTCGGCACCGGCATTGCGTCGGAACAAAGAGACGGCCCCCGGGTGGCGCTGAGTCCCCGTCCTCGAAGGTCACGATCGTGTGAAGATCGCCCGTCGCCGGAAGGCCACCTAGACGTAGGTGCCGGCCACCTTCGGGACGACGCGGACCGTGCGCCCGAGCATCCAGCAGGCGTCCGTGCGCACGGCGGACGCCCGTCGGGACGCCCAGCGCGCCCACCGGTCGGCACGAGTAGATAAGGTTCGAGCATGACGCCCGACCCGGTCTCCTTCGACGTGCTCGACCGCGCCTCCGGAGTCCTGCTCGGGCAGGCGTGCGGAGACGCGCTCGGTGTCCCCTACGAGTTCGACTACCCGCCCGAGGGCGAGGCGGAGATGCGCGGTGGCGGCCTCGGCCCCTACGCACCCGGCGAGTGGAGCGACGACACCCAGATGGCGATCTGCGTGGCGCGCGTGAGCGAGCGCGGCGGTGCCCTCGACACCGAGGCCGAGCTCGACGAGATCGCCGCGGCCTTCGAAGAGTGGTTCGCGCGCGGCGCGACCGACGTCGGCGCGCAGACCCGCACGGTCCTCGGTGAGGCTGCACGGATGCAGGGGTCACCGTCGGCGCGGCTCGTGGCCGCCTCGGAGCAGCTGCACACCCGGACGGGCAAGACCGCCGGCAACGGCGCGCTCATGCGCACGGGCGTCGTCGGTCTCGTCGCGCTCACCGACCGCGAGGCGACGGCGCGCGCGGCGACGGCTGTCGCGCGCCTCACGCACGCCGACCCGCTCGCGGCCGAGTCGTGCGTCCTGTGGTCCGAGGCGATCCGGGTCGCCGTCACCGAGGAGCGCCTCGACCTGCGGTCCGGGCTCGACCTGCTGCCCGAGGACAGGCGCGACCGCTGGGCCGCGTGGATCACGGACGCCGAGTCCGAGCGTCCCGTCGCCGACCTGCAGAACAACGGGTTCACGGTCACGGCCTTCCAGGCGGCGTGGCACGCGATCTTCCGCTCGCCGTTCTTCTCGGCAGGCCAGATCACCGAGTACGACCACATGGTGTCCCACCTGCCCGACGCCCTGCACCGTGCCGTGCGCATCGGCGGGGACACGGACACCGTCGCGGCGATCGCCGGGGCGCTGCTCGGCGCGCGGCACGGCACGCGGTACATCCCGCGCGAGTGGGCCTTCGCCGTGCACGGCTGGCCCGGGGTCCGCGGCATCGACGTGTCCCGCATGGGCCGCCGCACGGCCCAGCACGGGCTGTTCGAGGCAGCGTCGACGGAGACCGAGACCGCC
>Ga0247813_10003230_pt1 | contig 10580 bp, 10 predicted proteins | sample UWRJL169409C1_FD_180719 | JGI IMG/M metagenome (GOLD analysis project Ga0247813, IMG submission 180719) | Plant litter microbial communities from Arlington Agricultural Research Station in Wisconsin, United States - UWRJ-L169-409C-1 | ecosystem: Environmental > Terrestrial > Plant litter >... | reverse complement strand
AAATACAACCAATTTACCTACCTCTTCAGGTCTCCCTAATCTTTTGGTCGGATTTGCTTTTGCATATTCATCTTCGGCTGCCTGGGGATCGGTGGGATTTACTTGTTTAAAAGCTTCTGCAACCATTGGAGTTAAGATGGCTCCCGGAGCTATTGCATTGGACAAAATACCAAATCTTCCGTACTCTAACGCTGTGGTTTTGGTGATACCTGAAACAGCATGTTTAGTTGCAACATAAGGGGTTTGGTTCATTACTCCCCTGATTCCTCCTACGGAAGCAACATTCACAATCCTTCCGTATTCTTGTTTTTGCATAATGGGAATGATATACTTCAGCCCATAATACACTCCCATCAGGTTAATATCTACTACTTTCTTAAATATGTCCAGATCATAATCCACTAAAGGAGCTTGTCTACCCTCTATGCCTGCATTATTGTAAAAACCATCAATCCGTCCAAAAGTATTTACCGTTTCCTCCACATACTTTTTTACTGCTTCCTCATCTGATACATCCGCAACAGTAGTCAAGATTTGTGTATCAGGATATTTTGATTCAATTTCTTTCTTTGCTGTTTCCAGCGATTCTGCATTAAAATCTACCAGAGATAATAAGGCCCCATTTTTTGCAGCTTCTAATGCACTTGCCAATCCCAGACCCATTGCTGCGCCAGTGATGACGATTACTTTATTTTTTAACTTTTCCATTTTCATTTTATTTACCTGGATTCGCCAAAGAAGCAAATCCAGAATTTCTTATTGTAAGAACAATTTAATGGGTTTAAAGTTGAGAAATAGGCGCCGTCAAGTTTAGCACTTAACTGCCCTTTATTAGCACAATTTGAACATTTAGATTATTTATGAACCTTCAGGAGTTGCTGAAAATTGTTTCCGAAACTGCTCTGGCGTGATACCGCTATGTTTCCTGAAAAACCTTGAAAAATAGGATTGGTCTGAGAATCCGAGCTGATAGGCAATTTCCTTAACGGAGAGTACTCCAGTGTAGAGCGCTCTTTTGCTTTCCACCAATAAAAGTTGATGACAAAGCTGACTGATGCTCACAGCTGTAATTTGTTTCAAAATCTCATTGATCCTTTTTGGCGTCAACCCGATTTGATCAGCATAAAATGAAACAGGTTGATGTTCTCTGAAATGCAGTTCTACTAAATGTAAGATCTTAATCACTCGTGCATCGCTATTAGATCTCATCAGAGAACGGTGTTTGGCCAACCGGATGAGTATCAATAGAAATGCACTTGTATATTTGCTTAATAAACTAATCTCTGCATCACCATGAAATTCAGCTAAAATCACTGAAAACAGGTTGTCAAGATAAGTTAGCATCTCGGCCGGTATGCTAATCCCTTCGTTTTCGAAAGGAAGAAAAAGCTGTTTAAGTTGTGCTTCTCCAAGAGAATGAAAAAAATCATTAGAGAAAACAATAATCCTTGCATTAGGTAATACCTCTGAGGGGATAGAATGAACCTGATTCTTTGCTAAAAGAAACACTACGTTTTTTTTGATTGGAAAAGGTTCAAAGTCTATAAAATGAATATCCTGATCCTGAGTAAACCAAATGATTGCGTAGAAATCGATCCGATGGTTGATAAAGTGTTCCCCAAATGCAATCTGTTCATCCGCTGCCAAAAATTGTGTGTCTGGCAGTATGTGCAGAGGAAGGGAATTCTTTTTGTTCATCAGGATAATTATACCGGAAATCCCTCAAAGGTAACGCTAAATATCAAATATGATTTCATCGCCAAGATTTATACACTGTAAGGTGCCATTTCTCTTGATCAATCTGGACATACCATCTGAAAAGGACAAGTCATTTGAGACTTCTGCAGCTTGAAACATGAAGCTAAAGGTGTAAAAAATTTGTATATCAAGGCTTGACATATCCTGCACCATAGTAAGCAAAGAAAGTTCATCCATAATTTTTTTAGTCAGATCATTAGTAGCAATTAAATGCTCTATCTTGTCCATTTCTCTTCCAAAATGCCTTACTTCACCTCCAAGTTCATCATCTGCAAAAAAACGAGCCACCTGTTCTAATTCGATTTCTGTAGGTCTTCTCCATTTTACTCCTGCATACGCTTCAGCTTCCTGGTAAGAGAGGATTACTTTTGAGTAATCATGTTTTTCATTTGAGTCTTCCATAATGATAGTAAAAAGTTTAAAGCATATTTAAAGTTATATATTTATTTCCAATAATAAAAATTTTAATTTACGGAATAGGATTTAACTATTTTTATCTTAATTTTATCCCAGTCGTTCTTTCCAATCTGCTTTCATCTCCTGGTAATCAGGATCAGCCTCTGTCTTTTTCCAGACCTCATAAAAAATCGCTGCGGATTCCGCTTTTTCCGGATCACCGGTTCCGCGCTCCAGTTGGGCATAGCCATTATTCTTATCGTATTTTTTACCACCTTTATAATTTGCATAACGTCTGGCCCGGGTATAACCCATTTGCAAAAACTTTCTGGCCATGTCTGCACCTACAAAATCTTTGTGATTTACGTAGGCTGTAAAAAGATCGAATATCACCCTGCTACTCTCTTCTGCGATTTCCGGATTTTTGAATCGCCAGTATTGGCCAATCTCAGACTTATATGGTTCACAAATCAACACGCCTTGTTCTCCTTTACCAACACGGTAAGCCTGAGGTCGCTTCCTGTAGTCTATGTCTGGTTTCCATGGATAATTCTCTTTATCAAAATTAAGGTAAGAAGGTTCACGCTTTTTAGCCATAGAGAAACACACCATTTAATATCAAAACAGCGTAGATAAATATTTGTTCAGATCTGGCTGCAGAAATTCAAATCCTGCACAATGATGATCACCATATCATCGTTAACTGTTATTTTTACCAAATGATAAATGTATTTAAAATTGCTTTGTTTAATTTGCTTCGATGAAAGCGTTCACAGCATACAGCTTAAAATATGGTAATCTCAACAAACAACAGATAGACCTTATTGAGACGAAAGGAACAGAAATGAGCCTGAAAAAAGAAGCCTATTTTTCTGAAGCAGGAATAATCCCAAGGCAGGTAGGCTTTATCGTAGAAGGGGTGATCAGAGGTTGTTATTACAATAATAAAGGCGATGAAATCACCAGGTGTTTTGTGGGTAAAGACAGCCTTGTGGTCGACTATATCAATTTTGAAGCAGATACTGCTTCATCAGAATATTTACAAGCCTGCACCGATTGCAAACTCATCGTATTTTCAAAAGCTGATTGGGAAGAGCTTTCTCATACTATTGTTGGTTGGGATAATATTAAAAATAAGATGGTTCAAAAGTGTATGTATCAAAAATCAAGAAAAGGCCCCGTGATTTCACAAGATGCCACTACGCGCTACCAGGAGTTTATGGAAAATTATCCATCATTCACTAACCGTATTCCATTGGCTTACATCGCATCGTATTTGGGAATTACGCAACAATCACTCAGTAGAATCAGAAAAAATATTCGCTAGATCAGTTTTTACCAAATGGTAAATGATTTCCTGTTTCTAAAGGCCAATTTTGATTCATAAAAAAATAGCAATGAAATCAGTATTGATCACAGGAGCCAATAAAGGAATTGGCTTAGCAACAGCAAAACAACTTTCAAAAGAAGGACTTTTCATTTATTTGGGAAGCAGAGATCTTGAAAAAGGAAACGTTATTGTAAAAGAATTAACCGATAGTGGCTTTGAAAATATCAGGGCAATTGAGATTGACGTTACCCAACCTGATACGATTTTGTCGGCCAAAAAAATCATCGAAGAAGAAAAGGGAAGTCTGGATATCCTGATTAACAATGCCGGCATTAGCGGAATTTTACCTCAAAATGCCCTGGAGACTTCAGCTGAGGATTATAACGAAGTATTTGATGTCAATTTGTATGGGGTGGTTCGTGTAACTCAATCCTTTATCCCGTTATTGCAGCAATCGGCCGAACCAAGAATTGTAAATGTAAGTACAAGTGTAGGTTCGCTGTCATTACAAAGTGATCCGAAATGGCCTGCATATGACTATGCAAAATATGCAATTTATGCCTCATCAAAAGCGGCAATGAACATGTATACCGTGCACTTGGCTTACGAATTACGTGCTACCGCTTTTAAAATAAATGCAGTTTGCCCGGGTTATACAAAAACCGACTTTACCGGACAGAATGGAGGCGACGTTGAAACAGCAGCACAACGCATCATTCATTATGCATTAATTGATCAGGATGGGCCGACAGGCAAGTTTTTTAGTGAAGAAAGTAATCCGGAAACGGGTGAAATACCCTGGTAATGTAAATCACAGCGAAGGAGAAAGAATCGAATGAAATTCTGATAACAGTAATTTACTCATTTAGGATGATTGGCATTTTACTGAAAATTCCTTTTAAATTACACTCAATTCCAGAAGGTTTAAGCTCTTTTATCAGAGATACGGTAATGTCTCTACTCGCCTCAATCCTAAGCACTTTATCGCAATCAAACATATCGATTGACCATCCCACTACGCTGGAGAATGAATCCAGCGTAGTGGATAGTTTTCCAAGATCCTGTGATGTACAAATATTAGTGTACATGATAATGATATAACCTTTTCCTGTTGACATTAAGCTTTAATTTTTATCCGCCCAATCCCTGAGCATGTATGGGAAAGATTGAATTGTTCGTATAAACAAAGTTGCATATGAACAGTGACAGCCCTATGTCAGCAGTTAAAAAGAATTGAAGATTATCGATCTTTGACTAATCCGTTTTGACAAATAGGCATGATAGAGAGGAGTAAGCACTGGTGCATTTCAAGGCCTATTTTGTACACTTCCCCATTTCAATGATGCGTTGTAGGCATGATTAACTACATTTGTGCATGTATCAGAACTATCAACTGAAATGGTGTTTCATTCTCATCGGTATCCTGGTGGTTGGTACCGGTCTGGTCAAGCTTTCCAGTTTTGAGACTTTCCATTTACTCCAGTATATTGGAAACGTATTGTCCATTGTTTGTTCTGTTCTGATTTCCTGGCTCATTATTGGTTATTTTAAGCGGCATCATATTTTTAGCAGTGATAAGGTAAATGCTGTGGTGAGTATTGTGCTGTCTATTACAGCACTGCTGGCTTTTACTTATTTCATTTTAAACCATATTCCAACAAAGTTCTATTTGTCCGAACTTCCTTATGAACCTACATTTGCAGATTTAGTGCGGCGGGGAGTAGGGATCTTTTTTCTGACCATGATCTGTTATGTGGTGTATTCTACACTTTTTACACACGATATTTTACAGAAAACCAAACTGGAAAATGAGCAGTTTAAACAAGCGCATCTGCGTGCACAATTGCATTCACTACAGGAACAAATCAGTCCACATTTCCTGTTTAATTCATTATCTACCTTAAAAACAATTACCCATGAAGCAGATACCAAACAGTTTGTGGTGCATCTGTCACATGTATACCGATACCTGCTTAGTATCAACAAACATCAAATTACACAGATAGCGGAAGAACTCAAATTTGTACATGCTTATCTTTATATCCTGCGTACCCGTTTTGAGCATGCACTAAAGGTTACTATTCAGATACCCGAATATTATAATGATTATTTAATTCCGCCACTGTCTGTACAGTTACTGATCGAAAATGCAATTAAACATAATGTAGTCTCTCTTGACATGCCGCTGCATATCGAAATCTATGTGAATGACCAACAGGAGCTGGTGGTGAATAATCCTTTCCAACCCAAAAATATACCAGTGGAGAGCACCAAAATGGGCTTAAAAAATATCAACGACCGCTACCGTTTACTTTTTAACCGGGAAATTGTAGTAGCGGAGACAGACACCGATTTCACGATTACCTTACCTTTAATCAGTCATGAAAGTTATCATCATTGAGGACGAGCTACGAACCGCGAAGGAGTTAAGTGGCATACTGGAAAATCTGGACAGTACTATTACAGTGCTAAGTATTCTTTCTTCAGTAGCGAGCGCAATCAAATGGTTTCAGGAAGAAACTCCGCCGGACCTGATCTTTTCTGATATTCAACTGGGTGATGGCCTGAGTTTTGAAATTTTCAAAGCAGTACAACTTAATGTTCCCATTGTCTTTTGTACCGCCTATGATGAGTATGCCATTCATGCTTTTGAATCCAATAGTATCGATTACCTGTTAAAACCCCTCGAAGAAGAAATGGTAGAGCGGAGCCTGTTAAAATATAACCGCATTAAAGACCATTATTCACCATTAGCTTACGGTGCCAGCCTCAATAAGGTACTGGTACAGCTGGACAGCAATTATAAACAATCTTTATTGGTGCACTACCGGGATAAAATTATTCCCGTGAAGGTTGCTGAACTGTGTTTTGTCTATGCCACTGCCGGTGTTACCACACTCAATACCACCACAGATCAGGAGTATACAGTTCCATTCACTATCGATCAGCTGGAATCCATGCTCAATCCACAGCTGTTTTTCAGGGCTAACCGACAGTTTATTATCAACCGTAATTCAATTCAGGATATTGAGCATTATTTCAACCGTAGGCTGTTCCTGAAATTACAATGTGATACCCCTGTAAAAATTATTGTCAGTCGACTCAAAGTACAGGATTTCCTGCTATGGGTAGAGCAGTAAGCTGCGGGCAGTTCAATACGCTTTTTGTACATCTCGTATATTCATTTGTCCACCTCAGTTCAATTACCCCCAAAATAGCCTTCTAAGGCCCCTATCTTTAGATTTTTCAGCTCAATACCGCAAATTAATTGCTGGTACGAAAGAACAATTTAAATAGATATGGATAAGAGACTATATTTTTTCGTTTTTGCATTACTCCCAATGGGGCTGTATGCACAATCGTCATATACCTTAAAAACATGCATTGAATATGGGTTAAAAAATAACCGTACCAATGTAGTGTATGAGAATGAAAAGAAGGCTGCCGATGCCAAGGCAAAAGAGGCGCTGGCAGAATACTTACCAAAAATTGGTGTTACCGCTACATTGGATAACAACTTAAAAGTGCAGGAATCTATTATTCCTGCCGGTGTTTTCGGGCCGGAAGATATCAGGGTTGCCTTTAGCCAGAAGTACAATACCAATGGACTCGTACAGCTTGACCAGACTATCTTCGATCAATCGATTTTAGTGGGCCTGAAAGCCAATAAGTATAATAAACAGCAGGCCGATCTGAATATCAAGCAGAACCAGGAAACAATTATCTACAATATCAGCAATGCCTATTACCAGATCTATGTTTATCGCGAGCAACTGGAACTGTTACGTGAAAACCTTCAGACCTATGTGAAGCAAATTGATATTTCCGCGCTACAGGTAAAAAAAGGAGTAACGCTGAAAAAGGACCTGGATAAGGTTACCGTGGATTATAACAATGCGCTCTCACAGATCCGCGTTGCGGAAAGTAACCTGATCCTTGCACAAAACCAACTGAAATATGAGATGGGTTATCCTATTAGCGAGCAATTGGCTGTGGATAGTGCATCCCAGCAGGATGTATTACCGCAGGTAGCCAATAACGTTCAGAATCCTGATTTCACTGTCATCAACCGTACAGATTACCAGCTTTCTGAAGTGAATGCGCGACTGCTGGAAATAGATCAGAGCAGGCTGAAGTCTGGCTGGTTACCAAAATTAAGCGCTTATGCCAAGTATGGTGCAAATGGCTTTGGAAGTACCTTAGGACCTGCAGTAAAAGATTTAAATAGTTATTCTGCGGTAGGTCTGAAGTTAAACATACCGCTGTTCGACTTTTTTAAACGTAATGCCCAGTACAACCAGGCGAAGTATAAAAGCATCAATGCGGTGGAGAACATGAAAGTAGATGCCGGCAAATATGAACTGGAATATGAAAATGCCAAAACGAAGCTGATTAAAGCGCAAAGCAGTCTGGAGAACGATCAACGCAATATCGTATTGGCGCAGTCTGTATTTACGGTGACAGACCTGCAGTATAAAAAAGGTGTGGAAACCCTTACAGAATGGTTAAACGCCCAGAGTGCTATTCAGGACGCTCAAAATACTTATCTCAATTCACTCTATAGTTTTTTACAGGCTAAACTGGACCTTGAAAAAGCCGCCGGAAGTCTAAAAACATTTTATACATCACTCTAAACTGGAGACCATCACAAGCTTATAATTAGCAATGAACAGCTTGTGACAGCTTCATCACCTTTAAAAAACAAATAAATCATTGATGAAAACAAAATACATCGTAGGTCTGATTGTCGTGGTCGTTATCGGACTCATCATTTTTAAGCTTGCAGCCAACAAAAGTAAACTAAGCGAGAAAGAAAAACCTACCCAGGATAGTGTGGTGCGGATACCGGTAAAAGTTTCGGCAGTTAAAGAGGAGCTCCAGGAAATCAATCTGAAAAAGACAGGTAACCTGGCACCTTTCAAGGAAGCCAAAGTATTGTCAACCATAGGTGGTACGATACTCGAGCTACGGTTTAAATTAGGTGACCATGTGACCGAAGGCCAGATTTTAGCTGTGATGGATACACGTTTACTGCAGCTTGACTTGCAAAAAGCGCAGACCAATGCTGCTAAATTACGCCGTGATCTGAACAATTATACAGAGCTGCTGCAAGGGCAGGCTGCCACCCAGGAGAAGGTAGATGAGATCAGACAGAATTACCTGGATGCGACCAATCAGGTGAGTCAGGTCAAAAAACAAATTGCTGATGCAGCGATCAAAGCACCGACCAGTGGAACGATAGCAGATAAACCTTTAGAACAAGGTGTTTTTGCCAATGCAGGAGCAGAGATTGCCACGATCGTCAATCTATCACAAGCTAAAGTTCAGCTCAATCTTACCGAAACAGAGGTGTATCAGGCCAGACAGGGTCAGCAGGTAAAGATCACCACAGATGTTTACCCGGGTCAGGTGTTCAATGGTAAAATTACCTTTATCAGTCCGCAGGCAGACGAAACACATAACTACAGGATCGAAATCCTGGCAGACAATAAAGAGAGTTCGCTGTTGCGTTCAGGAACCTTTGTATATGCCGACTTCTCCAGAAAAACTACACAGAAAGTATTGTCTATTCCCAGAGAAGCACTCACAGAGAGTATCAAAGATGCTTCAGTATATGTGGTGGAGAACAATGTGGTTCACCAGAAACCTATCAAAACAGGCATAGAGATGGGCAATATGATCCAGGTGATTAGCGGATTAAACAAAGGGGAGATTGTAGTCACCTCCGGACAGATCAATCTTAAGGATGGTTCACAGGTAAGTATTTCTAAATAAAATTAGCAGCAATGTCAATAACCGAAATTGCCGTTAAGCGGCCTTTATTAATTGTAGTGATTTTCACTGTGCTTTTTATATTTGGCGCAAGATCCTACTTCAATTTAAATTATAACCTGCTTCCCAAACTGGAAGTGCCCACCGTTTCTGTTACCACCACTTATCCTGGTGCAGCAGCTGCTGAGGTAGAAACCTCAGTAACCAAGAAACTGGAAGATGCTTTTGCCGCTGTGGAAGGGCTTGATAAAATTTCTTCTACTTCACAGGAAGGCGTGTCCAGTATTGTTGTCGCGTTGAAAAGTGGTACAGATGTAGATAAGGCCGAGCGGGATATACAGCGTAAAGCAGATCAGGCACAGAATGATTTGCCAGATGACGTAGATAAACCACTCGTCAACAAAGTGAACCTGGAAGAATCGCCCGTAATTAAGGCAGGTGTAACTTCAACCATGGCACCAAGAGAATTATACGATTTTGTCGACAAACAGCTTTTACCCATATTACAGAATGTAACCGGTGTTGGGCAGGTAAACATTATTGGTGGCGATGAACGGCAGATCCAGGTGAATATAGACCAGGAAAAACTCAAAGCTTATGGTCTTGCAATTGGTCAGGTAACGGATGCCCTCCGCAATGCCAACCAATCTTTTCCTGCAGGGAGTATTGAAACGCGCGACCAGAAACTGTCTATTCGTTTTGACGCCAATGTAACGTCTATTGAAGAGGTACGTGGATTAATAGTGATGCAGCAGCCCAAAGCGGGGAGTGTTTACCTGCGTGATATTGCTGAGGTAGTAGATGCAACCGCAAAAACTACCGCCATTAATCATATCAACGGAATCCCTTCCATCGGTGTGCAGATCATCAAACAAAGCGATGCCAATGCAGTAAACGTGAGTGAGCAGGTGAAAGCCAAATTCGATGAGATCCAGGCACAATATAAAGCAAATGCGATTAAATTTACCGTGTCTTCTGACCAGAGTGAGTATACCCTTAAATCCGCAGATGCGGTGATGGAAGACCTTGGTTTGGCTGTGGTGATTGTAGGTATTGTGATGCTTGCCTTTTTGCACAGTTTCAGAAGTTCGATGTTCGTGCTCGTGGCATTGCCCTCGTCCATCATCCCCACATTTATCATTATGTACTTTTTGGGTTTCTCCCTTAACCTGATGACCTTGATGGCCATGTCGCTGGTAGTGGGTATCCTGGTGGATGACTCGATCGTGGTACTGGAGAATATTTACAGACATCTGGAAATGGGCTCTGATAGAAAAAAGGCTGCTCTTGATGGTCGTAGTGAGATTGGCTTTACTGCCCTGGC
>Ga0247813_10003229_pt1 | contig 10590 bp, 11 predicted proteins | sample UWRJL169409C1_FD_180719 | JGI IMG/M metagenome (GOLD analysis project Ga0247813, IMG submission 180719) | Plant litter microbial communities from Arlington Agricultural Research Station in Wisconsin, United States - UWRJ-L169-409C-1 | ecosystem: Environmental > Terrestrial > Plant litter >... | reverse complement strand
GGTATCCCGCCGCTGGAGGCCGCCATGGTGCGGTCGCGCGGCGAGGCCTACCGCGCCTACCAGCGCCGCGTCTCCGCCTTCGTCCCGCTGCCGCCGCGAAAGGAAGTCTCATGAGCCTGCTCAGCGCCGCCATCCATGCCGCCGAGGGCCTGCCCGCGCCCGACGTCCTGCGCAAGGCCGTGATCTCTCACCTGGTCGAGGGCCAGCGCCGCGAACTGCTGGACCTGCCGCCCGACGCCGCCGCGAGCTTCGTCCGCGACATGCGGCTTCGCCCGATCGCCGAGCACGTCGAGGCCGCCAACGACCAGCACTACGAGCTGCCTGCGGAGTTCTTCCGGCTCGTGCTCGGCCCGCGCCTGAAATATTCCAGCGCCCTTTACCGGCGCGGCTCCAGCCTGGCCCAGGCCGAGGAGCTGGCGCTGGAGGAGACCTGCCGCCACGCCGACCTGCGGGACGGCTACCGGATCCTGGAGCTCGGCTGCGGCTGGGGCTCGCTCAGCCTGTGGATGGCGGCCAGCTATCCGAACGCGCGGATCACGGCGGTGTCGAACTCCAACGGCCAGCGCGAGCACATCGAGGCGCGCGCCCGCGAGAAGGGGCTGCAAAACCTGACCGTCGTCACCGCCGACGCCAACGCGTTCGAGCCGGAGGGCGCCTTCGACCGGATTGTGTCGGTGGAGATGTTCGAGCACATGGCCAACTGGGAGGGCCTGCTGAAACGCGCCCGCGGCTGGCTGCGGCCCGACGGGCGGCTGTTCCTGCACGTCTTCTCCAGCCGCACCGCGCCCTACCGCTTCGCCCACGAGGACCCGAGCGACTGGATCGGCCGCTACTTTTTCACCGGCGGCTTCATGCCCAGCCACGACCTGATCCGCGACTTTGGCGACATCTTCAAGGTCGAGGAGGACTGGCGCTGGAGCGGCCGGCATTACGAGCGCACGGCGCTCGACTGGCTGGCCAACATGGACCGCGAGGACCTCGCCGTCCGCCGGATCATGCGCGAGGTCTACGGCGCCGACGCGGAGCTGTGGCGCCGGCGCTGGCGGCTGTTCTTCCTGGCCACCGCCGGCCTGTTCGGCCATCGCGGCGGCGAGGAATGGGGCGTCAGCCACTACCGCCTGAAGCCGGCCTAGAGCAGCGCTTCGAGCTGGTCCTCGGCTGACCGCGCGACGAGGTCGGCGGCGATCGCCTTGCCCAGCACGGCCGCCGCGTCCCGGTAAGCCGGGTCTGTCAGCAGCATCGTCACCGCCTCGGCGATCTTCTCCGGCGAAGCGTCGCGCTCCAGCATCAGCCCGGCGCCGCGATGCACGACCCGCTGAGCGTTGTCGCGCTGGTCGCGCAGGGCCGGGGTGACCAGCAGCGGCAGGCCGGCCATCAGCGGCCGGATCACCGAGCCGTGGCCGCCATGGGTGACGAACAGCGCCGTCTGGCTAAACAGCGCGCCGTGCGGGGCGCTCTGGACGACCTGGACGTTATCGGTCCCGGGGAAGTCGGCCAGGTCCAGCGCCGGGCCGAGCGTCACCAGCGTCCGGACGGGCAGGCCCGCCAAGGCCTCGATCATCCGTTTCAGCAATGGCTCCTGCGCCTCGTAGAGGCTGGAAGAGGTGACCACGACCAGCGGTCGGGCGTCGTCGGCCGCCCAGGGCGACGTCCAGGCCTGCACATCCACCGGATCGGCGACATAGGGACCGGCGTAGGCGAACGGGGCGGCCAGCGGCTCGGGCGCGAAGTCGAAGCTGCGGCTCGTGCCCAGCAGCACGGCCTTCGCCACGCCGATCTGGTCGAACAGGTCGGCGAGCGGCGCGAGGCCGAGACCTTCGCGGGCGGCGTTGAGGTCCGGCAGACCCATCTGGAACAGCGTCCGCGTGGTTTGGCCGACCATCTGGTGCAGCATCTCGTCCTGCTCGCCGGCGGCCGGCGCCATGCCGGCGCCGAACGGGGGCAGGCCGGGCAGGGTGGGGAAGGGCCAGACGTTGGCGCAGAACAGGGCCAGCGGTACGCCCGCCGCCTCCGCGGCCATCATCGGCCCGAACAGCAGTTCCTGGGTCACCACCAGGTCGAAGGGCGAGACGTCAAGCGCCTCCAGCACGTCGCGGGCGTACAGCGCCGCCGGGCCGGCGATCAGCCGCTGGCACAGCCGGCTTATGCCCTCCATGGGGTTGTCCGCCTCCCAGTCGCGCAACAGGTCGCTGGCCGCGGTCTTGTCCGGCCGGGAGGGCGCGGTGCGCCAGGGGCGGAACGGCAGTCCGAAGGCCTGCGCGTCGCCCGCGTTGCAGGCGTCGCTCAGGACCAGCACCCGATGGCCGCGGCTCTGCAGCCCGCGGGCGACGAGCATCATCGGCTGGACGTGGCCGCCGCCTTCCCAGGTCGTGAACAGGATGTTGGCCATGGATCCCCCTCTGGAGCGCCCCGGTTAGCCGCCCGCCCGCCGCCCGCGCAAGCTCGATTGACGGCGATCGCAAAAGTGATATCACTTTGCTACCACTTTGGGAGGCGTAGATGACTGAACTTACGAGTATCAACCGCACCGCCGAGCGGTCGGGCGGCGGAGCCAGCGGCGGACTCATGCTGCTCGCCATGGTGGCGGCGCTGGCGCTTGGCATCGCCCTGCTGACGCAGGCCAGGGTCAGCGGCGTCTTTGTCGGCGTCGGGGTGGTGTTCCTCGTCCTGTCGGGCCTGGGTCTGGCCGGCTTCTATTCGCTGCAGCCCAACGAGGGCGTCGCGATCACCCTGTTTGGGAACTACAAGGGCACCGATCGCACCACCGGCCTGCGCTGGGTGCTGCCCTGGTACGGCCGCAAGAAGATCAGCCTGCGGGTGCGCAACGTCACCAGCGAGATGCTGAAGGTCAACGACAAGCGCGGCAACCCGATCGAGATCGCCGCCAACGTCGTGTGGCGCGTCGCCGACTCGGCCCAGGCCCTGTTCGACGTCGACGACTACCAGGCCTTCATCAATATCCAGATCGAGACCGCCCTGCGCGAGGTCAGCCGCCACTACGCCTACGACCACGCCGAGGAAGAGGAGCCGACCCTGCGCGCCGACGCGGAGATCGTCGGCCAGCGGCTGAAGGACGACCTGCAGACCCGCGTCGCCGTAGCCGGCATCGCCGTCGACGAAACGCACCTGATGCACCTGGCCTACGCACCGGAGATCGCCGGGGCCATGCTGCGTCGCCAGCAGGCCGAGGCCGTCCTCGCCGCCCGCCGGACCATCGTCATGGGCGCCGTCAGCATGGTCGAGACCGCGCTCCAGCAGCTGGGCGAGCGGGGGGTGATCCACCTCGACGAGGAGCGCAAGGCGGCCATGGTGTCCAATCTGCTGGTCGTACTCTGCGGCGACCGCGACGCCCAGCCCGTGCTCAACACCGGCACCCTGTACGGGTGAGGCGTGGCGAGCCCGGGAAAGCGCGCCTTTCTGATGCGGGTGAAGCCCGAGGTGCTCGACGCGCTCGAGCGCCTCGCGGCGGCTGAACTGCGCAGCGTCAACGCCCAGGTCGAGGTTCTCCTGCGGGAGGCCCTCTCGCGGCGCGGCATGCTGGGGCGGCCGAAGGAACCTGACGGCGACTGAAAGCGCTGATCCGACAAGCCGGCAAGGCCAGTCGGAGATCGCCGCCGTGAAGACCGCCTCGGGCGTTCGCGCCCGCCTCGTCGACACCACCATGCTCTATGCGCCTCGCAGCGGCGGGGTGAAGCGCTATCTCATGGCCAAGAGAACCTGGCTGGCCGGGCATCGGCCCGGCGTGCGGCATACTCTGGTCGCGCCGGGACCGCGCGATTCCTACGACGGCCATGGCGAGGTTTCGATCTATGCCGCGCCGCTTCCTTTCGGCGACGGCTACCGGTGGCCGATGAGCAAGGCGGCGTGGATGAATCGGCTGGTCCGCCAGCGGCCTTCGATCATCGAGGCCGGCGATCCCTACACGCCGGGGCTGGCGGCTCAGAGGGCCGGGGAGCGGCTCGGCGTGCCGGTGGTGGGTTTCTGCCATACCGATCTCGGAGCTCTGGCCGCCCTGCATATCGGCGACTGGGCCGAGAAGCCGGTTCGCAGACGCTGGGCCGGCATCTACGGCGGGTTCGACCAGGCGATCGCGCCCAGCCGCTTCATCGCCGACCGGCTGATCGAAGCGGGTGTGCGCAACACCATCGCCCTGCCGCTGGGCGTCGATACCGACATCTTCCATCCGGGGCGCGCGAGCCGCGAGGCGTTGCGGCGCGACCTGGGCCTCTCATCGCGCGAGCGCTTGCTGGTGTTCGCCGGGCGGCCGGCGCGGGAGAAGCGGCTGGACGTGCTGGTCGAGGCAGTCGAGCGCCTGGGCGATCCCTACCGCCTGCTGCTCGTCGGGGCGGGCAGCGCCGCGACGGCGTCGGACCGCGTGCTGCAGATGGAGTACCTTCGCGATCCCGCCGATCTCGCCCGCGTGCTCGCCAGCTGCGACGCCTTTGTCCATGCCAATGACGCCGAGCCATTTGGCCTGGTGGTGCTGGAGGCCATGGCCTGCGGTCTGCCGGTGGTGGGGATCGACGCCGGCGGGGTGGCCGAGTCGGTGGACGACGCGGTGGGTCAGCTGGCGACCCGTTCCGACGGCCCGGCCATGGCCGAGGCGATCGAGGCGCTGTTCGCGCGCGACCTGGCGGAGACCGGGCGCACGGCCCGCCAGAGGGCGGTGGCGCGCCATGGCTGGGACGCGGTGTTCGAGCGGCTCGGCGCGATCTACGGACGGCTGACGGGCAACGCCGCCTTCATCACCGCGCCAGCTTAGTCTCGAAGGCGCTGGCCATGTCGCCGCCGAACAGCCGGCGTACGGCCCGGACCAGCCCGGCCTTGACCGAGGTCTCCCGCAGATAGCCGGCGCCGAAGCTGAGGATCAGGGCGGAGAGGTCCTCTTCGCGCACCGCCGCGGCGGCTTCCTCGACGGTGTACCATATGCGCGCGCGCTGTTTGCGTTCCGGCCAGTCCGAATGCTCGATCTCGACCTTCAGCGGATAGAGGGCGGCAAGCACCGGCTTGGACAGACCGCTCTTGAGGGTCTTGTCGTAGCCGAAGGCGCCGAACGGCTCGCGCGCGACCGCGCCCTCGACCCCGGCCTCCTCGAAGGCCTCGCGAGCGGCGGCGTCAGGATCGGCGCGATCCTTCATCGGCCAGCCCTTGGGCGTCACCCAGCGGCGGGTCTCCCGCGAGGTGACCAACAGGATCTCCAGACGCGGGGTGGTGCGGTAGCAGAGCGCCGCAACCTGGTGGGCGGGCGCGATTTCCTCGCCTGACTCGATCATCCGGACCCGGATTAAAGCAGCGTGAAGCGAGCGCAACCGGAATCCGGTCCATGCGTCGCTTCGCGCGCTGTGGATGAGGCGCTGATTCCGGTGGCGCCGCGCGCCCAAACTGGCGCGCCGGTCGGGCTCAGCCGAACAGCTGGGTCAGTTTGTAGAACAGCGCGCCCATGAGGGCGGCGGCGGGCAGGGTGATCACCCAGGCCCAGACGATCTGCCGCGCCACGCCCCAGCGCACGGCCGAGACCCGGCGCGCCGCGCCCACGCCGACGATGGCGCCGGTGATGGTCTGGGTGGTCGAGACCGGCACGCCGAGCGTGGTGGCCATGAACAGGGTGATCGCGCCGCCGGTTTCCGCGCAGAAACCCTGCATCGGCGACAGGCGGGTGATCTTGCTGCCCATGGTGTGGACGATCTTCCACCCGCCCAGCAGGGTGCCCAGGGCCATGGCGCTGTAGCAGGACAGTACGACCCAGAACGGGATCTGGAAGCTGTCGCCGGTCAGGCCGCGGGCGTAGAGCAGGGCGGCGATCACGCCCATGGTCTTCTGCGCGTCGTTGCCGCCGTGCCCGAGTGAGTAGAGCGCCGAGGACACCAGCTGCGCTCCGCGGAAGAAGCGGTCGGCCCAGGCCGGGTTGGCCTTCACGAACAGCCATGAGACCAGCAGCACCAGCAGCAGCGCCAGCACGAACCCCAGGGCCGGCGACAGCACGATGGCCGTCACGGTCTTGGTCAGGCCCTGCCAGAGGATGGCCGAGAAACCCGCCTTGGCGATCCCCGCGCCGACCAGGCCGCCGATCAGGGCATGGGAGCTGGAGGATGGGATGCCGAACCACCAGGTGATCAGGTTCCAGCAGATCGCGCCCATCAGCGCGCCGAAGATGATCCCGTCGCTGATCAGCTCGGGCGAGATGATCCCGCTGCCCACGGTCTTGGCGACATGGGTGCCGAAGAACAGGAAGGCGATGAAGTTGAAGAAGGCCGCCCAGGCGACCGCCACGCCCGGCGACAGCACGCGGGTGGCGACGATGGTGGCGATCGAGTTGGCCGCGTCGTGCAGGCCGTTCAGAAAGTCGAACAGCAGGGCGACGCCGACCAGGCCGATCAGGATGAGAAGCGGACCGTCGAGGGTCATGGCGGGGCCGCGCCTCTAGAGGTGTTCGATGAGGATGCCGGTGATGCCGTTGGCGACATCCTCGAACCGGTCGACCACCTTCTCCAGGTGATCGTAGATCTCGGCGCCGACGATGTAGTCCATCGCGTTGCCGTCGCGGCTCTTCAGGTACAGCGCCTTGAGTCCGGCGTCGCAGACGTGGTCCGACTCGTCTTCCAGCGCGACGATCTGCTCGGCCAGGGCGTTCAGCTGGCCGGCGTTCTTTTTCATGTTGGGCAGCAGCGCGACCATCTCGGTCGTCAGGCCCGCGCATTTGACGATGATGTCGGCCATCTCGCGCATCTGCGGCTCGAACTCTGTCGCCTCGAACAGCACGATGGCCTTGGCGGTCTTCTTCATCTGGTCGATCGAATCGTCGAGCGACGAGAACAGCGCCTGGATGTCGATGCGGTCGAACGGGGTGATGAAGGTGCGGCGCACCGCCAGCAGGCCCTCGCGCGCGATGTCGTCGGCCTCGTCCTCATGCTGGAAGATCCGGGCGCAGCACCCGGCCACGTCGTCGCCGCCGTCGAGCAGCTCGCGCAGCGCCGCGGCGCCCAGCACCAGCGTCTGGGCATGGCGCTGATAGAGGCCGAAGAAGCGGTCCTCCTTCGGCATGATCGCCTGGAACCAGCTCAGCATGTCGCAGTCTCCGCGAGGGGTCGCTTGTCGCGCGCCCTATTAGGGACCGGAATGCCGAAAGGCGAGCGGGGAATTGTCGGTGAGCGGAGGATTTGCGGACATCGCGTCGCGCCGCGCGCGGGCGGGGCGCACCAAGACTTCTGAATTTTCAGGAGAAATGGCGCGAGTGACGGGACTCGAACCCGCGACCTCCGGCGTGACAGGCCGGCGCTCTAACCAACTGAGCTACACCCGCAAAGATGTCCCGCCTCGCGGCGAGGGGCGTCTGATAGGTCCCGGCCCGGGGCCTGTCAACAGCTACTGCGGAACGAGGTAGTGAAAAGGCGCCACGGGCCCGGTGGCGAGGGCGAAGGCGGCCCAGACGCCGGTCAGCACCATGCCCGTCACGAAGAAGGCGACGGCGTAGGGCAGCAGCACGGAGAGCAGTCCGCCGACGCCCAGCCCGGGCTTCCAGCGCTGCGCGAAACCCAGCAGCAGCACGAAATAGGCGCTCATCGGCGAGCCGATCACCAGGCTCGAGTCGCCCATGCGATAGGCGGCCGTGGTCATCTCCGGGCTCACGCCGAGCAGCATCAGCATCGGCACCATCACCGGACCGAGCGCCGCCCACTTGGCGGAGGCCGAGGAGATGAACATGTCGAGCACGGCGGCGAGAATCGTCACCCCGATCAGAATCAGCGGCAGGGGCAGGCCTGATTCCTTCAGGGCCCCCGCGCCTTTGATGGCCGTGATGGCCCCCAGGTTCGACCAGTTGAACATGGCGATGAAGTGAGCGGCGACGAAGGCCAGCACGATGTAGGGCGCCATGGCGGCGATCGAGTCGGAGGCCAGCCGCACCACGTCGCTGTCCTTGCGGATGACGCGGGTGCGGATGCCGTAGACGCAGCCGGCCGCCAGGAAGAGCAGGAAGAAGGCCGAGATCAGCGAGCGGAAGAACGGCGTCCACTCCGCCGGCCCGGTCGCCGTGGTGTCGCGCAGCGGGCCGCCTGGCAGCAGGGTCAACGCGGCCCACAGGCCGATCACGCCGAGCGCTGCCAGACCCGCCAGGCCCAGCGCGCCCTTGGGCACGGCCTTGGCGTCGGTCTCCTCGGCCGTGGGGGCGGGGGCGGTGTCGGTCCAGGCGCCGAGGCGCGGCTCGACGATCCGGTCCGTGACCCACCAGCCGACCAGGGTGAAGGCCAGCGCCCCGGCGGCGGTGAAGTACCAGTTGCCGGCGAGGTTCGCCGTCCACTGCGGATCCAGAAGCCGGGCGGCCGGTTCGGTGAAGCCAAGAATCAGTGCGTCGAACTGGCCGGGCAGGGGATTGCCGGCGAACGAGGCGATCGCCGCGGCATAAGCGCACGCGAGCCCGGCGATCGGATTGCGCCCGGCGGCGGCGAACACCGCGGCGGCCAGCGGCGGCAGCACCACGATCCCCGAGTCGGCGGCGTGGTTCGACAGCAGGCCGATCAGCATGACCATCGGCGTCAGCAGATGGCGCGGCGCGGCCGTCACCAACTGGCGGATCGCCGCCGACAGCAGCCCGACCCGCTCGGCCACCCCGGCGCCCAGCATGACCAGCAGCACCAGCCCCAGCGGCGCGAAGCTGGTGAAGGTCTTGGCCATTTCCATCAGCAGGGTGCGCAGATTGGCGGTCGACAGCAGGCTCTGGGCGACCAGCGCCTCGCCGGTCACCGGGTTGGTCGCGGAGACGCCCAGCGCGGCGCAGATGACGCTGGCCAGGACCAGTCCGCCGATCAGCCACAGGAAGATGAACACGGGGTCCGGCAGGCGATCTCCGAGCCGCTCGACGGCGTCCAGGAGTCGCGTGGGGAGCGGGCGGGAAGGGGGCTGGTCGGTCACAGGCGGGATCACTGCACGGCGCCCGCGACGGGGCAAGACGTGGCAAAGGTCCTGATAACGATTCTCAACATTTGCCTGCCGTTTGAACCCTCAGTGGGCATGGTCTACAAGGCGCCCGACTCCTTCCCGGGACACCCATGAACGCCTTCCTTCTCCAGTACCTGCCGCTCGTGATCCTTCTGGGAATCGCGGCGCTCCTCGGCGTGCTGTTCATCGTCGCCTCGGCGACGCTGGCGCCCAGCGCACCGGACACCGAAAAGCTCTCCGCCTACGAGTGCGGCTTCAACGCATTCGACGATGCGCGGATGAAGTTCGACGTCCGGTTCTACCTGGTCTCGATCCTGTTCATCATCTTCGACCTCGAGGTCGCGTTCCTGTTCCCGTGGGCTGTGACGCTGATGAAACTGCCTCACGACCAGGCGATCTTCGCCTTCTGGTCGATGATGGGTTTCCTCGGCGTGCTGACGGTGGGCTTCATCTACGAGTGGAAGAAGGGAGCCCTGGAATGGGAGTAATCGTTCCGGCCCAGCCGAACGCCCTCAGCGCCGGTCGCACGACCGTCGAGGGCTATGACCCCAAGCTCCACGACCCCTATTTCGACGGCGTCTCCCAGTCGCTGGCTGACAAGGGCTTCGTCACGGCCGCCGCCGATGACCTGATCACCTGGGCGCGCACCGGCTCGCTGATGTGGATGACCTTCGGCCTGGCCTGCTGCGCGGTCGAGATGATGCAGGCCTCGATGCCGCGCTACGACCTGGAGCGCTACGGCTTCGCGCCCCGCGCCAGCCCGCGCCAGAGCGACGTGATGATCGTCGCCGGCACCCTGACCAACAAGATGGCCCCGGCCCTGCGCAAGGTCTACGACCAGATGCCGGAGCCCCGCTACGTCATCAGCATGGGCAGCTGCGCCAACGGCGGCGGCTACTACTATTACAGCTACAGCGTCGTGCGCGGCTGCGACCGCGTGGTGCCGGTGGACATCTATGTCCCGGGCTGCCCGCCGACAGCAGAGGCGCTGGTCTACGGCGTGCTGCAGCTGCAGAAGAAGATCCGTCGCACGGGGACCATCGAGCGATGAGCGAAGCCCTCGAAGCCCTCGGCCAGCGTGTCGTCGCCGACAGCGCCGGCGCGATCACCGGCTACAGCGTGGCGTTCGACGAGCTGACCGTGGTCGGCCCGGCGCACCGCGTGCTGCAGGCCCTGACGCATCTGCGTGACCACCCCGAGTTCCGCTTCCACCAGCTGATCGACCTCTGCGGCGTCGATTATCCGGAGCGTCCGCTGCGCTTCGACGTGGTCTACCACCTGCTGTCGCTGGTGAAGAACCACCGCATCCGCCTCAAGGTCCAGACCGACGAGGACACGCCCGTTCCGACCGCCAGCGGCATCTTCCCGGCCGCCGACTGGTTCGAGCGCGAGGCGTTCGACATGTACGGCATCTTCTTCGAAGGCCACCCGGACCTGCGCCGGCTGCTGACCGACTACGGCTTCCACGGTCACCCGCTGCGCAAGGACTTCCCGATGACCGGCTATGTCGAGGTCCGCTACGACGACGAGCTCAAGCGGGTGGTCTACGAGCCCGTGAAGATCGCCGAATTCCGTCAGTTCGATTTCCTCTCGCCCTGGGAAGGCGCGTCGTACGCGCTGCCCGGCGACGAGAAGGCCAAGCTCGAGGGTCCGAAA
>Ga0247813_10003227_pt1 | contig 10597 bp, 6 predicted proteins | sample UWRJL169409C1_FD_180719 | JGI IMG/M metagenome (GOLD analysis project Ga0247813, IMG submission 180719) | Plant litter microbial communities from Arlington Agricultural Research Station in Wisconsin, United States - UWRJ-L169-409C-1 | ecosystem: Environmental > Terrestrial > Plant litter >... | reverse complement strand
AGCATCAGGGCGAGGAGCGAGTCGAGGATCCCGAGGCTGTCCGAGATCAGGTACGTCGGGATGAGGAACACGAATCCCGGCAGGAACAGGGTCGCGATGACGAGCGAGAACACGATCCCTCGTCCCCGGAAGGTGAACCTGGCGAGCGCGTAGGCAGCGAGCGCCGCCGTGCTGACCACGAGTGCCGTCGTGACTGTCGCTGTGACGACGGAGTTGAAGAACCACCGGACCACCGGCGACTTCCCACCCCAGGCCGTCAGCGGCCTGTAGCTGTCGAGGGTCGCCGGGTCGGGGACCAGCGACGTGCTGGTCGCCGCGTCGAGCTGGGTCTTGAACGACGTGGAGATCATCCACAAGATCGGGACGAGCACGAGGAGGGCGAGGGCGACGAGCACCATGGTGCGGACCACGGTCCTGGTCTGGCGCCTGACCACGGTGTCGGTGACCGTCATGACTGGTCCTCCTTGCCGACGAGGAACCTGAAGTTCAGGATGCTGACGACGACGAGCAGGAGTGCCAGGACGTAGGACATCGCTGTCGCGGAACCCATCCGGGACTCTCCGAGCCCGACGTCCGACATGTACATGATGGCCGAGCGGGACGCGCCGTTCGGGTCACCGTCGGTCATGACGTAGGGCTGCCCGAAGACGTTCGCCGAGGCCAGGACCGTGATCATCACGACGAAGACCACGACGGGCCGCAGACCCGGCAGGGTGATGCTGCGGAAGGTCCGCCACCGGCCGGCGCCGTCGAGGGCGGCAGCCTCGTACTGGTCCCGGGGGATGCTCTGCAGGCCCGCGAGGTAGATGATCGCGTTGAAGCCGAGCGTCCACCAGAGGGTCGCGCCCACGAGCGACACCCACACCCACGGCTCCTGCTGCAGCCACGGGATGTCGTCACGCAGACCGAGACCGCCGAGGATCCTGTTGAGGATCCCGTGCTGGGTGTCGAGGACGAACTTCCACAGGACCCCGACCACGGCGACCCCGAGGACGTAGGGCGCGAAGAATGCTGCACGCAGCACCGTCCTGCCGCGGAACGGCTTGTCGACGAGCAGCGCGACACCGAGCGGCACGGTGACCATGAGCGGGACCGTGAAGAGCGTGAACAGGCCCGTCGCGCGCATGCTCCGCCAGAACGAGGCGTAGTCGAGCGTGCCTGGCGTGAAGAGGTCGACGTAGTTGCCGAGCCCGACGAAGGGCCTGTACGACGGGAAGCTGAAGTCCCAGTCGAAGAGGCTCACGTAGATGCCGTAGACGGCAGGGGCGAAGACGAACAGCCCGAAGAAGCAGAGATAGGGCGCGAGGAAGAGCCAGGGGACGGCCGCGCGGCCTCGACGACCGCGCGGCGCACCCTTCTCGGACCCCGCCGCGCCCCGGGTCCGCTCGACCCGGGTCGTGGGGGCGGTCATGCTCTAGTACCCGAACTTCTTCTGGTTGCGGTCGACGATGAGCTGCGCCTCGGCCGCCGAGGCCTCGAGGGCGGCCTTCGGCTCGGTCGTCAGCAGGAGCGCCGCGTTGATCCCCTCTTCGAGCTTGCCGAGGGCGTCCGGCAGACCCGGGAAGTTCTGCGGCAGGACCGTCGTGTCGATCATCGGCCCGAAGACGTCCATCCCCGGGATCGCCGCGAACTCGGCGGACTCGCGGACCGAGGCGCGTGCGGGGACCTGGTTGGCCTGGGCCCACACGATCGAGTCCTTGCTCATCGAGTTGATGAAGTACGCCGCGGCCGCGAGCTTGTCGGCGTCGTCTGCGACCTGCTTGGTCGCCGTGAGCTGGTGCGAGCTGCCCCACGTGGCGGCGGTGTCGCCGATCACCGGGAGCGGCGCGACCCCCCAGTCGATCGCCTCGAAGGTCGGGTTGGACTGCTCCCAGATGCCACCGATCACGTAGGCGTTCTGGCCGTCGGCGAAGGCCTTCCAGTAGCCGTCCTGCCCGACGTTCTCGGGGCTGTACCCCTTGCGCACGAGGTCGGTGAGCCAGGTGAGCGCCTTGACCCCGGACTCGTCGTCCCACGTCACGGTGCGTCCGTCCTCGCTGACGGCCTGGCCACCCCACTGCGCCTGGAGCGCCGTGAACCACGTGCGCATCCACCCTGTCGAGTCGATCCACATGCCCTGCACGCCCTGCGCCTTGAGGACCTCGAGGTGCTCGAGGAGCTCCTCCCCCGTGGTCGCCGGGGCCTCCGGGTCGAGACCCGCCGCCCGCAGCACGTCCTTGTTGTAGTAGAGCCCGTGCATGTGGACGTCGAGCGGGATGCCGTACCGGGCGCCGTCGTAGACACCACCGGCCCAGACCGCCTCGGCGAAGTCGTCCTCCGCGAGGCCGAGGTCCGACGCGACGGCGTCGAGACCGATGAGGGCCCCCTGCGCGGCCTGCGTGGACACCTGGTCCATGTGCATCACGGCGACGTCGGGACCGTTCCCGGACTCCACGGCGACGGGGAGCTTCTTGTAGAAGTCGCCCCACTCTGACGTCGTGACCTTGACGGTGACGTTCGGGTTGGCAGCGTTGAAGGAGTCGACCATCGCGTCGAAGTAGGCGCCGTCGGCCCCTGTGAAGCCGTTCCAGAAGGACAGCTCGACCGGGGGTCCGTCGTACGAGTCGCCGCTGACCTGGCTGACGATCGGTGCGTCCTGCGCACCCCCGTCCGATCCGCAGGCGGCGAGGGTCAGTGCGAGGGTCGCCGCGGCCCCAGCGGCGACGGTTCTGGCGAAGACAAGGTTCATCTCGGTGCTCTCCTTCGAGTTCCGGGCTGCCGCGGCGGGCGCGGCACACCTGCTGACCAAGCGGTCGATCCGGACATTACAGCGCTGTAATGCGCGCGTCAACGAGACGGTTGACCCCTGTGGACGAGCCCGGCCTCGGCGGACGTGCGACCGGTCAGCCGTCCTCCGACCCGCGGGTGGCACACGCCCCCGTCCGCCTCGTCCCCCGGACGCCGGTCGCCCGTCGACCTGCCGCGACCTCGACGTCTGCGCGCACAGGTCTCGCCCGCCCACCGGTAGATTGACCAGCGGCGCGCCAGCACCGGCCGCCGTGCCCGACGGTCGCGCGACCCTCGGGACCGAGGTCCGACGAGGAGGACGATGGCCAGGGTCCGGCTCCAGGACGTCGCAGAGCACGCAGGCGTCTCGATGAAGACTGTGTCCAACGTCGTCAACGACTACCCGCACGTCTCCCCCGCCACGCGCAGCCAGGTGCTCGCCTCGATCGAGGCGCTCGGCTACAGGCCGAACGCGACAGCCCGCCGCCTCGCGACAGGCAGGACCGGGACCCTCGCGCTCGCCGTGAGCGACGTGAGCCTGCCGTACTTCGCCGAGCTGGCGAGCTCGATCTCCCGACTGGCGACGAGCCGGGGCTACAGGCTCCTGCTCGAGCAGACCGGCGAGTCCGTCGAGGCTGAGCGCGCAGTCCTCCTCGGCGGCGAGAGCGGGCTGGTCGACGGGATCATCTTCCAGCCGTCGCACATCGCGCTCGACGACCTCGCCCGGTACACGACCGCGACCCCCGTGGTGCTCCTCGGCGAGGGCGACGCCCCCGAGGGCGTGGACACCGTGATGATCGACAACACCGCAGCATCCCGAGAGGTCACCGAGCACCTGCTGCGCCTCGGCCGGCGCCGGGTGGCCTTCGTCGGGCACGAGGCCCACGGGCTCTCTGCGACGTCGCGCCAACGGCTCTCCGGTTTCGAGGCGGCGCTGCGCGAGGCGGGCGCACAGGTCGACCCCGCGCTGCTCCTCGCGACCGATGCGATCAGCCCCGAGGCCGCCGAGCGCGCCGTCGGCGACGCGCTCGACGGCGGGCTGCAGTTCGACGCCGCCTTCTGCCGCGACGACCTCGCTGCCCTCGGCACCCTCAGCGCGCTCCGCAGGCGCGGTGTGCGCGTCCCCGACGACGTCGCCGTGACGGGGTGGGACGACGTCACCCTCACGCGGTTCTCGAACCCGACGCTGACGACGGTCCACCCCGACCTCGACCACCTGGCGCGCAGCGCGATGGACCTCCTCGAAGAACGCGTCGGCGGGTACCGCGGGCCCGGACGGCACGTGGTCGCACCGCACTCGATCAGCGTCCGCGAGAGCGCCCCGTCGGCCTGAGACGACTGCGCGTCACACCGCTCGACCCTCGGACCGACGCCCGGCTCAGGCAGCGGGCCGGCAGCCGACCACGCCCCGCAGGCGTCGTCCCGGTCAGCTGGGACACCGGCGACCACCCATCCCCCCCCACCCTTTACAGCGCTGTAAAGATTGCGCATACTGTCGTCATGAGCGCATCTGCTGCCCCGTCACTCGTCCGCGCCTCCGTCCAGGACGGCACCTACCCTCGACCCCAGCTCGTCCGCGCCGACTGGGTCGACCTCTGCGGGACCTGGCAGCTCGCGACCGACGACGCCGACGAGGGTCTGGCCGCAGGCTGGTCCGACGCACAGTCATTCGACCGGACAGTCGTGGTGCCCTTCCCTCCGGAGTCCCCGGCCTCGGACGTCGCAGACACCGGTTTCCACCCCGTCCTCTGGTACCGCCGCGACCTCTCCGCCGACGACCTCGACAGCACCGGACGGTCCGCCGACAGGCCGACAGTCCTGCTGCACCTGGGAGCCGTGGACCACCGTGCCGACGTCTGGCTCAACGGCACCTATCTGGGCGGGCACGTCGGCGGCTCGACCCCGTTCACGCTCGACGTCACCCGCGCGATCGACCCTGACCGCGCCGTGCAGAACCTCGTGGTCCGCGCCTTCGACGACCCCGCTGACGTGGAGCAGCACCGCGGGAAGCAGGACTGGCAGCGTGACGCCCACAGCATCTGGTACGACCGCACGTCCGGGATCTGGCAGCCCGTGTGGCTCGAGGCCGTCCCCGAGCTGCACGTCACGCACCTCACGTGGAGGACAGACCTGCTGGCCGGGAGCGTGACCCTCGACGTCGAGCTCAACCGCCGCCCGGCAGCCCCCGTCGACCTCCGTGTCGAGATCGACCACGAGACATCGGTGCTCGCCTCGGTCACGGTCCAGACCTCGGAGCCGCGCAGCACCGTGCAGATGTCGATCCCACGCCAGCGCAACGGGCAGGACTACGAGACCCTCCTGTGGAGCCCTGAGCAGCCGACGCTGCTCGACGCGCGTGTGCAGGTGGTCCCGGCCGCAGGACAGGCGCCAGCCACGGCTGACGGCGTGAGCTCGTACCTGGGTCTGCGGTCGGCGTCGACAGGTGGTGGGCACTTCCTGCTCAACGACCGTCCGTACTACGTGAGGTCGGTGCTCAACCAGGGTTTCTGGCCGCAGTCGCACCTCGCTGCGCCGAGCGCCGACGCGCTGCGCGCCGAGGTCCAGCTCATCAAGGACCTCGGTTTCAACGCCAACCGGGTGCACCAGAAGATCGAAGACCCGCGCTTCCTGTTCTGGGCGGACCGCCTCGGGCTGCTCGTGTGGGAAGAGGCGCCGAGCGCCTACACGTTCTCGGGCACAGCGGTCCGCCGGATGCTCACGGAGTGGAGCGAGGCGATCCACCGGGACGCCTCGCACCCGTGCATCGTCACGTGGGTGCCGATCAACGAGAGCTGGGGCGTCCAGCACGTCGCGCACGACGAGCAGATGAAGCACTACACGCAGGCGCTGTGGCACCTCACCCATGCGCTCGACGGCACGCGTCCCGTCGTGTCCAACGACGGGTGGGAGCTCACAGACTCTGACGTGTGGTCGGTCCACGACTACGACGCCTCGCCCGAGGCACTCTCCGAGCGGTACCGCGACCCTGCGGCCCTCACCACGCTCCTCGAGGGTGTCGGTCCTGCTGGGCGGCGCATGCGCCTCACCGGCGAGGCCGACCGCGGTCAGCCGGTGATGCTCACGGAGTTCGGCGGGATCACCTTCGCCGCTGGTGCAGAGGACAGCACCTGGGGCTACAGCCGCGTCGGCACGGCCGACGATCTCGACGCGCACCTCTCAGCCGTCGTGGGAGCCGTCCGCGGAGCCCACCTGGCCGGGTTCTGCTACACCCAGCTGGCCGACACCATGCAGGAGGCGAACGGTCTGGTCGACGAGCACCGCCAGCCGAAGATCCCCGCCGAGCGCATCCGACAGATCATCAGCGGCTGACGCTCCTTCGCCACCACCGGTGCGTGCCGCGGACAGGACGTCCAGGGCACGCGCCGCGTCACGACAGCATGCTGGGGCCCCGCTTCACGCCAGCAGCCGCTCGCCACGACACGGCATCAGGTCACGCGCAACCTCGTCACGGCCGGGTCGCGCGCTCCAGCAGCTGCAGCACGTGGACGTAGGGGCGGCCCGTCGCGCGCGACATGCCCATCTCGCACGTCCGGTTCGCCGAGGCGTAGGCGTCGAGACGTCCGTCCCGGGCGACCTCGTAGGCTGCGACCTCGGCAGCCTCGCGCGCCGTCGCGCTCGCCGTGAGCTCGGGGTGCAGCATGCCGCGGTCCCCCGCGAAGCCGCAGCACCCCCACGAGGGCGGGACGAGCACCTCGCTCGCGACGACCCCGGCAAGTGCGACGAGGTCCTCGACGATCCCCAGGTGCACGGTCGAGCAGGTGGGGTGCACGGCCGTCGTGCGCAGCCGCTGGGTCACGGTCAGCCTGGCGAGCAGAGACTCGCGCACGAAGGTCACCGCGTCGACGATGCGCAGCCTGTCGAAGCGCTCTGCCCAGGCGCCGTCGAGCTGGCTGCCGAGGTCGCGCAGGCCGTGGGTGCACGAGCTCGCGTCGGTGACGACGGGGAGCCTGCCGCGGTCGCTGGTCTCCCACAGCGCCCGGGCGGTGGCGTGGGCCATCGTGCGGTGCCCGTCGGTGAGGCCCTTGGACTGCCAGACCGTGCCGCAGCACAGGCCGTCGACCGCGTCCGGCACGACGACAGCAGCGCCCGCTCGGTCACAGAGGGACACGAAGGCTCCTTCGGCACTCTCGAGCAGCCCGTCGGCGCCACGCTCGGCGGCGAAGATGCCGCCGACGCAGCTGGGGAAGAGCACGACCTCAGGGACTCCTGATCCCCGCTGTCCTCCCCTGCGGCGGCGGCCCGGGCCTGGGAGGTCGCCCGAGACGCTCGGGACGAGCTCGTGCGGGAGCACCGCGCGGGCAGCCACCGTGACGGCGCCGAGCACGCCTCCGGGCAGGGGTGCTGCCACGGCGAGCCCGGCGCGGGCGGCTGCGCCCACAGCCCCCCAGCGCCGGGCAGCGAGCTCTCCGGCGCGTTGTGCGGGGCTGCCGCTGCGGCCTGCCCGCTCGGCGCGGAAGGACTTCATGACCTTCCCGGTGTCGATGCCGACAGGGCAGGCCGTGACGCACAGGGAGTCGGCGGCGCAGAGGTCGACGGCGTCGTAGCCGAAGTCCTCCTCGATCGCGGCGCGCTGGTCGGGCTCGGCTGCGGCCATCGTCCGGAGCAGGACGATGCGCTGGCGGGGTGTGACGGTGATGTCCTTGGAGGGGCAGACGGGCTCGCAGTACCCGCACTCGACGCAGGCGTCGACCCTCGGGTCGACCTGCGGGACGAGCTTGAGGTGCTCGAGGTGCGCGCGCGGGCTGTCCGGGAGCACCACCCCGGGGTTGAGCAGGCGCTCCGGGTCGAAGAGCTCCTTCACCCCGGTCATCACCGCGAACAGCTCGGGGCCGTACTGGCGCTCGACGAAGGGCGCCATGACCCGCCCGGTCCCGTGCTCGGCCTTGAGGGACCCGCCCTGGCGGAGCACGAGCTCGACGAGGTCCTCGGTGAAGGCCTCGAAGGCTCTCAGCTCTGCGGGGTCGTCGAGCCGCGGGCTGATCATGAAGTGCAGGTTGCCGTCCTTGGCGTGGCCGAAGACGACGGCGTCGTCGTAGCCGTGGCGGTCGAAGAGGGCGGCGAGCTCGGTCATGGTCGCGCTCAGCGCGGGCACCGGGACGACCACGTCTTCGAGGAGGGCCGTGGTGCCGACAGGACGTGCTCCCGCGACGGCCGTGTAGAGCCCCTTGCGCAGCGTCCACAGCGCAGCACGCTCGGCCGGGTCGACGGTGAGCGAGACCGGCAGGACGAGCGGGAGCTGCGCTGCGACCTCGGCGACGTGGGCTGTCGCGGCCGCGAGCACCTCGGCGTCCTCGGCCTGGAGCTCGAGCAGGAGCGCCGTGTGGCCGTCGAGGACGAGGGAGCGCAACGGGTCTGTCGGGGCGAGGGACGGCTGGACGACGCGCAGCGACGCGGCGTCCATGAGCTCGAGCGTGCGCGCACCGGCGCGGGTGAGCGCTCCGAGGGCGTCGGTCGCGTCGGTGAGGGTGGCGAAGACGAGCAGCCCCGTGGCAGCGAGCGGGAGGACCGGGACCGTGCGGAAGGTCGCCTGCGCGACGAAGCCGAGGGTGCCCTCGGACCCCACGAGCAGGTGCTCGAGGATCGCGACGGGGATGTCGTGGTCGAGGAAGGCGTTGACCGAGTACCCCATGGTGTTCTTCATGGAGAACAGGTGCCTGATGCGCTCGACCGAGGCCGCGTCACGCCGGACCCGGTCGCGCAGGTGCAGGAGACCTGCGTGCAGGGCGGGCTCGGCGCTCTGCAGGCGGGCGTCGGCGTCCGGGTGGGCGGTGTCGAGCACGGTGCCCGAGGGCAGCACGACGACGAGGGAGTCGAGGGTCACGTAGGTGCTGGCCTCGGTGCCGCAGGCCATCCCCGAGGAGTTGTTGGCGACCACCCCGCCGACGGTGCAGGCGACCTCGCTCGCCGGGTCAGGACCGAGGCGGCGGCGGTACGGGGCGAGACGCGCGTTGACCGACCGGATCGTCGCGCCTGGTCCGCAGCGGACCAGGCGGCCCCCGTCGAGCACCTCGACGTCGCGGAACCCGGCCCGGGTGTCGACCTGGAGCCCCGTCCCGCTCGCCTGCCCTGAGAGGCTCGTGCCGCCCGAGCGGAAGGTCACCGGCCGCCCGACCGTCGACGCCAGCCGGAGGGCCGCGACCACGTCGTCGACCGACTGCGCGGTGACGACGGCGTCGGGGACCAGCAGCACGTGCGAGGCGTCGTGGGCCCGGGCGGCGAGGTCGATCGGCCGCAGGTGCAGCTGGTCGGGGGTGAACTGCGCCCGCAGCGCGTCTCGCAGCTCCGCGGCGACCACCTCGGAGGCGTCGTCGGGGGTGGTGCGGGCTGGCGCCTGGGCGGTCATGGGTCCTCCGGTGGTGCGGGTCTAGGACGTCGTCAGGTCCGTTGCGGCCTGCGGGTGGGCTGTCGGCGGTCGCGGACCGCGTCGTAGGTGAGCTGGAGCGCGTCGAGGCTGCGCTCGTAGGTCTGCTGGGCCACCCCGACGAACAAGCAGTCGACGACGGTGAGCTGGGCGAGCCGGCTGCCTGTCGCGCCCGAGCGGAACGTGGTCTCGCGCGCCGCCGTGGTGAGCACGTGGTCGGCCTCGCGGGCCAGCGGCGACCTGGGGGCGTTGGTGATCGCCACCGTCACCGCCCCGTTGGCACGGGCCAGGGCGAGGGAGTCGATGGTGTCGGCCGTCAGGCCCGAGTGCGAGATGGCGATCGCGATGCCCCGCTCGTCGAGGAGCGCGGCGGAGACGAGCGCCTGGTGGGGGTCGGGGAAGGAGAACGCGACCTGCCCGATCCTGTGCAGCTTCTGCTGGAGGTCCGCCGCCACGATGCTCGACGCCCCGACCCCGTAGATGTCGCAGCGGTCGGCGGCGATGAGCGCGTGCACGACGGCCTCGAGCTCGGTGATCGACAGGGCCTTGGCGGTGTCCTCGACCGAGCGGGCGTCGGCGTACGAGATCTTCTCGACGACCGAGGCGAGGTCGTCGCCGGGGGCGATGTCTCCGGAGAGCTCGAAGGCGGCGTCGGTCCGCGAGCGCCCGCCCATCTCGGAGGCGAGGGCGAGGCGCAGCTGCGGGTAGCCCCGCACGCCGAGCTCTCGGCAGAACCTCACGACGGTCGTCTCGGAGGTGTCGCAGGCGTCGGCGAGGTCGGAGATGGTCATCGCGGCGACCTCGGCGGGGCGGGCGAGGATCTGCTCGGCGACGCGTCGGATGGCGGGCTGGAGGTCGGGCAGCAGACCTCGGATGCGCACAGTCAGCGGGACGGCGGGGTCCGTGGTCCCGGGCGCGGCGTGCTCTGTCGTCATGAAGGAAACTTACCTTCGATCAGTAGAGCAGCACAGCGTCGGGCCGGTGGCTCCGAGGTGCGAGCAGCGTCGACACGGGGACCCCGGCGTCGACCGTCGTGCGCAGGGCGTCCGAGCCCCACAGCAGGTCGACGAAGGGACGGCGACCGGGCAGCACCTCGGACGGGCCCGCGGCCCCGGTGCCCGACGGCCCTTCACGTCCCGGACCCGCAGAACCGTCCTGGGACGAACCGTCCTGGACAGCGGGCGCAGCCGGCTCCGGCAGCCGCCAGCCGAAGTCCTCGGGGTACAGCCTCGCGACGGTCTCGACGAGCAGCACCCCGGTCCTGACGGGCTCGAAGGCGACGGGGTCGCTCACATGGACCTGGACCCCGCGCACGACCTCCCCCGCGAAGGCGTGGAAGGTGGGCGTGAAGGTCGTGGGACGGAACAGCACACCGGGCAGCCCGAGCGCCGTGAGGGCTGGTGCCAGCCGGGCGTCGACCCACGGCGCCCCGACGATCTCGAAGGGCCG
>Ga0247813_10003225_pt1 | contig 10603 bp, 5 predicted proteins | sample UWRJL169409C1_FD_180719 | JGI IMG/M metagenome (GOLD analysis project Ga0247813, IMG submission 180719) | Plant litter microbial communities from Arlington Agricultural Research Station in Wisconsin, United States - UWRJ-L169-409C-1 | ecosystem: Environmental > Terrestrial > Plant litter >... | reverse complement strand
ACCGCACCGCCGGACAAGTACGCGCTCGGCGCGAAGAACCTGGTGGTCGGCTCGGCCGAGTATGAGCATTACTTCAAGGGCGGGCCCTGGGGCGCGGCGGTGTTCGTCGACACCGGCAGCGCGTTCGACAACACCATCGACCTGCATACCGGCGTGGGCTTCGGCGTGCGCTGGAAATCGCCGGTGGGCCCGGTGCGCGTGGATATCGCGCATGGCCTGAACAACCCGGATTCGCAGTTCCAGCTGTACCTGAACATCGGAGCGGACCTGTGAGTACGCCGACGCCGTCCGCACCTGCCACGCCGCCGCCGCGCGTGCGTTTCTACCGCAAGCGCCGCTTCTGGGCGTGGTCGGGCTTCACCGTGCTCGGCCTGGTGCTGCTGGCCCTGCTGCTGGTGTACTGGCTGCTGCAGACCGTGGCCGGCCGTGATGTGCTGCTGGCCCAGGTGGTCGCGCGGTTGCCGGTCGGCGCCTCGCTCACCTGGAGCAAGGTGGATGGCCCGGTCGCCGGGCCGCTGGTGCTGCACGATCTGGATTTCCGTTACGACGACATCCATTTCACCGCCGAACGCGCCTACCTGGATCCGGACATCCGGCCGCTGCTGGGCCGCAAGCTGCAGCTCGATGCGCTGCAGATCAAGAACGCCACGTTGAACCTGGCCAAGAGTGATGAGCCGTTCGAGCTGCCGTCGTGGCCGGACTCGCTGCCGCAGATCGAAATGCCGCTGGCGATCCAGGCCGACACCATCATCATCGATGGCTTCCGCATCACCCAGGCGCAGCAGCCGCTGATCGACATCGCCAAGGTGCGCGGTGGCCTGGAGATCGCCAATGGCGAATTCCGCGCGCGCCAGCTGATCGTGGACAGCAGCTACGGCGATTTCCGCGTGGACGGGCATTACCTGCCGCGCAGCGACTACGACACCGATATCACCATCGGCGCGCTGATGCCGGCGCCGCGCGGGCGTACCCCGGCGCGGCTCGGCCTGGTCGCCCGCGGTGACCTGGGTCATATGGAAGTGGCGATCGCCGGCAATGCACCGGCGCCGCTGCAGGCCAGCCTGGTGTTCGATGGCCGCACCGACCCGGTGTGGAAACTCGCTGCGCGCAGCAAGGAACTGGACCTGGCCCTGCTGGTGCCGGGCATGGACGCGAGCACCAGCACGCCGATGGCGCTGGATGTGCAGGCCGATGGCAAGGGTGGCCAGGCCAATCTGCAGGGCAGTTTCAAGCAGGGCGACATCGCGGTGGAACTGGCGCCCTCCAAGGTGGGTCTGGCCGACCAGGTGCTGACCGTGTCGCCGCTGCAGGTGAAGGGCTTCGGCGGGCAGGCGCGGCTGGAAGGTATCGCCGATTTCACCGACAAGGAAAACGCCAGCCTGCGCTTCTCCATCGTCGCCAACGACCTCACCTTCGTGCCCGCCGCCGATACCACCACCCCGGGCGCGGCTGCGCCGGTGCCGGTGACGCTCAAGGAAGCACGCATGGGCCTGGCCGGCACGCTCAAGGCGTGGGCGGCGGTCGGCCGTGCCTCGGTGGAACGCGAGAAACAGGTGGCCGATCTGCAGTTCGACGTGCGCGGCAATGACCAGGCCGCCGTGATCAAACAGCTGCAGGCCAGCACGCCGGGCGGTTCGCTCGACGTGACCGGGCAGGTGGCCTGGGCGCCGCAGTTGGATTGGGACGTGGCCGCCAAACTGGCCGGCTTCGATCCGGGCTACTTCGCGCCGGGCTGGGACGGCAAGCTGTCCGGTTCGTTTGCCTCGAAGGGCCGCCAGTTGCCGCCGCCCGCCGGCAGTCCGGCCGGTACCGCTGGCAGCTACGAAGCCACCGTCGATGTGCCCGGCATCAAGGGCACGCTGCGCAAGCGCGCGCTGGATGCACAGGGCAAGTTCGCGCTGCGCGGCGAGCAGGGCGAGGGCAACCTCCGGCTGGCGCTGGGCAACAGCCGCCTGACCGCCAAGGGCTCGGTCGGCGACCGTCTGGATATCGATGCGCAGCTGGAGCCGGTGCAGCTGGACGACCTGCTGCCCAACAGCAGCGGCAGCCTGCGCGGCCACGTGCTGATCAAGGGCGCGCGTACCGCGCCGGACATCACCGCCGATCTGGTTGGCAGTGGCCTGCGCTGGGACGACTGGAGCGCGGAGGCGATCAGCATCAAGGGACGCCTGCCGTGGCAGGGCGACAGTGGCACGCTGGCGGTGCAGGGCAGCAAGGTCCAGGTCGGCATGCTGCTGGACACGCTCAACGTCAATGCACGCGGCAGCCTCTCCAATCTGCGCCTGGATGCACAGACGAAGAACGAGCTGGGTGCTGTCGCGCTGGAAGGTGGCGTGCGCCAGCAGGGCCAGGCCTGGCGCGGCGATCTGACCGCGCTGCGTATCGCACCGGTCAAGGGCGATGCCTGGAGCCTGCGTGCACCGGCCACCTTCAGCGTGCAGGGCAGCAACGTCACCTTGAGCGATGCGTGCCTGGGTGCCGCCACCGGCGGCGCGCTGTGCGCCAGCGCGAACTGGCCGCGCGAAGGGCTGCTGGTGCGGGGCGATGCCTTGCCGCTGTCGCTGGTGCAGCCGTGGCTGCCGCCGCAGTCCGGGCGCCGCATCTTCCTGCGCGGTGAAGTGAATCTGGATGGGCGCATTCGCCCCCGCGGCAACGCGTGGGAAGGCAGTGCCTCGGTCACCTCGCGCGAAGGTGGGGTACGCCTGGGGGACAACGCACGCGGCGAACTGGTGCGTTACGACCAGTTCTCGGTGAACCTGGAGATGACCCCGCAGCAGATCAACGCCAAGCTCGGTGTCGGCTTCCAGGGCGATGGCTTCGTCGATGCCAAGGTGCAGACCGGGTGGGATGCCAACGCACCGCTGACCGGCGAGCTGTACATGAACATCGCGCGGCTGTACTGGCTGGAGTTGTTCTCGCCCGACATCGTGCGCCCGACCGGCCTGATCGAAGGCCACGTCAGCCTGCGCGGCACCCGTGGCACGCCGTCGCTGGGTGGCGAGGCGACGCTGAGCAAGTTCAACGGCGAGTTCCCCGCGCTCGGCCTGACCTTCGCCGAAGGCAAGGGCAGCTTCACCGCGCAGCCGGATGGCTCGGCCAAGATCACCGCCCAGGCCAATTCCGGCAAGGGCACACTGTACGTCGATGGTGGGTTGTCGTGGTTCGGCGATGCACAGCCGCTGCAGCTGCATATCCACGGCGAAAACGTGCTGCTGGCCAACACCAGCGAACTGCGCGTGATCGCTAATCCGGACCTGGATTTCACCCTGGCCGGCAGCGCGATGCAGTTGCGTGGGACCGTGCATGTGCCCGAAGCGGATCTGGACCTGGAGCGCCTGGACCGTGGCACCTCGGTCTCTGAAGATGTGGTGGTGCTGGACCCGGTCGATCCGGAAGAGGGCCCCAGCTCGCCGCTGGACATGGACCTGACCGTGAGCCTGGGCGACAAGGTCAAGATGGCCGGGTTCGGTCTGAAGGGCGCGCTGACCGGCAAGATGCAGGTATGGGCACGCCCGGGGCGGGAGATGACCGCCAACGGCGGGCTGGAAGTCAGTGGGCGCTACAAGGCCTACGGACAGGACCTGACCATCACCCGCGGCAACTTGAACTGGAACTACAACGCGGTCTCCGATCCACGCATCAATATCCGGGCCCAGCGCACCGTGGGTGATGTCACCGCCGGCATCGACGTGACGGGGCGGGCGCAGTCGCCGCGCGTGGATGTGTGGTCGGAACCGGCGATGTCACAGTCCGAGGCACTGGCCTACCTGGTACTGGGCCGCAGCCTCACCGGTGCCAGCAGCGACCAGGCCCAGCAGGTCAACGCGGCCTCGGCCGCGCTGTCGGCCGGCAGTGGCCTGCTCGCCTCGCAGCTGGGTGCCAAGCTTGGCCTGGACGACGCCGGCGTGAGCCAGTCGCGCGCGCTGGGCGGCTCGGTGATCGGCTTCGGCAAGTACATCTCGCCCAAGCTGTACATCGGCTACGGCGTGTCGCTGGTCGGCAGTGGCTCGGTGCTGACCCTGAAGTACCTGCTGCGCCGTGGCTTCGATGTGGAGCTGGAGTCGAGCACGGTGGAAAACCGTGGGTCGTTGAACTGGCGGCGGGAGAAATGACGTCGTGCGCTGCCGGGTTGCAGATGCGTGCAACCCGGTAGGCGATCGATGCTGGTCAGGTGATCGCGATCACCCCCGGGTATCGCTGAGATGTCTGCGCAGATCCATGGACCAGAACACCAGCGATAGCGCGATCCCCGCCACCGGCCAGATCATGCCGATGAACAGCGGCAGTGCATTGGCCTCGCTGTGTGGATCCGGGCCACGCGTCCTGGCGCGCTTTATCGCGACGAGGGCCAACCCGAATACCCATGCGCGGTCGAGCGACATCAACAACAGCCCATCCATTCCCAGCGCCCGCTGTACCCACATCGCGGTTCCCACCGCGGCGGCCGCTGTCGGCAGGAAAGCCCAGCGCAGCCAGGCCGGTCCACGTGCGTCGCTTTCATGGGCGCACTGCCAGCGCAGCAACGCCCTGTAGCCGATCAACAGCAGCCAGCTGGAAGGTGCCAGCAGGGTCGCCACCGCAATGATCATCCCACCCCGGTACGCATCCACTGCGGGGCTGGCGTTGACCCCCCATGCCGTGACCAGTCCCATGAACAGGCCGATGATTGCGCTACGCAATGCGCCGTATCGAAGATGGACGCGATGAGACGGCTCGCCGAACCTCGCCCAGAAGTCGACCTGGGTCGGATCCAGCCCCGCCGGTACGTCCTCTGCGGGCCAGTATTCCAGCGCGGCAAGCAGGTACGGAGTGTCACGGGCGCGCATAGGGACGATGGCTTCGAGGCGGTTACGCCAACGCGGACGCCGGTCTTGAAGGCGCGCCACGGCGTCATCCATCTCCTGCGTGGACAGATAGCGATCACTGCATTGTTCATAGCGTTGCCGGAGTGTTCCGCGCGACTCGGGCAGCAGCAGCCATGCCTGCCGACAACGCCGTTCCACCGCCGCCAGCCATAACGGATCGAGTTCAAGCGCGATGTCGTCCCAGTCGAAGCCCTGAATGAGCGTGCTGAAGTGCGCCTCCGACAGCGGCGGCTGTTCCCGGTGCAGGTGGTCCAGCAGTGCCCACCCAACGTCGTTGCGAAACCGCAGCGACCAGCTCAACGCCCGCTCCTGCAACAACACGGCCAGCGAGGATGCGCTTGCGACTGCCGCATGCTGGACGATATCGAGCGCTACGCCATGCGGATCCAGAACGGGCGCAGCCGTGTCGGCCAGGACAACCCGTGGGATATCAGAAGCCTCCCTACCTGCCTGTCCAGCGTCGGGTACGACGCGTGCGTGGTGCCCCTCGTCCGCCGTACTGCGGCACAGCGCAAGTGCGTGCTGGTAGCACGCATGCAGGTCCTGGAATGCGTCAGCATCGTCATCGGGTCGATTGGAGCGCAGCAGACGCGCGTAGGCACGTTTTATCGCGCGCTCGTCGCCCTGTCCGGCGAGCTCCAGCAGTTCCTCACCTGCACTCATGCATCTGCCTCCATCGCATCCAACGCAGCACTGAACGCATCGCGCTGCTCGGAAATACGGGCAGGGTCCTGACCTTCCAAGGTGGATCGGAACTGCGCCAACCACCCCTGTACGTCGTCCCGATTGTCGATGTACTCCGCATACACCCGTTCGGCACGCGCCATCAGTGCCACGTTTGGCAAATGCTCGCGCGGATGCACCTTCAGCGCCTGCAGCGCGGCCAACCGCACCTCTATCTGCGCGGTATCCAGTGCGCCCTCATTTCGCTGCAGAACCAGGTCATGCCTGCGTCCGTCACTGGTGTCAGTGATTTCCACCTGCAGCAAGCCATCCACGTCGTAGGTAAAGCGCACCCGGAAGCTGCCATCACCACCGCGCGCTGGATCGATGGGTATTTCCAGTCGGCCGAGCAGGATATTGCGCTCTACCACCGGGTGTTCGCCCTGGTAGACGCCGACCGACAGCATCTTCTGCTTGTCTGACATCGGGCTGATCGACTGCTCGCGACTGACAGGCACCACGCTGTTGCGCGGAATCAGCGGCAGGAAATAGCCCGGGTGATAGCGACCACGTTCGTCCATACGCGATATGTCGATGCCAAGCGTGTAGGGGCACACGTCAGTCAACACGATTTCATTGAGATCGATGGCCCGTTCCTTGAGGCCCGCCGCAAGCGTGGCGCCCAGCGCGATGGCCTGGTCCGGATGAATGTGCCGCAAAGGCAGGCGGCCCAGCAGTCGTGTCGCGAGTCGCCCGACCATCGGCATGCGCACCGCGCCGCCAACCAGCACCACATCATCAATGTCGTCGGCACCCAGCCGGGCATCGCGCAACGCGCGTTCGATGGGCAGGCGCATGCGCTGCAGCAACGGCGCGGCCAGTGTCTCGAAACGCTCTGCGGTGCAGTCCCATTGTACTGCCGCACCCAGCAGCTGGATCTGCAGCGTGCTGTCGCCTCGGATCGACAGCCCTTGCTTGAACGTTTCCATCTGCTGGCGCAGGCGCGCGAGCTCCGGCGCCGGCAACCGTTTCAGATCGGTGGCGGTATCGGTTGCAAACGCCTGCAGCAGCACGTCCAGGAAGTCCTCACCCCCCAGGAAGGTGTCGCCTGCGGACGCGTGGACTTCGACGACGCCGTCGAACAACTCGAGGATCGACACATCGAACGTGCCACCGCCCAGGTCCAGTACCAGGATCCTGCCTTCGTCCTCGCGGTCACGCAGCCCATAGGCCAGCGCCGCCGCGGTGGGCTCATTGATCAAGCGTTCAACGCGGATGCCGGCCAGCTCTCCCGCCGTCCGCGTCGCCTTGCGCTGCGCGTCGCTGAAGTAGGCCGGCACGCTGATCACGGCCTCTTCGATACGAACGCCAAGTGCCGCTTCGGCGTCGGCAAGCAGCGATCGCAGTACCAGTGCGGAAAGCTCCTCAGGACGGAACCTGCGCTCGCCGAGCGTGACCTCATGGTCGGTGCCCATGAGTCGCTTGAACGTTGCCGCCGTCAGCTGAGGGTGGGTCACCAGCCGTTCCCGGGCCGCCCTTCCGACCAGGACCGTGTCGCCGTCCAGGCTGACCACCGAGGGTGTCAGCAGTTCACCATAAGCGTTGGAAAACAGGCGGCCCCCTTGGCCGTCATGCACCCCGATCAACGAATGCGTCGTGCCCAGATCGATCCCTACGATCATTCCTGCCATCTCCCCCTGAGAAGCTCTGATTCTAGCCAGCCCCGGCCACCCCTGACCATCGGCCGTTGCCCTGCGGGGCCTCAGTGGCTAAGGTCTCGGGCTGTTCTGACGTACCGGATGTGCCCATGTCTTCACGCAAACCCCTCACCGCCGCGCTGGCGCTTGGCCTGACCCTCGCTGCCGGCGCCCATGCCGATGAAGGCATGTGGATGCCCACCCAGCTGCCGGACCTGGCCAAACCGCTGAAGGCGGCGGGCTTCAAGGGCAACCCGGGCGACCTGGCCAACGTCACCGCGCCGCCGTTGAGTGCGGTGGTGCGTGCGGGTGGCGGCACCGGTTCGTTCGTCTCCGACGACGGCCTGCTGCTCACCAACCACCATGTGGCCATGGGCGTGATCCAGTACAACACCTCGCCCGAGCACAACCTGATCAACGACGGCTTCATCGCCACGGGCCGCAGCGATGAGCGCGCGGCCAACCCCGATTTCCGCGTGCTGGTCACGGTCGGGTTCGACAAGGTCACCGATGAGGTGCTGCGTGATGCGCGCGGCAAGACCGGACGTGCGTATTTCGATGCGGTCGACCACGCTAGCAAGCAGCTGGTCGCCGAGTGCGAGAAAGAAGGGAACATCCGCTGCAGCGTGGCGGACATGTACTACGGCACCGATTTCTATCGCATCCGCCAACTTGAGCTGAGCGATGTGCGTCTGGTCTACGCACCGCCGCGCGCGATCGGCAATTACGGCGACGAGATCGACAACTTCATGTGGCCGCGCCACACCGGTGATTTCACCCTGCTGCGTGCCTACGTGGGCACGGACGGCAAGCCCGCGCCGTACAGCGTGGACAACGTGCCGTACCACCCGCCGGCGCACCTGAAGATGGCGATCGACGGCCCGAAGACCGGCGACTACGCGATGCTGGCCGGTTACCCCGGCATCACCTACCGCCATCGTACCGCCGCGGAATTCGCCGGCCAGATCGATGCCGTGCTGCCGCGTCGCGTGGCGGTGTTCCAGCAGATGATCGACACCATCGAGGCGGCCAGTGCGAAGGATGCCCAGGCGCGCACCCGCTACGCCTCGCAGCTGCAGTCGCTGAAGAACAACCGCAAGCGTGCCGCCGGTGAGCTGGAAGGCCTGCTGCGCAGCGATGCCAAGGCACAGCGCGCCGCCGATGAAGCGGCGATGCTGCAGGCCACCGATGCGAAGTACCGGGGCGACATCCAGTCGTTGCTGACCTCGTTGTCCAGCGGCGCCTCGGTGGGCGAGCGCGATCTGCTGCTGGATCTGCTCGCGGCGCAGAGCCAGCTGCTGCGTTCGGCGCTTACCCTGGAGCGCCTGCGCATCGAATCGGCCAAGCCCGATGCCGAGCGCGACACGGGCTACCAGCAGCGCGATCTGGCGCTGATCGAAGGCGTGCTCAAGCAGGTCCAGCGCCGCTACGATCCGGCCATCGAAAAAGCCCTGCTGACCACGCTGCTGACCCGCTACCAGCAGCTGCCCGACGCGCAGCGCGTGCCCGAGTTCGACGCGGCCTTCGGCCGCACCCCGGCCGCGCTGGCCAAGACCTTGGACACGCTGTACGCCAACACGCACCTGGGCGACGAAGCCGAGCGTCTGTCGCGCTTTGCCGCGGCGAAAGAGGGCAGGGCGCTGGCACGCGATCCGCTGATCGATCTGGCTGGCCCGCTGGTGGCCGCGCAGTTGCGCCTGGATGACGAGCGCAAGACCCGCGAAGGCGAGCAGCTGCGTCTGCGCCCGGCGTACATGCAGGCCCTGTTCGCCTGGCGTGCCAAGCAGGGCCGCGCGGTCTACCCGGATGCGAACCGTACCCTGCGCATCAGCTACGGCAAGGTCGAGGCGCTGTCGCCGCGCGATGCGGTGCATTTCGACCCGGTGACCACCGTGGCCGGGATCGTCGAGAAGAACACCAACGCCTACCCGTTCGATGCGCCCAAGCCGCTGCTGGCCGCGATCGCCAAGGGCGATTTCGGCTCCACCGCCGATCCGGTCCTGAAGACCCAGACGGTCAACTTCCTGACCAACCTGGACACCACCGGGGGCAACTCCGGCTCGCCGGTGCTCAACGCCAAGGGTGAGCTGATCGGCCTGAACTTCGACAGCAACTGGGAGTCGGTCAGCGCCAGCTGGTGGTTCGACCCGCGCTTCAAGCGTGCCGTGCACGTGGACATGCGCTACCTGCGCTGGCTGCTGGCCAAGGTCTACCCGGCGCCGGAGCTGCTGAAGGAAATGGGCGTTCCGGCGGAATGAGGCACCGGGCCGGCCACGATCCACGTCGTGGCCGGCCGCTGCATCTGCCACCTATGTCGCATTTGGCTCGCTTCGAGGGGGCCGCTAGACTGCAGGCCGGCGTAGGGAGGCGAGCGGTCACGTGACGGCAGATCAGGACAACCACAGCGGCGCACTGCTGCCGGTGGTGGACAGGGAACTGGATGGCTTGACCGTCTGGGTGGTCGAGGACGACCCCGAGTTGCTCGCGCTGATGCTCGATGACCTGTCCTGGCGCGGTGCCGCGGTGCGCGGCCTGGGCAGTGCCGAGGCGCTTTATCGCGCGCTGTTGCAGGACCGGTGCGACATCGTCGTGCTGGATGTCGGCCTGCCCGGCGAGGATGGCTATGCCGTGGCCAGCCACCTGCGCCAGGCCGCGGATATCGGCATCGTGATGCTGACCGGGCGTGGCAGTCCGCATGACATGGCGCATGGCCTGACCCAGGGCGCCGATGTGTACCTGGTGAAACCGCTGGATCTGGACGTGCTGGCCGCCGGGCTGCTCAGCCTGCGTCGTCGCCTGTCCGCCGGGCGCCCCGCCGTGCAGACTGTCACGGAGGTGCAGCGGGCCTGGCAGCTCTCTGCTGATGGCTGGACGCTGCACTCGCCCGCCCAGCAGACGTTGGCATTGACCGCGATGGAGCGTGGCGCGCTCCAGCTGTTGTTCGAGGCGGTGGGTGAACCCGTCACGCGCGAGCGCCTGATCGAGCGTGTTACCGATGCCCCGTGGGATTTCGACCCGCACCGGCTCGATGTGCTGGTGCACCGCCTGCGCGCACGCGTACGCACCGCCACCGGCCTTGAACTGCCGATCCGTGCCCTGCGTGGGCAAGGCTACCTGCTGACCCCCTGATCCGGCCGGTGGGCCCGATGTGTGAGGAAGTGTGAGCCAGCGTGAGCGGGCGGCACTGACTTGCCGATGCGGCGACACCACAATGCGCCCCGCTTGAGCGTGCCGATGACGACAGTCACGCCCGCTCCAGTCGCATCACGTCACGGGAGCGCAGCGCCTGCCCGCGGTCATCACCGCACCTGGCCGCGTTCCCTCTGAAAGCAGCAGAGACCGGAACAGGGGAACAACGCATGTCCAGCCATAGCGATC
>Ga0247813_10003224_pt1 | contig 10604 bp, 14 predicted proteins | sample UWRJL169409C1_FD_180719 | JGI IMG/M metagenome (GOLD analysis project Ga0247813, IMG submission 180719) | Plant litter microbial communities from Arlington Agricultural Research Station in Wisconsin, United States - UWRJ-L169-409C-1 | ecosystem: Environmental > Terrestrial > Plant litter >... | reverse complement strand
CCCCCGCCACGATCCGTCTCCTCAAAAAGCAGGCGCTCCCCAAAGGCGACGTCCTGGCCTGCGCCCGTCTCGCCGGCATCATGGCCGCGAAAAAAACGTCCGACCTCATCCCGCTCTGTCACCCGCTCGCGTTGGAAAAAGTCTCCGTCGATTTCGTCATCAAACGCGACCGCATCCTCATCACCGCCGAAGCGCGTCTGACCGGAAAAACCGGCGTCGAAATGGAAGCCCTCACCGCCGTCTCCGTCGCCGCCCTCACGCTCTACGACATGATGAAGGCCGTCGATAAAGCCATGGTCATCGGCAAAGTCCGCGTAACCACCAAAACCAAAACCGATCCGCAACCCGGTTAACCACAAAGACACCGAGACACAAAGTTCTCACAAAGATCATACCGGTGATTTCTTCATCCGACCTTTGTGCCTTTGTGTCTTTGTGGTGAAAAACTCCGAACCAATCCACCTGTGGTAAAGCCTCCGAATTCCCTCCGCATCGCCCGCGTCACCCTCAGCGACCGCGCCTCCGCCGGTATCTACGCCGACCTCTCCGGTCCCGAAATCGAACGCATCCTCACGCCCGCCTTCGACCCCGCCCCCAGCTTCCTTTCCCGCGTCATCCCCGACGACCGTGCCACCATCGCCGACACCCTCCGCGCGCTCTGCGACACCGAACACTGCGACCTCATCGTCACCACCGGCGGCACCGGCCCGGCCCCGCGCGACGTCACGCCCGAGGCGACGCGCGACATCCTTGAACGCGAACTCCCCGGCTTCGGCGAAGCCATGCGCGCCGTGAGTTTCGCCAAAGTCCCCACCGCCATTCTCTCCCGCGCCACCGCCGGCACGCGCGGCCGCACGCTCATCGTGAACCTTCCCGGCAACCCCCGCGCCATCGGCGAATGCCTGCCGCCCCTCCTCCCTGCGATCCGCGAGTGCCTGAAACACCTCAACGGTTCCTAGCCCGAACCGAGTCCGCCTACTCGCTACCCGCTGCTCACTACCCGCTACTTACCTGGCCCGCCCATGATCCGCATCGAACACCTCTACGTTTCCCCCGGCCACAACTACTTCGGCCATCACGGACAACCTGCCGGCGAACACCCGATCCTCGCCGTGCCCGAGATCGAGTGCATCGCCGGACGCGGCATCTACGGCGACCGCTTCTTCGACTACAAACCCGACTACAAAGGTCAGATCACCTTTTTCTCCGCCGAAATTTACGACGAACTCTGCACCTCGTTTCTCCCGCTCGCCGGCTCCCACCCCGCGCCCTCCGCCTTTCGTCGCAACGTCATCACCCGCGGCATCGATCTGAACACCCTCATCGGCCAGGAATTCACCATCCAAGGCGTCACCTTCCTCGGCACCGGCGAATGCAGCCCCTGCCACTGGATGGACCAGGCCTTTGCTCCCGGCGCCGAAGCCGCCCTCAAAGGACGCGGCGGTCTCCGCGCCAAAATCCTCACCGACGGCCTCCTTCGCCTCGATCCATACACCGTATAAACCACGAAACACACCAAACACACGAAAACGATCCTCACGCCACCGTCCTCCGCCTTTCGTGTATTTCGTGTGTTTCGTGGTTAAAAACTCCGTCTTTTTCGTATCCGTCATCTCCGCCGTCTTCCGTGTTTTCCGTGTCTTCCGTGGGTAATAACTCTGTTTCCCTCTCCGCCGCATCACTCTCTGGCGCCATCCTCGCCGGCGGACGCTCCTCGCGCATGGGTCGCGACAAAGCCTTTCTCCCGTTCCCCGCGCCCGACGGCCCGCCCCTCCTTGCCCGCCAAGCCGCCCTTCTCCGCACACTCGGCATCACCGATCTCCTCATCTCCGGCCGCCCCCATACCGATTACGCCACCGCCGTCCCCGACGCCCGTGTGGTCACCGATACCCTCGCCAACGCCGGCCCCCTTGCCGGACTCGCCGTCATCCTCGCCGCCGCCCGTCATCCGTGGGTCGTAATCATCGCCGTCGATCTCCCATTCTTGACGCCCGCCTACCTGCAAAAACTCCTCGCCACCGGTTCCGGCCGCATCGGCGTCGTCCCGCGCGGTCCCCACGGCTACGAGCCCCTCGTCGCCCTCTATCCACGTTCCCTGCTACCCCTCGTCGAAACCGCCCTCGCCTCCCGTCAGCTCAGGCTGCAAATCCTCCTCCAGTCAGCAACCCAAGCCGCTCTCATCAAGCCGCTTGCCATCACCGCCGCGGAACTCACCCTGTTCGCCAACTGGAACACGCCCGCCGACACTCAGCGCCCCTAGTCGCCAGCCCCCTCGGCATTCCGTTTGCCCGCAGTTTCACCCGTAAACTGCGCCGATTCCGCCCACCGCCGTCCCTTTGCCCGCCTAAATTGCGCACTTTTGACACAGTCAAATTTCCCGAATTTTAGGCCTGCACCACCGATAGTTGACTGTTTATCTAGTATGGAACGAATCCCGCTGGGGATAGTCTCATCTTAACCGCCATTCACTGGATTCGCCGGGAATAACGGTTCTAACGCTCAACTCCTACTACCATGGCCGCTAAATCGAAATCCGCTCGCAAGTATAACGAAGCCGACGAAGTCGAAACCCTCGCCCCCGCCGCTTCCGCCGTCGCCGTCGCGGAGCTCGATGCGCCGCCTTCCTTTTTGGAGAAAAACGACACCGCCGCCGCCCGCGATCAACCCGCCCCCGGCGACCGGAGCAACCTCCAGCTCTATCTGCAGGAAATCGGCAAGACCGCCCTCCTCACCATTCAAGAGGAAGTGAAGCTCGCCCGCCGCATCCGCAAGGGCGACAAGGCCGCCCGCGATCACATGATCTCGGCCAACCTGCGCCTCGTCGTGAAAATCGCGATGGACTACAAGGACTTCGGCCTGCCGCTCCTCGACCTCATCAGCGAGGGCAACATCGGCCTCGTGAAGGCCGTGGAGCGCTTCGACCCGCGCAAGGGTGGCAAGCTCTCCACCTACGCCGCCTGGTGGATCAAACAGTCCATCAAGCGCGCCCTCGCCAACCAGTCGAAGACCATCCGCCTGCCTGTTCACTTGGTCGATAAGATCTCCAAGATGCGCAAAACCGCCATGAAGCTCACCGAGGAATTCGGTCGCGAGCCCACGGACGAGGAAATCGCAATCGAGCTCCAGGTGCCGACGAGCCGCGTCGCCCACTTGAAGTCCGTGAGCGTGCGCCCCGCCTCGCTCGACGCGCCCATCGGCGAAAACGGCGACTCGGGCACGTTCGGCGAGATTGTCGGCGACGAAAACGCCGCCAGTCCCTTCGAGTCGCTCACCGAGAAGACGCGCAACTCCGATCTCTACGAGATGATCTCCACGCTCGAACCGCGTGAAGCCGAGATCATCAAGTATCGCTTCGGACTCGATGGCCGCGACGAGCTCACGCTCGAAGAGGTCGGCGAGAAGTTCCATGTGACGCGCGAGCGCGTGCGCCAGCTCCAGAACATTGCGCTCTCCAAAATGCGCAAGGCGATGGCCAGCCACGAGCACCAGCGCACGGTGGAAGAAATCGAAATCGAGGATCAGGTGCGCGCCCGCCACGAAGTCATCCGTGACTTCATGACGTCGAAAGCCGCCAAGTCCTCCGATGACGCCCACACTCACCAGCGCAACTAACCAACGCCCCGTCGGTATCCCTAGGTAGCCCCCCAGGCCGCCCCGTGAAAACGGGGCGGCTTTTTATTCACCGCACGCGCCGGTGTCCCGCCACGCCCCCCCGATAAAACCTCCACCCGCGTTGGGACCGCCTCGGCCTCGTTCGTATTTTCATCGCCCTCGGTCCGTCGCCCGCCCTGTCTTTGCGCGATGTTTTCTCCGGCCATCGAAAAACAACGCCGACAACTCTACGCCAACACCGTGCGTCAGATGGGACAGCGTCTGCGCACCATCTCCGAACCATCCGCGATGCTCGCCGCCCTCGGCTGGGGCATGGCCGAGCTCGAAAAAACCTACGACGAAACGCCCGCCGCCATCCGCGCCTCCGTCGCCTGCCGCGCGGGTTGCAGTCACTGCTGCACCGGCGCCGTGGATGTCCAGGCGCATGAGGTGTTCTTCGCCGCCGAACACATCCAGCTCACGTTTTCCGCCGAACAATTATCAGATGTCGTCGCCCGCACCGGCGCGCGACGTGATCGTATCGCCGTTTCAACCCTCGCCCACTCCTACGCCGCCGGCGACCGGCTGCAGGAATCCTGCTCGCTTCTGAATTCCGACGGCCAATGCGGCATCTACGCCGGCCGCCCCGAGGCCTGCCGTGCTCACCACACCAGCGATGCCTCCGTCTGCGCCGCGTGGGTCCATGACACCACGGTCGATCTCGACGCCGCTTACATCCCGCCCCTGCGCGCCCGTATGTTCGCCGTGATGATCGGCATGGATGAAGCCATCGAATCCGCCGGCTTCGACGATCGCGCCTACGACTTGGGTTCAGCTCTCCACGAAGCACTCACCAACAGCCTGTGCCGCGTGCGTTGGATGCAACGCCAGTCCGCCTTCCCCGACTCCTGCCTGGCCCCCGCGCCCGAGGACGATTTGGAATAACTCATCGCATTCACCCACGCCCTCAAGCGCTTCTCCCGTCTTCGCTCCCATGGCACTCGCCACCGCTCCATCCGCGTCTCGCCCCCCGTCCACCCTCGTCGGCTTCGGTGCTTCATCCATGCAGGGCGTCGGTGATTCCCAGGGCGGTTTCCTCGCCCGCGTCGCCGCCCACTGCCAGTCCCGCGCCCTCCCCGTCACGGTCATCAACAAGGGCATCGGCGGCCAATCCTCGCCTGCCATGCTCGCCCGCACCGGTGAACTCACCGCCCTGCGCCCCTACGACCTCGTCGTCATCCTAGGCTGCAACGACCTCCCGCGCGCCCGCGACCGCAATCCCGCCGCCCGCACGTCCTTCGACACCTACACGGATAACCTGCGTCGCTTGCTCGCCGCCCTGCCGGGCGGGGGCCGATCGCTCTTCATCAGCTCCTTCGCCGTCTCCGAAAAACACACCGGCATCGCCCCCGCGCTTTTTTCCGACTACCTGAACGCCGCGACCGACATCGCCCGCGCCCAACGCTACGACATCTGGGATCTGTTTAACGAAACCAGAGCCGGCACCGCGCCGCTGCTCGCGGCCGATGGCCTGCATTTCAACGACACCGGCCACGCCCTCATCGCGAGCCGCGTGCTCGACTGGCTGCTCACACCGGCTGCGAACACCCCCGCCGCGTGAACCTTCCGCCTCTCACGCCGGCCACGTCCGCCGCGCCCGTGTCGGCCGACCGCTGCCCGTTGTGCCAGCGTGTGAATCAGTGCTCGGTATCGGCCGGCGCGCCCGGACGCTGCTGGTGTTTCGACCTGCCGCCCGTGCCCGCCGCGTTGCTCGACCGACTCCCTCCCGGTCAGCGCAACGCCGCCTGCCTTTGCCGCGACTGCCTCGTCGAGATGGTTACCCCTCACTCACATCCACCTTCACCGCCATCGTCGCCCGACACTCCGGTGAACCAATAAAACTCCCCGCGATCGGTGGCGCATCGGCCGGATGCCGCGTGACCGCGACCGCGATGTGGTCCGACCCCGCCATCAAACCGCTCGTCGTATCAAAACCCTTCCATCCCGCGCCGGGCAGGTAAACTTCCGCCCACGCATGCGTCGATCCGTCGCCCTGCACGGTCTGCGGTGAGTGCAGGTAGCCGCTCACAAATCGCGCCGCCAACCCGAAGAACCGGCATGCCTCGATAAACAACGTCGCATAGTCTCGGCACGAGCCCGAGCGACGGTGCAACGTTTCCGCCGGACGCTGCACGCCCGGCTCCTCGCGACGTCCATACGCAAAGCCCTGCGCGATCGCCTTGTTCATCGTATCCAGAAGCACATACGTCTCGATCAGCTGGCCCGGCTTCCAAAACTCGTTCACCCAGTCGCGCACCGCCGCGCTGTCGCTCGGGAAGCACGGCATCTGGTAGGGAATCATCTCCACGCGCTCCGACAGGTCGAAGTGGAACGGAAACATCACCGCGCGTTCATCCACGTGGAAGTTGAGCGGCCTCACTTCGAAGTGCTGCAGCAGCACCTCGCTGGTGATGGCCAGTTCGACCACCGGCTCCGTGAACGAAACCACGCCCACCGAGTTGCCGTAAATGTCGCGCTGCCAAGCCAGTTCATGCGGAGCCGAGATCGTCACATCCGCCGTTTCGATGCGGATGTCGTGCCCGGCGCGCGGCCGCAGCATCAACCGGTGTGGCAGCAACGAAACCGGTTCGCTGTAAGTATAAAGAGTGGTGTGGTGGATGCGGATTTTTTTCATGAGCAGAACAAACAACGGGCGTCATCCCGGATCAGGATTCCTCTAGACCACGATAACAACACTTGGAGCCCTCTCCGCCGCAGAAACACCCTTGCCGAGCCTAAACGCAACGCGTTCCCTTTGCCCCATGTCGCAGCCCAACAATCCCCTTCATGGCATCACGCTTGAGACGATCATCACCGAACTCGTCGCGCGTCACGGCTGGGAAGAGCTCGGCCGCCTGATCGAGGTCCGTTGTTTCACCCACGACCCGAGCGTCAAATCGAGCCTCACCTTTTTGCGCAAAACCCCCTGGGCCCGCAAAAAAGTCGAAGATCTCTACCTGCGCGGCACGCGTTGGTAACATCGTCCGACTCGCTCTCGCCCCCCGCCGTCCGTCTCCGTCTTCCCGTAGCCTTGAGCATGAGCTCAAGGCCGTTGCACATCCGCCATCGTATTCAGCCCCCGTTACCAAACGCCCTTTCCGTGGTCAGTCGTGGTGAAACCCAACCACATACATGGCTCACATCATCCTAGCGATTTATCTCATTCTCGTCGGTCTCAACATTCTCGTCGGCATCAATTTGCCCGCCTGGGTGCTTGGCACCCTCGCACTCGTCGCCGGTGTCCTCCTCCTCACCGATCGCTTCGGCATCACCGCCAAGCGAAAGTAAGGTTCTAGGTAGGGCGGGCCCGCTGGGCCCGCTACTCCGAACGTGACACAGTCAGTCCTGTCTGTGCTCCGAAAAAGTAGCGCAGGCTTCCCAGCCTGCTCCGTCTGCCCCTCCGTCGTAGCGGAACGACGGAGTCGTTTCGCCTCCGATGTGAAGTGCGCCGCGCCTACCCCATCAACACGACGATCAAACTGCGGCGTCCGGCACCGTCAGGCTCTGTCCGTTGTCCTTCGCACCGAGTTGCAGGATAAACGGCGCCGCGATTTTCGCCCATGCCTCGGCCTTCGGGTAAGATCCCGCTCCGTCCGCCCAGCATTGGCGCAACATATCCGTGTCGATCACTCCAGGATTAAGCGGCACCGCCGCCATGCCTGCGGGCAACTCCTCGGCCAGCGCCTTCGTCAGCCCTTCAATCGCCCACTTGCTCGCGCAATAAGGCGCGACGTCCGGCGACACCGCGCGCCCCCAACCCGAGCTCAGATTCACGATCACGCCCTTTTTCGCCGCGACCATCGCGGGCACAAACTCACGGATCACATTGGCCGTGCCGGTCACGTTCACGTTCACCAGATTCGCAAACTCCTCGGCCGGCACTTCCCACAACGGCGCGGGCGTATTCATGACCGCCGCGTTGTTGATGAGCAGGTCGGGCGTCTCGCCAAACGCCAGCGCCCGCGCCCCCCACATACCGACCTTCGTCGCGCTGGCCACATCGACCACGTCGAAGCTGTGCGGCGCGCCGTGTTTCATACGTAAATCAAAGACTCCTTCCGACCCGCGCCCGCACCCGATCACCGTGTGACCGAGACGGATAAACTCCTCCGTAAGCGCCCGCCCCAAACCCCGCGTGACACCGGTGATGATGATTTTCATGGGCTACTACTCTATCAAACGCGTGGTCGGGACCGAACTTGTTACCTAAGTGCCTTAAAAACTCGGCTGCTCACCCGATCTTCAGCAGCTCCACATCGAACACCAGCGTCGCGTTCGGCGGAATCGCGCCCGGGTATCCGCCGGCTCCATACCCGAGCTCGGGCGGGAGCGTGAGCTTCACCTTGTCGCCGACTTTCATCGTCGCGACGCCGATGTCCCAGCCCGCGATCACCTGGCCCTTGCCGAGCACAAAGGTAAACGGCTCTTTGCTGTCCACCGAGCTGTCGAACTTTTTGCCGTTCGTCAGCCAGCCCGTGTAATGAACGGTCACGGCCTCGCCCTTTTTCGGGGAGCGACCGGTGCCGGCTTTGAGTTGCTCGATCTTGATTTCAGGTTTGGCCATAAAGAAAAAATCTCGTGTGCGTTACACCCAACCAGCGTTCAGCCGACCTTCACTACGATGGTCTCGTCGCTAAACGTCACACGGTCGCCGCCCATGACTTTTTTGCGTTTCTGCGTCTCGACGACGCCGTTGAGCAAGACCTGGCCTTCGCTGATGTAGGCCTTCGCCGCACCGCCGGTTTCGGCGAGTCCGGAGAACTTCAACAACTGGCAGAGCTCGATCGGCTCTTCCTTGACGATGATGGTGCGGGGAGTGGTTTCGGAAGCGGACATGATTTTTGAAAGTTGGAAAAATTACTTACCCTTGCCGGCATGACCACCCGCCGCCGGCTTCACCGGATCGGCCAGACGAATGCCGTGCTTGCTGATCACGATGCGGCGGTCTTTGAAGAGCGAGCCGATGGCCTGTTTGAACGCCTTTTTGCTCAGGCCGAACGCCGCGCGGATTTCCTCCGGCGTGCTGTCGTCATGGAACGGCATGCGGCCGCCCGCTTTCGCCAGCGCATCCAGGATCACATCGGCGTTGGGCTCGATGCGGCGGTGACCCGCACGGTCCAGGCTCAAGTCGATCTTGCCGTCTTCACGCACCGCGCGCACGAAACCGTCGATCCGCAAGCCCGTGCCCAGCGGCGTCGAAAGGTCGTTGTGATAAAGCAGACCCATGTGGGCGTTGTTCACGATGGCGTTAAAACCCATCGGCGACTCACCCGTGATGAGCAGGTTTACTTCCTGCCCTTCCGCATAGACGGGCGCTTCCGGACTCAGATGGCGTTTCACGCGCATGCTCGCGACGATGCGGTCCGTCTTTTCATCGACCATCACGTAAACCACCAGCCAGTCACCTTGCTGTATACCCTCTTGTTTGATCTCGCGGATCGGCAAAAACAGATCCTTTGCCAGCCCCCAGTCGAGGAACACGCCCAGACGCGGCGCCACGCTCACCACGCGCAGGTAGGCAAATTCGCCGACTTGCGCATCCGGCGTCTCGGTCGTCGTGACGAGCCGGTCTTCCGAGTCGCGGTAGAGAAACACGTCGAGCGTGTCCCCCACCTTCGCGCCTTCCGGCACGAGCGCGCCGGGCAGGAGCAGTTCGCCTTGCGGGCCACCATCGAGATAGAACCCGGGAGGCGCGGACTTGAGGACGGTGAGTTGGTTACGTTTGCCGAGAGTGGCCATGTGTGCGGGCGAGAGTGACCAGCCGCCCCCGTCGTGCAACTGAGGATTGCAGCGAACGCTGTTTCCGTCGTGGCTGGGGGCTCATCCATGAAATCCGCCTTTCACTTTCTGCTGCTCATGCTGGCCTGCGCTGTCTTTGCCGGCTGCGCCTCCACCGAGACGCGCGTCGTCGAGAAAGGCCGGAGCCTGAAGGAGGTCCGCCACTTTTTTGTGCTGCGCAACTTGAAGGACAACCACGGCATCGACGTGCGCATCGTCCGCGCCCTGCAAGCCCGCGGGTTCACCGCCGAGAGCGGCCCGATCACCATGCTGCCCGACTCCGCCAAGGCCGTGATCGTCTATGAAGACCGCTGGGCCTGGGATTTCTCCGACCACATGGTTTACCTGAAACTCGGCGCGCGCGACCCGCAGGCGGTTTTCCCCTACGTGACCGCCTCGTATCTGAAACAGGTCGCCTTCACCACCGAGGTGGACGACGTGATCGAACAGGTCCTCGAAAAACTGCTCGCCGCCGGGAAATAACCCCACGCCCGCCTCCTTGCGCCAGGCTCTTTCGTCCCGCTAGCGTTCATCTCCATGTCACCCCCTTGGCCTGCCCACGCCGACTCCGCGACCGATTGGTCCTGCCATACGTGGAGTGAGTTGGCCGCCCGGCCCGACAAAGCCCGCACGCTCATCGTGCTCCCCGTCTTTGGTTTCGCCGACCACGGTCTGGGCCTGCCGCTCGACGCCGAGGAGATCATCGGTTCCTCCGTGCTCCGCTCCGCCATCACGGCCGGCGCGCTGCAACCCCGCATCCTCGTGCTGCCCCCGCTGCGTTTTGTCGCCGCGCCCTACGCCCACAGCCGCTTCGGAGTCGATACCGAGACCGTCCTCGACACGCTCGACGAACTCGTAGCCAGCGTGAAAGCCTCGGGCTTTTCCCGCATCCTGTTTTTCAATACGAGCCCCTGGAATACCGAGCTCGTCAACACCGCCGCCCTCGACGCCCGCGTCGCCCGTGACGTGCGCACCTATGTCATCGGCTCGGCGGGCATCGGTCTCGGTTTCCACCCGCTCTCGCCGCATCGCGCCCACACGCAAGCCGTCGCCTCGCGCCTGCTCGGCCGCCCGCCCGCAGCACCCGCCACCGCTGCCTCGCCTGATGTGCGCGACACGGAGTTCCGCCCCGCCTATTTCAACCAGCCCGCGCCCGTCGCCCCCGACACCTCGCT
>Ga0247813_10003222_pt1 | contig 10609 bp, 12 predicted proteins | sample UWRJL169409C1_FD_180719 | JGI IMG/M metagenome (GOLD analysis project Ga0247813, IMG submission 180719) | Plant litter microbial communities from Arlington Agricultural Research Station in Wisconsin, United States - UWRJ-L169-409C-1 | ecosystem: Environmental > Terrestrial > Plant litter >... | reverse complement strand
GCGTGAGTTGAACGATTCACTCCTGCATTTGGGCAACAACAACTGGGAGCTCGCGCCCGACGGAATAGGGGCGAGCGACGCGTGTTGGGTTAAGCATGACTTCTGATCTCGGACCGGTAGTACTCGGCGGCAACGTATTCGGCTGGACGGCGGATCGCGATGCGAGCTTCGCCGTGCTCGACGCCTTCGTGGCAGCGGGCGGACGCTCGATCGACACCGCGGACGTGTACAGCGCGTGGGTGCCCGGCAACTCGGGCGGCGACTCCGAGCGGATCATCGGCGAGTGGGTGGCATCCCGCGGCAACCGCGACGACGTGCACATCGCCACCAAGGTCTTCTCGCTCGAGGCCCGTCCCGGACTGGGCGCCGCGAACCTCGCCGCGGCCGTCGACGACTCCCTGCGCCGCCTGCAGACCGACTACATCGACCTCTACTACGCGCACCAGGACGACCCGGATGTCGCGCAGGAGGAGTACGTCGCCGCCTTCGACGCGCTCGTGCAGGCCGGCAAGGTGCGCACGGTCGGTGCCTCCAACTTCGAGGCGAACCGCCTGCGCAGCGCTGTCGAGATCGCCAGGGCCGAGGGCCTCACGCCGTTCACCTTCGCGCAGGACCGCTGGAACCTCGTCGAGCGCGGCATCGAGACCGCCCTCGTGCCGACCCTCGCCGAGCTGGGTATCACCGAGCTGCCGTATTCGTCCCTCGCGAGCGGGTTCCTGAGCGGCAAGTATCGCGCCGGTGGCCCCGCCATCGATTCCCCGCGCGCCGGCGGAGCCGCCCGCTACCTCGAGAAGCCGGCGAACCTTGAGCTGCTCTCGGCACTCGACGTGATCGCCGCCGTGAACCAGGCGAGCGTGGCATCCGTGGCCCTCGCCTGGTTGCGAGCCCAGTCGGTCGTCGGTGCACCCATCGCGAGCGCTCGCTCGGTCGACCAGGTTCCGGCGTTGCTACGGGTGGTCGACCTGTCGGCGGATGACGTCGCGCGCCTCTCGGCCATTACCGCCTAGAGCGCGCCGGTCCAGAGCAGCGCCACCAACGAGCCCGCTGCGGTCGCGACGCCGAACACGCCGAGGCTGAGCGCCCAGTCCAGTGCCCGCGGCTTCACGAGCGTCGCGGCCTTGGCCGGGTTGATCAGCAGCAGCGAGTTGTAGGTCTTCTCGTTCTCCCAGTACTGCAGTCCGGATGCGCGCACCTTGCCGAGGAACAGCGACCGCGGCGCGGCCAGCAGCATAAAGCCGAACGGCACGATCGACATGAGCAGGAACACCGGGCCGACGATGATGCCGGAGCCGAGGCCCATGGCGAAGAACCCGATGATGAACAGCGCACCGAAGCCGCCGAACAGCACGAGCCAGGCGACGGGCATGAGCGAGACGCCGAAGCCGCCCGCGAGCAGGTAGCCGAAGATCGCGACGAAGATGAGGGCGACGGCCGCCGCGACGAACGGGCCGTCGGTCTCGGGGCACTCGACGGCGATCTGGTACGGGCCGCCGGAGGCGCAGGACCCCCCGAGGTTCGCCGTGCTGACTCCGACTGCGGTGAGCAGGATGAAGCTGATCGGGAACGAGAAGAACGCCACGAACGAGCCGATGATGCGGCGGATGGCGGAGCGCGTGCTGGGCACGGGGACGGTTGATGCGGTGGGACTTCCCACGAGGATTGTTGTCATGACTCCGACCGTAGGAGCCCGGTTCAGCCGCGCAAAGGCCCTCCGGCACAACTGAGCAGTGAACCGGGTGCAATCTGAGTAACCGGCCCGTGGACTGGGTAATCGCCGACCGCGCGGCTGAGAGAATGGCACGATGACCGCCAACCGCCCAGCCCCCGCACAGCTCGAGGGCCGCTACATCCGCATCTCACCTCTCACGCGGGCCGACCTGCCCGCCCTGTTCGAGGCGATCGGCAGGCCGGAGGTCTTCGCGGGTGGTTACGGCGGTGGCCCCGCGGGGCTGCGTGCCACGGCGGAGGAGTTCGCGCACTGGGCCGAGACCAACTACATGTGGGACACCGGTGACGTGCTCGCGGTGCGCCTCAGGGGCGGCGAGCACGACGGCCTGCTGGTCGGAACCTCGACGCTCGGCGAGTACGACCTGCCCAACGAGGCCGCGCACATCGGCTGGACGGCGTGGGACCCGCGCGTCTGGGGCACGGCCGTGAATCCCGAAGCCAAGCTCCTGATGCTCGGTCACGCCTTCGACAGCGGTATCGGCCGGGTGAAGATCCAGGCGGATGCCCGCAACGAGCGTTCCCGCGCCGCGATCCTGCGCCTCGGCGCGACCTTCGAGGGCACCCTGCGCCGGGACCGTCCGCGTGCCGACGGCACCTGGCGTGATACCGCCGTGTACTCGGTCATCATCGACGACTGGCCGGAGGTGAGGGCCGCGCTCGAAGCGCGACTCGACTCCTTCGCCGGCGTGCCCGTGACACTGCGCTCCCGCTAGGTTTGTCCCATGACTGATTCCGACTGGTCCGCAGACCTCAGCAGCCTCCGTCAGAGCATCGACAACATCGATGCGGCCCTCGTGCACCTGCTCGCCGAACGATTCAAGTTCACCCAGTCGGTCGGGCGGCTCAAGGCCTCGACCGGCCTGCCCGCGTCGGACCCCGACCGCGAGAGGGTGCAGATCGCCCGGCTGCGCGCGCTCGCCGAGGAGTCGCACCTCGATCCGGCCTTCGCGGAGAAGTTCCTGAACTTCATCGTCGCCGAGGTCATCCACCACCACGAACAGATCGCATCCACAGGTTCGGTGCCGACCTCCAAGGCGTAGCGCCTACGCTTCATCCATGACCTGGACCCCCGCAGCCCTTCCCTCCCAGTCCGGCAAGACCTTCGTGGTGACGGGCGGCAACGCCGGTCTCGGCTACTTCACCGCGGAACAGCTGGCCGGTGCGGGAGCCCACGTGGTGCTCGCCTCGCGCAACCGGCAGCGGGCGGAGACCGCGGCTCGTTCGATTCGTGGACAGGTGCCCGGGGCATCCATCGACCTGATCGAACTGGACCTGGCCTCGCTCGACTCGGTGCGCCGCGCGGGCGCCGAGCTCGCCGCCTTCGACCGGTTGGACGGGCTGATCCTGAACGCGGGGCTCACCGCCGGCGGCAATACCCGCGAGGTGACCGCGGACGGCGACGAGCTGATGTTCGGCACGAACTTCCTCGGGCACTTCGCCCTGACCGCGCTCGCCTGGCCCGCGCTGCTGCGACACCCGGAGAGCCGCGTGGTGGGTCTGGGCAGCATCGCGACCTGGCTCGTGCCGCTCGACCCCGATGACCTGCAGAGCGAGCGGCGGTTCGAGTTCTTCCGCGCCTACGGATTCTCCAAGCACGCGGTGCAGGGGTTCATCCTGGAGCTGGATCGTCGGGTACGCGCGGCTGGACTGTCGGTCGCCGCGACCCTCGCCCACCCCGGCTACGCGATCGACGGGCTCTCGCCCTTCCGCCCGGGCGTCTCCGAGCCCTCGACCGCCGCACGCATCGGCAACGCCCTCGCTCTCGGTTCGCAGGGCAAGAACCGCGGAGCCGCGAACACCGTGCGTGCCGCCATCGACCCCGAGGTGGTGGGCGGCGAGTTCGTCGGACCGCAGTACCTCACCCGCGGGCGCCCGGAACTCGCGCGCCCCGTCGCATCGAGTGCCTCACCCGAGTTCGGCCAGCACCTCTGGAAGCTCGCCGAGGACTGGTCGGGCGTGACGTTCGCCGTTCGGAGCTGACCTCGGCTTCGCTCGACCACCGGTGATCGAGGCCGCCGAGCTCAGCGAGTGCTACGCCCCGACGAGCGGGCCGAAGTGCGCCGGCAGGGTTCCGCGGTGCGCGTCGCGCAGCTCGTCGACGGAGAGCGTGAACTGGTCCTGGATCTCGAGTGCTCCACCGGCGTCGGTCACGCCGATGCGCAGCACCGGGTACCCGCGGCCTTCGCAGAGGCCCTGGAAGCGAACGTCATCCTCTCGCGGCACCGACACGATCACGCGACCGGTGGACTCGGAGAACAGCGCGGTCGCCACATCGACGCCGTCGCGCTCGGTGATCTCGCCGAGCCAGACGCGGGCGCCGACACCGAAGCGCAGCACCGACTCGGTGAGCGCCTGGATGAGCCCGCCGTCGGCGAGGTCGTGCGCGGACGCGATGAGGCTCTGGTCGCCACCGGCCGCGATGAGCGACGCGAGCGCCTGCTCGGCGGCGAGATCGACCGTGGGCGGCAGGCCGCCGAGGTGGTCGTGGATGGTGCCGGCCCACGCCGAGCCGTCCAGCTCGAGCTTCGTGGTGCCCAGCAGGTAGATGTTGTTGCCCTCGTCCTGCCAGCCACTCGGGATGCGCTTGGCGACATCCTGGATCACGCCGAGCACGGCGATCACGGGGGTGGGGTGGATCGGCACGTCGCCGGTCTGGTTGTAGAACGACACGTTGCCGCCGGTGACCGGGATCTCCAGCTCGAGGCACGCATCGGAGAGCGCCTCGACGGTCTGGCTGAACTGCCACATGACCTCGGGGTTCTCGGGGCTGCCGAAGTTCAGGCAGTCCGACACCGCGACCGGGGTGGCGCCGGTGACGGCGACGTTGCGGAACGCCTCGGCAAGTGCGAGACGCGCGCCCTGGGCGGGGTCGAGCTGGCAGTAGCGTCCGTTGGCGTCGGTGGCGACCGCGAAGCCGAGGCCGCTCTCCTCGTCGATGCGCACCATGCCGCCGTCGTCCGGGAAGGACAGCGCGGTGTTGCCCATCACGTAGCGGTCGTACTGGTTGGTGATCCAGCTCTTGTCCGAGAGGTTCGGCGAGGCGAGCACGCGGCGCACCTGCTCGAGCACGTCGGCCGGGGCGGTCGGACGCTCGAGCGTGGCAGCGGTGTCTGCCTGCAGCGCGTCGATCCAGGTCGGATAGGCGACGGGGCGGTCGTACACGGGACCGTCGACGGCGACGGTGCGGGGCAGCACGTTGACGATCTCCTCGCCATGCCAGTTGATGATGAGGCGACCGGTGTCGGTGACCTCGCCGAGCACGGAGGTCTCGACGTCCCACTTCTCGACGACCGTGAGGAAGCCCTCGAGCTTGTCGGGTGTCACGATCGCCATCATCCGCTCCTGGCTCTCCGACATGAGGATCTCCTCGGCCGTCATCGACGGGTCGCGCAGCAGTACCTTCTCGAGCTCGATGAACATTCCGCCGTCACCGTTCGAGGCGAGCTCAGAGGTCGCGCAGGAGATGCCGGCGGCACCGAGGTCCTGGATGCCCTCGACGAGTCCCTGCTGGAACAGCTCGAGGCAGCACTCGATGAGTACCTTCTCGGCGAACGGGTCGCCCACCTGCACCGCGGGGCGCTTGGTCGGGCCGCCCTCCGCGAAGGTGTCGGACGCCAGAATGGATGCCCCGCCGATCCCGTCGGCGCCGGTGCGGGCACCGAACAGCACGACCTTGTTGCCGACGCCGCGCGCGTTGGCGAGGTGCAGGTCCTCGTGACGCAGGACTCCCACCGCGAGGGCATTCACGAGCGGGTTGGCCTGGTAGACGGAGTCGAAGTAGGTCTCGCCACCGATGTTGGGCAGCCCGAGGCTGTTTCCGTAGGAGCTGATACCCGAGACGACGCCGTGCACAACGCGAGCCGTGTCGGGGTGATCGATCGCACCGAAGCGCAGGGCATCCATCACCGCAACCGGGCGGGCACCCATGGAGATGATGTCGCGCACAATGCCGCCCACGCCGGTCGCCGCACCCTGGAAGGGCTCGATGAAGCTGGGGTGGTTGTGGCTCTCGATCTTGAAGGTGACGGCCCAGCCCTCGCCGACATCGACGACGCCCGCGTTCTCGCCCATGCCGACCATGAGGTTCTTCTTCATGCCGGGGCTGACCTTCTGGCCGAACTGGCGCAGGTAGTTCTTGCTCGACTTGTAGGAGCAGTGCTCGCTCCACATCACCGAGTACATGGCGAGCTCGCCGCTCGTGGGGCGACGGCCGAGGATCTCGCGGATGCTGAGGTACTCGTCCTCCTTCAACCCGAGGGCGCCGTACGGCTGCTCCTTGTCGGGGGTGGCTGCCGCGTTCGCGACGGTGTCAGCTGCTGCACGAGAGGGGGTCACGAGGCTCCTGGAAAAGGGGACGGCCAGATGCCCCCAATTCTACAGTCGAGCGCGAGGGCGCCCGCACGGAGCGGATACCCAGACCTCTTCGCTATCGTGGTGGGCTTCACTCCTCAGCGTGGAGGGCGTCCATCCACCTGAGGAGTTTCCATGCCCACGCTGTCCCCCTGGCTCGCCTTTGCCGTCGTGCTCGGCATCGCCCTGATCGCCGCGCTCGTCGTCGTTGCGCTCGTCGCCGGCATCGCGCGGCTGTTCGCGCGCCGTCGCGAGTGGCCGAAGGCGCTCACGAGCCGCGCGCGTCACCCGTTCCGCCTGCTGGCCCTGGTGATCGCCGTTGCGACCGCCGTGCAGCTGGCCTTCCCGTCTCCGCGCTGGCTGGGGCTCGTGCAGCACGGACTGCTGATCGCAGCCATCGTCGCGATCGCCTGGCTGCTGGGCGCGCTCCTGGGCTTCGCCATCGGCATCGGGATGTCCCGCTACCGCACCGACATCCCCGACAACAAGGTGGCACGGCGCATGCACACGCAGCTCGCGATCGTGAGCCGCCTGGTCAATGTGGTGATCACGATCCTCGCGATCGGCGCCATCCTGCTCACCTTCCCGGGCGTGGAGGCCGTGGGGACCAGCGTTCTCGCCTCCGCCGGACTGGTGAGCGTCGTGGCCGGTCTCGCCGCCCAGTCGACGCTCGCCAACGTGTTCGCCGGTATCCAGCTGGCCTTCAGCGACGCGATCCGCGTCGACGACGTCGTCATCGTCGAGAACGAGTGGGGCCGCATCGAAGAGGTCACGCTCTCCTATGTGGTGGTCCACCTGTGGGATGACCGGCGCATGGTGCTGCCCTCGACCTGGTTCACGACCAAGCCGTTCCAGAACTGGACGCGCAACAGCTCCGAGCTGCTCGGCGCCGTGGAATTCGACCTCGACTGGCGCATCAGCCCGGCCGCGATGCGCGTCGAGCTGGAGAAGGTGCTCGAGCGCGCCACCATCTGGGATGGCCGCGCCTCCGTGCTCCAGGTGACGGATGCCGTCGGCGGGTTCGTGCGCGTGCGCATCCTCGTCACCGCGATCGACGCACCCACGCTGTTCGACCTGCGCTGCTACATCCGCGAGGAGATGGTCGAGTGGATCCAGGCCCAGGGTGCGGGTCTTCCCCGCCAGCGGATCGAGCTCGTCGAGGCCGCCGTCAAGAAGCCGGAGCGCACCAAGACCGAGCCGATCGGCCTGTTCACGGGAACCGTGGACGCCGAGGAGCGGGCGGCACAGTTCACGTCATCCATCACCCTGCCGGTACTGAAGCAGTAAGCGCGCCCCTGGCTCGCGCCGAGGTGCTGAAAATGGATCTTCGCAGCTGCCCGAAGGTCGAAAAGCAGCACTTCGATGGGTCAGCTTCGGTCGAACGCGCGCTGGACCCGTTCGATCACCCCGGCCGGGCGCACGAACAGCGCGTGCTTGCGCACCCTGACCACGGCATTGCCCGCCTCGATGAAACTCTCGATGCGGGACTCGTCGCGGTCGTAGGCGACCGAGTTGGTGCGGTGATGCTCGCCATCGTACTCGACCACCACCTTCACGTCGCGGAAGTACAGGTCCGCGAACCCCAGCCACTTGCCTCGCCGGTCGCGGATCTCCCCCTGCAACTCGGGTTCGCCGAAGCCTGCGCGTACCAGCAGCAGTCGCAGCAGCGTTTCGGGACGTGATTCGGCTCCAACCCGCATCAATTCGAGGGCGGATGCCGCGGCTCGCGACCCTCGCCCCGAGAAACCTTCGAGGCTCGCCGCCAGCTGCTCGAGTGTCGCGTAGGGCCTCACGTCGCCGGGATCCAACTGCCGCGGGTCGCACACGAGGTAGTCGCCGAGCGCCACGAGGTCGTCCAGCCCGAGACGGGCCGCCATCGCGAGCCAGGTGGTGGTGGCGTCGCTGACCGGGAGGCCGTGGCGCAGGGCGAGTCGGGGGCGGGCGGCCTTATGTCCAACGACACCGCGGCGCTGGGCGGCCCGACCAGGCGTAACCACGGTCAGGTGCAGAGATTCCGCCGCAGAGAATCGGCGAGGTAGAGGGCAGCCCCATAGCCGAGCTGCCGTGTCGTGACTGAAGTGCTGACCGGGACGCATTACTGCGACGAGGGCCCGGCACCGCTCGAGCAGGATGCGTAGCTCGGCCTCGTCGTCGGATTCGCGCGCGGGAACACTTTGCGGCGGAACGCGTGCGCCTTGGAAGGGCCGAGCCAGGTCGGGGCCGCGGAGCCTGCCCTGGCCGATTCCCGACTCCCGAGCCGCGCGAACACCGAACGGCGCTCGCGAGTATTGCGGGGGCAACGGCTTGCGGGGAGGCATCGGGCCACTCTCGCGGACTTGCGCGCGGGGCATCCCGAATTGTCCACCCACGACGCATCGAGGTGCTGAAAAACGTTGTTCACGCTCGGGCAAAGGTCCGAAATCAGCACCTCGATGCGAGGCTTGCGCGGCGCGCCCGTGCCTCTACTTGCCGGGCGGGCCCGCGAGCAACAGCACCACGAAGAGCCCCACGACGGCCGCGGCGACGAGGGCCAGCAGCAGGAACGGGCGCCGCAGCATCCCGCGCACCAGCCTGTCGATGGGCCGGGCGTCACGCGGGTCGTCCGTGGCGGCGGTGCGCCAGCCGCCGACCAGCAGCGAGCGCCGTTCCAGCCACCGTTCGAAGGGGATGGTCGCGAAGGGCACAACGGCCGTTGCGACGGCGAGCAGGATGACGCCGAGCGTCCAGCGCTGGTTGATCCCCACGAGCAGGGCCGTCGCTCCGTAGGCGAGGAACACGAACCCGTGCACGCCGCCGCCGATGGTGACGGCGATCGCGAGGCCGGTGGTTGCGCGCACGATCAGGCCCGTGATGAGCAGCGCCCAGGTGACCGTCTCGGCGATCGCGACGAGACGGTAGAGACCGCGGGGGGTCACGCCCTGGCGAGCAGCGACGACTGGATGACGCTGGTGAAGAAGGTGATGCCGTCTGTTCCCGAGCGCATGGCGGCGCGGGTGTCGGGTCCGAAGCCCTCTTCGACCGCGTGCTCGGGGTGCGGCATGAGGCCCACCACGTTGCCGCGCGCGTTCGAGATGCCGGCGATGTCGTTGGCCGAACCGTTGGGGTTGACCTCGAGGTAGCGGAACGCGACCTGTCCCTCACCCTCGAGGCGGTTGATGGTCTCGAGGTCGGCAATGAAGCCGCCCTCGCCGTTCTTCAGGGGGATGGTGATCTCCTGGCCGGTCTGGAAGCCGCTCGTCCACGCGGTGTCGGTGTTCTCGACGCGCAGCTTCTGGTCGCGGCAGACGAAATCGCCGTGGTCGTTGCGCACGAGGCCGCCGGGCAGCAGGTGCGCCTCGACGAGGATCTGGAAGCCGTTGCAGATGCCGAGCACGGGGAGGCCGCCGTTCGCGGCGTCGATGATCTCGCTCATGATGGGCGAGTGCGCCGCGATCGCTCCGCAGCGCAGGTAGTCGCCGTAGCTGAAGCCGCCGGGCAGCACGATGGCGTCGACGCCCTTGAGGTCGTGGTCGCCGTGCCAGAGGGCTACGGCCTCACCGCCGGCGAGACGTACGGCGCGCTGGGCGTCGCGGTCGTCGAGGGATCCGGGGAAGGTGACGACGCCGATCCTCATACCGCTGTCACGCTCACAACGTCCTCGATCACGAGGTTGGCGAAGATGTCCTCCGCGAGTGCCTGCACCTCGGCGAGCACCTCGGGGGTGACCTCGTCGACCGTGACCTCGAAGCGCTTGCCGATGCGCACCTCGCTGATGTTCGACTTGCCGAGGCGGTGGAGGGCGCCGGTGACGGCCTTGCCCTGCGGGTCGAGGAGCACTGCCTTCGGCATGACCTCTACGACGATTGTTGGCACATTGGCTCCAGCGAGTTCGCGGCGGGGAATAAGGCAAGTCTAACGGAGCGCGCCGGTCTCCGGCTCAGCGCACCCGGATGCTACGGTCGGGCCTGCGGAGCCGGTGGCGACCTGCCGGTTCGCCACCAGGCCTCAAACGGGAGAAGGGCCGGCGGCCATCCCACTCGTCCCTGAAAATCCCGCGGCTGAGTTCGCGCTTGAGCCAGCGACCAGCTTGCTCCCCGGCGGAGCGGGCGTCGAGAGCGTTTTCGTCGCTCAGCTCTTCCGGTTCATCGAGGATGTACTCGTCGAATGTCCAGCCGACCACCACTCGATAACGATCGTTCGTGCGGAACAGGATGTGGATGCGCGCAGGAGGACCCGTGTCCGCCGCGCTCGCGACCACCTGCATCACCAGCGCAGGGATGTTCCAGGTCGCCACAGTGAGATCGGCCGGCGAAAGCCCCAAGCTGGCCAGTGATCCGGTCGCCGACCTGAATCCCTCGAGGAAGGCTGCATCATCGGGCGTTGCGGGCTCGAAGTCGTCGAACAATCCGTCGGTCATGGCTGAACGCTACCCGAGGTCGGCGGCACCGATCGGGTCGCTCGATTCGAGCGACCACAGCGCGACCCCGCCGAGGCCGAGTTCGTGCGCCAGGTCGACGCGCTGGTGGAAGGAGCGGATGTCGCTCCACCACAG
>Ga0247813_10003221_pt1 | contig 10610 bp, 10 predicted proteins | sample UWRJL169409C1_FD_180719 | JGI IMG/M metagenome (GOLD analysis project Ga0247813, IMG submission 180719) | Plant litter microbial communities from Arlington Agricultural Research Station in Wisconsin, United States - UWRJ-L169-409C-1 | ecosystem: Environmental > Terrestrial > Plant litter >... | reverse complement strand
CACAGCACAGTCAGCAGGTTGCTCACCATGTGCGCCTTGCGCTCTTCATCGAGCTGGACCACGCCGTTCTTCTGCAGTTCGGCCAGGGCCATTTCGACCATGCCGACCGCACCAGCGACGATCCGCGTGCGTGCAGCGATGACGGCGTTCGCCTGCTGGCGCTGCAGCATGGCCTGGGCGATTTCCGGGGCATAGGCGAGGTGGCTGATGCGCGCATCGATCACCTGCACGCCGGCATCGGCCAGGCGCTCGGCCAGCTCGTCCTTGAGGTGCTGGGAGATTTCAGCGGCATGGCTGCGCAGCGACAGCTGGCCTTCTTCGTGCTGGTCATACGGATAGCTGGTCGCCATCGCGCGCAGCGCCGATTCGGACTGGATGTGCACGAAGCTCTCGTAGTCATCCACGTTGTAGACAGCTTCGGAAGCATCCACCACCTGCCACACGATCACCGCGGCGATCTCGATCGGGCTGCCGTCCAGCTCGTTGACCTTGAGCTTGCCGCTCTCGAAGTTGCGCACGCGCTGGCTCACCTTGACCTTGGTGAAGAACGGGTTGTTCCAGCGCAGGCCGTTTTCTTTTACGGTGCCGACGTACTTGCCGAACAGGCTGACGACCACGGCCTGGTTGGGCTGCACCGTATACAGGCCGACCAGACTGAGCAGGGCGGTGGTGGCCAGCAGGAGGCTGCCGATGATCAGCGCCGGGTTGCGGTTGCCCTTGTCCACCCCGACCACGAACATCCACACGGCCACCGCGGTCAGGGCCAGCACCAGCAGCAGGAAGGGCAGGCCGGACAGCGAGCGGATCGACTTCTCTTTCATGGCGGGGCGTCCTTGGGTAGTTGATTGGAAGATATCAAATTGATATCACTCCGCAAGTGCCGGGAAGGCCGCTCATGGAGGGGGCGCAGCGGCTAAAATGCCCTCCCGCCCCTGTTGCCCGGAACACCGCCATGTCCACGCTCGGTACGCCGCTGTCTCCTTCCGCCACCCGTGTGCTGCTGCTGGGGTCCGGTGAACTTGGCAAGGAGGTCGCCATCGAACTGCAGCGGCTGGGGGTGGAGGTGATCGCCGCCGACCGCTATGCCGACGCGCCGGCAATGCAGGTGGCGCACCGCTCGCACGTGATCGACATGCTCGACGCGATGGCGCTTCGCGCGCTGATCGCACTGGAGAAGCCGCATCTGGTGGTGCCGGAGATCGAGGCGATCCATACCGAAACGCTCGTCCAGCTGGAACAGGAGCAGGGCCTGCGCGTGGTGCCCACCGCGCGTGCCGCACGCCTGACCATGGACCGCGAGGGCATCCGCCGGCTCGCCGCGGAGACGCTGGGCCTGCCGACCTCTCCGTACCGTTTCGTTGATACCGACGCCGAGTACCGCGCGGCGGTCGCTGCGATCGGGCTGCCGTGCGTGGTCAAGCCGGTGATGTCCTCCTCGGGCAAGGGCCAGAGCACGCTGCGCCAGGACGCCGACATCGCGCCGGCCTGGGAGTATGCGCAGACCGGTGGCCGCGCAGGTGCCGGGCGCTGCATCGTGGAGGGCTTCATCGATTTCGAGTACGAAATCACGCTGCTGACCGTGCGTCATGCGGGCGGGACCTCGTTCTGTGCGCCGATCGGGCACTGGCAAAAAGACGGTGACTACCGCGAGAGCTGGCAGCCGCAGCCGATGTCGCCGCGCGCGCTGGCACGGGCGGAGGAGATTTCGCAGGCGATCACCGACGAGCTGGGCGGCTGGGGGCTGTTCGGGGTCGAGTTGTTCGTGAAGGGCGACGAGGTGTGGTTCAGCGAGGTGTCGCCGCGTCCGCACGACACGGGCCTGGTGACGTTGGCTTCGCAGGAGTTGAGTGAGTTCGCTCTGCATGCGCGGGCGATCCTGGGGCTGCCGATTCCGGTGATCCGCCAGAGTGGTCCGTCGGCGTCGTGTGCGCTGCTGGCGCACGGGGAGGGGGTGCCGTTCTTCAGCAATGTGGCCGCGGCGCTGGTGCAGCCGGATTCGGCGCTGCGGTTGTTCGGCAAGCCGAGTGTGCACGGGCATCGCCGGGTGGGGGTGACGCTGGCGCGGGGGGCGGATATCGAGGAGGCGCGGAAGATTGCGCGTGAGGCGGCTGAGGCTATCGGGATCGAGTTGCGGTCTTGAGCCGGGTTTGAGGCCCAAGCCTAAGCCGAAGCCGAAGCTGGGCGCCTTGGTTGCTGTCGGTGTGAGGCGATCTGGCAGCCCGATGCAGGACACGCCGTAAACCCATCCTTGGGGGCTCGTAGTGCGGCATCCATGCCGCACACGGTCCTTCATCGGGCTGCCCGATCACCTCTTCGTGGAAGGTCGGTTGGGCGGATCCAACGGCGGGGCAGAAAATGGCAGGACAAAAAAACGGCGAGCCTTGGCTCGCCGTTTTTCGTTAAATACGGAGCAGACTTTATTTCAGGTCGACCCACACGAGGTGGTGGTCGCTGCCGTCGGCGATTTTTGCTTCCGGGCTGTCATTGGCGGGCCAGAACACGCCGCTGCCGATGTAGCTGAAGCCGACCGAGGGCAGGACGTAGTCCAGGCGCATGGTGCCGGATTTCGGGCCGAAGTCGCCGGTGGCATGGAAGGGCGCGCCTTTGCGGGTGATGCCTTTCTCGGCATAGGCCAGGCTGGTCTGTTCGGCGCCGATGCTGCGCGGGGTGGGGTAGCGCAGGACGCGGGGGTTTTCGATCAGTTCGACGATGGCCTCATGGCGGCCGTCGCCGTCGGCCGGGTCGTTGTTGAGGTCGCCGAGGATGACGAAGCGCGCGTCCTGCGCGAGGCCGCCGCAGTGGCCGCGGTCATCGCAGAGCCATGAGGTGTCGCGGTCCTTGAGGTAGTCCTGCCACAGGCGCAGTTCGTCGTGGTTGCGGGCGGCGTTGCGCTTCTCCGGGCCGTCGAAGACCGGTGGGGTCGGGTGCGAGACCAGGGCGTGCACGGTGCCGTTCGGGGTGGTCACCGGCACGTCCCAATGCGATTTGGAGGACAGGCGCAGCTGCGACCAGACGTGGTCGTTGTAGAAGGATTTCCCGGTGCGCGGGTCGATCGGGCGCAGGGCGCCGGGCATCGTGCTCCACTTCAGCAGCTGGAAACTGCGGACCTTGGCTTCATCGATCGGGTAGCGCGACAGCACCAGCATGCCGTACTGGCCCGGGTGCAGGCCGTAGCCCCAGGCATCGTTGCCACGGGCGCGGCCTTCGCCACCGATCTCGCCGTTGTTGTCCAGGTCCAGTCCGCTCTGCACGCCGGTGTTGACCGGGGCGAGGTAGCGATAGGCGTAATGCAGCGGTTCACCGCCGCCCGGCTGGGCGGCTTCCAGGTAGCGCTTCTGGAAGAGATCAGCGGCGCGATGGGCGTCGTCGTAATCGAACTCGTTGAGCAGGACCAGATCCGGGCGGACCTGCTGCAGGACGGCGGCAATCTTGCGCGCGTGTTCGCTGTCGCCTTCGAGCTCGGCGATCAGCCCGCCGGTCTCGTCGCTGTACAGAGAGGTGTTGTAGGTGGCGATCCGCAGCGGTGCGGAGGCGGTATCCGGCATGGCGGCGGTCTTGGCAGGGGTCTGTGCGCAGGCGCCGCAGAGCAGGGCCAGGGCAAGGATCAGGGGATGGGCTTTCATCCGCCTATTTTGCACCCGGCGCGGTGTCAGTGATGCGTCAGCGGCCGTCCAATTCGTCATCGAAGGCGTGCCAGCGGCGGCCGTCATAGGCCTCCAGCGGGCGGAACCGGCGCTTGTAGTCCATCTTGCGGTGGTCGCGGATCCAGTAGCCCAGGTACAGGTGCGGCAGCTGCTCGCGCTGGGCCCAGGCGATCTGCTGGAGGATCGCGAAGGTGCCCAGGCCGCGATGGGCCTGGTCCGGATCGAAGAAGGTGTAGACCGCCGAGAGTCCTTGCGGGGTCACATCGGTCACGGCGACCCCGAGCAGCGGGCCGCGATGGCCGTCCTCCCCCGGGGCGCGGATTTCGATGAAACGCCCCTGCGACCAGCGCCCGATCAGGAACTGGTCGAACTCGTGCGGGCCGTGCTCGTCCATGCCGCCCTGCGCGTGCCGGTGGGACAGGTAACGGTGGTACAGCGCGAACTGCTCTTCGGTCTGCTCGGCCGCGACGATACGCACTTCCAGATCGGCATTGCGGGCCAGGCAGCGGCGCTGGCTGCGGTCCGGTGCGAAGCGGGCCACGGGGATGCGCACGGCCACGCAGGCGTGGCAGTCGGCGCAGTGCGGGCGGTAGACCAGATCACCGGAACGACGGAAGCCCCAGCCCAGCGCCATCGGGTACAGCGTGCCCAGGCGCGGATCGTTGGGATCGAGTACCAGATCGCGTGCGGCCCGTTCCGGCCAGTAGCCACAGGGGTGGTCACCGGTCTGGAACAGTCGCAGCTCGTCGTCGCGGTCGCCGTGTATTGCCATGCCCACAGCATAGCCCCGTGCCGTCGCAGCCGGCGCGACTGTCTGCCACATGAACACGGCTGGCCGGGCGGTCAACGGTGCTGGCGCCCACGCGTTGTTACCGGTGTGGGTGCCACGCACCGCACGCAGTTTCCCTTACGAACCGGAGTTACCCATGCGCAACCGCAAATCCCTCCTGCTGCTGGCCCTGCTGCTGTCCACCGGTACTGCCGGCCTGGCGGTCGCCGCCGATACCCCCGCCGCCGCCGACAAGCCCGCCCGCGCCAAGCTGGATACCAATGGCGATGGCTTCATCGACCGCACCGAGGCGGGCAAGTCGCCGCGTCTGGCCGCGCAGTTCGACACGCTGGATGCCAACAAGGACGGCAAGCTGTCCCGTGAGGAGCTGCCGCGCTGGCACGGCAAGCGCCACGGGCGTGGCCCGGGTGGGCATGGCGACTGGATGGCCAAGCTGGACACCAACAAGGACGGCCGCATCAGCCGCGAGGAGGCCAAGGCCGACCCGCGCCTGGCCGCGCGCTTCGATGCGATGGACGTCAACAAGGATGGCTATCTGGACAAGGCCGACCGCGAGCTGCGCATGAAGCAGCATCGTGATGCCTGGTTTGCCGCGGCCGATACCAACAAGGATGGCCAGCTGAGCAAGGCCGAGTTTGATGCTGCCAAGGGGCCGTTCGGTGGCCCGCGTGGTGATCATCGCGATGGCAAGCATCGCGACGGCAAGCCGCCGATGCCGCCGAAGGCACCGGCCGCGAAGTAAGCCGTACGAAGGGGTTGCACGAGAAAAGCGCCGGTCATCGACCGGCGCTTTTCGTCCATCAGATGCGGCCGTTCTTGTACATCGCCCAGACGATGGTGCCGACCACCAGCAGATTCATGACCCACAGCGCTTTGGGGCCGTACAACGACTGGTATTTCCAGTTCGCCCCGGTGCGCCCGTGGCGGGCCGCATCGCGCGCGATCATCGGCGCCATGATCCGCTGCAGCGGGACCAGGCACTGATAGTTGACGACGCCCAGGCCGATCGCCAGCGCCACGGCTGGCCAGTACCAGGCCAGGGGCAGGTAGCCCAGGGCGAATACGCCCATGCAGACGAGCATCGCAGTGAAGGTGCTGTAGTGGACGAACCTGCGGATCGCTGCGCGCTCGCTTTCGTTCTCGGCATACGAGAGCAGATAACGGCCGCCCAGGTAGCTGCCCAGCACGCCGCCGACCATGCTGCCGATGATCGCACCCCAGGCGAGATCCGGCGGCAACACGTTCGTCTGGCTGGCCGCGGCCGTCAATGACCCCATTGCGGCACCGCCGGAGACACTGGCACCGCCCAGACCGAGCTTGCCGGTGCCCAGTCCGGTGCCCAGCAGGATCGCAGCACTGGCCGTGCCCGGGGCGGCGACCAGCACCATCGATACGACGGTCGTGGCGAAGGCGGCACTCGGCGCGCTGCTGCGGGCGAAGTCGCTGAAGCGACGCAGCATCTCCTCACGCACGGTGGCACGTGCACGCGACAGGCGCTTGCGCACGGCGGCATCACTGAGCCCGAGCAGATCGGCGACCTGCTGCGAACTCTGGCCTTCGCGGTAATAGAGCAGCAGGGTTTCGCGGCTGTCTTCCGGCAGCGCCGAGATGATGTCTTCGGCGGCCAGTTCTTCCTCTACCCGTTGCAGATGATCCGGGGCACTCGGGCTGGGGTCGGCGGCCATGTTGATGGCGATCTCGGCGGCCTCACCGGACAGCGGGCGGCCGCGGTTGGCGCGCAGCCAGTCACGGGCGAGGTTGCGGGTGATCTGGCGCAGCCACGGCAGGAAGCTGGCGTGGTTGTGCAACTGGTTGAGCTGCTGCCAGGCCTTGATGAAGGCTTCCTGCGCGATGTCCTCGCTGGCGTGCACGTCACGGGTGATCGCCAGTGCGATCGCGGTGACCGTGTTCTGGCAGGCCAGCACGATGCGCCCGTAGGACTGCTGGCAGCCGCCTGCGGCAGCAGGCAGCTCGCGTTCGAGCGTGATGGTCAGCGGATGCGGCGTCATGGTGTCCTCCCCCGGGGATGGTCCCATCATGACGCGTGCCGGTTCCGGATGTGACCGGGTAGCCGGCCAGCGGCCGGCACTACCCATTACTCGGTGGGCTGGATCCGGACCCGCACTTCCTCTTCTTCCGGCGGGGTGGTTGCCGGTGGGGTCGGCGATGCCGTCGGCTGCACGGCCGGTGCCGGTGCAGGCGCCACGACCGGGGTGCCGCGGTGGCGCATGACCACCACCATCGCCACGGCGGCGATCACCAGCAGCAGGCCGATGCGGATGCGCCAGGCCCAGTTGCGTGGTGCGTCGTTCTGGGCGACCTCATCGCGGAACGCGAACTGCGCGGTCGGGTGGTCGCGCCGGGTGGTTTCCAGCAGGCGTGCATCGCGCAGGATCTCGCGGGCGCGCGGCTGGTCATCGGCATGCACCACCCACAGGGTCGGGTGGGTAGTGGCCTTTTCCTTGTCCAGATAGCTGAACTGGCTGCCGCGCTTGCTGTGGTACGAGCGTCCGTTGGTGATGCGCACTTCGATGCCGGCGTCGCGCAGCAGCTGGGCCACGCCTTCGACGGTTTCTACGCGCTGGCTGTTGAAGATCTGTCTCATGTCAGTCCTTGGCCGGCACGGCGGCGGCCGCGGCACTGTCGTCGACCACGCGGATCAGGCCTTCCTGCGCGGTACTGGCGACCAGGATGCCGTTGCGGGTGAAGAACTGGCCACGCGCCAGGCCACGCGAATCCTGCGCGCTGGGGCTGTCCAGCGAGTACAGCAGCCAATCGTCGGCGCGGAACGGGCGGTGGAACCAGATCGCATGGTCCAGCGAGGCCATCTGCACATGCGGCTGGTAGTAGCTGATGCCGTGCGGGAAGGTCGCGGTGCCGAGCAGGTGGAAGTCCGAGGCGTAGGCGAGCAGCGCCTGATGCAGCTCAGGGGCATCGCCGACGGTCTCGTTCAGGCGCAGCCAGACCTGGTGGTACGGCGGGCGCTTGGGCGGGTTGAGTTCGTCACGCGGGTACACATGGCGGAACTCGAACGGGCCGCCGCGCGAGAGCCAGCGCTGCACCTTGATCGGCAGACGATCCAGGACGGCCTGCGGCAGTGGCTGGTTCGGCTCGATGTCCTCCGGCTGCGGCACTTCCGGCATCTTGTGCTGGTGCTCGGCACCGGTCTCGGCCTGCTGGAACGAAGCGGCGCAGAAGAAGATCACCTTGCCGTGCTGGATCGCGGTGACCCGGCGCACGGAGAAGCTGCCGCCATCGCGGGTGCGATCCACGTCATAGACGATCGGATGGTCGATGTTGCCGGCGCGCAGGAAGTAGGCGTGCAGCGAATGCACGTGACGGCCGTTCTCGACCGTCTTCTGGGCGGCGGACAGCGCCTGACCCAGCACCTGGCCGCCAAAAACGTACTTGGTGCCGATATCGCGGCTCTGGCCGCGGAACAGATTGTCTTCCAGGCGTTCGAGCGAGAGCAGGTCGATCAGCTCGGAAACAACGGGTTCGTGCGTGGCGGACAAGGGAAGCAACCTGGGGTGGGCGAACGCAAATTATAGGGTAGTGCCGGCCCATGGCCGGCAACCACGCACCACTTCGATCGTTCATTGCCTGGTTGCCGGCCAGCGGCCGGCCCTCCCGGGGCGTTGGCGTTTGCCGGGCTTCAGGCCTTGCCCAGCCTGGCCACCAGCCCCTGCAGCGCCTGCTGGGCGTCCGGGGCGTACCAGGCCTCGATGAAGCGATCCAGCTGGATCAGGTCGGCGTGCAGGGCCTCGTGGAGATCGGCACGGGCGATCGCGCGGGTCAGCAGCATCGGCTGGCGCGGCAGCGTGAGCAGGCCCTGCAGCCAGGCCACGGCACGGGCGACCACCAGATTGGCGTCGACCACCTCATCGACCAGCCCGATCTGCAGCGCACGCTCGGCCGGCACCATTTCGCCGCCGACCAGCAGGGTGGTGGCCCGATGGTGGCCGACCACGCGGCGCATCAGGCGCTGGATGCCCTCCGGCGCGACCAGCCCGACCTGCACTTCGTTCAGGCCGATCACCGTGGGATGGGCGGCATCGGGGCTGCGGGCGATGATCCGATAGTCGCAGCACAACGCGAGCACGCAGCCGCCGGCCGGGGCGTGCCCGGTCATGGCGGCAACCACCGGCACGCGGCATTCGGCCAGGGTGCGCACGGCGCCGAAGAAGGCCTGCCAGCTGTCCAGCAGCTTGTGTTTGTCATCGCCGTGGCCGAGCAGGTGCGGCACGTCCATGCCGGCGCTGAAGATGCGCTCGCTGCCGGACAGCACGATGCCGTGCACGTCATCGGACATGGCCTGGTTGATTGCGTGGATCAGGTGCCGGCACAGCTCGGTGTCCAACGCGTTGACCGGTGGCCTGGCCAGCCGCAGTTCGCGGATGGGGCCATGGTTGATCACCTCGATGAGCGTCGTCATGCTGCAGTCTCGTTGCGGACAGGGAACGAAGCCGATGATAACCAAACCATTCGTGTGCGTATTGTTGGGGCTGTGTGCGTTCGCAACATCAGCCGTGGCCGCAGCGCCGGCCTGTGTGTCACTGCGCGACGGTTGGGTACGTTTGCCGCCGGGCGCGATGCCGATGGCGGCCGGCTACGGCCAGATCCGCAATGACTGCCGCGAGGCGGTGGTGGTGGTCGCTGCCGGCAGCAAGGCGTTCGGCGATGTCTCGCTGCACGAAACCACGCTGGTCGACGGCGTCAGCCGCATGCGCGCGGTGGAACGCCTGCCGATCGCGGCAGGCGCAACGGTCGCGCTCAAACCTGGCGGACTGCATCTGATGTTGATGCAGCCGGAGGTTGCGCTGAAGGAAGGCGCGCAGCTGCCATTGCGGCTGAGCCTGGAAGACGGGCGCAAGGTGGATGGAACGTTGCAGGTGCGCAGCGCGTTGAAGTGAGGATCGCAACGCTGCGCAGCCGGGAGCGACCGTCTACGACCAGTCGAAGGAAAACAGCACGGTGCGGCTGTGTGGCTCGTACAGCATCACGATGGCATCCGGGCCGGCCGCGCACCAGTTGTAGCCGGCGACTTCGGCGACCGAGAAGAACGGGTTGCCGTCGCGGCTGATGATGACGCGCTCGGCATCCTCCGGTGCATGCCGGTCGTAGGCGGCGGCGGTGAAGGTCAGCGCGAACGCCGCCGGAATCGGCGCGGTTTCAACCCAGTTGCCGTTCGATACCTGCCCGCCAAGCACGTCAAGGTAGGCCTGCTCGCCTGCGCTGCCGTCGCCGTATCGCGAGTAGCTGGCCAGGCGGCCATGCGACTGGAAGTAGGCGTGCGCTTTGGCGTAGCTCTCCGTCATTTCGGTGACGTGTTTGTCTGCCACCTGATCGCCGAGGAAATAGCCTTCCTCCCCCAGGAATCGCATGCGGTTATCGGCGGTCAGCTCGAATGCGATCCAGTTCGTGCCGGTGAACTCGGTGTGGTGCGCTGCGGTCTCTTCGCCGATGCAGCCTTCATCCGGTTCGATCGGGCACAGCATCGTGGCAATGGTGCCGGTCAGCGCCGGGCGCAATACGCCCAGGTCGATGCTGATCAGTGGCAGCAGATGTCGCCCCAGCCACGGCTGGTCGGCGGTGAATACGTCGGTGGGGAAGGGCGTGAGCCCGGGCCGCAGCGAGCGGATATCAGTTTGGTGAAACATGTCATTCCTTTGCAGGTGAAACGGGCGTGCCGGCCAGCGGCCGGCACTACCTTTCAGCTTGACGCGGCAGAACCCCTCAGCTTGACGCGGTGCGGATCGCCTCGGGCAACGGCGCGCTCTTGCCGGTCTGGGTGTCCATCCAGACCACCACCACGTTGCCGTCCGAATACAGCGTGCTGTCGTTCTTCTCGTCCACGATGCGGTGGCCGATGGTCACGCTGCTGTTGCCGAGACGCTCGACGAACAGCTCCACCACGATGTCGTTGGGCCACACGATCGGCAGTCGATAGTTGACGTTGGTCGCCGCCACTACCGGTGCGATCCGGTCGGTCATCGAAACGCCCTCCACGCCCAGCATCCAGCGCACGCGCGCTTCTTCCAGGTAGGAGATGTACTTGGCGTTGTTCACGTGGCCCATGCTGTCCATGTCGCGCCAGCGGACGCTGATCGGCACGCGGGCGAGGATCTTGTGCTCGTTGCTCATGCGGTCTTCTTTTTGGTCTTGCTGGGGGCTTT
>Ga0247813_10003219_pt1 | contig 10614 bp, 7 predicted proteins | sample UWRJL169409C1_FD_180719 | JGI IMG/M metagenome (GOLD analysis project Ga0247813, IMG submission 180719) | Plant litter microbial communities from Arlington Agricultural Research Station in Wisconsin, United States - UWRJ-L169-409C-1 | ecosystem: Environmental > Terrestrial > Plant litter >... | reverse complement strand
CTAATCTACGTTATATACTTTATTAACTGACTTCTTTGCGATTTTCTTGTCTTCCTCAGTAACCGGAAGTTCAAAAGCTTTTGCAAGGATAGCAGCCTGCTGCGCAGCATGCTGTTTCGCAAAACCAGTAGCTGTACTGCTGCTTTCATTTCTGGAAATCACTTCGATAGCGCTGAATACAGTCTTCCTTGTTTTACGCAGCAAGTAAGGCCATGCGCCCATGTTTTCAGGTTCTTCCTGAACCCAGATCGCTTCTTTCGCATTTTTATAACCTTTATAAACCGCTTCCATCTGGTCTAAAGGTGTAGGGTATAATTGTTCCACCCGAACAATCGCTACATTTTTGATCTCATCTTTCTGTTGTTTTTCCAGCAGCTCATAATAGATTTTACCGCTGCAGAACAATACCCTGTTCACGTTATCTGCTTCTGCATTCGCATCGTCAATTACTTCACGGAATTTACCTTCAGTAAAGTCTTTCAAAGGAGATACACATGCCGGGTGGCGCAACAAACTCTTTGGTGTAAATACAACCAGTGGTTTCCTGAAGTCGCGGCCAAACTGGCGACGGATCGCATGGAAAAAGTTCGCTGGTGTAGTACAGTTCGTTACCTGCATGTTATAATCCGCACATAATTCCATAAAACGCTCAATCCTTGCAGAAGAGTGCTCCGGTCCCTGTCCTTCATATCCATGAGGCAATAACATCACCAGACCGTTTTCACGCTGCCATTTGGTTTCCGCACTTGCGATGTACTGATCAACCACAATCTGCGCACCATTAAAGAAATCACCGAATTGTGCTTCCCATATTGTTAACGCATTCGGGTTAGCCATTGCATAACCATATTCAAAACCTAAAACACCATACTCAGATAAGTGTGAATTATAAATATCAAATGGTGCCTGCTCAGCGGAAAGATTAGCTAAAGGAATGTATTCCTCTTCCGAATCTTCCAGTGTCAATACCGCATGACGGTGAGAGAAAGTACCCCGCTCCACATCCTGTCCGCTTAAACGAACACGTTTACCTTCGGCAAGCAAAGTAGCGTAAGCCATTTGTTCACCCATCGCCCAGTCAAAAATATGACTGGTGGTGGCCATTTTATTACGCTCACCAAAAAGCTTCTCAATTTTCTTGAAGAATTTTTTATCAGCTGGCAAAGTACTGATGCTTTCAGCAATAGATAATAGCGTTTCCTGATCAACTGATGTATCCGGAGAAACATCAAAATCAGCTGCGCTCGCAATCCTCATGTCAGCCCACGCACCAGCAAATTTCACTTCTGTATACGTAGAAGTCAGTTCTTTTGCCTCATTCAGCCTTTCCTGCAAAATACCACGGAATTCAACTTCCATTTCTTTTGCAAGGCTTTCTTCCATTTTACCTTCACCAATCAGTTGTTTGATATAGATATCTCTTGGATTAGCGTGTTGTTCAATGCTTTTGTACAATAAAGGCTGGGTAAATTTAGGCTCGTCGGCCTCATTATGCCCGAACCTGCGGTAACAAAGAATATCAATGAATACATCGTTTTTATATTTCTGACGGTATTCCATAGCCAGGTTAATCGCATAAACCAAAGCTTCCACGTCATCTCCGTTCACATGGAACACTGGAGAAAGGGTAACTTTAGCAATATCTGTACAGTACGTACTGGTACGTCCGTCTTTATAATTAGTTGTAAAACCAATCTGGTTGTTAATCACCAGGTGGATTGTTCCGCCTGTTTTATAACCGTCAAGGCCAGCCATCTGGATCACTTCATAAACAATGCCCTGCCCTGCGACAGACGCATCTCCGTGGATCAGGATCGGTGCGATACGTGCATTGTCACCACCGTATTTAAAATCAATTTTTGAACGGGTCATTCCCTCAACCACACCATTTACTGTTTCCAGGTGAGACGGGTTAGGGCAAAGGCTTAAGTGCACATTTTTTCCATCGTTAGTGGTTACGTCAGTAGAGTAACCAAGGTGATATTTTACGTCGCCCCCAAAAGGAGATTCCGCACTGTAACCTTTACCTTCAAATTCAGCGAAAATATCTTTGTAAGTCTTTTGCATGATATTGGCCAGAACATTTAAACGTCCCCTGTGCGCCATACCGATAACAAACTCTTCAATACCTAATTTGGCACCTTTTTCAATCACGGAATCAAGTGCGGGAATCAATGCTTCCGCTCCTTCCAATGAAAATCTTTTCTGACCAAGGAATTTAGTTCCCAGGAAATTCTCAAAACTTACCGCCTCATTTAACTTTCTTAAGATCCTTTTCTTTTCATCTATAGAAAAGTTCGGCGTATTTTGAACGCTTTCCATCTTGTGCTCAATCCAGCCCAGGACTTCAGGTGTACGTACAAATTTGTATTCCGCACCGATTGACCTGCAATAGGTCTTTTTCAGAAAAGTAACAATGTCGCTTAATTTGGCAGCACCAATACCGATTTCTACACCTGAGTTGAATACAGTATCCAGATCAGCATCGCTTAATCCGAAGTTTGCTATGTCCAGTGTAGGTAAATGGTGCCTTCTTTCTCTTACAGGGTTGGTTTGCGTAAACAAGTGTCCGCGCTGACGGTAGCCGTTAATGAGATTTAAGACATTTACTTCTTTTAAAAAATGCTCAGGTGCGGCTTCACTGGTTGTTACAGCATCAGCTCCCCTTCCAAAATCAAAGCCTTCAAAAAATTTCTGCCAGCCGAATTCAACAGCGTTAGGATCTTCTTTATAAGTTTGATAAATAGAATCGATGTATTCGGCATTTGCGCCGTTGAGATAAGATAAATTATCCATTGTTTAAGAATTGGTATAAGTACGGCAAAATTAGGATTTTACCTTAAAAAACAGCTATAATTCTTCAAGAAATTCTACGATATCGCAAACGTTTTTTAGTGGCGTAAGCTTATCGTCTACAAGAATATCAAATTCAGAGATCAAACTCCCCGCAACCAGTAACGGAACATCCAGATGATCCATTACTTTTCCGATTATTTTATTGATATCTTTTCCAAGATTCAGTGAAGTTAACACAATAAAAGCGTAATCCGGTTGATACGAAACAATCACTTTTTTAATATCCTGATAAGGGATCTCCTGGCCCAGGTAAAGGGTATCCATTCCACATTTTTTCAGCAGGTAACGTGCGAAAAGCAATCCGGTTTCATGCATTTCAACTTCCGGTAAAAACAGCAGGAAACGCTTGGGATCTTTTTTTTCAGGTTTTTTGATTTTATCTATTTCAACGATGATCCTGTCCCTGATCAGATTGGATGCGAAATGCTCATGCGAAGGGTCAATCGCACCGGTCTGCCACAACATTCCGACCTTTTTCATAAACGGAAATAACACCAGGTCCATCGTTTTAGTCAACCCCATTTCAGTTATACATCCCGAAAGGATATCAGCAAAAGCAACTTCATCATAATTTAGTGTAGCATCAGAAAGATGAAGTACCTGGACAGCGTCATTATTCCGGTCCGATTTAAACTGGATAACCATTTCCGAAATCTGTTGCTTGCTCATTTTAGCAATCCGGCTGATTTTATACCCCTTACCGTTGAGTGTCACGATATTCAGCAATAGTTTAAGATCCTCCTCATTATAAAACCTGATATTGGTCGGAGTTCTTTTAGGAGGTACAAGTTTATATCTCGATTCCCATGCCCTGATGGTATGAGCTTTAATGCCGGTCAGGCCTTCGATATCACTGATAGAGTATTTTTTCACTTATTTTAACAACAAATCTTCAACAAAATAGTTTTAGAGTTTAATTTTGTTGAACATAGGAAAAAACGATAAAAACCTATAATACAGACTCCGGAATTACTACGAAGGAACAAATATTTCAAGTTCCAGCATTTTGATCTGTTTGTCCAGATCAAATGTATTTTTTGAACGGGGCTCTTTAGCACCCAGGGCTACATTGGCCCAGTTCCCCCAATTACTGGCCGGAGAATAATCAATCAGCTTTTGCTCAAAATAGGAAGCGCCGTCTAACCAGTTCAGTTTAATCACATAAATCAGGAATGTGGCAACAAGAAGCCTTCCGGCATGGGAAATAAATCCGGTAGTATTCAATTCTGACATGTACTGGTCTACCAGAACATGTCCGGTACGTCCCTCTTTCCACTGCCTTAATTGTTTGCCGTATTCCTCTTCAGTAAGTGTATCATTCAATTCAGTAACTACTTCACTAAAAAAGTTAACGGTATGTTTTTTAAACATAAACCTGAAATAGTCACGCCACAACAGCCCCAGTATCAGGTGACTGAAATTAGGGTTATTACCTGATTGACGCTCAGCCTCCTTTACTGCCCAGTAAACTCTTCTCGGAGATAAACAGCCTACGGCCAGCCATGGAGATAACATCGAAGAAAAGGCAGCCTTATCCGCATGTGCTTTGGCATTGGCTTTCAAATAAATTTCAGCCCCCTCTTCAAACAGCCCCTTCAGATGCCTGATGCCGTTTTCTTCACCACCGGACGGGCCTGCTTCAGCAGTAAAACCTGGCATATCACCCCATTCTTCCACATCTACCAGACTGATCTCCACAGGTGCCGGAAAACACTCTTTCACCATAGCATCCCGCTCAGTTTTTTTCTTGAACTGGGAGAAAACGTTCGGTATATCTTTAATAGGAAAAGGTAAATCCTCCTTATTATATAAGGTGTGTCCGATAAAATGTTTAAGGTTAACCCGAAGTTTCCATAACAAATCTTCCACATTGGAAGAAATGGTAGTTTCCTCGGTAGCTACTTCACGATGATGGTAAACTTCCGCAATCTCATATTGTTCTACAAGCGCAGGGATGTGATCTTCCGGTTTACCCGAAAACACAAGGAGATTACCTCCTATCGCTATTAACGCATCGCGTAGCGCCGCCACACTTTCCACAAGAAAACGACTCCTGATCTCACCGGTTTTAGCTCCGCCTCCGACAGCCTCTTCAGCATATCGGGGATCAAAGAAATAAACTGGCAGAATACTATCCGATTTTGCGATCGCTTCTACTAACATTTCATTGTCATGTAAACGCAAATCATTTCTGAACCAGACGAGTATTTTCTTAGATTTCATTCAGTTAAGACTTAATTTCTATTGTGAAGATCAAAAATATAGCATTTTTATGCTAACAACTAATACGTAAGGCAATATTTACATAAGCAAAACAAAAGTTATCATTGCAAACCAGCGTACAATTAAAACCAAACCGCTTAAAATCAGGTTATCTATCCATGAACCAGCATATTCTACTTACAGGTGCCACAGGCATGCTCGGCAAAGAACTCATTAAAAACCTGTTAGACCAGGGTCACCAGGTCTCTATCCTTTCCAGGAAGCCACAACGTCTTAAAGGCGTAAAAGTTTTTTTGTGGGACGTTTCTAAACAACAAATTGATATCAAATGCCTTAACGGTGTAAATTGTATTGTCCATCTTGCGGGAGAAAACATATCTGAAGGAAAATGGACCGAAAAAAGAAAAAAAGAAATTATAGACAGCAGGGTGATGTCTGCCCGCCTGTTGTTTAAAACACTGGCAGAAAACCAGCACTACGTGAAAGACTTCATATCAGCAGCAGCGGTAGGCATATACGGGGACCGCGGTGATGAATTACTGACTGAAGATAGTAGTGCAGGAAATGATTTTATGGCAGACTGTTGTATCAAATGGGAAGCCGCAGCCGATGAAGGAAAATCTTTAGGCCTCAGGGTAGTTAAAATAAGAACTGGCGTGGTATTAGACAAAGACAGCGGTGCGTTACCAGCAATGTCCAAACCCATTCAATTCTTTGCAGGTGCGCCATTGGGAACGGGAAAACAGTATATCCCCTGGATCCACCATAAAGATATGACACAGGTTTATCTTCACCTGATAGTCAACAGACAATTAGAGGGTGTTTATAATGCCTGCGCACCTTTTCCGGTAACCAACAAAACACTGACCAGGGTAATCGCAAAACAACTTCACCGTCCGGTATGGCCAATTAAGGTTCCACAGGGTGTACTGAAACTCATTCTTGGTGAGATGAGCGCCGTTGTTATCAATAGCAACAATGCTTCAGCTCAAAAACTGCTGGATACTGGTTTTATTTTCAGTTATCCGAAGGTTGAAGAGGCATTATCCGATATTTATAGCTCTTAGGGAGACCCGCCCGCTGAAATTTAACAGTGTGCGCAGGGTCTGAAGAAGCATACCATAAATCAACATCAAATGATGAAACAAGAAATCAGCATCTGCTGGATCAGGAGAGACCTGAGGCTAACCGATCATGCTGCACTATACCACGCTTTGAAAGGCGGACTACCTGTTTTGCTGCTGTTTATATTCGACAAACATATTCTGGACGAACTGAACAGCACGGATGCCAGGGTAACCTTCATCTACCGCGAACTTCTGAAAATGGATACAGGATTGCGAGAGCACGGATCGTCTATTCTCATCGAATACGGCACACCAGAGAAAATATGGACAAAATTACTCTCTGAGTACCGCATTAAACAGGTTTACGCCAATCATGACTACGAACCTTACGCATTGGAACGTGACGATACACTGGCAGAATTCCTGCGCTCGGAATCTATTACCTTTCAAACGTATAAAGACCAGGTAATATTTGAAAAAAAGGAAATCACTAAAGCAGATGGGAAACCCTATACAGTTTTCACACCCTATTTTAAACAGTGGGAAAAGAAACTGAATGATTTTTATCTAAAACCATATCCTGTAGAAAAATACCTGGACAATCTTTTACAGACACCACCGCTACCTTTCCCGAAGCTTGCTGTTATGGGCTTTGAAGAATCAGACCAGGTATTTCCATCGGCTGATTTTGAAAAAAAGCTGGCTTCCTATGAAGAGAGAAGAGATTATCCGGCTGATGACGCCACTACACGTATCGGTGTACATCTAAGGTTCGGAACAGTCAGCATCAGGGAGGCCGCAGCTAAAGCGATCAATGCCAAAGCTGCGAAATGGCTGTCCGAATTAGCCTGGCGGGATTTCTATATGATGATCCTGTTCAATTTCCCTCATACGGCTACAAAGTCGTTTAAACCAGCGTACGACAATATCAGGTGGATCAACAATGAAGAGCAATTTACAGCATGGAAAAACGGAAAAACAGGCTATCCGATAGTTGATGCCGGTATGAACCAGCTGAAAGCAACAGGCTATATGCATAACCGGGTCAGGATGATTGTCGGCAGTTTTCTGACAAAACACCTGCTGATTGACTGGCGCTGGGGCGAAGCTTATTTCGCAGAGCAGCTGCTGGATTACGAAATGGCCAGTAACGTTGGCGGATGGCAATGGGCATGCGGATGCGGTAATGATGCCGCTCCTTACTTCAGGGTTTTTAATCCCGGTTTACAAGCGAAACGCTTCGACCCCCAAAACAAGTATATCTATCATTGGGCGCCAGAGTATAAACAAGAAAAGCATACCCAACCTATAGTTGACCATGCTTTTGCCAGAGAAAGGATTCTCAGAGTATTTAAAGAGGCCCTTAAAGATTAAGGGCCTCTGTATTTTAGTTTGTTACGTTGGTAATTTCAATATCAAAATCAAGACAGGCATTTCCCGGCAGACTGCCTGAACCGGCTGTACCATAAGCCAAAGCTGAAGGAATAACTATACGAATCTTTCCACCAGCAATTATTCTGCCCGGAAGGACCTTTATCCAACCAGGGATAAGACTACTTAATACAGATGAATATGTCCCATCAGTTGAGGAATCAAATACAGTACCATCAAGATATCTTCCGGTATATTTAGCGGTAATAGTTGATGTGGAGGAGATTACTTCAGTACCTGTCCCCACAGCTGATATTGCATAGTAGACACCCGAATCATCTCTTGTCATTGTTAATCCTGATTTTGCAATAAAAGCTTTAATCAGGTTTTCATCCCTTACAGTTTGTATTTTCTCCGGGTAGGTGGTGATATATAAATCAATATTTTCATTTGATGGAATATCTCCGCTGCCGTTTTTACCAAATGCCAGGTAAGAAGGAAGAATGATCCTTGCTGTTCCACCCGGTTTAAGCTTTAAAATCACATCCCTGATCGCAGGAATAGCCGCACCATTTAAACTGTTGGTATACCCTACAAAAGTACCAAGGTTACCATTGGTATTGGTAGTCAGATAAACATTTCCGTTTTCCAGTCCCTTTACTTCACCATTGTATAATACAGAATCCGGGTTCTTAAATGTATCACCGGTACCCGGGGTCAGTATCTGATAATAGTATCCAGTTTTATTTGGATCCTCAACCATGGTAGTCAAATTATTTTTCGCAATATAATCCGTGATCTTTTTTGCGTCTACACTCTGAATAGATTCGTAATCCTTTTTACAAGAACTTAATAGAACGGTTAAGCCAATTAAGGCCAGCGTATATCCTGATAACTTTTTAAGCATTATTTTATTTTATCTTTTTTTGTAACCTTTATTAACCTGATGTCGAAATCCAAATTTGAATTAGGTGCGATTGATGTATCTACTACCCTGTTCTGAAAGGCCAGCGCTGACGGAACGAGTAACCTGATCCTACCTCCGGGCTGGATCAGCGGTATGCCTCTTTGCCAGCCTTCTATACTATTATTCAATACAAACTTTGTCGCAAGTGAATCAACATTAGTTGCGGTAGAATCATATACAACCCCATCCAGCCTTCTGGCTACATAGTGAATCATAACCTCATCTTCAAGACCAATCTGATCAGTACCGGTTCCAGGTCTCACTATGGTATAAAACAAACCTTCGGGAGTACGCTCGGCAATAATTCCATTTTTAGTAATGAATCTCCGGATACTATCGATATCAATTTGGAGCTGCGTCTCTTTATCGTATACGGGGTTCGATTTGCAAGCTGCAAAAAAGCAGGCAATTACGAACAGTACCAATAAAATCCCGCTTTTCGTCATATTGCACAAAAATAGTCTTTTATTAGGGATGGCACAATATTTAACCAATTTTAACAAAACAAAACGGACGCCCAGGTAAAAAACAAAGGCGTCCGTTCGTGTAATAACAGAATTAGTTAATTATTAAAAGCAGTATTTGTTTGCGGCAATCAGTTGTTGCGCAACTTTTTGTCTGGCATCTTTTACGTTAAAAGGTTCCATTTTGGTAAATCTTTTTAGTCCTACCAGCATCATCCTTTGCTCATCGCCTTCCGCAAAAGCCCAAAGCGCTTCTTTCCCAGCTTTTTGAGAGCCATCAACCGCTTCAACAAAGTAAATGCGCATCATGTTCAGCTGTCCCTCGCAAGCTTCAGCACCACGTTGGTTTACCAATTTCTCTGTTCTCAGCAAAACAGATTCCGCAACGTAAACATAACTTGCCATATCAGCGATATTCATCAATATTTCCTGCTCTTTCGAAAGGCTCATCATCAATTTCTGTACTGCCGCACCAGCTACCATCAAAGTCGCCTTTTTCAGGTTACTGATAATTTTCTTTTCCGCAGCGAACAAAGTATCGTCCTCTTCTCCAAAATCAGGGATAGACATCAGTTCATTAGCTACCGCAGTTGCCGGGGTCATCAGGTCAAGCTCACCTTTCATCGCCCTTTTCAGCATCATATCTACCGTCAGCAACCTGTTGATCTCGTTGGTTCCTTCAAAAATCCGGTTGATCCTTGCGTCCCGGTAAGCCCTGTCCATTGGCGCATCAGCTGAGAAGCCCATACCACCATAGATTTGTACACCTTCATCAACTACATAATCCAGCGCCTCAGAACCCCATACTTTCAGTATCGCACACTCTACAGCAAACTGCTCAGTAGATTTTAATTTGGCTTTACTTTTATCCATGCCACCTTCAACCAGGGCGTCATACGCATCATCAATATTCTGACCAGCACGGTAGTTCGCCGATTCCACAGCATAAACCTTTGTGGCCATTTCCGCAAGTTTAAAGCGGATAGCACCATATTTAGAGATCGGGCGCTCAAACTGCACACGTTCGTTAGAATAATTGATGGCCTGACTGATCACGCTTTTTGATGCGCCTAAAGCTCCGGCACCTAATTTGATCCGTCCGATGTTCAGGATATTTACAGCGATTTTAAACCCGTTCTGACGTTCAGAAAGCATGTTCTCTACCGGCACATAACAATCATTGAAGAAGACCTGACGGGTTGATGAGCCTTTGATTCCCATTTTGTGCTCTTCAGGGTTCATGGTAATGCCGCCAAAATCACGTTCCACGATAAAGGCTGTCAGGTTTTTATCATCCTCAATCTTTGCGAATACAATAAAGATATCCGCAAACCCACCATTCGTGATCCACATTTTTTGACCGTTGATCACGTAGTGTTTTCCATCTTCGGTTAGCTTTGCCTTTGTTTTACCTGAATTTGCATCAGAGCCGGCATTCGGTTCAGTAAGGCAATAAGAAGCCTTCCACTCACCAGATCCTAGTTTTGGTATATATTTTTGTTTCTGTTCTTCATTTCCATAATACAAAATAGGCAATGTGCCTATCCCCGTATGCGCAGAAATCGCAACCGCAAAAGAATGTCCCGCGCCAACGATATCGGCAACAAGCATCGACGTATTAAAATTCTTTCCGAAACCTCCGTACTCTTCCGGAATGGAAACACCA
>Ga0247813_10003217_pt1 | contig 10618 bp, 9 predicted proteins | sample UWRJL169409C1_FD_180719 | JGI IMG/M metagenome (GOLD analysis project Ga0247813, IMG submission 180719) | Plant litter microbial communities from Arlington Agricultural Research Station in Wisconsin, United States - UWRJ-L169-409C-1 | ecosystem: Environmental > Terrestrial > Plant litter >... | reverse complement strand
TTGAGTGTGATGGTGGGAACAGTCATGGCTTAAGCCTAGGTGTCGCTCACGCGCTCTGCAGCGCTGGCTCGACCCTCGCGGCTACCTCCAAGAGAGCGCGCGCGACCCTGTCGTTCTCGCGGAACGAGACGGCGTTGGTTCCCGGGCGGGCGAACGCTCCGACGAAGGGCGCGTTCGTGTACGCACCCACGGCGAGTCGACGGGGGTGGGTCTCGCCGTCGGCGCCGATGACGAGGGAGCTCGTGGCATCCACGCGCAATCGACCCGTGGTACCGGCGAGGTCATCGTCGGCGAGCAGCTCTTCGACACCGTGCCCCGTATCGACGAGATCGCGCAGCGCGGCGTTGTCGGTGCGCCCGATCGTCGCAGCGGGCAACCGCGCATCGACGAGGGCGCGGGCGACGAATCCGCCGGGCACGCTCGGCGACGAGGCGAGGAACTCCCCACCGGGCGTCGTCTCGACGACGAGGTCGGGTCCGACGAAGGTCACGACCCCGGCGCGGGAGAGCGCGAGGAGTTCGTCGAGCCGGTGCGCGGGTGGTCCACTCGCGACGTAGCTGAACAGGTTCGGCCACCACACCGCGAGGTCGTGGATGCGCGAGCGCGCGGTCCACTTCGGCGAATCGATGATCGTGCCGAGGTCGAAGAGCGCGTACAGCAGCGAGTAGAACAGGGCGAGAGTCGCGCTGTGCTCTGGCGCGGTACGGAGTATGAGGTCGCGCTCGATGTACTCGCGCACGGCTACCTGCAGTTCCGCGCTCGACGCGAAGCGCACTCCGCTCAGCGGAGCGTCGAACTCTGCGAGGTCGAGCCGGTCGATCGGGTCGAGAACCGTTGCCGCCACGAGTGTGCGCAGCTCACGCGAGTGCGCGTCGAGAGGGTCGAATGCCGCTGCGAACTCCTCCCACGAGGTCGCGACGCGCTCCGGGTGCCCCACGAACAGCTCGTGGTAGTAGCCCCACAGCATCTCCTTCGCGATGAGCGGCCAGACCTGCTCACGAAACGACAGGCTGTCGCTGGATGCCGCGAGCCCCGCCGCGATCGCGGCAGTGAAGTACCGCGGCTCCACCCGGGTCGCGCGCAGGGTCGACCCGATCTTCGAGTGATACGGGACGCCGCGGCGCGAGCCGAGCAGCAGCCGTGGCTCCGCGCCCGAGGGCAGGTAGGTGAGTCCGCCCCGTGGCGCGGGCACGAAGCGTCCGCCGCGGCCCTCGGTGAGGAGCACGACGAGGTCCACCGCGGCGAGGCCCATGCCGCGCACGATCACGGGCTCGCCCGGGCGGAGGCCGGCGAGATCGACATCCGCGGTGTAGCCCGGCGGGATGTAGGCGAGGGAGTTGCGGCGCGCGAAGCGAGCGAGCAGCTCGTGCTCCGGCTCCGGGAGGGATCCGGTGTGGCCGAGTGCGTAGAGCACGACGTCGGCGTCGATCGTCGTGCCGGAGTCGAGGGTCACGCGCTGCCGGTCATCCCGTTCCCCGCTCACGGAGACGGCGGACGCGGCGTGGATGACGACCCTCGCGGTCGCCGGGAGGGAATCCACGGCCCGCCGGTAGAACCAGTCGAGGTACACGCTCTGCAGCCGCCGGGTCGGGAACGACGAGGGCTCGAGCGCCTGGATCTCGGCGCGCACGGCGTCGTCGCACACGACGGCGATGCGGCACGTGCGCACGCGTTCGGCCCATTCGAAGAGCGACGGGCCGGGCAGCACGGGGCCATCGATCGTCGACGTGGCATCCGTGAACATCGTGACATCGGCTGCCATGGAGTTCAGTTTGAGGAGCAGGGACTGGTCGGCCCGCCAGATGCGACCGGCGCCGACCGGGTGCGGATCGACGAGGTGGATGACGAGATCGACGCCACTCGCGAGCTGCTCCGCGTTCGCGGCAAGGCGCTCGAGCACGCCGACCCCGCGGGGCCCCGCTCCGATGATCACGATGTCTGCCATAGCCCCACCTTCGCCGCGGCGACAGGGTTTGCCCCGCAATGTTTCGCCCCGTGACGACATGACGAAGTGTGAACCGCGGATGTTTGCCGCCCGCTCCAAGCCGACCTACCTTCGGGCACACACCACCAACGACCTCACGGACTGGAGCACATCATGACCATCGAATTCCTCGGAATAGCCGGACTCAACGACGGCGGCGAGACGCAGAGCCGTTCCGGCGCGAGCTTCGACAAGGACTACACACTGCGGTTCGCGAGGGCGCACGAGGACAACGGCTGGGACCGCATCCTCTTCGCCTACCACGCCGGGTCGCCCGACCCGTCGACCGCCGCAGCCTTCATCGCGTCGAAGCTCGACCACCTCAAGATCCTGCTCGCGCACCGCCCCAACGTGTCATACCCGACCTACGCGGCCAAGGTGTTCGCGACGCTCGACCAGATCAGCGACGGGCGTCTCAACGTGCACTTCATCACGGGCGGATCGACCGCCGACCAGGCTGCCGAGGGCGACCATCTCACTAAGGACGAGCGCTACGAGCGCACCGGCGAGTACATCCAGATCGTCAAGAAGGTGTGGACGTCAAAGGAGCCGTTCAGCCACGACGGCAAGTACTACCAGTTCGAGAACTTCGTCTCCGACGTGTGGTCGCACCAGCGTCCGCGACCGCAGGTGTCGTTCGGCGGGTCCTCCCCCGCCGCCTACGCGATCGGGGGCGCTGAGGCCGACATCTACGCGGTCTGGGGCGAGCCGCTCGCCGACACGGCCGAGCAGATCCAGACGATCACGGACGCCGCGCTCGCCGCGGGCCGCACGGAGCGCCCGCGCATCCAGGCGGCGTTCCGCCCGATCATCGCCGCGACCGACGAGCTCGCGTGGGAGAAGGCGCACGGCATCCTCGGCCGCATCGAGCAGCACATCGGGAGCTACGCCTCCAACTCCTTCGTTGGCGACCTCAAGAACCCGGAGAACGCAGGCTCCCAGCGCCTCCTCTCGATCGCCGACCGCGGAGACACCTTCGACCGCGCGCTGTGGACGAAGCCCGCGGCGGTGAGCGGCGGGCGCGGCAACTCCAACGCCCTCGTCGGGTCCCCCGAGACCGTCGCCGCGGCCCTCCTCGACTACGTCGACCTCGGCGTCGACATCCTCTCCGCCCGCGGCTACGACTTTGTGAACGACACGATCGACTTCGGGCGCTACGTCATCCCGATCGTGCGCGAAGAGGTCGCGCGCCGTGACGCAGAGAAGGCGCGCGCGGCCGCCGCTGTCGCCGACGAGGCAGCGCGCAAGGAGCACCACGGTGTCCTGGTCTGAGCTCACCGCGGTGCGCCCGGTCACCGACGGCTTTCTCCACACCGGTCCGGATGACGCGCTCGCCCTCCCCGTGCTGCGCGATCTCGAGCGTGAGTACGACGACCGGTACGGCACGCTGTTCGGCGAACCGGCGTCGACGGAGATCAACCGCTACCCCGTTGCCACGTTCTCGGCGCCGGATGGCACGTTCCTCCTCCTGCTCCGCGACGGACGGGCCGTGTCGGCCGGTGCCTTCATGACCATCGACGACGAGACGGTCGAGTTCAAGCGCGTGTGGACGCACGTGAACCACCGCGGTCAGGGACTCGCCCGCCTCGTGCTCGACGAGCTCGAGCGGGAGGCGGTGCGCCGCGGGAGGACCCGCGTCGTGCTCTCCACCGGACCACGGCAGCCGGAAGCCGTCGCCCTCTACCTCAGGGCCGGCTACCGCCCGCTGTTCGACACCTCGCTCGACCCCGAGGTCGTCATCATCCACCACTTCGAGAAAGAACTGAGCGCATGACCACACTTCTCACGCCGCCCGTCATCGACGCCCGCGAGCCGGGCACGGACTTCGGCGCCCTCGAGGTCGTCAAGACGCGGCACTGGCTGCGCTGGATCCTGAGTGCCGTCGCCGTCTTCATCGTGCTGCAGCTGCTCTGGTCGGTCGTCACGACGCCGACCTACAAGTGGGACGTCTTCGCGAAGTACTTCTTCGCGCCCGCTATTCTGCGCGGGCTCGGGCTCACGCTCCTCTTCACCGTGGTTGCGGGGACCATCGGGTTCCTCGCCGGCGGCGTGCTCGCCCTCATGCGTCTGTCGAAGTCGCCACTGCTCAACGGTTTCGCGTGGTCGTTCATCTGGTTCTTCCGCTCCGTGCCGCTCATGGTGCAGGTGCTCGTGTGGTTCAACCTCGGCTACCTGTACCCGACGATCGGGCTCGGCATCCCGTTCACCACGAACTACTTCGTCGAGGCGGAGACCGTCGTGCTCATCAGCGCGTTCGCGGCCGCCGTGCTCGGACTCTCGCTGCACCAGGCCGCGTACTCCGCGGAGATCATCCGCGGCGGGATCCTCTCGGTCGACCAGGGCCAGCTCGAGGCCGCGGCAGCGCTCGGGCTCCCGCGCAGCGTGCGCATCCGCCGCATCATCCTGCCGCAGGCGGCGCGCTCCATTCTGCCGAACGCGTTCAACGAGATCATCGGCCTGCTCAAGGGAACGTCCATCATCTCGGTCATCGCGATCGGCGAGCTGTTCTACGTCGCGCAGGTCATCTACAACCGCAACCACGACGTCATCCCGCTGCTGCTCGTCGCTGTCGTCTGGTACGCGATCCTCACCACGGTGCTGAGCATCGGGCAGTTCTACATCGAGCGCCACTTCGCCCGCGGCTCGGCCCGCGTACTGCCCCCGACACCGATCCAGCGCGCTCGCGCGTGGGCGAGATACCAGTGGTCGCGGCTCGACGAGGAGGTGGGCAGGTGACCGCCGCGACGCTCACCCACGGCCCCGCCTCCACCGCTGGCCTGGTCGAGGTCCGCAACGTGCACAAGAGCTACAACGGTGTCGAAGTGCTCAGGGATGTCTCGCTCACGATCGAGCCGGGCGAGGTCGTCACGATCCTCGGCCCCTCGGGCTCGGGCAAGTCGACGCTTTTGCGCGCAATCAACCACCTCGAGACGGTGGACCGCGGCTGGGTCGCCCTCGACGGTGCGCTGATCGGCTACGAGCAGCGCGGAGGCAAGCTCTACGAGTTGAAGGAGCGGGAGATCCTCAAGCGCCGCACCCAGGTCGGCGTTGTCTTTCAGAACTTCAACCTGTTCCCCCACCTCACCGCGCTGCAGAACATCATCGAGGCCCCGGTCGCCCTCAAACGGCTCTCGAAGGCAGACGCCCGGGAACTCGCCATCGGGCTCCTCGAACGCGTAGGACTCGGCGACAAGGCGGACTCCTACCCGCGCCAGCTCTCCGGCGGTCAACAGCAGCGCGTCGCGATCGCGCGGGCTCTCGCGTTGCAGCCGAAAGTGCTGCTGTTCGACGAGCCGACCTCCGCGCTCGATCCCGAGCTCGTCGGCGAGGTGCTCGACGTCATCCGCGACCTGTCGAAGCTCGGCACGACCCTCGTCATCGTCACGCACGAGATCGGGTTCGCGCGCGAGGTGAGCGACCGCGTGGTCTTCATCGACCGCGGCGTCGTGCTCGAGACGGGAACACCTGCCGAAGTGCTCAGCAACCCGCAGCATCCACGCACCCGTGAGTTTCTCGCGACTGTGCTCTGACCGCCGTACCACCCATCCCACCCCACCAGGAAAGTAGAAGAACATGGCAATCAAGAAGAAGACAGCAGTCATCGTCGGCGGGATCGCGGCCATCGCGCTCGTCGGCGGCGGCGTGACCGCCCTCATCGCGGCGAACAATGCGAACGCTCCCGAGGCCGCAGCGGCCGAGGAGTCGAGCGTGATCGAGTTCAACCTCGGACCCGACCAGGACCGCATCCGCCTGGACGCCGTGCCCGAGGCCGTCGCGTCGCTCGAGACGAGCGGGTTCCAGCCGATCGAGGACGGCAAGCTCACCGTCGTCACCTCGCCGTACGCGGCTCCGCTCGCGCTCTACGCGGACGACGACACGACCCTCATCGGCAACGAGGTCGACCTCGCACAGCTCATCGCCGACGGGCTCGGCCTCGAGCTCAACATCCAGCCGGCGGCGTGGGCGGACTGGCCGCTCGGCATCCAGTCGGGCAAGTACGACCTCATCCTCTCGAACGTGACGGTCACCGAAGAGCGCAAGGAGCTCTACGACTTCTCGAGCTACCGCGAGGACCTGCTCGGCTTCTACGTCAAAGCGGACTCCGCGATCACGTCGATCGCCTCGGCACCCGACGTCGCCGGGCTGACGATCATCGTCGGCTCGGGAACCAACCAGGAGAAGATCCTCCAGGCCTGGGATGCCGAGAACGTCGCGGCCGGGCTCGACCCGGTCGAGTACCTCTACTTCGACGACACCGCGAGCGCCGACCTTGCCCTCAAGTCGGGCCGCGCTGACGCCAACTTCGGCCCCAACGCGACGTCCGCCTACGCCGCGGCTGCCACCGGTGAGACGAAGCTCGTCGGCACTGTGAACGGCGGATGGCCCGAGACTGCCCCGATCGCGGCTGCCACGGCGAAGGGCAACGGCCTCATCGAGTCCGTGAACATCGCCCTCAACGCGGCGATCGAGGGCGGCGAGTACGCCGCAGTGCTCGAGCGCTGGGGACTCACCTCGGAGGCCCTCGACTCCTCCGAGATCAACCCGCCCGGGCTTCCCAAGTCGGAGTAGGCAGCCTCAGCTGATCGAGCCTGTCGAGATCCGCCGCGCACTATCGTTGAGCGCCGGTGAGATCTCGACAGGCTCGATCCGCGTCGCGGGTCAGGCAGCGCAGCCGTAGAAGCCGACGCTCGGCCCGAGGTCGGGCGCCCACGCCGGGCGAGGGCGGGGGTCTCCGGCTACCGTCCACTGTCCGTCCACGAGCTCGTACTCGCTGCGCGGGCCCGAGGCGCGGAACGCCCCGACGGCTTCGACGAGGGCGTCGGCGTCTGCATCCGTAGACCCGGCGCCGAAGCTCGCGCGCAAGGCCGGTTCGGTGATGCCGAGCTTCGCGAGCAGTGGATGCGCGCAGAACTTTCCGTCACGCACACCGATGCCCCACTCCGCCGAGAGGTAGGTTGCGAGCAGGCGCGACGACACCCCCTCGATCGAGAAGCTCACGACGCCGACCGGGTCGACGGAGTCCTCGAAGATGCGGTGGATGCGCACGCCGTCGATCGTCGAGAGCCCGTCGACGAGGCGCGACCGCAGCTGGGCCTCGTGGGCGTACCAGGTTGCGATGTCGAGCTTCTCGAGCTCTTGTACAGCGCGCGCGAGAGTTGCCACGCCGAGCACGTTGGGCGACCCCGCCTCGTGTCGGGCCGGCCCGGTGCGGAACGTCGCCTCATCGAGGGTCACGCTCGTGACCGCGCCGCCGCCGAGGAGGTGCGGCGGTGCTGCATCCAGCCAGTCAGAGTGCCCCACGAGCACGCCCGCGCCGAACGGCGCGTACGCCTTGTGACCGGAGAACGCGAGGTAGTCGATGCCCTCGAAGGCGAGGTTCACGCGACGGTGCGGTACCAGCTGGGCGCCGTCGACCGCGAGACGGGTTCCGAACCGGTGGGCGATGTCGGCGAGAGCGCGCAGCGGCAGCGTCTCGCCCGTGACATTGCTCGCGCCCGTCACGGCGAGCAGTGCCGCGGGCTTGCAAGCAAGTTCTGCACGCACGAGTTCGAGGGTCTCTGCGATCGTGTCCGCCGAGCGGACGACGCGACCGGTCGTCCCCCAGGGCAGCAGGTTCGCGTGGTGTTCGATGTCGAGGAACACGGTCTCACCGGGGACGATCGAGGCCAGCAGGTTGAGGGCATCGGTCGTGTTGCGGGTGAAGACCACCTCGTCATTGAGGCGCGCTCCGACGAACTGGCCCACGATCACGCGGGCGTTCTCGTACGCGGAGGTGCTCACCTGAGAGGCGTAGCCCGCACCGCGGTGCACGCTCGCGTAGAACGGCAGGAGCTCGACGAGGTGGTCGGCGACCACCTGGAGCGCCGGGGCACTCGCGGCGTAGTCGAGGTTGATGTAGCGGGTTTGGCTTCCGTCGACGAGGGGAACCTGCAGGTCTCCCCCGACCACCGGAAGCAGCGCACAATCACTCATGCGCCCACGCTACGCACGGCCCCCTGCCGCACGGAACAGTCCGCGTAACCTAGCGAAACGCGAAGAAATGTGACGACGGAGAGGCGCCGTCGGCGAGATCGGCGAGTACGCGACCGATGGCGGGCGTGAACTTGAATCCGTGCCCCGAGAATCCTGCACCGACGATGACGGGTCCCGATCGGTCGAGCACGAAGTTGGAGTCGGGACTCGTCGTGTACGTGCAACTGATCGGGGCAGCGCGGGTCGCGTCGACGCCGGGCAGCCATTCCCGCGCGAACCGTTCGAGCGCCGCGAACTGCACGGGCTCCGGTTCGAAGCTCCGGCGGTCGGGGTCGACGACCGGACCGACACCGTGCCATCCCGCCTTGACGCCCTGCCCCGGCGTGAACATGCCGTAGACGCCCGAGTACCAGTAGTCGTCGCCTGCCGGCGGCGCGAGGTTGAATCCCGGCCACGAGAACGACTCATCGGTGACCGCGAAGTGCGCGGGCTGCTCCTGCGTGACGACGAGCCGCGGAATCGGAGCGACGCCACCCAGGAGCTTCGAGCTCCACGCGCCGGCAGTCACGACGACCCGGCGGGCGACGAGAGTGGATGGAACCCCGGCCGTCTCGACCTCGAGCGTCATACGGTCGTCGGCCGTGACATCCAGCGAAAGCACTCGCGTGTGATGGCGGATCTCGGCACCGTGCGCCGCAGCGACCTGCTGCAGCGCGGCGACCGACGCGTCGGCATCGAGTCGCCCGGCCTGGGGGTTGTAGAGCACAGTCGATGCGAACCGGATGCCCGGCCACCGCCGCGCAGCCTCGACCGGGTCGACGAACTCGGGGTCGAGTCCGACTGCCGCGAGGGCCTCTGCGACTGCGGGGTAATCCGCGGTGCGACCGGAGTTGACGATGCCGACCTGGTCGAGGAGGGACACGCACCCGACTGGGCCTCGAGCTCGCGCCAGAGCCGCAGGGCCTCTACGAGGAGGTCGACGTACTCGGGCTGCGCGTAAGCGATGTTGAAGTTGCGTGAGCGCCCGTGGGAGGCCCCGCGAACGTGCCCCGGCTCGAACTGCTCGAGCAGGAGAACGTCGCGACCGCGCAGCGCGAGCTGCCAGGCCGTCGCCGACCCCATCGCACCGCCGCCGATGACGACGGTGTCGTGCTCGGTCAGCTCTGCTCCCGGGCTTCGGCGAGCGCCGCGTAGCCGCCCTCGACGTGCTGGACATTCGAGTAGCCGTGCTCGTCGAGCCAGTCGACGATGGGGCCGGACCCCGAGGTCGTGCCGCAGAACACCACGATCTCGGCGTCGGTCGGCACCGTCTCGGCGAACGACGCGACGTCGTTCTTGGCGACGACCGTCGCGTCGTCGAACTCGCCCGACGCGGTGCGGCCCTCGAGGCTGCGCACGTCGACGAGCAGCGCGCCGCCCGCGACGAGCGCCGTCGCCTCGCTCGCGCTGATGGGGGTCTTCTCGGCCATGGGGTCCTTACTGGTACGCGGTGATGAACGGCAAAGTCGAATGGATGTTGCTCGGCACACCCAGCCCGAGGTGCTCCCGCAGCGTGCGTGTCGTATAGCTCGAGCGGAACAGCCCGCGCCGCGCCAGCTCCGGAACGACAAGAGTAGTGAACGCCTCGAACTGCTCCCCGAGAAATGCGGAGAGCACGGTGAAGCCGTCGACGGCCTCCCGGGTGAACCACGCTTCGAGGTGATCGGCGACGTCCTCGAATGACCCGACGATGATCGGCGCCTGCACGGAGTGTGCGACGGCCAGGTGCCGGAACGTCACACCGCGGTCGGATCCCGGCGCCCGCCCCGACCGCTCGCGAACCGCCTGCAGGAGGTTGCGCCCGAGTTCGCTGAACCGGGCCGCCGTGCGCACGCCGACCTCGTCGTCGAGCACGACCTCGCGTGCGGGAACACCGAGCACACTCGACAGGCTGCGGATCGTGCGGTTGACGGGGATCGTGCGGTCGGTGTCGCCCTCGAGCGGAACGAGTGCGACGAGGGCGTCGTAGACGTCCCAGGCTTCTTCGCGTGTTGCCCCGACGATCGGCAGCACGGGAGCGAGGAGGATGAACTGCGAGGGATCGCGGCCGACCGAAGCAGCCTCGGCCTTTGCCGTCGCATACGAGGCGACGGCCTCGGCGAGGGTGCGCGGAGCCGTGAGCATGATGTCCGCCTCGAGCACCGCGAGACGGCGCGCGTTGGCCGATCCCCCCGCGACGGCGACCGGCAGGTGTCCCTGCGGCGGACGGATCACGTTGAGCGGCCCCGTCGAAGCTCTGTGCTGCCCGATGAAGTCGGTGGGGTGCAGCTTGCGGGCATCGATGAGGATGCCGCTGTGCGCGTCACCCACGAACGCGTCGTCCTCCCACGAGTCCCAGAGTCGACGCACGAGCTCGATGAGTTCCCCGCCCGAGGCCAGGCGGTCGGAGTCGCTGTGCACCTGGTCCCAGCCGAAGTTGCGCGCCGAGCGCGTCTCGGCACCCGTGGCGACGTTGAGTCCGACGCGTCCGCCGCTCAGGATGTCCGCCGAGGCCGTCGCCCGCGCGACCGAGTAGGGCTCCGAGTGCGAGGAGTTGATCGTTGCGACGAGCCCGATGCGGTCGGTGACGGCAGCGAGGTAGTTGATCGCGGCGAGGGGCTCGATGCGCGCGAGGAGGTAGGG
>Ga0247813_10003216_pt1 | contig 10619 bp, 14 predicted proteins | sample UWRJL169409C1_FD_180719 | JGI IMG/M metagenome (GOLD analysis project Ga0247813, IMG submission 180719) | Plant litter microbial communities from Arlington Agricultural Research Station in Wisconsin, United States - UWRJ-L169-409C-1 | ecosystem: Environmental > Terrestrial > Plant litter >... | reverse complement strand
AGCATCACCAACATCGAGAGCGGGAAACAAGTGCTGACCGAAGCATCTCTATCAGCGATAGCGGATGCGCTGGGCTACAAAGTCCATGTGACGCTTCGCCGGAAGTAGCCCCACAGGCAGAGAAAGCGCCGAGCGTGCAGGCGGTGGAGATCGAGGAAATCAAACGCTGGACTAAGCTTATCGAGGGATTGAAGCGTCAAGGCAAGTTTGAAGAGCTAAATTCAATGTTGGATGATGTTCAGCCGCCAGAGCACGCTACGCTAGTGCTTATGGGCATTCTTCGTGGCGCGTTTTCTGCGCGGGAGAAATTACCGGCCTGGGGCTGGCTGCGAGTCGCAGCATACGCATGCATCATGCAACGCGGAGAAGACGTAGCTGATTTGTTCATCGGATTACTCGCCGCCCCACAACAGCCGAGCGTGCCGATGCCAGATGAAGAAAAGCGGACGCTGATCGGTGGCTTCTTTGCGGAAGAATGGGCAGTCGATGCCGCAATGAACTTGCTGCACGACTTTGAGAGCCGGATTACGAAAGGCCAGCCATGAGCATCGACAAAGCAGAGCTGCGCAGGCTGGCAAAAGAAGCTGGAGCGCAAATTGAACAGTGGTCAACGGTGCCGAAACTCGATGGCCTATTCCACATGACGCCCGAGCAACTGGAGAAATTCGCCGCACTGCTACTCGACGCCAAAGAGCGGGAGATCGAGCGCCTTGGCATAAAGGTAACCGCCCTACTAGACCAACTCGTTGACCTAGGCGGGGAACTGCGCGAGCCGGAGCTATACGAAGCTGAGCAGTTGCGGAAAAATTCGGATCGGTACAAGTGGTTGCGCAATGGGACCAGTGGTACAAGGGACGCACGCAACCGTCAATCGTTTGATATGCCCGACCCGCATCCACTCGGAAACATCATGCAAGGTTCAGTAGCCCAGCACCTTGATGCAGCCATCGATGCCGCCATTGCATCAGAGCAAGAGAAGGGGAAATCATGAGAAACGAAACAAACAAACTAGACAAATTGGCCGACAAAATGTGGACTTGTGCGCTCGGCCATGAATCCACACAAGTATTTGCGGCTGGCGTTACGGTAATGGTCAACGCAGCCGCTTTGATGAACCAAGCCACAAGATCCGAAGCGGCCTTGAGGCTTCGAGATATTGCCAACAAGATCCAAAATGGAGAAGCGTTCGAAAACTAACAGAACCCGCAATAAAAAAGCCCCTGGTATTTTTTGCCAGGGGCTTTCTGTTTGTTGAAGGCCGCTCCCGATAAAGCACGGGGCACAGGAATTTTTGCTTCTCAGATGAAAAGAAATGGCAACGTCGCTAACACGTTACCCGGCCTTCGAGGGTGCACACCGGTCTGTTTTCAACACGTTTCGGGCCTCTGTTGAAATTTATCCCGTTGCTTCTACGTCGCGGTCTAGGCCTAGATCCGCTCCAGATCGATGCACACTCTTGAAGGCTCCCCTGGCCTCTCAAGGGGACGGCTTGTCAGAAATTTCATCTGCTTTGGTGGCCGGTGCTGATCTCCGGATTTTCTGCGGCGGATACCGATCGGAACCGCAGACGCGCACTAGGTAAGCCTTCACATCCCGCGCCGCACCTCAGCCGGTGCATTCACCATAAAGCCATCTTACATCAACTCGGCACCAGCGCAATCACACATGCGCGCACAGACGCAGCGCTGCCGCCGAAAACATCAAAGTTGCTCAGAGCGCTAATCAGCGGGCCAATGATTATGATTCCACTGAGCGTTGGCAGAATCTGGGTTCTGTAGCCCTTGATGTTGACGCCGGTCCACAGTCCACCGCTTTGCACATAGCTGACAATTTCGAGCGTCACAGGCCGTCCTGATGGGTTGATGGCCGTCAGGAAAACCGGTGGCTCGGCTGCGAAGGTGCGGCCAAACATCACAGTAGACAGCCCGGCGGCATCCAAGGTGACGTTTCCACGCCAACTGATGGAAGGATGGACATGCATCGAGTCTGCAGCCGCAGCCGCAGCGCCAACATCGCCGACAGTGGTTTCTTGTAGAGGTAGATTATTGCCAATGGCAACCGGTGGCATGCTGAGTGGCATTTCAATACTCCCGCGCCGTGAAGGCTTGACCTGTAGTCGCGCCGATGATGCTTATCGCGCCACTTGGCGGCAAGCCCACTGGAGACTCGTAGAACGCGTTTGCGATCAGCTTAATGGACGGCTGATTCAGAACTGCTGTGCTTTCCGTGGAGATCCACAGATCGCCAGCACTGACGTTTTGGACGAAATAGCCCTTACGCGCAAGGTTTACAGGCGCCAACTGCTGAGCCGCGTTCCCCGTTGTGATGGTGCCGCTTCTATTGGTATAAGAAACCGGCGTCGTAGACACGCTAAACGAGGCTGTGTAAGCTTTCCCGCTAGGGTCGATGAGGATGGTAGTGTTCGGGCGGTTTTCTGCCGCTAGGACTTCTGGGGCTGGAATTGCCATGATGACCTCCAATGATTCGGATGAACCAGGAAGCTAGGTCAGCGGGCTCCAATTCGTGTCATGGGGCTGGCGCTTCACCAAGTCTGCAATGTCGATCTCGATGGAGCCGTCTTGCATGACTTTGCCTCGTGGCAGGATTTTCTGGGCTGCGCGCTTGGCTTTGATTGTGCGGACCCCTTGGCTTACCAAGTAGTCAACCAATTCGCGCAGCAGGTACCGATTAGCGTGACCCTTCATGCCGTGAATCCATGCCGTGCGCTCATGTCGCTCCCACTCAATGGTTGCCACAAGATCAAATTCGGCAAAGGCTCCAGCGTTTGGGTCATTGAAGAACCGCACGATTGAAAACGTGGAATCGCTCGGCAGTTCTTGGACGCGGATCATGGGGCGGCAGTCATCCGGGCGTAATCTTGGAGCGCTAGAAGCTGGTGCGTGACTTCCTCTAGGGCGCGTCGGAGATTGAAATAATCCCGTTCAACATCTGCACCAGGTCTGGGGGCTTCTTCATGGTCCAGGCGGGTGGGGGTGGTGGTCTCGGACAGATTGGCTCGGTTGATGGGGCAGGCGGCGTTGAAGCGCAACTTACGCTTGCCAATGCGCACATCAGACTCAAGAGCGTTAATCGTAGTGATGGCATCGTCTCGCTCCTTCAGGCGTGATTTATCAAAGGCGGCTACTGCATCGCTCCAGCGGGTCACAGTGGCCAGGGATTTCGCATAGGCGGCATTGGCCTTCTCGCTGATGCCTTGGAGCGTCTGGGCGTGTTTCTGGCGTGTTTCTGCCAGTTCTGTTTGCCCCCAGGAGATGCGGAGGGTTTGCAGGCCGAGCAGGGACAGAATCACCGCGAAGGCGATGGCTATCCACGTGCGGGGGCTTAGTAGGGCGGTCATGCTTTACCCGTCAAAAACAGCATTCGCTCAGCAGTGCGGCGGCGCTTCAATCCGCGCTCGACGTTGCTGCCGGGGCTGATCCAGAGCAAAAACTGATCGGCTGCGCCTTGCTTGTCGCCTTCGTTTAGTTTGCGCAACAGGGTAGATGGTCGCCCATCCTTCAATCGCACGATGCCGTCTTTGTACTTTGAGCCAGGGCCGACATTGAAGACGATGCTGACGAATGCCGAGAATTCATCTTCGGTCACCTCGGTTTTGATGGCATCGTTGGCGATCTTCTCGAAAACAGCCAGATCCTCAAGGAATCGTTTATCAGCGTACTCTTGCGCCCACACGGTGCCTTCAACCACATCAGGGCCGGTAGACCCCCAACCGCAGGTCCATGGATCGCCGCCCGTCTTTGGGTCTGGGTAGGCAATCAGGCGGCAGCTTTCAAAGCTCTTGATCAGGTCTTGTCCGGCTTGATTGGTTTTCATCTAATACTCCGGTAGGTCGCCTGGCTGGGTAATGCTCGGAGGCGGGCCGTCCGTCCAGTGCCAATTTTCCACCACCAGCATGAATAGCACCGCAGCAGCAAAGAAGACGGAAGGCCACCCAGGAAAACCCCAGGCGGCAATCGGTGTGATCGCCTTGGCCATCGCGGCCACGGCCATGACCACGTATTGAATGCCGAACCGGAGCATCACGCGCCGGTCAATCGAGTTGAGACGGCAAACGCACACCCCGACGATGCACAGGCAGAGTACGAAATTCAGCAGGGCGGTCACGTGGCTGCTCATGGCTTATTCCTCATCTCGATCAGGATATCCACCAGCCTGTTGAGCTTTTGGAACACCCACTTGAATAGGTCGGAGCCGCTGTAACCGATGCCCGCCGCCATCGGGGCAAAGAGCCAATGGGCCTTGAGAGACGGGAGAAAGACCGAAACCCCGAGAGATAGCGGGACTGTAAGCAAAAGTGCCATCGTCGTCGCGCCAAAAAAAAACAATGCGGCGTTCATTCGGGTGGTCTTGGCGCGCTGCATCAGGGCTACGCAGGCACCGGCGACAGAGGCCAAATAGATAATTGCGTACGGCCCGGCAACCTCCGCGACTGTTGGCGAAAACAGGGTGGCCGCAACGACTGTCGCTACGGCCACGGGTGTTAGGTCTAGCTGGTTCATCGTTTTGGTGCCTGTTTTTTCATGTTTTTATGACCTGACGAGTTTAACTTGGGTCAATTGTTTTCTCGTTTACATTTACGGTATGACTGAAGATCAATGGTTGCGAATTATCATCACGAGCATCGCCTTATCGGTGTGGATGCACCTATTCCAGAAGGCCAAGGCCTACCTGGGCAGAAAGCGGCAGCAGACCGGGCGAAGCTTGCCAGAGCGCATTGCGTACGGCCTGGGCAGATTCTGGTCGGCTAGCTACCGCGCCACGAAGTAGAGACTGCATCGGGCCGGTATACATCGCTGCGCCGCCGAGTAGTCCAAGTGGGATTGCTGGATTCACAGCACCAGCGCCAACGCCGGCAGCGCCAAGCATCAAACGATCAGCGGTCCCGCTGTTTGGCACCTTGTTGCCGAGAACTTGCTGACCCGCATTGCCCAGATCCTGCATAAGCGAAGTTCCCCGACCTACAGCCCGCTTGCGTACGCTTTGATCTGCTTGTCGAATGGCCGCGTTCAGTTGGCCAGGCGTGAAAACACCTTCCGAATTGATGGCGGCTTTGCTCGCACCCTCAAGGCGCACCAAGTTGGCGTAAGCACGGTCGGCAGCGGTGAACATAGCATCGGCCTCTGGATTGGCCCGGCGTCCTGCCGCCGCAATCGAGGTCTGCAACTCGGTCAAGGCGTCACCAAGCTGGCGCTGATAGGCATCCGTCGAGCCGGTGAAGTCAGCCGCATCTTTACCGATCTTGCTATCAATCCGCTTGAACACGTTGGCGCCAATGGTGCCATTTGGTGAGATATCGGTGAAGATCGAATCAAACGTGTTCTGAAACGTGCGCTGTTGCTGGCGCGGCAACTGTCCCACCATCGTGCGGATGCGTGCAATCTCGGCTGCGCCTTGTGGGTCGATCTGAAATGAGCCCATTTGATTGCGCGCCGCTGCATAAGCATCACCAATCAGGTCGCCAGCCTCCCGCACAGCATCCTGCCCGGTGCCTTGAACGCGGGCATTGATCGGGGCAGTGGCTCGATTGATAGCAGCCTGATTGAAATCGCGCTGCGCCTGGGTACGGGCGCGCGAGATCATGTCGCCCATGATGGGCAGGCTTGCAGCCTTCTCTTCGGCAGCATTTGCCCAGCCCCCGAGAGATTGGCCAACCGTTGGCCGCACGCCTTCATTCCGCAGAAGTTGCAGATTCGGGTTAGTCGATGCATTCGGGCTGATCACTCGACCAATCGCGCTAGTAATCATTGGAGTGGCCGCGCCCAACACCGTGCCAGCGCCCAACTGCTTGCGCTTTTCGCTCCAATAATCCTCGCTGTTCACAGGATTCAAGGCGGCAGAGGTGAGGCCAATTCCCGAGCCAACAGCCATCCGGCCCGGCAGTGTCAGGGCGGCAGGGGCGCCAGCAGCCAAGGCCAAATTGGCGGGGCTGAGAACGTTACCGATGGTTCGATACGCATCAAATCCGGCATTTGGCCCGCGTGCAGCTTGGTAGGACTGCTCGCTTTCCCGCACTTGTTGATCTACGCCGCCCTCCGGCAAGCGAGCCACAAGGCCGGTTTTGTCTGCTAGCCAGTTGTTAAATCGGTTACCGGCTTGCACCACGTCTGGCGCCAGCACTTTGGTTAGAAGCTGCGCGCCGCCTTCAATGGGATCGGCCAAGCCGCGTGCAATCCGCGACATGCGCGATGGAGGCGGGGCGGTCCAACTGCCTTCTGCGCCGCCACGTGTTGGCGGGTTTGCGGGCAGTTCCTCGTAGCGGCCTTTTGGCTCGTCATCAACAAATTCATAGGCCATTTGCTATTCCTCGCGCCATTGGATGCCATTGGAGGTCAAAATCTTCCCGGTGGTGGTATCGCGGATACGGCGCCCCTTGTTGCTAGCATTGGCCGGGGGAAGTGAATCCATAGGCTTGTTGGCTGGCTTCTCATCACCCAAGCCGCCATTGAACTTGGCGTATTTTGTTTGGAGACGCTCGATTTCATCCATTGCCGCGATGCGTTGCGACACCGGGATTGTGCGATCGGCTGCGCGACCAGCTTGGACGCGGTATTCCAGGCGGTCGCCGTCAGACTGCGGGCCTTCCATGCGCGGCACGTTGTTGATCAGATCACCGGCAACAATGTCCAGCTTCGCTGCCGTGTCTGCGCCTTTGGTGCTTCCGCCGAAGAACGAGGCCGTCTTGTCAGCCAACTCACCAACGCCGGATGCCGTTGGGCCTTCTTTCAAAAGCTCTTTGGCGCGGCGAGTGGCGGCGATCATTTCACCCGCCGACTTCTGCTTCTTTTGTTCGCCGGTATCGCGCACCACATCAGCTTTTGCGGTATCGACTGCGCGGGTTTCTGCGGCCTTTGCCGCTGCCGCCTCTGCCGCCGATGGGCCAGCCGCCACGCCGCCAGCCTGTGGCAATTGGTCGTTTGTGATGCCAGACTGCATTTGCAGGCGCTGGATCTCACGCGCCCCAGCAGCCAAGTCGGCTTGGCTCAGCCCTGGCTTTTGCATTTCCTCTTGGATGATGCGGATGCTTTCCAAGTTGGCTGAGTTGCGATCACCACCGGCATAACCCGGAGACTGGATGTTTCCGGGGCGTCCTGGCATGGGCGCAGGGGCGCGTCCAGTTACAGCGGCCTCTGTGCTGAATTCTTCACGCCCGGTGGTGGGGTTATATACCTTGATCGGTTTCGCAGCGGCCTGGGCTGTTTGGTAGGCTCCAAACGTCTCCAGTGCCCCACGTGGGCTCGATACAACCGGCAAGCCATCAGGTCCGATTTGCACCATGCTGGTCTTGCCGTCCTGCGACGTGCTCAGGCTCGGCAGATAGCCGGGCGTCAGCTTGTTTCTGTCGTAGGCATAGCTACCAGTTACCTGAATGTCAGGCATGCCGCGCTTGGCGAGCATCTCAGCGATGCCTTTGCCGCCGTTGTTTAGGTAGTCAACCACCAGGGCGTCTTTCGGGATGCCGAATTGCTTAGACCACTCGTCAAACTTGCCAGCGCTTGGCATCACGCCTGGCGCGCCACCCGGAGCGGCTGGGCTCGCAGAAGCGCTGGCAGGAGCACCGCCAGCGCCGCCGCCGAAGAAGTAGCTATCCTGCCGAGCTTGGCGCGCCGCCACGCCTTCACGCGCTCGGGTCTGGGCTGCGTTTTCCTCGATTTGGGATTGCAGATAGGCGCTCTTCTGCTTGCGATCTTCAGCCGCACCGAGTGACTGCTGATACCCAAGCAACCCACGTGAAGCCGCCTGCCCGAAGTTGCCGCCACCCAGCAACCCAGCCGCCAAAGACAACTGAGCCAAGGTGTCAGGATCGTCCAATAGTCCGGCCATGATCAGTACCAGCTTTCTTTGGTGTAGTCGTACGCCGCATTGTAGTTTGGCGATGACGTTGAGGTGCCCGTATTGCGCCCCCACAGATTGGCCAGGGCGTTACCTGCAGTGGCGCCGCCGAGGAAATTGGCCGTAGGACTGCTGCTGCCGGTGCTCGTTTGGCTTTGGCCATATCCGGCATACGGGCTCACGATTTGGTTGTACTGCTGCAGGCTGTTCAAAGGTGCTTGCTGCGCGGTCTGGCCGGTGTTGTAGATGCCTTGACCTAGACCAACGTTGCCTTGCACACCAGCGTTGTACAGATTTGAGCCAAGCTGATATTGGCTCAGGTCTTGCCCGCGCTGGTTGGTGTAGAAATTCTGATTCAAGCCGGTGGCCTGATTCTGCAACCCACCGAGCCCGAGGTTGTATGAGTTGCTGATCTGCTGTTGGCTCAGATCGTTTTGGCGGTCGTTCTGGTAGTTGGTGCTGTAGAGACCAGCCAAGGCGCTGTTGAGCCCGGTCTGAGCCTGACCAGCGGCCACACCTTGGGCGATACCTTGGCGAGTGCCGCCGTATTGCCCCGCAGCCTGCGCGCCAGAGCTAATTCCCGGCAATACGTTGGTTGCGAGGTTGTTGTTAGACGCCGCCGTTAGGGCGTTCGCCTGCATCTCGGTGTATGGGTTGACTGTTGCCATGTTTTTTCCTTTTACCAAGAGCCGTCTGCGCTCTCGCCAGCCGTTGCGCCGCCGTAACCGCCACCGATGCCGCCACCAAAACCACCGCCTGGGCCGTTGTAGCCGCCTTCGCTCGAGCCGCCAGAGCTACCCAAGAGACCACCAATTGCACGGCCAGCCAAAGAACCCAGAGGGCCACCAGCCAAGCCGCCGAGCACAGAGCCCACGTTTTCAGCGGTGATGCCCAGGCCGGAGAGGGTGGAACCGATGTTGCCAAAGCCACCGAATGAACCCGGCGTGCTAGATGAGCCCATAGAGTCACCGAATTGCCCGCTCTGGATGGCCTGCCACATCGCCGTGTTTTCAGGCGTCGAGTTGCCCCAGCCCTGCGATGCAAGCTTTCCAGTCAATCGGCCAACAAGAGGGGAAATTCCCTCGACCGATACGCCCGGAGTGCCACCGCCAGCCTGAGCCGCGCCACCACCGCCCGGCGCGCTGTAGATGTACGGATTCGTGTTGACTTGGTTCGATTGGACGTTTGCCGGGTTGCTGTAGCTCACCGGCTGCACACCAGATGAGGTTTGCGGGGCCATAACCGTCGAGCCGCCACCAGTGAACGGGTTTCCAGCAATCGGCGCGGAAAGAAGCGCCTGGCCGAGGCTTTGCTGATTGGTGTAGCCCTGCGCAATGTTTGGGTCTGAGTAGACGTTATATTGTCGATTCAGGCCCTCGGCCATCTGCGGATTCAGGCCGCTCTTGTTCTGACTGAACCAGTCAGCAGCAGAAGGCAGCACGCCCGTAACGCCATTGCCGCCATACACGTACGGGGCAACCTGCGCGTTGAGGGATGAGCTTTGAGTTTGCGTCGGCGCTTTCTCATTGCCTGCGAGCAACCCGCCCAACAGGGAAGCGCCTGCGCTTAGCCAATCGTTACCTGATGTGGATGCCATTTTTTACCCCAAGAAGCGCCATGCACCAGCGCGATAACCATAAAAACCCGAGCCAGACCCAGGATTCCAAAGGGTGCCGTCTGCGAGACGAATCATACCTTCGCGGGGCTTTGTTGGGGCAACAGTCGTAAGGTCCAACTGTCCTTCGCCAACAGCGATTAGAGCCGCCTCAATCTTCGACAATTCCTCACGCAGGAAAGCCGCCAACGCCCCCGGATCATCAGGGGGCGTGTTATGCACATATCGCTGAACTGCACCGCTTTGTGTTCTCAAAATTTCCCCGAGCTTCTTAGTTCAATGTCGTAGCTGTCCAAGCGCCAACTCGCAGAAGTTCCACTCTGAAACTTCACTGCGATATAGCGGCCAGACACGAAGTCATTCACGTCCACATCTTCACCCAGGGTAAAGGCCACGGGCGCGTTGTAGACGGGCGTTGCGTAGGGGTCATCGGAATAGCCCAGATAGACATTCACCGTCTCGCCTGCTTTGCCGAAGATGCGAGGGCGAATCTTGCCTACTTGCTTCATCAGGCCTGGGGCTCCAAGAGACAACCCGGCGCGCTCCAGATAGGCTGAAGGCGTCACGCCGTCGAACATGGTGCCGCTGTCCAGCAAATAGAGCTTCTGCGCGTTGCTGGCCATCACCGTAAGGCTAAGGCTCAGACTTGACCCGGTGGCGTCCCATAGGGTCGTGTCCGAGTCCCAGGGATTCGGATCGCTCGCCCAGGTGCTGCCGCTGGAGTCATCCACTGGGCCAGATGCCGCATGGTTGACGTTTGGCATGTCACGGAAAGAAACCGTCTTGTCCACGGTGTTCCAGACCATGGCCTTGTTGCAGAACTGGCTTCCAAGGGTCGGATAGCACACGAAAACTTCGTTGTAGAGCTTGTCCACGAACACGAAGCACCGGCCCGAGTTGTCTTGGTCGATTTGCTCAAAAAGGTAGCGCCGCGTTTGCTTGTCCAGCACGGAGATAGCGGTTTGCCCATCGTGCAGAATGCAATCATTGGTCGTCAGGACGAAGTGCCGCCCGTCGAGTTCAACAATGCAGTTGCGGGCCAGCGCGCCAGACGATCCCATGACCTTCTGAAAGCGGTAGACGAACACGCCGCCGATGTAATCCATGCGCCAGATCGAGGCTTCTTTATAGATCATGAACGAATCGCGCAGGG
>Ga0247813_10003215_pt1 | contig 10620 bp, 11 predicted proteins | sample UWRJL169409C1_FD_180719 | JGI IMG/M metagenome (GOLD analysis project Ga0247813, IMG submission 180719) | Plant litter microbial communities from Arlington Agricultural Research Station in Wisconsin, United States - UWRJ-L169-409C-1 | ecosystem: Environmental > Terrestrial > Plant litter >... | reverse complement strand
CAATATGAGCAGGCTTGGATGGTTAATGACAAAACCTAAAGCACCCTCTTCCCCGAGCTCTGTTAACAGCACAACAGAACGTGTAAAGTTGGGGTCATCCATAAATGGCTCGGAAATAAGCAGTTTACCTGCCGCTGGTGTGAGTTGGCTTATCATTCCGAAAAATACTAATAATTTTAAAAAAACTAAAACCTATTTTTGTCAAATGGAGTTGACTAACGAGAATATTCAAAATCTGAGACAAGAGTACCGTGCCGCTGAACTGGCGGAAGGAGATGTCGACAAAAACCCGTTTATCCAATTCGGAAAATGGTTTAAAGAGGCGCTTGATGCATTATTGTATGAGCCGAATGTAATGACTTTGGCTACTGCGGACCTGACAGGAAAACCTTCCGCACGTATTTTATTGTTAAAAGGCTTTGATGAAAACGGCTTTGTCTTTTTCACGAATTATGCGAGCAGAAAAGGGAAAGAAATGGCAGAAAACCCACAGGCATCTATGGTGTTTTTCTGGCCTGAACTGGAAAGACAGGTGCGTATCGACGGACTGATCACGAAGGTTACTGAAGAAGCGTCAACAGCTTATTTCCATTCACGTCCCAAAGGCAGTCAGATTGGCGCAACGGCTTCACCTCAAAGTTCGGTGATCCCGAACAGGGAGCTGCTGGAGAACCGGGTACAGGAACTGACTGCTGTATATGCGAATCAGGAAATTCCAAAACCGGGACACTGGGGCGGTTATTTACTGGAACCAACACAGATTGAATTCTGGCAGGGACGCCCTAGCAGGTTACATGACAGGATTACGTATACAAACATCAACGGGAGCTGGGCTATCACCAGGTTAGCACCATAATTATTCACACACCTAAGTATAATAGATATATAAATGAACAATATAGCAGTAATCGGATCTGGTACGATGGGTAATGGTATCGCACATACTTTTGCGCAATTCGGTTATCAGGTAAACCTGATAGATATATGTCAGGAAGCACTGGATAAAGGTATCGCCACGATCACAAAAAATATCGACCGGCAGGTAGCCAAAGATGTACTGACGGCAGAAGACAAATCAGCTATCCTTCAACGTATCGTTACTTTTATTAATGTAAAAGACGGAGTGTCGCAGGCGGACCTTATAGTGGAGGCTGCTACGGAAAACCTGGAGCTGAAACTTAAAATATTCAGGGAGCTGGACGCCTACGCAAAACAAGGGGCGATACTGGCCAGCAATACCTCTTCCATTTCAATCACACAAATCGCGGCGGTAACAGGCAGAGGCGAAAATGTAATTGGAATGCACTTTATGAATCCGGTACCGGTAATGAAACTGGTAGAAGTTATCCGCGGTTATGCTACTTCTGATCAAACCACTAAACTCGTGATGGAAGTAGCCGAGAAATTAGCTAAAGTACCGGTAGAGGTTAATGACTACCCGGGCTTTGTGGCTAACCGCATCCTGATGCCCATGATCAATGAGGCTATTTTCAGTTTGTATGAAGGTGTGGCCGGAGTTTCGGAGATTGATACGGTCATGAAATTAGGTATGGCTCACCCGATGGGACCGTTACAGCTGGCGGATTTTATTGGTCTGGACGTATGCCTGGCGATTATGAACGTATTATTTAAAGGTTTCGGTAATCCTAAATACGCACCCTGCCCGCTCCTGGTCAATATGGTAATGGCCGGCAAAAAAGGGGTGAAATCCGGTGAAGGCTTTTATGATTACGCCAATGGTGTAAAAGATGCCTCTCCCGCAGCTAAGTTTTTATCTTAACTTTATCACATGAACGAAAACCTAGATCCTTCTTCAGAAAACCTGTCGCCCATTGAAAGAGATATAGAGAAAGTATTACGTCCGCAGGCATTTGAAGACTTTACTGGTCAGGAAAAGATCATGGAAAACCTGAAGATCTTTGTTAAAGCTGCGAAAATGCGAAATGAACCGCTTGACCATGTACTTTTACACGGCCCTCCGGGATTAGGTAAAACCACGCTTTCCTATATTATCGCCAATGAAATGGGCGTAGGTATAAAAGTAACATCCGGCCCGGTACTGGATAAACCAGGTGACCTCGCAGGGTTGCTGACCAACCTGGAAACAGGTGACATCCTTTTTATAGATGAGATCCACCGTTTAAGTCCCCTTGTAGAAGAGTATTTATACTCAGCGATGGAGGATTTTAAAATAGATATTATGCTGGAAAGCGGACCGAATGCGAGGTCTGTCCAGATTACACTGAACCCTTTTACGCTGGTTGGAGCCACTACACGGTCCGGATTGCTGACCGCACCGTTGCGTGCACGTTTCGGGATCAATTCCCGCCTGGCTTATTATGACGCTAAACTACTGACTACCATTGTGCTCCGCTCCTCCCAGATCCTGCACACCCCGATTACGGAAGAAGGTGCTTATGAAATCGCGAGAAGAAGCCGCGGTACCCCCCGGATCGCGAATGCATTGTTAAGGCGGACCAGGGATTTTGCGCAGATTAAAGGCAACGGAACTATTGATACCGCTATCGCCAAATATGCGCTTACCGCGTTAAATGTGGATGAGCACGGACTGGATGAGATGGATAATAAGATTTTACTGACGATCATTGATAAATTCAAAGGCGGTCCTGTAGGCTTAAAAACTATTGCCACAGCTGTTGGTGAGGATGAAGGAACCATTGAAGAAGTTTATGAACCGTTCCTGATCCAGGAAGGTTATATGATGCGGACATCCAGGGGACGTGAAGTTACCGAGGCCGCATACAAACACATGAAGCGTGATTTTCATGCGCAATCAGGCAGGTTATTTTAAATAATTGCCTTTCGGGCACCATTTATGCGTAGCTAAATTGATTACAGGATCTGCTCACATCTGTAGCAGATCCATTACACTGCTGAAACAACATATACATGAATATTGAAACAAGAAAACTGACCCTTGAGGATTACGACAACCTGAAAGAGTCGATGGAACAAGCTTACGATACGCTTGGCGGCTCTATATGGAGCAAACAAAGTATCGCAAAATTATTGAAACTTTTTCCTGAAGGACAATTGTGTATTGCTGTGGATGACAAAGTGGTTGCCTGCTCGCTGGCGATCATAGTAGATTATGATGAGTATGGTGATAAACATACTTATGAAATGATAACCGGTGCCTATACATTTTCTACACATGATGCAACTGGTGATACTTTATATGGGATTGAGATCTTCGTTTCTCCGGAATACAGAGGGCTGCGCCTGGGCCGGAGATTGTACGAAGCAAGAAAGGAACTTTGCGAAAGCCTGAACCTGAAAAGCATTATCGCAGGCGGAAGGATCCCTGGTTACCATGAGCATGCAGATACATTGAGTCCGCGTCAGTATATTGACAAGGTTAAAGCTAAAGAGCTTTACGACCCTACCCTTACTTTCCAGATCTCGAATGATTTTCACGTACGTAAAGTTTTAAAAAACTATTTGCCGGGAGATCATGAATCCAAAGAGTTTGCTACGCTGATCGAATGGAACAATATTTATTATCAGGGTGTTGACGCTTCGGCACGGTCTGCAAAAACCATCCGGATCGGACTGGTACAATGGCAGATGAGGCTATTCCCCGACATGGATGCCTTCTATGAACAAGTTGAGTTTTTTGTTGACGCAGTGAGTGGATACAAATCTGATTTCATCATGTTCCCTGAGTTTTTCAATACGCCACTACTGCAACCCTATAATCACTTACCGGAAATGGAAGCGATGCGCAAACTGGCTGAGTTTACTGAAGAGATTGTTGCAAAGATCCAGAACTATGCGGTATCATATAATGTAAATATTATTTCAGGCAGCATGCCGATCCTGGAAAACAATAAATTGTATAACGCAACATACCTGTGCCACAGAAGTGGGAAGACCGAAGAATACCGTAAAATCCATATTACACCAAACGAACAGAAGTACTATGGAATGGTAGGTGGTGATAAACTGAAGGTTTTTGACACAGACTGCGGTAAAATAGGCATCCTGATCTGTTATGATGTGGAGTTTCCTGAGTTAAGCAGGATTTATGCAGACCAGGGAATGCAGATTCTGTTTGTGCCATTCCTTACGGATACGCAGAATGGTTACACTCGTGTACGCCGCTGTGCACAGGCAAGGGCAATTGAAAATGAGTGTTATGTTGCGATTGCGGGCTGTGTAGGAAATCTACCGAAAGTAAACAACATGGATATACAATTTGCGCAATCAGCGGTGTTTACCCCGTCAGATTTCGCTTTCCCAACTAATGCGGTGAAAGCGGAGACTACGCCGAATACTGAAATGATGCTGGTTGTGGATGTAGATTTACACCTGCTGGATGAACTTCACCATTTTGGAACAGTGAAAATATTAAAAGATCGCCGGAACGATCTTTATGAGGTAAGGTTATTGAAATAAGATAATGATTACCTCTATAAATAGCAAATAAGGCTTTATGCCTTATTTGCTATTTTCTTAATAGAAACCACAAGATGAATAGTATGGCTACTATGATCGGGATAATCCATTTCATAGTCTGTCCAGCTCCCTTATCATCCGGTTCATTCACTGCCTGAGGCGATGGGCCGGGATCTTGTTCGTGTTTCGCATAATCTGTTTCTATAGGCTTTGGTTTATCCTGTGGGTTCTCCACGTGTTTTGGATCTATATTTTCCATGATTATAAGTTTGTGTTTATAGTATAAGAACAAAAGAATTCGTAAAAGGTTTTGCGCTTAAAGCTTACCTTTGTGTGCTAATGTATAATAACCCTGCAAAATATAGCCAATTGATTAAAGATGAAGCCCTGAGACTGGGTTTTATGCAATGCGGTATAGCAAGGGCAGGCTTCCTGGAAGAAGAGGCACCAAGGCTGGAAAACTGGCTCAGGGACAACAGGCATGGACAGATGGCTTATATGGAAAACCATTTTGATAAACGGCTTGATCCCCGCTTGCTCGTAGACGATGCGAAATCGGTAATTTCTCTGACACTCAATTACTTCCCCGCTGAACAACAGACGGATCCTGAGGCGCCAAAACTATCCAAATATGCGTATGGGATGGATTATCACACGGTAATTAAAGACAAGTTGTTCCTATTATTAAACTTTATCGAAGAAAATATCGGTGCAGTTAACGGCAGGGCGTTTGTGGATTCCGCGCCTGTGCTCGACCGTGCCTGGGCTAAAAAAGCGGGAATCGGCTGGGTAGGAAAAAATAGTAATATCATCAGTAAAAAAAGCGGATCTTTCTTTTTCCTGGCAGAACTGATCATCGATCTGGACCTGGTGTATGATGATCCGTTTGTAACTGATCATTGCGGGAGCTGTACAAGGTGCATTGATGCCTGCCCTACCGATGCGATCCTTTCTCCGGCGATTATAGATGCCACAAAGTGTATCTCGTACCTGACCATTGAATTGCGGGAAGAAATCCCGGCATCGTTCGACGATAAAATGGAGAACTGGATGTTCGGCTGTGACATCTGCCAGGATGTTTGTCCCTGGAACAGGTTTTCGATACCGCATACTGAACCCAAATTCGCACCGCATACAAATCTGCTGAAAATGAAAAAGAATGACTGGATGGATATCACCGAGGATGTGTTTAAGCAGATTTTTAAAAACTCAGCAGTTAAACGAACAAAGTTCAAAGGTCTGGTACGCAATATCGATTTTATTAAACGTCTGCCCGAAACGGAATAATAGTCATAAAGTCTGATCAGGGATGGATATGTATGCAACTAAAATAAAAAAAGCCAGACGGGCCGCCGTTAATGGCATCCTGTCTGACTTTTTATTTAACCTACTCATTCTGATGTTTTACCTGACAATAAAAGCGTTATCAGATTTGTCTTTGTCGGGCACATAAGTACTGCCCAGTTTTACCTCTTTCAGTGTTTTGGTAGTGTTGACCAGTATGTCTACATACTTTTCGCCTTTTTCCCATATGCCAATCGAATGATGTACTTTTTCCGAAGAACCGTCAGCATAATTTAATAGCAGGTCTACCGGTAGTGGTTTATCACTTTTGTTTTTGATAGTAATGGTATAACCATTATTGGATTTTACTCCGGCTGTGATGGCCATATCAGTTACGCCCTCACCAAAAAACCAGGGTTTCCAGAACCAGTCCATATTTTTACCGGAACCTTCGTTCATACTGTAAAAGAAATCAAACGGCATCGGGTGTTTACCATGCCATTGTTCAATATAATGATGTAAAGCCCTGGTGAACAATTCCTCGCCCAGGTAATCCTTTACAAACAGATAACCCAAACCTGGTTTAGGATAGGAATTAGTGAAAGAACCTATGCCCTTCAACTCCGGTGTTAAGGTCATGATTGGTGTATCATTTTTTGTCCCTGAAGATGCTCCTGTTTGATTAACCCCATACTCATCCACCATCGAAGGGTCGATCAGCGGAGATATTATCCATTCACCAATAGTGGCCCAGCCCTCGTCCATCCACCCATACTTCGTTTCATTGATCCCCATATAAAACGGGAACATCGTATGAAATATCTCGTGGTCGGTCAGTGTAATCGCATCTTCTCTTTTTCCTACCGGGTTATCATTCACCATCATCGGATATTCCATCTGGTCTAACCCATCAAATACTGTTTCATGAGCATACGGATAAGGCCATTTAGGGAAATCATAACTCATCGCCTGAACAGTTTTACGGGCAAAATCAATTACCTCGTAATAGTCCTGATGTGAGGGATTAAATGCGGCATCTACACGGGTGCGGCGTTTAGTCTTGGGATCTACTACTAAACTGGAAGATTTCCACAGATAATGGTCACTACCTGCAAAAACAAAATCAGTCACATCCCTTGCTTCGAATTTCCAGGTGTTGAACGCTTCGTTTTTTGTAATGTCCTTACTTTTCAGGTCAGCCGGAGTAATTACATTGACCACTGAATCTACCTGTTCCGCTAACTCCAGACGGTCAGAAATCCGTTTATTAAACACAGCTTTAGCATTGAGCAGGTCGCCCGTTGCCCAAAGCACATATCCTTTAGGTACTGTAATGGCAGCTTTAAAGTTGCAAAAATCATTATAAAATTCAGCATCCCCCAGGTAAGGGTATTTGTTCCATCCGTCTACGTCATCATAGACTGCGATGCGTGGAAAAAAGTAAGCTATAAAATGTGATCCCTCGTCTACCTGACCGGTCCTGACGTGTGAACCTTTATTCAGTTCATACTGGTAGCTGATTCTAACTTTCAGACTTTTACCCGGGGCAAGCGGAGCAATCACCGTATGCATATTGGTGCCTTCCGTAATTAATGCTGTTGCAGCAATAGTTTTGCCGTCAATCACCATTGAACCTATCTTAACGCCATCATGCAAATCACGCTCATTGATTTTTGAAGTGCGGACCGTCCCTTTTTTATATAAATTAGGGTATAGTTTAAACCAGATTTCCTTCAGGGTATCGGGACTTTGGTTTTTGTAGATCACATCTACTGTTCCCTTCAATAATCTGGATGACGGATTAAAATCAACTTTCAGCTCATAATCAGCGCTGTTCTGCCAGTATTTTACCCCTGGCTTGCCATTTACATTCCGTGTACCATTAGCATAAGCCTGTTGTATTTCAGCAGGCACAGGTAAACCCTGCTGCGCAAAAGCACTAAGCCCGATCATACTGAACAGGCTTAGCATTGTTATCTTATTCTTCAAATGGAAAATTATTTGCCAAATTTCATTTTTAATTGTTCCAGCATATCCGGTGTCACACTTACTGCCGGTTTTTCCTTTTTAGGTTGCTGTTGTGGCTGCTGATAAGGTTTTCTTGGCTGCTGTGCCGCCGGCTGCGCAGGCTTTACTGCCGCAGGTGCGGAATGGGCGGGTTTGGCTGTTTCAGCCTGATTTACCGGTTTAGGTGCCGAAGTAATTTTAGCGATCCTTGCCTGTTCCTTTTTCTTGTTCCACCTTGCCCAGATTTCATCCAGTTTCTTTTTGGTGTATAGTGGGAAATCACCCTGTTTCATCCATGCATAATAACTTGGTTCGTTATCAAATACATGTTCTACAGTTTTATTTTTATGTTTACCAAAGTTAAACACCTCTTCCCCGTCTTCATTAAACACCATTCTGCCAGCGAAATCAACAGGCTTGTTCATGTTCGTGAAAGCATGCAGCGAATCGATATCATTTTTAACAGGCTGTGAAACATTACCTTGTTTATCTTCAAAATCAGCACCTTCATAACGGTCCAGCTGCGCAAGCAATACGTGATAAGTAGCCGTAATATCGGCTTCTGCAGAGTGTGCGTTGATAATATCCTTATCGCAATAAAACTTGTAGGCCGCACGTAATGTACGTTGTTCCATCTGGTGGAAAATGTTCTGTACATCTACAAACTTGCGGTCAGTCATATCAAAATCTACACCCGCACGTAAAAATTCTTCAAGCAGAACAGGAATATCAAAGCGGTTGGAGTTGTAACCCGCAAGATCGGCGTCACCGATAAATTCTGCTACTTCGGCTGCGACCTCTCTGAATTTCGGTGCTGTTGCGATATGTTCATCATAGATTCCGTGAATCAGCGAAGATTGGAGTGGAATTGGCATCTCAGGATGGATACGCATAGTTTTAACCAGCTCAGAACCATCTGGCATAGCTTTCAGAATTGCAATTTCCACGATACGGTCAGCACCTACGTTTACACCGGTAGTTTCCAGATCAAAAAATGCAAGAGGACGGATTAGATTTAATTTCATCAGTAAATATTTTTTTTTATTGTTTATGAAAACACTGTAATCAAGCACATTACAAATTTATGCGTTAAAATCTCAGCGGTTTCATTAGTATTTCAATTTTTTGTTGTCAGAAAAGGCCTAAAGGAAGATAATACCCAAGGCTATACCAATTATCATTATAAGATACATCAATATTTCTGTAGTTGCGAATTTTTTATATTTGGTCCAAAAAGAAATGTCGTGTCCGGTTTTTTTCATTATTTATTAATTAGTTCTGTATAGGCCCGCCTTTAACCAGGACACGCTGATAGGCCGGCAGGTTTAAGTCATCAACAATTACACCTCTGGTTGTAGAGGCATGCACAAAGAACCCATGGTTAAGATAAACGCCCACATGATCAATCGTATTGCCGCCAAAGGAGAAAAAAACAAGATCCCCTTCTTTTAACTGCGATGTATTTTTCTCTTTAATTACCCCGGCTTGCTCTACTGAACGCCTTGGCAGGGCGATACCATAAATTTCTTTATTCAAAAGTAAAGCAAATCCCGAACAATCTATGCCCCTTTTGTCCAGTCCGCCCAATTTATATCGTACCCCTGTCCAGTCCGTGATAAAACGGTACAGGGCTTTACTTTTAACTTCCGCCATTGCATCCGCAGCCCTTGCCGCTTTAGTCTCGCTGTAGCCAGCCACCTTTCTGGTCCCACAAGAAGAAAAAAGAAGCATCAGCACAATCACAAAATAAAGAGAGCGGGAGAGTTGAAGTCTATACATATATTATTGTTTGATTAAACGCTGTATTTCGTCCAGTTTCAGCAGTGCTTCAACAGGGGTCAAGACATTTACATCCAGGTTGTTCAGCATATCCCGGATCTGTACCAATACGGGATCATCCACCGCAAACATATGCAGCTGGTAGGCCTGGTTTTGTACTTTTTTAATACTGTCTTTGATACTCTGACCTTCTGTACGATCAATTTCCAGTTTTTTAAGTATATCATTTGCACGGCTGATCAGCTTCGGCGGCATCCCGGCCATTTTTGCGACGTGGATACCAAAACTATGTTCGCTCCCACCAGGAACGAGCTTGCGGAGGAAAATCACTTTATTAGACATTTCCTTTACGGAAACATTAAAGTTTTTGATCCTGTTCATCGTATTGGCCAGTTCATTCAGCTCATGGTAGTGTGTAGCGAATAACGTTTTCGGTCTGGCCGTAGGATGCGTATGGAGAAATTCAGCGATCGCCCAGGCAATGGAAATACCATCATAAGTACTTGTGCCGCGCCCGATCTCATCAAGCAGGATTAAACTTCTGTCGGATATATTGTTCAGGATACTCGCTGTTTCCGTCATCTCTACCATAAATGTACTTTCACCGGCCGAGAGGTTGTCGGACGCCCCTACACGTGTAAAGATTTTGTCTACCACACCAAATGTCGCCGCTTTTGCCGGGACGAAACTTCCCATCTGGCCCATCAGTACGATAAGGCCGGTCTGGCGCAGAATGGCCGACTTACCCGACATGTTCGGACCGGTTATGATGATGATCTGCTGGGTATCATTATCCAGATATACATCATTGGTAATATATTCATCTCCTACAGGCAGACGTTTCTCTATCACCGGATGTCTGCCCCCCTTGATATCCAGTGCTTTGGTATTATTAAGCTCTGGTTTTACATAATGGTTTCTGATCGCCAGCTGCGCAAAGCAAAGCAGCACGTCAAGCTGTGCTACCAGGTAAGCATTGAGTTGAATAGGACGGATATACGCAGCAACCTGCTGCATTAACGTTTCATACAAACGAATCTCGATCTGCTGGATTTTATCTTCCGCACCGAGGATTTTCTCTTCATACTCTTTCAGCTCGGGAGTAACATACCGTTCTGCATTGACCAGCGT
>Ga0247813_10003214_pt1 | contig 10620 bp, 10 predicted proteins | sample UWRJL169409C1_FD_180719 | JGI IMG/M metagenome (GOLD analysis project Ga0247813, IMG submission 180719) | Plant litter microbial communities from Arlington Agricultural Research Station in Wisconsin, United States - UWRJ-L169-409C-1 | ecosystem: Environmental > Terrestrial > Plant litter >... | reverse complement strand
GGTTCGTATGATTATATCAAACTACCGGCAGGCAATTTTAGCAGGAACCGTGATTACTTATGGGCCATACCTAGAAAGGAACGCAATCTAAATCCGGGTCTTACACAAAATCCAGGTTATTAATCAATTAAAAGAACAACGATGAAAACGAATATAATTAAAGCATCCCTGTCCCTCATTTTGTTATTTGCCTTTACCGGCTGCAAAAAGGATAAAGAATTTAAACAGGTTAACGTAACAGAGGTAAATACATTTTATGCTCCGGACGATGCCAGAAATATTGTACTGCAAAATTCTTCTACAGCCAGTCTGTTTTTTGAATGGGAAAAATCTGTAGCAGAAGATAATGGTCTGGTATATTACGATGTCCTCTTTGATAAAGCAAATGGTGATTTTTCCAAGCCGCTTTACAGCGTTTCTGCTGATAACAATGGCATCAGTACCAGTGCGAGTGTTACGCATAAAGTACTCAACAGGATTGGAGCCCTTGCGGGTTATAAAGCTACACAGGAAGGTGTGCTGAAATGGACTGTAGTAGCCTCCCGTGGACTGGCAAAAGTGAAGTCTCAACAAGTACGTAAAATCAACATCACCATGTTAAGCGGGATAGAGGCACCAGTGTCACTTTATCTCACCGGCGAGGCTACCGAAGGAGGAACCGATTTAACCAAAGCTTTAGCAGTTAAAGCCTTAGCAGGGGGTAATGAATTTGAGATCTATACCCGTTTGACAGCAGGTAAAACTTATACTTTTGTTGATTCAAAAACCAAGGTATCCAGAACTTTCTCTGTCGATGCCGGCAGTACAACTTTTAAAGAAAATGCGACAGGTGGAACGGTACAAAAAGATGGTATTTACAGGGTAAAACTAGATTTCAGTGCTTCTTCTGTTACTGTTACGGAGATTACCAAACTAGATTTCTTTATGTGTACTCCGCAGAAAAGGAATACGCTAACTTATCAGGGGGCAGGTATCTGGAGAGCTGATAATGTAGTGCCGGATTTCACCACTAATTTTGGAGATGACAGGTACTTTTTCTGGATTACGATAGGCGGAACAGAACAAAAGCTCGGTAGTTTGAATAAAGATAATCAACCACCATCGGTTAAAACTGGTGCTTATTTCAATCTGGCTTTCTATCCAACAGACAAAAACCAATGGGACTATTCTTTCAAATTCCCCAACAGGAACATCAAGACCTGCAGTATCATCGTAAACATGAGTAGCGATATCGAAAAAAATACACATGAAATCGTTTTTTAATTGAGGATGAGCAGAAATATAAATCAATCACTTATGAAGATATCAACTTTGATGATCGCAGCCGCACTGATTAGTACTTCATGTGGCAAAATAGAAGAGAAAATGTTGACAGAAGTATTAAATACAATATCAACTGGACAACGGCAGCGGATAGTAGCAGCACCGCTTTTGCTAATGTCTACTGGAACTCTACAAAACATCATTTTAACGATGATAACCTGGGCACAATCAGTCAGTATGATTACTGGCCGGAAGCACATGGCCTCGATGTGTTGGTAGATGCCTATCAAAGAACGAAGAGCGAGGTTTATAAACAACGCATCTTCGATTTCTATGAAGGCGTAAAAGCTAAAAACGGCGGTGGGTTTTATAACAATTATTATGATGATATGGGCTGGCATGGTATGGCGCATTTACGTGCACTGGAAGCCACAGGCGATGTCCGTTATGAGGAATCGGCAAAGAAGTTATGGGAATACATTGTTGCCGGATGGAATCTGGATGATGGGGGTGGAATACCCTGGAATCATGAGAACAATGCACAGGGAAAAAGTAAGGGCATTCCTTCCAATGGTCCGGCAGCAATTATTGCTGCCAAACGCTGGCAAAAATATAAAGAAACGGAAGTCGTGAATGGACATAATGACCTGGAATGGCTCTCGATGATTTATAGCTGGATGAAAGAAAACCGCGTAGTGCAGCAGTCGGGCAGGGTATTTGAAAATATCAATGACAAAAACGGCGACTGGACATATAATGCGGGCACTTATATTGGCGCTGCCGTAGAGTATTATAAGATTACTGGCAACAAGGTTTATCTGAACGATGCCATTAAAACCGCAGACTGGACAACGAGTACATTAGTAAATTCCAATAATAAGGTGCTGAGCGATTGGGCTGAGCAGGAAAACCATGATGTAAACTTGTTTAAAGGTATTTTTGTCCGCTATCTGACAGAACTGATCAGGCTAAAAGATTTACCTGAATCATCCAGAAAAAGGTACGTGAATTTCCTTAAAAACAGTGGTCAGATTTTGTGGTCAACCGGTACTACCAAAAGTCCTTTTGTATTATTCGGCTATCACTGGTGGGAAGCTCCACTGAGTGGAAAAGCAGGATTGCGTGCCGAATTAAGTGGCGCAATGCTAATGGAGGCCATGGCCACGCTAAATAATGAAGGATATTTAAAATAAATTTAAGAAACCATGTACCCAGTTCCGGGTACATGGTTTCTTAAATTTATTCCCTCAAATAACAGATGTTAAGGTTATATTCGTGGGTTGTTACCTTGATTGGAAAGCATTTGCGATTGAAGAAACAACAACCATTAATAGAGAACTGCGGCGATTTAGAAGATGAAACAACTCGATGATTTCTACCTGAAACAAGAAGAGCCTTTACAGAGCTGTCTTCTTGCGTTGAAAGAGATTATCCTTGCTGAGGATATTCACATTACGACCGCTCTAAAATATGGAATGCCATTTTTCTGCTATAAGGGGAAAATGTTTTGTTATTTGTGGGTTCGTAAAAAGCATAAACAGCCCTATATCGGAATAGTTGAGGGTAGAAGAATTGAACATCCTGATCTGCTGATCGAAAAACGCTCAAGGATGAAAATAATGTTGTTCGAGCCCAATGATGATCTGCCCATAAATACCATCAGAGAAATATTGCAGAGAGCGATCGTACTTGCTAAAAAGGATTGAATTTAAGTCGGAAGCTGTCTCATCAAAGATAACTATTTCAACCTCTTCCTGATATAATTCATTACAGGATCATTCCCTGTCGCAATATCCTTTTGTCTCGTTTTAATCTTAATATCAGGAACAATCCCTTCGTCAATTCTAGACATGATGGGTGCCTGGTACACAATGGGGATGTCAATTTCAATACCGGTATTCGGTAGTTTAAGAAAGAAAAATTGCCCGCCATTAATACCCTGCTTTGTCCCGCCAGTCGTTTCCCCAATTAAAACAGCTGCCTTTGCCTGCTGAAGAATATCAGCCATAAAGAATGAACTGGAACTGTTTATTGCTGTGGTAAGGAGAAAAATCCGACCATTAAAATGATTGGCTTTTGGTTGTATTGTATCTGCCGGATGGGTATTCTTTTTATAAAATAGACCATCTTCATTCTTCCCATAATCAGTTGCAATTTTAGGCTTTTTAAATGACTCATCCCAGGTATCTAAATAAGGCAGTAGAGTATCCGTTACAGATAGAAACCGGTAGTATCTTTTTATCGGATAACTGATGGGCTTTTCTAATAGATAACTCAGCACTTCATTTCTCACCTCATCATCTCCACCTTCATTATTCCGGATGTCGACGATAAGTGTGGAGGCCTTATGGATACGAAGTGCATTAAACGTACTGTCCAAATACTGTTTGTAGGCAGATTTCCATCCCTTTTGACTAAACTGATCAATCTTCAGATAGCCGCATTTCTGCGTAAACCAGTTAAATGTAGCAGTAGGCTGCGCGTATTCGGCTAAATATCGCTGCTGAAAAATTGTCTGCCTTATAAGCTTCGAAACTGCGGGTATCGTCAACAGCTTTTTTTTACCTTGAAACGGTTTAATAATCATTTGATAAGCATTATCATGTCCATCCTTTGGGAAAAATAAAGGGAAATAAATATCAAACAGCGCATATTGTTTTGCATTGACAAAGTATGGTGATATAGATATATTATCCATTTGCTTACCCTGTCCATGCATGCCATCAGCTCTGCTCACGGTAAGTAAAGAGTCTATAATTTCTTTGGTGCCGATACCATTGATGCTCACAATTTCATCGCCTTTATTCAGGCTTGAGTTCTCAGAAAGGTTATGTGTGATAATAAACTGATCATTAATGGTCTGGAAGAGGATTGGCATAACCTGATCTGCAAATACCTGCTTAATTATCGCTTTTTTCTGATTGTAAGGATTTACATAAGTGTGGCCGCAGTGGAGTTTTACACTTAACTGCGAAAGGCTGATGTAAAACTGAGACAGGGGCAATGCACGAGATGTTTCAAGCATCATTTCCTCAAAATATTGATCGAGCTGAACTGGCGTAGTGTAACGATAAACACCGGGATGCAGTTGTGTAAAAGCTGCTTTTAAAATAGCCAGATCTTTATGCATCTGCTTTACTGTGAGCACTTGATCACTTTGCGCATGTGCAGTTAAACACCATAAAAAGCAGACCAACAATATTAATTTCTTCATCATAGGAGCAAAGGAAATGTAATTGACTATTTCAATCGCTGCAAATGATGATATGAGACCTATTCCTAACCTCCTATATACTGTTTTGGTGTTTTACCGGTATGCTTTTTAAAAGCTCTGTTAAACGTAGCCTTAGAATTGAAGCCGCTTTCGAATGCAATACCCAACAGTGTAATATTCAACTGATCTTTTGCCGTTAAACGCCTGATCACTTCCTGCGTTCTGTAGCCATTGATGAAATCATTAAAATTCAATCCAAAACCGTCATTAATAACTTTCGATAAGATGGAAGTATTGGTTCCTATCATTTTAGCCAGCTGTCCGGAGGTGATGTCGCATTGTAAAAAAGGCTTTTCCTGCTCCATCAACACCCTGACCTTGTCCACCCATTCTTTCAGATCAGGAAGTTTAACCTCATCAGCATCCCTGATTTCTGCTAAAACAAATACTTCCTGTTCAAAGTGTAATGTGGGTTTAGAAACCATTTGTATCTGATAACCTTTGATACTGATATAATAAATCAGGATACCCAAAAACAGATAACTGTACCAGTCTGTTTGATAAGACAACGGGCTAATCCAGCTGACGAACTGGTAGATAAATAGTATACCAATACCTGCTGCAATAGCATAGATTACCGTACGAATCCATCTGAAATCAATATTCTCCAGCATCGAGAAGTGCTGATCTGCATATTTTCGGTAATTTCGATAAGCTACAAGGGTAAGCCATAGGTAGTATACAAAAGATAAATAGGAGATCACATTGAATACCACTGTTTTATCTAATTCTGCCCATGAGCCCCTCGTGCCGAACTGATATGCTGGTGTCGGCGGAAAAGGATAATATCCAGCAAAGTCAATCGCCAGCTTTCCAATCATCAAGATCAGCCAGCCTATTGGCAACCACAAATGAACAATGTGCTTTTTCGAAAATTCGAAATCCTCATTCGTGATGGCTAAGAAATAAAAGTAGAGTAAAGGACCTATCAGCAGCGTAACGTTAAATGGAAAATAAAACATAAAACTTGTAAGCCAGTTGTGAGCGTCATACCATCCGGCAAAGCCCAGCATCCAGTAAGCCACTTTAATACTTAACAGGATTAAGATAAAGCCGAGGATACGATTAGCAGTACCATTTCTTTTATTTCGCCCGTTTATCAGTAGGATACCAAATAGTAGCCCCTGAAGAAAGGGTGGTATTAAAAGTGAGCTATATAAATTGAAATGGAAGAGCATATCAGCCTCCAAGGTATGAAATCGGACTCACAAATTTTGAATGAATTAAAACAGGATGCTCTCCAAAATCATCATAAATCACTATTAAAAAAGCGTACATTGCTTTAGTGAAAAAATGATTAATACAAAGTAAATCCAATGAAATTCCGTTAAGTAGATTCCGGACTTCATTAAAATCTATGAAATTACAACTGTGCAGAAAATTAGTTTATGGAAATAAGTAAGTTTAGTAAAGTCAGAAAAATCATCCTGATTGCAGGAATCGTTATTGGTTTAATCAACCTGTGTGTTATTTTTCCTATAGAATACGCCAAGTCTTCATATATAACAGACTTTGTTTTAACAGATATATGTCTCGCAATAACAGTTTTTTTCGTTCTTTACGGTTTTACTGGGCGGAAATTCTTGAAATATTTACTATTCATGGTCGTAAGTGCCATCATAGGCTCGGTATGCTGGTTCTTTGTTTTTTACGGCGACTTGTGGCAAAAGTTGTTAATGGTTTGGGTTGGTATCCCCACAGGGCTTCTTACCGCATTGTTATTTTTTCCTTTGCGCTATTACCTTTTTTATCGTAACAACATGCTTCCTATTGAAAAAGATAAAAAGAGGATGAGCTATTTAAAACAAGCTATACTGTACTTTATCCTGCTATTTGTCGTGTCCATACTCTTTTTCTACGGAGGAGATTGGATAGATGCAATTTAACGATGAATTGAATTCCGGGATTTCAATTCGGCATTTACCTGACCTAATCTGATAATGCCTGGCAACATGGTAACAAAACAAGCCGGAATAACTGCTATCAGGGAGGAACTGTGACGATTAAATATCATATATAATATAATGCCGCACAATATTAGTGCTACAATTGCCGATCCCTTCAGGATTTTACTTACAGCTTTTTGCTCTTTATGAAGTTCTTCCAATGTCAACTCAGTTAGTCTGTTTTTTTTCATAACGATAAGGTGAAATGTTATAATTTATATATACTGAATATACAGATTATTAGTTACTTATGAAATTTTATTACCTCCTTTTGGAAAAGAGTTAATACGGGATCTGATAGCAGAAGCTTGTTCCCTGGCCAACTTTGCTCTCAACTGTAATCAAATGATGGTTCTGATCTGCAATTTTCTTCACGAGCATCAGTCCGATACCAATACCGGTTTCATTTGCGGTCCCCAGGGTAGTTTCTCCCTCAGCGGTCATCAGTTTACGCAATTGCTCCTCACTCATACCAATGCCAGTATCTGTGACCATCAGGTTATGAAAATGTTTAACAGTGTCCTTCCTGTACTGTAAAGAGATACTGCCGCCGGCAGGAGTAAATTTAAGCGCGTTTTGCAACAGGTTTCTAATAATAAAGTCAACATGGTTGGCCTCACTTTTTATCTCAAGTGCAGCAGGAATATCAACGGTAAAAGTAACTTGCTTCTGTGCGGCTCCAGAGATGATGCCCTGTAAACTAACTTCCAATGCGGCCATTAGGCCAAATGTGGTTTCACCGACCGACTGCTGAAATTCCAGTTTTCCCCAGTCCAGGAGTTTATCGAGTATATCCATAGCATGTTTCTGCTTGGTTCTGATCAAACCGAGATATCCCGTCATTTCTTGCTGATCCTCAAATTCTGTTGCCATCAGGTTAGTGAGCGAGCTCACACTGGCCAGCGGTCCCCTCAGGTCATGTCCAATGATGTAAAAAATCTTATCCTTCATTGCATTCAGCAGTTCAAGATCTTTTTTCTGATCTACCACTACCTGATGCATCATTTTTAACTTTCGGTAATAATAGAAACCGATCGCCAGCATCACCAAAAGCAGTATAGAGATACCCGTTACAATACGTCCACTTAATTTGGCCTTGAAGTTTTCAAGCGAGAGCGTTTGCATTTTAAATTTTGAGTCCTGCAATTCATTGACTGATTTCAGATTGGCAATTTGTTTTGCTTTCTCAATACCGTTTACACTATCTTTGAGCTGATTATAGAGTTTAGCCGTGGCAAATGCCTGCTTGTAACTCCCTTTTTCAGCTGCGTAATCAGTTTTAAAATCATAAATAGCCATTAAGTCTGTTGGCTGTTCCTTAGCCAGTTTAATAGCCTTATCCAAATACATAAATCCTTTGGTCGGATCAGATTCTAATAGTCCCAGTTCTGCATAGATCCGGTATTTTTCACGGTACAAATTGGCCTCGTTAGCCAGTCGCATTGCCGTATCTAATAAACTGCGTGATCTTTTTTCATTACCTAGTTTCCGGTACACATCTGCCGAGTTGATGAAAAGTATGACGTTCGTATCATAAAATCCACCCTCCTTACTGGCTTTCATTGCCTTCTGATAATAGGCTAATGCTTCCGGGTATTTTTTCTGACCAGAATAGATATCTCCAATAGTAACAGCCAGGTCTGACCGTACCACCTGGTTATAATAAGCCCTGGCCTCGGTACTAAATTTATGGTATTTATTTAAATCCTCAGTTCCTTTTAAACCCAGAATAAGATATTTCAGCGCATTAGGTGTGTCATCCTGATTCTGATATCCAATTCCAATCATGCCATTACAGAAGGGGAGTTGTTCTTTCAAGTCTCTTTTTTCTGCAATCTGTTTGGCAATCAATATATACTTTAATGAGTTCAGTTCATCGCCCGCGCCGGAATATACCGCAGAGAGAGATTGGTAAATGATAGACTGATCCTCATAGCGCTTCAGCTTCTCGTGGATTTTGAGCGCTATCCTCAGTACTGAATCCGCTTTTTTATAACTACCGTTGTCGAGATAAAAAGTGCCTAGTTTGCTGTTTAGCAAGGCAATACCGCGTTGAAAATGTATCTTTTCTGCCAGTGCAAGTCCTGTTTTTATATAGTAAATTGCAGAATCTGGTTTTTGATTATACAGTTGTGACGCCCTGGCATAGTCCATCACCTTTACTGAATCCAGCTTTCTGTTATTCCTTAATACCTTTAATACACTATCCTTGTTTTTTGTGAACTGTCCAAAAACAATGGCAGGAAAAAACAGGATAAACAAGAATGTGATAGTTTTTTTAGAGCGCATATTGAGCCATAAATATATCTAATTTTTCGATTTTTACTTGTAATTCTGTTAGCTTTCAACAATTTGTGGCGGTTTGGAGAATCTATCAGATCAGGTTCATTCTTTCCGCAATACGGCAGGCTTCAAGGGAGTTACTTACCCGTAGTTTCTCTAATATATTTTGGCGGTGCCTGTTCACTGTATTTAGGCTTATATATAACAGATCAGCAATCTCCTTACTCATTTTCCCCCTTCGGATCAGCTGTAATATTTCTTTTTCACGGGCGGATAATAACTTACTGCAGTCTTCCTTATTGGGAATGATCTTGATGCCTGTTGCAGAATTTAAAATCATACCCGCGGATGGCACCGCTGTGACCTCGTCGGATGACAGATTATAGAGGCATAACGCCAGCCAGAAGCTGCCGTTTAACCCACTGCTTACATAAAACATACGGTGTTCAATAGCGATGTAATTACCGGTTTTGTTCCGCATGCGAATATTACTTTTAACATGATAATCAGCTCTTTCAGCAATGGGAACAGCTTTCAACATATTAAAAAAATGCAGTTCCAGTAAGTGTTTCTCTACAAGGTCATCCGGATGAATTTTATTAAATATATCGTCTTCCCATATAGAATTGATCTCTTCCAAAGTATCATTGGTATCAAAGCCAAGTTCCTTTGCCACACCTCCGTTATAGATATAACTTTTATTAGCCTTCATGTCGCTCAGCACAGCAATGGAATTTTCAATCCGGGCGTACATAAAAGCCATATAACGGTACTGTGTGAGACTCATGGGTAGATGCGGATCGTGGACAAAGGCTTGTTTTAAGAGTTTATCATTTAGTGTATCAATGATATTTTCTTCATTATGGTTATTAATCAGTATTGTTGAGCCATTCATGTGATTCTACATTTGTAATTCAATCTAACGTATGGTTATTTACTCAAAACAGCAAATGAAGAGAATTATTTTAGGCATCGCCACCTTATTCATCACACAAACAGGTTTCGCACAGCGTCTGGAAAAGATGACCTGGTTCAATGAGCCGCAAAACTGGGATATTAAAGATCAGACCCTGACTATGTTCGTTACCCCTCAGAGCGACTACTGGCGAATTTCACATTATGGCTTTACTGTTGATGATGCTCCATTTTATTACAGCACCTATGGAGGAGAATTCGAGGTAAAGGTAAAAATTACCGGAGCATACAAGGCGCGTTTCGATCAGATGGGCTTAATGCTGCGCACCGATCATGAGAATTATATCAAGGCAGGGATTGAGTTTGTAGATGGCAAATACAATTTAAGTACGGTGGTTACACATAAAACGAGCGACTGGAGTGTAACAACATTGGATAAAGTACCTGCATTTGTATGGATTAAAGCAGTGAGAAGATTGGATGCGGTGGAGATATTTTATTCTTTCGATGATAAAACATATACCATGATGCGCAATGCATACCTGCAGGATAACCGCCCTGTAATGGTAGGGTTTATGGCCGCAAGTCCGGATGGAAAAGGATTTAATGCCAAATTTGAAGGTTTTGCGTTGAAACAGCTGGCCGATCAGCGCCGGTTGGATTGGCTGAAGAAAAATTCGGAAAACTAATAGTCAGGTTGCTGCCAGCGTTTTTTTATATCTTTGCTGATCATCCAGACAAATGTTAAAAGAAGAGCGCTTCAGTCATATTCTTAACGCCTTAAAAAAGAAGGGAAAGGTTACTTTCGACTCTTTATCGAGAGAGTTGAAAGTATCCGAAGATACCGTTAGGAGAGATATTGAGTCACTGCATAACAATGGTCTCTTGATCAGGGTGCGTGGTGGGGCAATCTCTCCATCAAAGAACCCGCTCAACTTT
>Ga0247813_10003213_pt1 | contig 10620 bp, 9 predicted proteins | sample UWRJL169409C1_FD_180719 | JGI IMG/M metagenome (GOLD analysis project Ga0247813, IMG submission 180719) | Plant litter microbial communities from Arlington Agricultural Research Station in Wisconsin, United States - UWRJ-L169-409C-1 | ecosystem: Environmental > Terrestrial > Plant litter >... | reverse complement strand
TACGTCGCCGTGAACCAGCGGTTCGCGGATGCCACGGCCGCCATCAGCGCGCAGGGCGCCACCGTCTGGGTGCAGGACTACCAGCTGCAGCTCGTGCCGAAGATGCTGCGCGAACAGCGCCCCGACCTGACCATCGGCTTCTTCAACCACATCCCGTTCCCTCCCTACGGCATCTACTCGCAGCTGCCGTGGCGGGTGCAGATCATCGAGGGCCTGCTCGGTGCCGACGTGATCGGCTTCCAGCGGGTGGCGGATGCGTCCAACTTCTCGCGCGCCGTGCGTCGACTCACCACCAACGTGACGCGTAATCCCGTCATCGAGGTCGTCACTCCCGGCTCCGCGACCCGACGGGTGATCGCCAAGGCGTTCCCCATCTCGATCGACGCCTCCAGCTACGAGGAGCTCGCGCGCCAGCCGCACATCCAGGCCCGCGCGCAGGAGATCCGTGAGGGGCTCGGCAACCCGAAGACGATCATGCTCGGCGTCGACCGCCTCGACTACACCAAGGGCATCGGCCACCGCCTCAAGGCGTTCGGCGAACTGCTGACCGAGGGGCGCGTGAGCGTCGAGGACGTCACCCTCGTGCAGGTCGCGAGCCCGAGCCGCGAGCGCGTGAAGGCCTACATGGACCTGCGCGACGAGATCGAACTGACCGTCGGCCGCATCAACGGCGACTTCGCCACGATGAGCCACACCGCCATCAGCTATCACCACCACGGCTACCCGCGCGACGAGATGGTGGCGCTCTACCTCGCCGCCGACGTGATGCTCGTCACCGCCCTGCGCGACGGCATGAACCTGGTCGCCAAGGAGTACTGCGCCGCGCGCTTCGACAACGACGGTGTGCTGATCATCAGCGAGTTCGCCGGGGCGTCCGACGAGCTCAAGCGCGCGCTGCGCATCAACCCGCACGACATCGACGGGCTCAAGGAGAGCATCCTGCAGGCGATCGCCATGCCGAAGCCGGAGAGGGCGACGAGGATGCGCTCGCTCCGCAAGCGTGTGCTCGAGTACGACGTCGCCCGCTGGTCGTCCACGTTCCTCACCACCCTCGCCGAGGCGCGTGCCTCGCACGGTGAGTACGACGACAGCCCGCTCGGCGAGCTCGAGTGGACCATCGAGCGTCCCCGGGCAGCCCGCTGATGGTCGACGTCGACACACCGCCCCCGTTCTCCCGCCTGCCCGAGCCGCTCATCGGTGCGATGCGCGAACTGGCCCGCACGCCGCGCCTGCTCGTCGCCCTCGACTTCGACGGCACTCTCGCCCCGGAGGTGGATGAACCGGCGCGCGCCCGGGCCCTGCCGGAGGCCCGTGCTGCCGTGCTGCGCCTGCTCGACATGCCGCGCACGCGGGTCGCGCTCGTCTCCGGCCGATCACTCTCGAGTCTCGAGCAGGTGTCGCAACTGCCCGACCACACCCTGCTCATCGGATCGCACGGCATCGAGATCCGCCTCGACGATCCCGCCGATCACCTGGCCCTGAACACGGCGGAGCTCAAGCGCGTCGACCTGCTGCACGAGGTGCTCTCCGAGGTCGCCGACTCGATCGACCAGGTCTGGCTCGAGCCGAAGCCCGCCGGATTCGCGCTGCACACCCGGCTCGCGACCGAGCACAACTCGCGCGTCGCGCACCTCGTCGCCCGCAGTGAGGCGGCCGCAGAGCTCGACGACCTGACCGTGCGCAATGGCAAGAACGTGCTCGAGTTCTCGGTGCGCTCCACGACGAAGGGCGAGGCGATCGAGCACCTGCGCGGATACACGCGCGCCTCTGCCGTGTTCTTCGCCGGCGACGACGTCACCGATGAGGACGGCTTCGCCGCGCTCGGCGCCGACGATCTCGGCCTGAAGGCCGGAGACGGCTCTACCCTCGCCAACTACCGGGTCAAGGGCCCGACGGAGATCGCTCGCGCCCTCACCCTGCTCGCGGATCTCCGCGAGGGAGACGTGCACGAGCAGTAGCCCTCGAGCGCGGCCCCGTACCCGCCTGACTTTTCCCAAGTGCAGGACCGTTTTCCGCTAGTCCTCGCAATCTCGTGACAGGTGCCGAGGGTGGAAGCGGTTTCCTCCTGCATTTGGGAACAAAGTACAGGGGACGCGCGATTCTGGGGGGAGTGGGCCCGGCGACTACGCTCAGCGACCGCGGTTGGCCATGCGCACCTCGCGGGGCGCGCGCCCGCCGAGGAAGGATGCGGCGGGATCCACCACGAAGCCCTGGCGAAGCGCTTCGCGGCCGATCAGCATCCGGAATCCCATGGAGTCGCGGTTGGTCAGCGTGAGCTCCGCGTCGATCGTGCGGCCGACGAGCGTCACCGGCATGAGCACAACGATGCGCTCCTCCTCGTGACCCGATGAGCTGCGCACCACTCGCCGGTCGTGCACCGGCAGCTCGATGCGGGTGGAGTCCTCGACCGATTCCTGCCAGGGGTGCACCCAGAAGGCCACGGTCGACCCGGAGTCCTCGACGTCGAATGCATGAAGGGATGACGTTCGCGCACCCGTGTCGATCTTGGCCTTGATCCACGGCACGCCGGCCTCCGGAAGCGCTATCCATTCTCGCCAGCCCGCGATGGTGTTTGAATGGGAGGGCTCAGACATCCCACCATCATCGCAGGGGCCCCATGAAAATCGCTATTCTGTCGCGTGCCCCGCACTCGTACTCCACCTCTCGCCTGCGGGCCGCGGCCGTCCAGCGGGGTCACGACGTGAAGGTGCTCAACACCCTGCGCTTCGCCATCGACCTGACCGGCGACCTGCCCGACCTCGACTTCCGGGGTCGCCCGCTGTCGACGTACGATGCGATCCTGCCCCGCATCGGCAACTCGATCACCTACTTCGGCACGGCCGTGGTGCGCCAGTTCGAACAGATGGACGTCTACACGCCGAACACGGCGAACGGCATCAGCAACGCGCGCGACAAGCTGCGGGCGACGCAGATCCTCTCCCGTCACAACATCGCGATGCCGGCGACGGCGTTCGTGCGCAACCGCGCCGACGTGCGCCCGGCGATCGAGCGCGTCGGCGGCGCGCCCGTCGTGATCAAGCTGCTCGAGGGCACCCAGGGCATCGGCGTGATCCTCGCCCCGCAGGCGAAGGTCGCGGAGGCGATCATCGAGACGCTGCACTCGACCAACCAGAACGTGCTCATCCAGCGCTTCATCGCCGAGAGCCGGGGCCGTGACATCCGCGCGCTGGTCGTCGGCGACCGGGTCGTCGCCGCCATGCGCCGCTCGGCGAGCGGAGACGAGTTCCGCTCCAACGTGCACCGCGGAGGGACGGTCGAGGCGATCGACCTGCCGCCGGAGTATGAGCGGGTAGCGGTTCGCTCCGCGCAGATCATGGGCCTGCGGGTCGCCGGAGTGGACATGCTCGAGGGCGCGGACGGTCCGCTCGTGATGGAGGTCAACTCCTCTCCGGGCCTCGAGGGCATCGAGGCAGCGACGAAGCTGGACGTCGCCGGCGCGATCATCGACTACATCGCCAACGAGGTGGCCTTCCCCGACATCGACGTGCGCCAGCGCCTCGCCGTGTCCACGGGCTACGGCGTGGCCGAGATCGTGGTGAACGCGGGGGCGGACCTCGTGGGCAGCAAGCTCGGCGAGTCGGGCCTGGGCGAGAAGGACATCACGGTGCTGACGCTGCACCGCGGCGCCAACGTCATCCCGAACCCGCGTCGAGGCGAGGTCCTGGAGGCAGGCGACCGCCTGCTCTGCTTCGGCAAGCTCGAGGAGATGCGCTCGATGATCCCCAACCGCAGGAGTCGTGCGCGCGTGCGCAAGCTGCCGAAGGACGCCGGCTGAGCGAAGGCGGGTTGGTCTGACCGGCTTTGGTAGACTGGCGCCAGGAGGTATTCGGTGATCACCCTCCTCATCCTGTTCGGCGTCGTTGCGGTGGCGCTGCCCCTTGTCACGAGATTCGCAGGCCGTGGCGTGTTCCTTCTGGGCGCCCTCGTGCCCGGCGCCGGTTTTGTGCACGCGCTGGTCCTCGCGCCGACCGTCCTCGCCGGGAACGTGATCACCGAATCGCTGCCCTGGGTGCCGGAACTCGACCTGGCGCTCGCCTTCCGCATGGACGTGCTGTCGTGGGCGCTCACCCTGGTGGTCACCGGCGTCGGGGCCCTCGTGCTGGTGTACTGCTCGCGGTACTTCCGTCGAGACGAAGACGGCCTCGGTCGCTTCTCCGGCATCCTTCTCGCATTCGCCGGCGCGATGTACGGCCTGGTGCTGGCGGATGACGTCTACCTGCTCTTCGTCTTCTGGGAGGCCACCAGCGTTCTCTCCTACCTGCTGATCGGCCACTACACCGCCCGCAAGACGAGTCGTGGTGCGGCACTGCAGGCGCTGCTCGTGACCACTCTCGGCGGCCTCGTGATGCTCGTCGGACTCGTGATCCTGGCCGTGACGGCGGGCACCTCATCGATCTCCGGGCTGCTCGAGGCCCCGCCGACGGGCGGGCTCGTCGCGGTCGGTGTGCTGCTCGTACTGGTCGGCGCGCTGTCCAAGTCGGCGATCTTCCCGTTCCACTTCTGGCTGCCCGCGGCAATGGCCGCGCCGACGCCGGTGAGCGCGTACCTGCACGCGGCGGCCATGGTGAAGGCCGGCATCTACCTGATCGCGAGGATGGCGCCCGGCTTCGCCGACTCTCCGGGCTGGCGCGAGACTCTCGTGATACTCGGCGTGGTCACGATGCTCATCGGCGGCTGGACCGCGCTGCGCCAGACCGACCTCAAGCTCATGCTCGCCTACGGAACGGTGAGCCAGCTCGGCTTCCTCACCATCATCGTCGGCTGGGGCACGCGCGATGCCGCACTCGTCGGTCTCGCCCTGCTGCTCTCGCACGCCCTCTTCAAGTCGACACTGTTCCTCGTGGTCGGCATCGTCGACCACCGCGCGGGAACACGCGACCTGCGCAGGCTCTCCGGTCTCGGGCGCGAGGCGCCCATCCTCGCCACCATCACCGCGCTCGCGCTCGCCTCGATGGCGGGCCTGCCGCCTCTGCTCGGCTTCGTCGCCAAGGAGGGCGTGCTCACCGCCCTGCTCGATGCGACGACCGGGTCGCCGCTGGCCTGGCTCGCCCTCGGCGGCGTCGTGATCGGGTCCGTATTCACCGTCGCCTACAGCTGCCGCTTCTTCTGGGGAGCCTTCTGCCGCAAGACCGATGTGGAGCCGGTGCGAGCGGTCACCGAGAACGCGAGCTTCCTGGTCGCGCCCGCGATCCTCGCCGCCAGCGGACTCGTGCTGGGGCTGCTCGCGCCGCTCGTGGACGGCTGGCTCGCGGGATACGCGAGCGAGTTCGAGCCCGTCGCGCATCCCTACCACCTTGCCCTCTGGCACGGCCTCGAACCGGCTCTCGCCCTCTCGGCGTTCACGATCCTCGCCGGTGGCGCGCTGTTCTGGCAGCGCACCCGGGTCGAGGCGGTGCAGGCGCGGTTCAGCGGCGGAGTCTCGGCGGCGAACGCCTACTGGGCCTCGATGCGGTTCATCGACCGGCTGGCGGCGCGCACCACGAGCCTCACCCAGCGCGGCTCGCTGCCGTTCTACCTCGGGGTGATCTTCCTGGTCTTCGTCGCGGTCACCGGCGCGGCACTCTCGCTCAACCGCAGCTGGCCGAGCGGTATCCGACCGTGGGACTACCCCGCGCAGGCCGCGATCGGACTCGTGATGATCATCGCCGCGCTCGCCGCGACACGGGCGGGCAAGCGCTACCAGGCCGTGGTTCTCGTCGGTGTCACCGGCTCGGGCATGGCCGTGCTGTTCGCGCTGCAGGGCGCTCCCGACCTCGCCCTGACCCAGATCCTGGTCGAGGTCGTCACCCTCGTCGCGTTCGTGCTGGTGCTGCGCCGGCTGCCCGCGAAGCTGGGCGAGAAGCACGGCAGCGTGCACCGGGTGCGCCGCGCGCTGCTCGGTTCAGCGGTCGGCATCCTCATCGCCGTCATCGCGGTGGTCGCCCTCGGCGCCCGCACCGGCCTGCCGATCTCGCTCGAGTGGCCGGAGCTCGCCTACACGGGCGGCCACGGCAAGAACGTCGTCAACGTCGCGATCGTCGACATGCGCGCGTGGGACACCATGGGCGAGCTGTCGGTCATCATCGCCGCGGCCACCGGCGTCGCGAGCCTCATCTTCATCAGCGGCCGTGCCAACAACCTGCCCCGGATGCCCCGGCGCCAGGCCCGCGAGGACATCGCGTCCCGCCTGCGCGAGTCGGCCGAGTCCGACGACTCGCGTTCCTCCTGGCTGTTCGCCGGGCGCACGCTCGCCCCACGCAACCGCTCGATCCTGCTCGAGGTGGTGGTGCGACTGCTGTTCCATTCCATGATCGTGGTCTCGGTCTACCTGCTCTTCGCGGGGCACAACGCGCCGGGCGGCGGCTTCGCCGGAGGGCTCGTGGCGGGTCTCGCCCTCGTCGCCCGCTACCTCGCGGGCGGCCGGTTCGAGCTCGGAGCCGCGGCTCCGATCGACGCGGGCAAGCTGCTCGGCACGGGCCTGGCGCTCGCGGTCGGCACGGCGCTCGTTCCGCTGTTCTTCGGGGTGGAGGCGCTCACGTCCACGTTCTTCGAGGCCGAGGTCTGGTTGTTCGGGCACGTGGAGTTCGTGACATCCACCATCTTCGATATCGGCGTCTATCTCGTCGTCATCGGCCTGACCCTCGATGTGCTGCGCAGCCTCGGTGCCGAGGTCGACCGCCAGCAGGAAGAGGAAGCGGAGGTGGCGAAGTCATGACCGTGTCCCTCGTGCTGCTCGTCGTGATGGCCGTGCTCTACGCGTGCGGCATCTACCTCATGCTCGAGCGCAGCATGACCCGGGTGCTGCTCGGCTTCCTGCTCGTCGGCAACGCGACCAACCTGTTGATCCTGATCATGGCGGGCGTCGCGGGTGTCGCGCCGATCGTCGCCGACGGTGTGAGCCCTGAGGAGATGACCGACCCGCTGCCGCAGGCGCTCATCCTCACGGCCATCGTCATCACCTTCGCGGTGTCCGCGTTCCTGCTCGCCCTCATCTACCGCTCGTGGCGGCTGGCCAAGGAGGACGACCTCGACGACGACGAGGACGACGTGGCCATGCGCGCCGGCGGCGAGAGCCTGCTGTTCGAAGATCGGGATGACGTCACCGAGGGTGACACCGAATTCGGCACCCGTGCGCAGGCCGCGATCAGCGAGGCGGCCGAGCTCGATCACCACGTCGAGCCGAGCAGGGAGACGAAGAAGTGACCGCGCTCGTTCCCCTCGTTGTGCTGCTCCCGTTGATCGGTGCGGCGACGGCCCTGGTCCTCGCCAAGCGGCCGCAACTGCAGCGCCTCGTCACGCTCGTCGCCCTGGTCGGGGTGCTCGCCGTTGGAATCGTGCTGCTCATCGTCGTCGACGGGGGAGTGCCGCTCGTCGTCGAGGTCGGCGGCTGGGAGGCGCCGTGGGGCATCGTGCTCGTGGTCGACCGCCTGAGCGCGTTGATGGTCGTGGTCTCGGCGATCGTGCTGCTCGCCGTGCTGCTGTTCTCCTTCGGGCAGGGTCTCGCCGACGGACACGATGAGACCCCGGTCTCGATCTACTACCCGACCTACCTGATCCTCGCGACCGGTGTCTTCAACGCCTTCATCGCGGGGGACCTGTTCAACCTCTACGTGGGCTTCGAGATCCTGCTCGTGGCGAGCTACGTGCTCATCACGCTCGGCGGCACCGAGGCGCGCATTCGCGCCGGTGTCACCTACATCGTGGTGAGCCTCGTCTCGTCGATGTTCTTCCTCGCCTCGATCGCGATGATCTACGGCGCGGTCGGCACCGTCAACATCGCCCAGATCTCGCAGCGCATGGCGGAGATACCGCTCGACGTGCAGGTGCTGCTGCACGTGATGCTGCTCGTCGGCTTCGGCATCAAGGCGGCCGTGTTCCCGCTGTCATTCTGGCTGCCGGACTCCTACCCGACGGCGCCCGCTCCCGTCACCGCGGTGTTCGCCGGCCTGCTCACCAAGGTGGGCGTCTACTCGATCATCCGCACCGAGACGGTGATCTTCCCGGGCTCGGAGCTGAACCCCTACCTCATGGTGCTCGCGCTGGCCACGATGGTGGTGGGCGTGCTCGGCGCCGTGGCCCAGGCCGATATCAAGAGGATGCTGTCCTTCACGCTCGTGAGTCACATCGGCTACATGATCCTCGGTGTCGCGCTCGGCAGCGCGGCCGGAACCGCCGCCGCGATCTACTACATCGTCCACCACATCGTGGTGCAGACGACCCTGTTCCTGGCAGCGGGACTCATCGAACGGCAGGGCGGAACGACCTCGATCAGCAAGCTCGGCGGGCTGCTCGCGGCCGCGCCGGTGATCGGCATCCTCTTCTTCATCCCCGCGCTCAATCTGGGCGGCATTCCTCCGTTCTCAGGCTTCATCGGCAAGCTGGCCCTGTTCGAGGCGGCGGCCGAGCAGGGCACGGTGCTCGCCTACGTGCTCATCGCCGCGGGCGCCCTCGTCTCACTGCTCACCCTGTACGCGCTCATCCGGGTCTGGAACATGGCCTTCTGGCGTCCGGCCGCCGACGTGGAGGACTACGAGTCCGACCTGCTCGCGAACGTGACGGAGGCGCCGCACGAGAAGGCCGTCGTCGAGACCCGCACGACACCGAAGCTCATGGTGGCGGCCACGGGCGGCATGGTCGCGGTGAGCCTCGTGCTCACCGTCTTCGCCGGGCCGCTCTACGGAATCGCCGCCCGCGCGGGGGAGAACCTCGAGGGCCCCGGTTTCTACGTCGACCTCGTTTTCGGGGAGGACGGCAATGACTGACACTCGTGCAACCGACGCCAGGGCGCACCGCATCACCCTGCTGCAGCAGACGCCGCTACTGGTCGTGCTCGTGCTGCTCTGGATGATGCTCTGGGGCTCCCTGACCCCGTTGACCATCGTCACCGGCATCGTCGTCGCGTTCGTGGTGACCCGCGTCTTCTACCTGCCCGCGGTCGAGCTCTCCGGCCGCTTCAACCCGCTCTGGTTCCTGGTCTTCCTCGGCCGGTTCTTCGGAGAACTCGTCATCGCGTCGTTCACGGTGGCCGCCCAGGCGTTCGCGCCGCGTCGCGTCAGCTCCAACGCGGTGATCGGGGTGCACCTCGCGACCCGTTCCGACTTCATCATGACGATCACCGCCATCTCGCTGTCGCTGATCCCCGGATCGATCGTGGTCGAGGTGGACCGTGCTCGCGGGATTGTGTACCTGCACACGCTGGGCGTCTCATCGCCGGCTGCGGTGGAGAAGGCGCGGGATAACGCCCTCCTGACCGAGGCCCGCCTCGTGCGGGCGTTCGGCTCGCGAGACGACCTGGAGAGGGTGAAGCGATGACCCTGGCCCTGACCATCATCGCCGTCGTCACGACGGTGTTCTTCGCCGCGGGTGCCCTGCTCGCGCTCTATCGGATCGTGACCGGCCCGTCGATCCTCGATCGTGTGATCGCCTCCGACGTGCTGCTCACCACCACGATCCTCGTGCTCGGTGCGGAGATGGTCTACAACCACCACACGCGCACCATCCCGATCCTCGTCGTCATCGCCGCGACGGCCGTGTTCGGCACGATCGCCGTCGCCCGCTACGTCAGCAAGCAGGACAAGCCGGAGGACCAGCCGCGATGATTCCGACAAGCACGATGATCCTGGATGACGCCCTCGACCTCGCCGCAGCCGTCTGCCTCCTGCTCGGCGCCTTCCTCACCCTTGCCGCAGGCATCGGCCTGCTGCGCTTTCCCGACGCACTCAGCCGCCTGCACGCCGCGACCAAGCCGCAGATCCTCGGGCTGCTCTTCGTCGTCACCGCCGTGGCCCTCGACTCGCGTAGCTGGACGACGCTGCTCGCCCTCATCCCCGTGCTGCTGTTCCAGATGTTCACCGCGCCGATCTCCGCGCACATGGTCGGACGCGCGGGCTACCGCACCCGCAACTTCAAGCCGGGCACCCTGCTCGTGGACGAGCTCGAGGAGGCCGTGGATCGCGCCTCCGAGGACGAGAAGGCCGAGGGCGGTCTCGCGGTGAAGAAGAGCGTGCGCAAGAAGTCGGGGAAGTAGCGGACCGCGCGCGCGGCCCGGTCTCGGCTGCGCGCGACCACCGGAGTGCAGCGTCATCCCGAACCGTTCGAGAGTTCTAGACTCGTAACATGTCGGAAACGCCTGCCCAGAACGCCACCGTCGTCACCAACGCTGTCGACATCAAGCCCCGCTCCCGCACCGTCACCGACGGTATCGAGGCGCTGACCTCCCGCGGAATGCTCCGCGCGGTCGGCATGGGCGACGCGGACTGGGACAAGCCCCAGGTCGGCATCGCGAGCTCGTGGAACGAGATCACGCCCTGCAACCTCAGCCTCGACCGCCTCGCGCAGGCGGCCAAGGAGGGTGTGCACGGTGGCGGCGGCTACCCGCTCCAGTTCGGCACCATCTCCGTCTCCGACGGCATCAGCATGGGCCACGAGGGCATGCACTTCTCGCTCGTCTCGCGTGAGGTCATCGCCGACTCGGTCGAGGTCGTGATGCAGGCCGAACGCCTGGACGGCTCCGTGCTGCTCGCCGGCTGCGACAAGTCGATCCCCGGAATGCTCATGGCGTCCGCCCGCCTCAACCTCTCGAGCGTCTTCCTCTACGCCGGATCGATCGCGCCGGGCTGG
>Ga0247813_10003212_pt1 | contig 10624 bp, 5 predicted proteins | sample UWRJL169409C1_FD_180719 | JGI IMG/M metagenome (GOLD analysis project Ga0247813, IMG submission 180719) | Plant litter microbial communities from Arlington Agricultural Research Station in Wisconsin, United States - UWRJ-L169-409C-1 | ecosystem: Environmental > Terrestrial > Plant litter >... | reverse complement strand
AATTTCCTCTACCGTTGCTGCTTTGATCTTATCGATGGTTTTGAAAGCGATCAAGAGCTTCTGTGCTGTATTGGGACCTATTCCTTCTATGCCATGCAGAGCAGTTTGTTTGAGTGTATTCTGGCTTCTTTTTTTTCTGTGAAACGTAATCGCAAAACGGTGTGCTTCGTTACGAAGATTTTGTAAAAGCTTTAGACCTTCGGAGCGCCTTCCTAAAATGAGAGATTCCTGATCTCCTGGGAAGAAAATTTCTTCCAGTCGTTTAGCCAAACCAATAACAGGTACCTTACCATATATCCCGACATCCTTTAACGCTTCTACAGCGGCGTTAAGCTGACCCTTACCACCGTCTATAACAATCAATGTAGGCAAAGGCAAATTCTCTTCCAGTACACGCCTGTACCTTCTACCAACTATTTCTATCATGGATGCAAAATCATCCGGTCCTTCTACTGTTTTGACATTATAATGGCGGTAATCTCTTTTACTGGGTTTCCCATTTTTAAAACAGACCATAGATGCCACAGGATTTGTGCCTTGTATGTTGGAGTTATCAAAACACTCGATGTGTAAAGGAAGGTCTTTCAAACTCAATTCCTTTTGTAAAACTTCTACTGCTTGTGTATAACGCTTATTAGGATCAGTTTCGATACGCTTGTTGAGTTCTATGAATGCATTCTTTAGTGCAATATCCAGGATTTTTTTCTTGTCACCTATTTTGGGCACTTGCCAATCGTATTCAATGTCTTTGATCCAAAGGGGTGTGATATTGCTAATGATAATAATGTCTTTCGTTTCATCCGCAGGAAGATTTTGTATGGCTTTGAGGTAGGCATGAAAAAGGATTTCTTCATTACTTTCATCCAGCTTCTTCTTTATGTCTACGTTATACGTTTGAACAATTGTACCGTACTGTACGTGTATCACACTGACTGTTGCTTTTATCTCATTGCTTAATATGCCCAATACAATCAGATTGCCTAAATCGGGATTAAGGATAACAGATTTTTGTTCCAGCAAACTGATCTTATGAAGCGATTGTTTATATCCTTCTGCCTCTTCAAATCGTAGACGAGTAGCAGCTTCTGACATCTGCTGATAGAGGAACTCTTTAGCCTGTGCATAGTTCCCTTTTAGGATGTGCACGACTTGTTTGATTTTATCCTGATAAGCTTCTCTACTTTCATATCCTACACATGGGCCTGTGCAATTGTTGACATGGTATTCAAGACAGACTTTGTATTTATTTGATAGGATATTATGCGCTGACAAATTCAGATCGCAGGTACGCAACTTGAAAATTTTGCGAAGAGAATCTACAAGATCATTCATCGTACCTACAGAAGTATACGGTCCGAAGAATTTAGCTTTCTTATACAACTCCGGTCTTCGCGTGGTCAACAAACGAGGAAATGATTCATCAGGAATACAGATAAAAGGAAAACTTTTATCATCGCGCAAAAGAATATTATACTTGGGCTTGAAAGCTTTGATCAGGTTGTTTTCCAACAACAAGGCTTCGTATTCTGTAGTGACTACCGTAAATTGAATAGCACTGATTTGACTCACCAGACGCTGTGTCTTGCGGTCTTTGTTTTTAAGATCTAAAAAATAACTGGTAACCCGTTTTCTTAAATGTTTGGCTTTGCCAATATAGATCAGTTCATTGTCCTTATTGAAATATTTGTATACTCCCGGATCAGAAGGAATACTGCGTATGATATTTTTTAGTTCCTCTTTGTTTCTTATCAGCATTTGTCAATAAGGGTCTTTAGGAAGGTCCTGGTTTTTGCCTGTGCCTTGATAGAGTGTAGAATCGGAATATTGCATGTTCCTATCGTGATAGGTTTTGCAATTGGTTTCAACAGACAAGGGTTTGGAAGGACGAGGAAAATTTTCTTGTTTGATGCCTGTGTTTGGATCGGCAAATACTTTATTCATGAAAATAGCCCAGATCGGCATGGCCATACGTGCACCTTGTCCATCGTCCATTAGACGGAAGTGAATGCTTCGATCATCACCGCCCACCCATGCTCCTGAAACCAGATGCGGCGTAACACCCATGAACCAACCGTCAGAGTAGTTTTGAGTAGTGCCTGTTTTGCCACCAATCTCTCCGCCTTTCCACAGCAAGCCCCATTTGTTAAGACCTAATGCAGTACCACCTTTTTCTTCTGTCGCACCACGCAGCATATGTACCATCAGGTAAGCGCTTTCTTCGTTTAAGGCCTCTACTGTTTTAGGAACAAATTGTTGCAGCACATTACCATTGCGGTCTTCTATGCGTTCAATAAAAAAGGGTTCTGTCCATACACCGTCATTTACAAACGTACTGTACGCACCTACCATTTCATAAACGGAAACATCATATACCCCCAGACATATTGCAGGCACTGCTTCGATTGGACTTTGTATACCGATGCGTTTCGCATACTGGACAATTGTTTCCGGCCCGAGGCGTTTCACGAGATTTGCTGTTACAGAATTAATCGAATTCGCCATGGCTTTCCGGAGCGTAAAAGTTTGTCCGGAATAAGCACCGTCACTGTTTTGTGGTGTCCATGTTTTGTTCACATCTGCCGTTTCAAATGTTACGGGTAAGTCTGCTACTTCAAAACAAGGAGAGTAACCTAAGTCCAAGGCGCTGGCATATACAAAGGGTTTGAACGTTGAACCGGGTTGTCTTTTTCCTTGCTTGACGTGATCGTATTTAAAGTGTTTGTGGTCAATGCCGCCTACCCATGCTTTGATGTGCCCGTTCAACGGATCCATGGCCATGAAGCCTGCTTGTAGAAAATGTTTATAGTAACGGATAGAATCCATAGGACTCATCAAAGTGTCTCTATCTCCGTTCCATGAAAAAATCCGCATTTGAATTTTCCTGTTCATGTGAAGATTGATCGCTTCTGTGTCGTCTCCGTATGCGGCTTTCAATTGTTGGTAACGGTCCGATTTTTTAGCCGCATTTTCAATGAAATTGGGAATCTCTTTCATCTCTTCATCTCTCCAGGGCGTACGCCCTTTCCAGAAGGAGAAGAATTTTTTCTGTAACACTTTCATGTGTTCAGACACTGCTTCTTCTGCATGCTTTTGAATGCGTGAATCGATCGTAGTATAAATCTTCAATCCGTCTTTGTAAAGATCTAATCCTCTTTCTTTGCACCATTTAATCAGGTATGCATTGATGTGACTTCTAAAATAAGTAGCTAGCCCTTTGTTATGATTCTCTACCTCGTAATTTAATGCAAGTGGAGTAGCCTTGACGGAGTCACATTGCGCAGCGGTAATGAATTTGTATTTTTGCATTTGCTGCAATACCGTATTTCTTCTGCCAAGTGCTAAGTCGGGATTATAGACGGGACTATACAAAGAAGGGGCTTTCAACATGCCCACTAGCATAGCCGCTTCATTGAGTTTTAAACTGTCCGGTGTTGTTCTGAAAAAAGTTTTGCTGGCTACCTGAATACCGTAAGCATTGCTGCCGAAGTCAACGGTATTCAAATACATGGTCATGATTTCTTTTTTGGTGTAAGACTTTTCCAACGTGATGGCAGTCATCCATTCTTTGGTCTTGTCAATGATGACTTTCATCTTGTGACTTTTCTCCGCCAGTGATCCTTCGTACTGTGATCCCCTGGTATTGAATAGATTCTTTGCCAATTGCTGAGAAATGGTACTGGAACCTCTGCGATCACCTTTCATCAGGTACCAGGCAATGGCTACAGTACCCATCATGTCTATTCCAGAATGGTCTTCAAATCGAATGTCTTCTGTCGCCAGCAAGGCGTTGATCATATTAGGGGAGATGTCTTCGTATTTTATGGGCGTTCTGTTTTCCCTGAAATATTTTCCAAGCATGACCAGATCGCTTGTATATAATTCGGACGCATATTCATTCTTTGGGTTTTCCAGTGTTTGTATATCCACCATCGGTCCAAACAAACCAAACAAATCGATGGATACGATATAGACGTAAGTAACAATAAATAGTAACACCGCAGCAAAGCCGATCCATGCTCCCCATACTATTTTCTTGATGACACTTCCTTTTTTCATGTACTGGTTTTGTTTATACTATTGCACTACCAAATTGTTTCTGTTGTTTCTTGCGGGATGCGTTGATGCGATTTTTTATATGCGTCGCAATCAATTTCCACGGACAATGGTTTCTCAGGGCGAGGAAATTTCTCCTGCTTGATACCGGTTAGAGGATCGTTAAATACTTTGCTCATGAACAAACCCCATATCGGCATCGCCATGCGCGCGCCCTGCCCGTCTTCTATCGTACGAAAGTGAATGCTGCGATCGTCACCGCCTACCCAAGCTCCGGCCACAATATGCGGTGTAATTCCCATGAACCAACCGTCGGAATGGTTTTGAGTGGTTCCGGTTTTGCCGCCGATTTCTCCTCCTGTACCCAACAGGCCCCATTTGCTTAATCCCAAGGCGGTGCCCCCATCTTCTTCTGTAGCCCCTCGCAACATGTGTACCATAAGATAAGCAGTTTCCGGATCAAGTGCTTCTACTTTTCTCGGAATAAAATTTTGCAATATATTCCCATCACGGTCTTCAATGCGCAGAATATAGAAAGGTTCTGTCCATACGCCTTGATTCACAAAGGTACTATAGGCACCTACCATTTCGTATACAGAAGCATCAAATACACCCAGGTAGATGGATGGAACAGCTTGTAAAGGGCTTTCTACCCCCATGCGCTTTGCATATTGCACAATGGTTTCCGGGCCAAATTGTTTGGTAAGATGCGCAGCAATGGAATTGATGGAATTGGCCATAGCCTGACGTAAGGTATAATATTTACCAGAATAGACATCATTGCTGTTATTGGGTTTCCATGTTTTGCCATCCGGTGTTTCAAATGTAACAGGTAAATCTGCGACTTCGAAACATGGAGAGTAATTGCCTATATCAAGAGCGGCTGCATAGACAAAAGGTTTGAAGGTAGAGCCCGGCTGTCTCTTTCCTTGTTTTACATGGTCGTACTTGAAATGCTTGTGATTGATGCCGCCTACCCATGCTTTGATGTGTCCATTCTCTGGATCCATGGCCATAAAGCCGGCTTGCAGGAATTGTTTGTAGTAACGTATGGAATCCATAGGACTCATAGTCGTATGGATGTCCCCGTTCCATGAAAAAAGACGCATAGAAATTTTACGATTCATCTGTCGCATGATTTCCTTTTCATCGTTACCCAGACTTTGCTTCAATTGTTTGTAACGCGCTGATTTTTTCGCTGCGTTTTCAATGAAGTTTGGAATTTCCTTCATGCTTTCGTCTCTCCAAGGTGTTCGTCCGCTCCAGAAATCGGAGAATTTTTTCTGTAACGCTTTCATGTGCTCGTTGACCGCTTCTTCGGCGTGTTTTTGCAAACGAGAATCAATCGTGGTATAAATTTTTAATCCATCTGCATAGAGATCAAGGCCTTTTTCATTACACCATTTCAATAAGTAAGGTGTGATCTGACTTCTAAAATAGGTTGCCAATCCGGTATTGTGACTTTCTACTTCGTACTGAAGAGAGAGAGGAAGAGCTTGTGCTGATTTGCACCTGGACGCACCGATGTATTTGTATTTTTGCATTTGATCCAGTACCGTGTTTCTCCTGGAAAGCGCGGTGTCAGGATTGTAGATCGGGCTAAATACAGAAGGTCCCTTTAATACACCCACTAACATGGCGGCTTCGTGCAATTGCAATTTATCAGGCGTTGTACTAAAAAATGTTTTACTTGCTACCTTAACACCGTATGCATTGCTTCCGAAATCTACCGTATTCAGGTACATGGTCATGATTTCTTTTTTGGTGTAATATTTTTCCAGAGTAATGGCCACCATCCATTCCTTGGTTTTATTGATCAGCATTTTTATTTTCTCACTTTTCCGGGCAAGACTTCCCTCGTATTGACTGCTGCGAGTGTCAAACAGGTTTTTTGCCAATTGTTGAGAAATGGTGCTGGATCCTCTTTTTATGCCACGAAGGGAATACCAGGCAATCGCAAATGTACCTCGCATGTCTACTCCGGAATGGTTTTCAAAACGAACATCTTCTGTGGCCACCAACGCGTGAATCATGTCTGGAGATATGTCTTCATACTTGACCGGTGTTCTGTTTTCTCTGAAAAATTTTCCAAAGGAAATCATGTCCTCCGTAAATAATTCAGAGGCATATTCATGCTTGGGATTTTCCAATGTCGGTACATCTACCATAGGACCAAACCATCCGAAGGAATTGATGGACACCATGTAAACGTAAGTAACAATCAATAGCAGGAGCGAAAAGAAGGCTATCCAGGATCCCCAAACTATTTTTTTGACAGTACTACTTTTGATCATGCGGTTTGCTTAATAGTTATCTATCATCTGCCGGAGGTCTGAGTGTACCATCGGGCTGTTCAACCTCTTGATTGGGCGCTTTGGGTTGCTCTTCCAAAGGAAGGATAGGGGTTTCAATTTTGGGTTCTTCTATCGGCGCTTCAGTTTTCTTTCCGGTAATCTGATCACGGATGTTTTCTGCATAACTGACGAGCTTGCTGCTTTTATAATTTTCAATGAATTGATCCAGGCTATCTGCAAGAGGTTTTCGATCGGTTTTTTTATTCAATTCATTCAAGATGTTCAACAAAGCAAACTTATCATCGATGCTTGTGCCTTCCGGATAAGTGACATAATACGAAGCAATCAGCGAATCGGTACCGACCGTATCTTTTGACGTATAGAAGGAGTACGCATCTTTATATAAAATGGCGGCTTTCTTACTATTGGTTTTATTTTCTATTAGATAATTGGGGTTATCAATCAGCTTGGTATAAGTAGAATTAGGATGTTTCGTATACAACTCATTTTTACTGTAGGACAATAATTTTGCATCGGGTTTCTCTTTTCCTATGAGGTACATCAGGTACAACTCCTCTGGTTCTTTGTCGTTGCCTGGATAACGTTTAATTTGTTTCTTGAACGTGACGACAGCGCTGTCTTTTAAGTAAAGTTTAAAGGCATAAATTTTACCCAACTTATATTGAGCATCTTTGATCTCCGTATTGGCAGTCGCTTTAGCTTCAGGTGTGAAAGGGATGTCTTTAAAATAAAGATTGCGATCGACCGTGGGGCCCGCCTCCTCTTTACTTTTATTCTTCGGATCGTCTTCGTTTGAGATGGTTGTATTATTGGCAGCAGCAGCTGAACTATCTCCCGGCTCCGGCTTCGATTCCGCTACAGGTTCCTCTTTTCTGGCACGTCTCCAGTTGTCCTCATTGGCTCTTTTGCCCCATGTTTTCAAGAAATCACTATAGCCCTGACTGACTTGTCCGGGATTGGAAAAATAAAAGGTGGAAGTAGGAGAGCTGTTGCCGTCATTGGGTAAACCGGTAAAAGTGAATTCATCTCCACCTGCTCTGTTTTTTCGTTTTTCTTCTTCTTCCGCTTTTTTCTTGGCTGCGGCAATGTCACGCTCAATGGCTTTGTCAACAAATTTATTAAGCGCAATCGTATCCATGGCAGCTAACACAAGTAAGCTGTCGTTACGGCGAATGATTTCGGATTGTTCCGCAAGCTCTGTCAGGATTTTGTGTCGTTTTGAAATTTCTTTGTATCGCTTGTGTTTGGTATCCCAATTCATCACAGCGCTGTCGTAATACACTTTTGCCAGTTGAAAATTATTGAGTTTCTCAAAATACAATTCTCCCATGGCCAGGTAAGAACTCGCTGTTTGGTGTTTGTTGCTCCCTTTGTACTGAAGCGATTTTTTTAAATTGGCTTCTCCGCCAGGATAGTTTTTTTGCTTGATTTCGTAGCGAGCCATTTCATAATAAATCTTGTCTTTGTACTCAAGATTTTTTTCATCGGCCAATAATTTTTTGAAGTACTTGTCTACTTCTTTTTTATTTTTTTTGTTGAAGTGTCCTACCTGTGCCATGTATAACTTGGTGTAGAAATAAATGTCATAGGGAGGATTCAGCCTCAACACTTTCTTGTAATGCTTATACGCTAAGGTATCGTTGCCTTGTTCTTGATAGATTTGCCCAAGAATAAAATGGGAACGTGATTTCGGATCTTTCTTGGTGATCTCAGGTAAGGCAAGAGTTAAATCTTCTGCACATTTGTCGTATTCTTCAAAGTGTCTGTAGTATTGTGCACGGGTAAGGTAAAACTCCCGTTTGTTTTTTTTGTATTGAGGGTTTAGCTTTTCAACATACTCTGACACCGTATAGGCATTGTCGTATTCATTCTGAGCCATGTAAGCACGCATGAGGTAAATCATTGCTTCGGCTTTCTCTTCGTTTTCAGGACTGGAGTGGTTGACAAATTTGTAGGTGTCCATTCCGAGTTTGAAATCCGCTTTGTACATGCGGCAACGTCCTACAAGAATATAGCTATCGTCTACATACATGCTGTTTTTATGACGACGAATAGGCATGGATGCTTTCTTGATGATATCGTCTAGTTGTGCAATACTCTTGGTCTTGGTGCTGTCAAAGGGAGGAATCACTTCCAGTACTTCGTTGAAGTTGTCCTGGCGTTGATCGTAGACCGTTTTCTCCACTTCCTTCATGCGTTCGCGTGCGAGGAAAAATGCATTATCGCGGGCTAATAAATTATGATAAGTAATCGCTACAAAGGAGTTGTTGTTTTGAGAGCAAGAAGTGAATAAAAAACAAAGCACTCCAATGAGCAGGAGCGGGAAGATTTTTTTAGCACGATAAACAGTCGAATGCATGCGATAACAGGAGGCGGAAAAAAACAAGGTTTTGACTTTAGGTGTTGAAGCTATTTCCTAACGCAAATTAAGCTATTTTTATTTCATCTGACAGGACTGTGGCTGTTTTAAATGGGATACAGGATTTCGGGCTGATTGAGTAGTGAAGTAGAGGATTTGTGAAAGGAGTAGGGTGGAATTTTAAATGAGAGCGTTCCCTTCGGCCGGGCTTTCCCCACTCGCTTTTTCTTTGAAATAAAATGAATCGCAAATCCATTATGGAAATCAAAGAAAAAGAGCTCAGACAAGGGTTCAATCCCTCACGCAAGCCATGCACTAGCCTAAAAAAGGTATTTTCAGGTTAATTCTGCTTTCGGTTCATTTATTTGCTAGTTTTGTACCCTAATCCGCTAAACGATGAGTGATAAGAATATCAAGCAACCGAGCAGCCTCATGAAATACTCCAGTTTGGGAGTAGAACTGGTTGTTGTGCTTTGCCTGGCAGCCTGGTTGGGACGCTGGTTGGACGCGCGATACGGTGTTGAAAAAGGACTCTTCACCATCTTCCTGATGCTGTTTGCCCTGGTGGGGAGTATGTACCGCGTCATTAAATCCCTGATGAATGATCAAAACAAAAAATAATTTCTATTACGGGATTGTCCTGCTGTTGGCTTTGTTTTACCTGGTTCAACTCGCTTTGGTAAAAATAGGTAAGCCGGACTATATTTCACCCTATTTCTGGTGGATTCAGGCTTATTCTGTTGTCATGACCTTGATTAGCCACTGGCTTACTTCAAAAGGGTTGTCTAAGCGTAATGACTTCCATTTATATTTCATGGGTTCCATGACCATTCGGATGTTGGCAGCGATGTTCTTTTTATTGGCTTTTGTGTTCTATCTGTCTGAAAACCAAGAGGTATTCGTTATTAATTTTATTGTAGCATATTTTGCTTATACCGGATTTGAAATCTATTACTTATTGACTAACTTGCGACCCGATTCCGAGAAAAATGGCAACAAAGATTCATAAACTTCTGCTAACAACGACTCTTGCATTAGTTGTTTTATTCAATAATGGCAAGGCATTCGCTAACGAAACTACTTCTGAAACGGAGGCAGCTTTCAACCCTGGCGAGATGATTCAACACCACATTACAGATGCGCCGGACTGGCACATTTTGACCATTGATGGTCATCATTATTCGATTCCACTTCCGGTTATTTTGTACTCTTCTCAAAGAGGTCTGGATGTGTTTTCTTCTTCCAGGTTCCACCACGGAACAGAAGCTTACAACGGTTACAAACTGGAGCATGGTCATATCGAAGCCATCGATGCAAACGGTGCGGTGGATCACAGTGTACACTTATATAATGTATCGATCACAAAGAACGTAGCGTCTATGATGCTGAGCGCAGTATTGTTGCTGGCTTTGTTCCTGACGATTGCTAACTCATACAAAAAACGTCAGGGTCTGGCTCCTACAGGCGCGCAATCTTTCTTCGAACCCATCATCCTTTATATCAGAGACGATGTGGCGAAGACCATGATCGGTCCGAAGTACGAAAAGTTCATGCCTTACTTGCTGACTATTTTCTTCTTCATCTGGTTCAACAACTTATTGGGTCTTATCCCTGCAGGTGCCAACGTTTCTGGTAACATCACCTTCACTTTATTTTTAGCTTTGGCTACTTTCCTCATCACGACTTTAACAGCGAACAAATACTACTGGGCCCATATCTTGTGGACACCGGGTGTACCGCTTCCGTTGCGTATCATCATCCTTCCATTGGAAGTGATTGGTATGTTCACCAAACCATTCTCTTTGATGATCCGATTGTTCGCTAACATTACAGCTGGTCACATCATCGTATTGAGTTTCTTAGGTCTTGTGTTCATCTTCAAAACCATCGCTGTTGC
>Ga0247813_10003211_pt1 | contig 10624 bp, 10 predicted proteins | sample UWRJL169409C1_FD_180719 | JGI IMG/M metagenome (GOLD analysis project Ga0247813, IMG submission 180719) | Plant litter microbial communities from Arlington Agricultural Research Station in Wisconsin, United States - UWRJ-L169-409C-1 | ecosystem: Environmental > Terrestrial > Plant litter >... | reverse complement strand
CCCGCCCGTCCACAGCGCCTGGCCTGCCCCGCCCGTCCCACCACGCCCGGCCAGCCCCGCCCGGCCCATCGCGCCTGGCGTGCCGAGCGTGACTCACCGCGCCCGGCCTGCCGTGCTGGACGCGACGGTTCGCCGTGCCGCACCCTCGACGCACGGATGCCCGGCCACCGAAGTGACCGGGCATCCGTGTCATGCACCTTTAGTGCTCACTCGCACTCCAGCCAAACGCTTAGGAGACGGGAATGACGAGTCCGCCCCACGTCTCGTTGATGTAGTCCTGGGTCTCCGGGGAGAGCAGGAGTTCCTTGAGCTTCACGATGCGCGGGTCGTTCTCAAGCTCGGGGGTGGTCGCGAGCACGTTGTAGTACGGGCTGTCAGCACCCTCGATCAGGATCGCGTCATCCGCCGTCAGACCGGCCGGCAGCGCGAAGGAGATGGTGACGAACGCGGTGTCCACATCGGGAACCGATTGGGCGAGAGTCGCGTTCTCGATCTCAACAAACTCGAAGTTGCTCGGATTCGCGGTGATGTCGTTGAGCGTTGTCGGCTCCTCCGTGGTCTCGATGAGGCCCTCAGCAGCGAGCAGCTTGAGCGCGCGGCCCTCGTTCGTCGGGTCGTTCGGGACAGCGATGGATGCGCCATCCGCCAGCTCGTCGAGCGAACCGACCTTGTCGCTGTAGAACGCGGCGCTAGGCAGGTAGATCTCGCCGACACTCACCAGATTGCCGTTGGCCTCGGTGTTGTAGGTCTCGAGGAAGGTCGAGTTCTGGAACAGGTTGGCGTCGGTCGAGCCGTCGGACACCGAGAGGTTCGGGGTGTTGTAGTCCGTGAAAGGAACGAACTCAATGGTGAGTCCGGCATCCGCGGCAAGCTCCTCGGAAATGAAGTTCAGGATGTCACCGGCGGGTGTCTGGAGTGCGCCGACCTTGATAGTTCCGAGGTCGTCGACTCCCGCGGGAATCTCGGCCTGGGGTGCGCACGCGGCGAGGCCGAGCGTGAGGGCGGTGACGGCAACGGCGGCACCAGCAAGGCGCGCGCTGCGAGTGGAGATGAAACGCATGATGACTCTTCTCTAGGTTTTTTGCTGCGAGTGGTTGTTGTGTTGTGAAGTAGTGACCGTGATGCTGACTTCGGTCACCGATGGGTAAATCCGGGGCGCCGCCGGGTTAGCGGGCGAGCGTGTCGATCGACTTGCGGGCATAGCGACGGGCAAAGTACGTTGCGATCGCGGCGAGTGACTGCACGATCACGAAGATAATGATGATGACAGCGACGATGTGGATCGTGGAGTAGCGCTGGTAGCCGTACCGGAACGCGACATCCCCGAGGCCACCACCGGCGACCGTGCCGACCATCGCCGAGAAATTGATGATGGAGGTGACTGTCGTGGACACACCGAGGAGGATGCTCGGCAGCGCCTCGGGCACGAGCACCTTGCGCACAATCTGCCAGCGCGAGGCGCCCAGCGAGTTCGCCGCCTCGGTGAGACCGGGGTCGACCTCCTTGAGCGCGATCTCGACCATGCGCGCAAAGAATGGAATCGCGACGAGCGAGAGCGGGACGATCGCCGCCGTCGAGCCGATGAAGGTTCCGACGATGAGGCGTGTGAACGGGATGACCGCGATCATCAAGATGATGAACGGGATCGACCGGCCGAGGTTGACGATGAAGTCGAGCACGCGGTTGACGACGATGCCAAGGCGACGTGAGCCGAACAGGCGCTCGAAGAGCCCGCCACGCTCCGTGCCGACGAGCAGGATGCCGAGCGGGAGTCCGACAATGATCGTCACGAGCAGGGCGATCGAGACCATATAGAGCGTCTGACCAGTGCCGAGGAGGAGAACCTCCCACAGGTCGGACCAGAACTTCGGGTCTGTTGTGTCGATCACGCGACATCACCTCGCACAACTTCGACGAGAAGACCCTGCGCGCGCAGGTCGGCGACGATCTTCGTGTGTGCGGCCGACGACCCGGGGAGCTCGAGGCGAGTACGGCCCGCCTGGTTGCCCGCGATCGTCTCTATCGTCGCGCCGAGGATGGACACGTCGAGCTTGTGGTCCCGCGCGAGCTGCGCGATGACCGGACGGTCCGCGGCGCCCCCGCTGAACGTGATGTCGATGACAGTTCCGGTCGCTGAGGCAGGAACCTCTCCGAGCGGAAAAAGCTCGTGGGCGAGACGCGATCCGGGCCGGGAGATCAGCTCGACGAGTTTGCCCTGTTCGGCGATGCTGCCTGCCTCGATGAGAGCAGCTGAGTCACAGATCGTTTTGATGACATCCATCTCGTGCGTGATGAGCAGGACGGTGAGACCGAGCTCCTGGTTGATGGTGCGCAGGAGTTCGAGAATGGACCGGGTCGTCTCAGGGTCGAGCGCGCTCGTCGCCTCATCCGACAGGAGCACCGAGGGGCGGGCCGCGAGCGAGCGAGCAATACCGACCCGCTGCTTCTGGCCGCCGGAGAGCTGTGACGGGTAACTCGACGCCTTCGCGGTGAGCCCGACGAGGTCGAGGATGTCAGCCGCGCGCTTTTTGCGCTCCTTCGAATCGACCCCGATCACCTCGAGCGCGAACTCCACGTTGGCCTGCACTGTGCGGCTCGAGAGAAGGTTGAAGTGCTGGAAGATCATCCCGATCCGCTGGCGTGCGATGCGCAGGTCGTGGGCGCCGAGCAGTGTGAGCTCGGTGTCATCCACCGTGATCGTTCCGGCATCGGGTCGCTCAAGCAGGTTGACGGTGCGAATGAGCGTGCTCTTGCCCGCACCACTCTGGCCGATGACCCCGAAGATCTCTCCTCGCGCGACCTCGAGCGAGACATCGTCGAGCGCCCGCGTGGCCCCGAAGGACTTGCTGACGTGGCTGATGGAAATCATGGACGACCCAGGTGTGTGACAGACGGAGGAATGTCACACGACTACGGGCGACGAATGGCTAGTTTGGCAACATTTGTTGCGCAATAGAAATCCGTGTTACGCCGTATGAACGACGAATCAGTCGGCGTCGACCGACGTGCTAGCCGTTTCGTCGACCGAGGCGGGGTTGACCGTCGACGGGATCTCCAGCGGAATCGTCGGGCAGTCCTTCCACAGGCGCTCGAGCGAGTAGTACATGCGGTCCTCTTCGTGGAAGACGTGTACGATGACGTCCCCGAAGTCGAGGAGGATCCAGCGGCCCTCGGCACGGCCCTCACGACGAAGCGGCTTGGCTCCGGCCTCGATCATCTTGTCTTCGATCTCACCGGCGATGGCAACGACGTTGCGCTCGTTGCGACCTGTCGCAAGAAGGAAGACGTCGGTGAGCGGCAGGGGTCCAGAGACGTCTAGAGCAACGAGGTCCTCGGCCTGCTTGGCGTCGGCGGCGATCGCCGCGATGGTCACGAGTTCGCGGGCGCGAGGGGATGCAGTCACTGGGTCCTTTGTGATGAAAATGCGGGCATGTTTTAGAACATGCCCGAGCTGAAGGCCGCGATCAGAAGACCCGCGATGCCGACGATGAGCACCGGAATGGCGATCAGGGCGGCGACGAGAAGGCGGTTTCCGTGCGGCTTGTTGGCTGTCGTGATGACGCCGTGCGTGGAGGTGTGGGTACTCACGGCGCGGATGGCGCGCACGGGTGCGGAGTCGGTGCTGATGATCTCGTTGTCGAACGCATCAAACAAGTTGTCGACGTCGGGATCGTCGTAGCGACGTGAGTCGCCGCCGGTCGTGCCGAGGCTGCGCGGCAGCTCGATGCTGCCGGTGACGAGAATCTCACCGGTTCCACTGATGATCCCGCCGAAATCTGCGGTCGGCATCACAGGGAGCACGAGAGCGCTCGTGGTCGTCGCGACATTGCCGCCACCGACATCCCGGCTGAGAGTGTTCTCGAACGGCTGCTCTTCTTCTTCGAGCTGGGCCTGCTGTGACCAGTGGCCCGTGGATGTCGCGTGGCTGCCGGTTTGCTCGATCGAGGGTTCGACGAAGAGTGCGGTGAGTGGGTCGCTGGCTGGCGGGTTCGTGGCCGACGTCGCGGAGGGCCCCCCGAGCAGCGCGTCGAACGGATTCGCCTGCTGGGCGGGTGCAGCAGCACCCTGCTGCGCTGCGGCTTGCTGCGCTGCGGCTTGCTGCGATGCGGCTTGCTGGGCGTCCCACTCGCGGCGGGCGAGGATCTCGGCCTGCTGCTGGGATTCGGCGAGAGCACGAGCGTTCGCCTCGGCTTGCGCGGTCGCCTGGGCGGCGAGAGCCGCTTCGCGAGCGCGCTGCTGCTCCGCCTGCTGCTGCTCCGCCTGCTGTGCGGCATGCTGCTGTGCTGCCTGGGCGGCCTCAGCGTGGGCGCGAGCAGCGTGAGCTTGTGCGAGCTGCGCTGCTTCGGCCTGCGTGACCCGCTGTGCGCGGGCTTCCGCTTCGGCGTGGGCGCGTTCCTCCTGCTCACGGCGAGCACGACCCTCAGCCTCTGCGCGTGTCTGGTCTGCAGGTACATGGTCTGCGCCGGGCTGCTCTGTTCTGGGCTGCTCTGTTCTGGGCTGCTCTGATCTGGGCTGCTCTGATCTGGGCTGCTCAGCGTATGCCTGCTGCGCGCTGTCGCGTTCAGCCTGCTCTGCGCGGGCGCGTTCGGCCTGCTCGATGCGAGCCTGCTCCGCGCGAGCGGCACCCAGCAGATCGGCGTGCGACTGCTGCGTGGGCGAAGAGTTCTGCTGTGCGGCCTGCGAGGCTCGCGTGAGAGCTTCGAACTCCGCCATGGCATTGGACAGATTCGATGGCGGCGCTGCGACCGGCTCGACGAGCGGCGGGACCTCGAAGGTTCCCGAGCTGAGTGCACTCGCGGCGTCCTGCTCCGCCTGCAGCGCGCGGAGTTCGCGACGGCTAAGAGTCTGGGTGGGGAGGTCAGGCGAGGTCTGCTGCGGAGCAGCCGCGGCGCGACGCGAGGTAGGTGGTGTGGTTTGCGCGGGCGATGCGAAGGAACCCGGCGGTGTCGTCGCCGTGGGACTCGCCGGTGCTGCCGATGCTACGGGCGGAGCCGTCGAGGTCAGCGGAGCCTGTGCCGCGACCGGCGGAGCGGTCTGCGTGGGCGCGACGGATGGCACAGAAGCGGCCTGCGTGGGCGCGACAGGTGTCACAGAAGCGGTCTGCGTGGGCGCGACGGGTGGCACAGAAGCGGCGGGCGACTGCTGGGGCCAGGCCTGCGGCTGCGCCGGCTGGGCTTGTTCCGATTGAGACGGCTGGAGCACAGGCTGCCCTGGCTCAGGCTGCTGGGGCACAGGCTGCCCGGGCACAGACTGCTCGGGACCCGGCTGCCCGGGCACGGGCTGCTGGGGCTGCGGTGGCGGTCCCGCCTGCGTGCGGTAGTCGAGCGGAGCTGCCGTGGGCTGCTGCGGAGCCGCCTGGGCAGAACGTCGACCCTCGGGGCTGAAGTCGCGCACACGATAGGCCTGCTGCTCAGCGGTCGACTGCGTGTTCTGCTGTTGGGGAGCCTGCGCTGGCTGCTGGTACCCAGGTGTTGCCTGCGTTGTATAGGTCAAGGGTTCGGGGGCGACACCCGTGGGCGGGGTTGTCGGCATGTCGACGAGCCCGGAGGGTGCCGCGGCTCGCGATCGGCGCCCGGTGGCAGGCGGAGCCGCAGGCTGCTGCGGTGCAGGCTGCTGAGGATCGGTAGCGGGCAGGAACGGCTGAGCGGTCGGCAATGATCCGGATACAACTTGAGAGCTGGTGTCGCCGTCGCGCTCACTCTGCCGGACAGCGCGCCGCGACTGGGGCGGCAAGTCCTGGAAAGTGGTCATGAGTTACTCCGATACAAGTGGTGTTTGGAGATGTACTGAACAACACCGTCGGGGACCAAATACCAGACCGGGAATCCCCGGCTAACCCGGCTGCGACAATCCGTTGATGAGATCGCAAGCGCAGGCACTTCTAACGAGCTTACGCCTTGCTTGGGTAAACCGGAAATAGTGAGAGCGTGACCAGGCCGTGAAACTGCTATGAAATGGGCGAGTGACCAGACCTCGTCGACGTCTTTCCATTCGAGGATCTGGGCTACCGCGTCAGCTCCGGAGATGAAGAAGAGGTCGGCATCCGGTCGAGCCCGCCGAATGTCCTTGAGCGTGTCCACCGTGTAGGTGGGGCCATGCCGGTCGATGTCGACGCGGCTCACCGTGAACCTCGGGTTGGCCGCCGTCGCGATGACGGTCATGAGGTAGCGGTGCTCCCCCTCGCTGACGCCGGTCTTCATCCACGGCTGGCCCGTGGGTACGAAGATCACCTCGTCGAGGTCGAACTTCTGCTGCACCTCGCTCGCGGCGACGAGGTGACCGTGGTGGATCGGATCGAAGGTTCCACCCATCACGCCGATGCGTTGACGGCGCTGAGCGACCTCGACCACGGGCGGTGCCTAGTGGCCTGCGCCGTGGGAATCGTGGGAGTCACCCTTGGCGGCGTGGCGGTTGGCCACGTCCCGGTAGCTCCAGGTGACGATCCCGAGAAAGAGGAGAACGGCGAAAGCGATTCCCGCAGGGATGAACGGAGAGATCGACTCCGCGTGCTCAACTGCTTCTGCGGCGATGCTGATGGTGCTGGTGGTGCTGATGGACAGCGACATGATGTTTCTCCTCTACAAGCCCTCTAAATACTAGCCGCGCACCTGGCCGTTGCCGCGCACAATCCACTTCGTGCTGGTGAGTTCCGCCAGACCCATTGGGCCTCGTGCGTGAAGTTTCTGCGTCGAGATGCCTACTTCTGCCCCGAATCCGAATTCTCCGCCGTCGGTGAACCGCGTTGAGGCGTTGACCATGACGACCGCGGAGTCCACTTCGGCAAGAAAACGCTCGGCACGCGCGAGATCATTGGTGATGATCGACTCGGTGTGGTGGGTTGAATAGGTACGGATGTGATCCATCGCGCCATCGAGGTCGTCGACAACACGCACGGCGAGGTCGAGGCTCATGTACTCGGTCGCCCAGTCATCCTCGGTCGCGACAACCGCGTCGGGGAAGATCGCGAGCGCACGCTCGTCCGCGTGGATTGTCACGCCGCTGTCGCGAAGCCGCGCGAGCACAGCGGGCAGCACGCGCGGTGCAGCGCTCGAGTGCACGAGCAGGGTCTCGAGGGCATTGCACACGCTCGGGCGCTGCACCTTGGCGTTGTGCACGATCTCGGTCGCCATCTCAAGGTCCGCGCTCTCGTCGAGATAGACGTGAACGACTCCCGCACCTGTCTCGATCACCGGAACCTTCGACTCGGCGACCACGGTGTTGATGAGGTCGGCGCTGCCCCGCGGGATGAGCACATCCACGAGTCCGCGAGCCTGCATAAGTTGCTTCGCGCCCTCGCGCCCGAACTCATCAATGGTCTGCACTGCCTCGCGCGGGAGCCCGACCGAAGCGAGTGCATCCTGAATCAAGGCGACGAGAACGCGGTTGGTGTTCTCGGCGGCCGAGCCTCCGCGCAGCACGACAGCGTTACCGCTCTTGAGGGCGAGCGCCGCGATGTCGATCGTGACGTTCGGCCGCGCTTCGTAGATCGCCCCGACGACTCCGAAGGGCACGCGCACCTGGGCGAGCTGCACACCGTTGGGCAGAGTGCTTCCGCGCACATTCTGGCCCACTGGGTCGACGAGGGCTATCACCTCGCGAACGGCAGCGGCGAGGGATGCAAGGCGCGCTTCATCGAGCCGCAGGCGATCCTGCAGCCCTGCGCTCATGCCGTTCTCGCGGCCATTGGCGAGGTCGAGGTCGTTCGCGGGGATGATGCGCGCTGCGCCATCCACCACCGCTGCAGCGATCGCCTCGAGCGCTGCATTCTTGACGTCGGCCTTGAGCGTTGCGAGCACTCGCGCGGCGGTGCGGGAGGCCTCGAGCTTCTCGGTGAACGACAGTGCGGTGCTGGACTCGACGGTACTGATCTCAGACATGGATCCGAGTTTAGCGAGAGGGGGCGGGCTGGCGAACTACGGGCGAGCGTGAAACCAGGTACCGATCTCGGCACCCGAAAGTGCATCGGCGACCTGCGAGGTCGCGGCGAGAAGCACCGGGGTTCCGGCCGCTGCCGCGAACTTGGCTGCCGCGACCTTCGTGCCGGCTCCACCTGTGCCGACCCCGGCCGAACCCACATCGCCAAAGGTCACGCCGGCGAGGTCGTCGTCGAAGGGGACATCCGCGATCTTCATGGCACCAGGCTCGGAGGGCGGGAGCGTGTACAGAGCGTCGATGTCGGAGAGCAGGACGAGGAGGTCGGCACCGACGAGCTCGGAGACGAGCGCGGCGAGCCTGTCGTTGTCACCGAAGCGGATCTCCTGCGTGGCCACCGTGTCGTTCTCGTTGACGATGGGGAGGATGCGCAGGTCGAGCAGGCGTTCCATGGCGCGCTGGGCGTTACCGCGGTGCGTGTCGTTCTCCATGTCACCCGCGGTGAGGAGTACCTGTCCCGCGACGATCTCGTAGCGATCGAGGCTGACCTGATAGCGAAAGATGAGCACGTTCTGGCCGACAGCGGCGGCCGCTTGCTGGGTAGCGAGGTCGGTGGGACGACCGTCGAGCTTGAGAAACGGGATGCCTGTCGCGATGGCACCGGACGACACGAGGATGACCTCTGACCCACGCGAGTGCGCCGCAGCGAGCGCGTCGACGAGAAACTCGATCTGCCCGACGTTCACACCACTGATGGACGACGAACCCACTTTGACGACAATGCGCTTCGCCGTCGGAATCTGCGCGCGTGAAGTGATCGAACTACTCACCGCTGGGTTCCTGCGCCTCGCGTTCCGCACGCTCTGTGCGGGTCATCTCAACCTCGAAGCCCTCATCGTCGTTCCAGACGCCGCCGGCGCCCTCCTTCTCGAGCTCGGCGCGGGCAGCAGCCTTCGCGTCCATGCGCTCGAGGTAGTTGGCACGGCGGGTCTTACTCGTGAGTCGACGGCCCTCTTCGAGGCGGGCGTCGGTTCCACGCGGGCTCGCGATGAGTTCCGCGGCGGATGACACGGTCGGCTCCCAGTCGAAGACGACACCGCCCGACTTGCCGATGAGAACGGTAGAGCCGGGAACAGCACCCGACTTGAAGAGCTCGTCTTCAACTCCGAGCTTGGCGAGACGGTCAGCGAGGAATCCGACGGCCTCATCGTTGGTGAAGTCGGTCTGGTGCACCCAGCGCTCCGGCTTCTCACCGATTACGCGGTAGACGTTGCCGTAGGAACCGCCCTCGACCTTGACCGAGAAGTTCACCTCGTTGACTGCGCGCGGGCGGATCACGATGCGCGGCTTGGCCTCGACTGACGCCTTGACGGTGCGGTCGGCTTCAACGATCTCGGAGAGCGCGAATGACAGTTCGCGGAGTCCGGCACGCGAGACTGCGGAGACGTCGAAGACGCGGTAGCCACGCGCCTCGAGCTCGGGGCGAACGAGTTCTGCGAGTTCCTTGCCCTCGGGCACGTCGACCTTGTTGAGGGCGACGAGCTGCGGGCGCTCGAGCAGCGGCACCTGGCCCTCGGGCACCGGGTACGCGGCGAGCTCGCCGAGGATGATGTCGAGGTCGCTGATCGGGTCACGGCCGGGATCGAGGGTTCCGACATCCAGGACGTGGAGAAGTGCGGAGCACCGCTCGACGTGACGCAGGAACTCGAGTCCGAGGCCCTTGCCCTCGCTCGCGCCCTCGATAAGGCCGGGAACGTCAGCCACCGTGTAGCGGTTCTCCCCCGACTCGACGACGCCAAGGTTGGGGTGCAGGGTTGTGAAAGGGTAATCCGCGATCTTCGGCTTCGCTGCAGACATCGCCGCGACGAGCGAGGACTTGCCCGCCGACGGGTAGCCGACGAACGCGACATCCGCGACGACCTTGAGTTCGAGGAGCACGTCGCCCTCGAAACCGGGCGTGCCGAGGAGTGCAAAACCGGGCGCCTTGCGCTTCGTGGTCGACAGGGCGGCGTTGCCGAGCCCGCCCATGCCACCGGCGGCGATCGTGTAGCGCATGCCGTGCTCGACGAGGTCGATGAGCTCATTGCCGTCAGCGTCTTTGACGAGGGTGCCCACGGGCACGGGCAGCAGCATTTCGGCGCCGGATGTCCCTGCCTTGTGGTCACCCTGCCCGGGCTGTCCGTGCTCGCTCTTCTTGTGGGGCGAGCGGTGGTAGTTGAGCAGCGTCGTGGTCTGGACGTCGGCGATCAGCACGATGTCGCCGCCGTTGCCGCCGTTGCCGCCGTCAGGGCCGGCGAGGGGCTTGAACTTCTCACGTTTGACGGAGACGCAGCCGTTTCCGCCGTGACCGGCGAGAAGGTGCAGGGTTACCTGGTCGACGAACGATGCCATGGGTCCCTTCCTTTTCTGCGCCTTGCAACGCGGGTAGTTCTACTGGTGAAACACGTATGGGCGAGCCGAAGCTCGCCCACGCGGTGCTGCCTAAGCAGCGGAGTTTTGGTAGTTACGCAGGGGTAACGATGTTGATGACCTTGCGGCCACCCTTTGCACCGAACTCGACAGCTCCTGCAGCAAGTGCGAAGAGGGTGTCGTCGCCGCCACGGCCGACGTTCACGCCGGGGTGGAAGTGGGTGCCGCGCTGGCGAACGATGATCTCGCCCGACTTAACGACCTGGCCACCGAAGCGCTTGACGCCGAGGTACTGGGCGTTGGAATCGCGGCCGTTACGTGAGGAGCTCGCGCCCTTTTTGTG
>Ga0247813_10003209_pt1 | contig 10627 bp, 10 predicted proteins | sample UWRJL169409C1_FD_180719 | JGI IMG/M metagenome (GOLD analysis project Ga0247813, IMG submission 180719) | Plant litter microbial communities from Arlington Agricultural Research Station in Wisconsin, United States - UWRJ-L169-409C-1 | ecosystem: Environmental > Terrestrial > Plant litter >... | reverse complement strand
CGACCATTTTTCTGGTTAGCCAGTATACCTTCTTTTGGTATTTGGTTACCAATAGATTAAAACCATAATGTTTGGTTTTATCTTCCTTGAACAATGCTATGATCTCGCTGTCTTCCAAAATCTCGTTGATAAAAAAAGCCGGATTTTTAGAATCCGGCTCGAATATAATAAAATCTTATTAAATTTCTTACTTCCTTTTTCTTTCTATCGCTTTCAAGCTGGCTGCAACGATGTCGTTCGCGGTCAAACCATACTTTTCCATCAATTGATCCGGAGTACCGCTTTCCCCAAAAGTGTCTTTAGTTCCTACCAATTCTAGTGGGCTAGGTAAATTTACTCCCAGCGTACGGGCAATGCTTTCTCCCAAACCACCTAGGATATTATGTTCTTCTGCACTGACTGCACACCCTGTTTTCTTCACAGAATCCAATATGGCTTTTTCATCCAACGGTTTAATCGTATGGATGTTTATAATTTCAGCGTCGATGCCTTTTTCAGCCAAGATTTCTCCTGCTTTAATGGCTTCCCAAACCATGTGTCCTGTAGCAAAAATGCTGACGTCTTTGCCTTCATTGACCATCCATGCTTTTCCGATTTCGAATTTCTGATCGGCATCTGTGAAAACAGGTATAGCTGGTCTACCAAAACGCAGGTAAACAGGACCTACATACTCAGCGATGGCTTTAGTAGCTGCTTTGGTTTGGTTGTAATCGCAAGGGTTGATGACTACCATTCCCGGCAGCATTTTCATCAAACCTAAGTCTTCTAATATCTGGTGGGTAGCACCGTCTTCTCCTAAGGTCAAGCCTGCATGAGAAGCACAGATCTTTACGTTCTTTTCTGAATAAGCCACCGATTGTCTGATCTGATCATATACTCTGCCGGTAGAGAAATTAGCAAAGGTAGACGTGAAAGGGATTTTGCCTCCGATGGTTAAACCAGCTGCGATGCTGATCATGTTGGCTTCTGCAATACCTACCTGGAAAAAACGCTCCGGGTACAATTGCTGAAATTTTTCCAGTTTCAAAGAACCTGTAAGGTCAGCGCATAAAGCGACAACATTAGGATTGGTTTTTCCCAATTCTGTCATGGCATCACCAAATCCTGAACGGGTATCTTTCTTTTCTGTGAACGTATATTTTTTCATGTTTTCTAAAGCTGTGGATGATTAATAGTCTCCCAATGTTTCTTCTAATTGTCCGAGTGCGTTTTTCAATTCGTCGTCGTTAGGAGCTACACCGTGCCATTTGTGTGTGCCTGCCATGAAGTCAACACCATGACCCATGTTGGTTTTCATCAAGATTACCGTTGGCTTGCCCGTTACTTTGTGCGCTTCCAGAATAGCATCGTCCAGTACATTGAATTCATGTCCGATCACTTCTATCACTTCCCATCCGAAAGCTTTGTATTTCAATCCCAGGTCACCCAGGTCCATCACCTCTTTCAATGGTCCGTCAATTTGCTGACCGTTGTAATCGATGAAGGCTATCAGGTTGTCTACTTTGTGGTGTGCCGCATACATCACAGCTTCCCAAACCTGACCTTCTTGTTGTTCTCCATCACCCATCAAGACGTATACGTTGGTGTTGTCGTTGTTGAGTTTCTTTGCTTGTGCGGCGCCGATACCTACAGACAAGCCTTGTCCCAGTGAACCACTGGCTATTCTCACACCTTCTAAATGGGAGTGCGGAGTAGGGTGTCCCTGAAGTCTTGAATTGATTTTGCGATGCGAGGCTAATTCTTTTACCGGGAAATAGCCTGCGCGAGCCAAGGTGCTGTACAAGCCGGCACTGATGTGTCCGTTGGAAAGAATGAAAACATCTTCTCCTATAGCATCCATGCTAAATTTAGCAGGATTGTGTTTCATGATTTTAAAATACAGGAGTACAAATAATTCTGCACAACCTAATGCACCACCCGGATGTCCGCCTTTGGCTCCATGAACCATGCGGAGTACGTCTCTTCTGACTTGCGATGCGATGCGTTCTAATTCTTTGTGTTCAGGCATGGGTATTATTTTATAATTTGTGAAGTATGGTCTTTGGTATTTACTTTTTGTATGATGTCTTCTATCTTCCCTTTTTCATCAATGATGAAGGTCGTTCTGGCTGTGCCCATGTACGTTCTTCCGTACATCGATTTTTCAACCCAAACCCCATAAGCATCATGAATGATTTTATCGGTGTCGGCGATGAGATCAAAAGGCAAGTCAAATTTCGTAATGAATTTGGTATGCGATTTTTCATCGTCAGAACTGATGCCCACTATTTCAAATCCCGCTTTGCGCAGCGCAGCGTAATTGTCTTTCAAATTACAAGCTTGTGCCGTACAACCAGGCGTATTGTCTTTGGGGTAAAAGTACAATACCAGTTTCTTGCCTTTATAATCGGACAATTGAACCGTTTTACCGTCCTGATTTTTACCTTTAAAAGCCGGTGCTTTGTCTCCGATGGTTAATGTCATGGAATCGTAACGGTTATCGTTGAACTGTTCAATGACTTATCCATCACTTCAAGTTTTAGCGTGCCTTTCAATTTCTCTCCCGGTACTCTGGATTCAGACCAGAGTCGTGCGGTCTTATGATCGTAATTCATCAACAGCCATTTGCCGTTGATCTCTGCTCGAAATTCTTTGATGCCCGATTGCGGATCTGCGACAGAAAATTCTACTCTGGATGGAAGGATCTTCTTTGTCTTGATCTGCGGTGGAATCGTATCTCGACGAATGGCAAATTTACCTAAATATTTGATATCGTATAAGATATTATTGTCATTCCATTCTCCTCCTTCAAATCGGTGACTGGTATTGCTGTTATTTGCTGTATAGATGTAGCATTTACCGATTTCAGTAGCTTTATCCTCAGGACAATAGCGGACATTGATCTTCCCGAAAATCGGTGTCGCGGTAGAACTGATTTCGAAGGTTTCGTGATTTTGAGAGATGACGTCTGTTTTGGCTTGCAAATAAAGGGTATCAAATAAGGTCGTATCAGCAAAAGACAAAGCGAGCGTTTTGTATTCCAAAGAATAATTCCTGCCGGGAGGAATGGTGGCTATGAAATTGAAGTTTTCCTTATACTTGGCACAAACGATAGAATCTGGGAGCCCCTTTCTAAGGTCATATAAGTAGACGTTGTTTGATAACATGCGATAAGCCGGCCCAATGTCCAGGCTTTTGCCCTTCAGGAATAAAGTGGCTTTTTCATTTAAAGGAGCAGGGCAGGCAACCACCAGGGTATTTTCGTCTACTTTTGATCCACTCGCTACAGAAGCCGCAGAAACATAGTCTTTCTTAGAATCAATGCCTTTGATGCTGCATTTTAAAATGCTTTTGTTGCCGAAGGAATCGTATACTCTGATTTCTATTTGTTTCGTTTCTCCGGGTGCGATCGAAAGCCGGCCTCTGTTTTTTACTTTTTTGTAAGTGGAGAGTCTGTTTCCATCCGCGATGTAAAGCCGCTCCAACCGTTGACGCGTGCTGGCAAAATGCGCATAGTCAATGTGCACGTTGATGTATTTACTTTCGTCAAAAGAAAAGCTCTCTACATTATGGTAAAAGATCTCTTCTCCGTTTACAAACAGTTCGATGCAATTGACTCCATAAAGATTGGAGGTTTCATTCATCTTATCCGTGACTTTAATCTCTAAACCAATAGATCCTGACGCTTCAATGATACCGGGTATTTGATAGGTGCCGTCGGTTTTCTTTTGAGCGTCCCATTGTTTCAGCGCATATTCTTGCTGCACTCTGGAATTGATGTCCAATGGACGTGCCGCTATCTTTTGAATGATAGGTGCCATGTTGTCTTTAATTTCAGCGAAACCAAACAATAAAGGATTCAATACATTTTCTAGAGAATCACGGATTTCAAAATGCAAGTGAGGACCTCCTGAACTACCAGAATTTCCTGATCGGCCAATGATGTCTCCTTTTTTTACTTTGATCAGATCTTTCGCTAGATACTCGTCTATTTCAAATACTTGTTTCTCGTATTGGAAATTGACCACATAGTTTTTGATGGCGGGAGAAAAGCTGTCTAAGTGAGCATACACGGTGACCAAGCCATTAGGATGGGTGATGTAAATCGTATTGCCGTAACCGTAGGAAGAAACGCGTATCCTGGAGAGGTATCCATCTTGTGCGGCATAAATAGGAAGCCCTATGGCGAATCCTGTTTTTACATCGATGCCCGCATGAAAGTGATTAGGTCTCAATTCACCCATGTTAGCCGATAGGAAGTTTGGTTTTCCTGGATTGATCGGAAACATGAAATATCCCTTCACCACTTGCTGTGCAAAGGACAGCTGGGAAAGGAGCAACAGTACTAATAGAATAGCGAATCCTCCAAGAAAGTGGTAATTCTTCTTTATAAAATAAAACATTACTTGATTTCGAAGTTGAGCATTTCTTTGTCTTCCAGGTAGGCGATCAGGCGGTCTCCAATTTTAATGGGACCCACACCACTAGGTGTTCCGGTAAAGATAACATCTCCTTTTCTTAAGGTGAAGAAAGTCGAGATATAACTGATGATTCCATCAATGCCAAAGATCATTTCTTGAGTAGATCCTTGTTGTACCAGTGTGTCGTTTAACTTTAAAGAGAAAGAAAGGTGGTGGATGTTTTTAATGTCTGTGAGTGGAACGAATTCAGAAATAGGGGCAGAGCCGTTGAAACCTTTGGCTATGTCCCAGGGTAAACCTTGTTTCTTCAATTCATCTTGTAAGTCGCGTGCGGTAAAATCAATACCAATGGCTACGGCGTCATAATATTTCGAAGCGAATTTTTCATCTATGCTTTTTCCTTCTTTGCTGATACGTATAACCAGTTCTACTTCGTGGTGAATGTCTTTTGTAAACGACGGATAATAGAAGGGCGCATTGTTTCTGAGAATAGCCGTGTCCGGTTTAGTAAATACAACAGGAGCAGAAGGTTTCTGATTTTTGAGTTCGCTGATATGGTCCTGGTAGTTTCTGCCTACCGCAAATATTCTCATGTAGGGAAGGCTTATTTGTTCTTCAGTTGTTCTAATTTAATCGCAGTCAATCTTTTCTTGGTATCGATAGGGAAATCTCCTTTCATCATCCAGTCGTAGTAAGAAGGATCTTTTTTGAAGACGTCACTTACCAATACGCCTTTGTATTTTCCAAAATTGAATACCACCTGCGCCTGATCATTGTATGCCATTCTTCCTGCAAGATCTACCATATTACCGGCAGATAACTCATGCAGACTTTGTACATCATTTTTTACAGGAATGTAATCGTTTCCTTTTTTATCCTTCATGGATAAGTTGTCATACTTGGCTACTTGTGCTTTTAGTACTTCATAAGTTGCCAACGTGTCGGCTTCTGCACTGTGTGCATTGTCTAGGTTTTTGTTGCAATAGAATTTATAGGCTGCAGACAGCGTGCGTGGTTCCATCATGTGGAATATTTTCTGTGCATCTACCATTCTTCTGCCATGCAAATCGAAATCGATATCCGCACGGTTAAATTCTTCCTGCAATACAGGTACATCAAATTTTAAAATATTGAACCCTGCCAGGTCGCATCCTTTTAAGAAATTATTAAATACATGCGCCAGGTCTTTGAACGTTGGTTTATCCAGAATGTCTTTTTCATAGATCCCATGAATCAAGCTAGACTCTAATGGAATAGGCATTAAGGGATTGATGCGTTCGGTTTTAATTTCCACTTCGTTAGTTCCCGGCAATACTTTCACAATAGAAATTTCCAGTATACGATCGGTGGTGATGTTGATACCGGTAGTTTCAAGATCAAAAAAAGCCAATGGCTTGTGCAAGTTTAAAAGCATGGGAGAGGGAAGATCAAATATGGAAAGTTGTTGTTTCACTAAACGTTTTGAGCGGTGATAGATAACGCAAGATTTCTAATGTCCATCCCTTGAAAATGTCCGGAAGACATCAACAAGAGATTGGTATTGGTCCAGTTTTGCGACAACAAGAACTTCTCCAGTTCATCCGGTTTGGTGAAGACCTGAAGTTTAGGATTGTCAAATGCTTTTTTTATGTCAGCATCAGTGATTGGCTCCAGTTTTTTCTGCGCAATGGTATCCGGAGAATAGAATACGATCGGCAAATCGGGTGCGTCGAAGGTCTCTTTGTATTGATCCAAAAAAGTTTTATTTAAACTGCTGAACGTATGCAATTCCAATACAGCGATCAGTTTGGTAGATGGATATTGATTTTTTACGGCAGAAGCTGTCGCGACCAATTTGGAAGGTGCATGAGCGAAGTCCCTAAAGATCGTAGAGCCGTCACCTTTTTTTATTACTTCCAATCTTTTGGAAGCACCGCTGAACGAAGGAATGGCTTCATAGAACATTTCATCGGTAATGCCCAATTTCGTTACAATCGTTTTGGCTGCATTCAGATTGAGCATATTGTGCTTGCCAAAAACAGATACTTCTACTTTACCATTATCTGTAATCAAAAACGTTTTACCGTTTTTAACCTCGTTTTTATGTTCATTGTATTCGATCCGTGAAATGTCTTCGCGTTCTTTTCTGCCGATGATGCTGGCCAAATCATCGCTTTCAGGATAGATCAGAATACCTGCCTTGGGTGTAGAATCCGCGAAGGCGTCAAACTGTTGCACGTATTCATCAAACGTGGGAAACACGTTGATGTGATCCCATGCTACCCCGCTGATCAATCCGATGTGGTGGTGGTAGTGTATGAATTTCGGTCTCGGATCAATAGGGGAAGAAAGGTATTCATCGCCTTCCAAAATGATCACAGGAGCATCTGGTGTTATTTTTACAGGATTGTCAAAACCTTCGATCTGAGCACCTACCATGTAATCAAAATTCTTGTTATGGAATTTCATGACATGCAAAATCATCGAAGTGATCGTTGTCTTGCCATGAGAACCGGCAATGACCACGCGCTGTTTGTCCAGGGATTGCTGGTAGATGAATTCAGGGTAAGAATAGATGGTCAGGCCAATTTCCTTGGCTTTCAATAATTCAGGATTGTCTTTACGGGCATGCATCCCTAAAACAATGCAATCCAATTCCTTCGTAATTTTTTCAGGGAACCAGCCGTTTGTTTCGGGAAGAATCCCATCGTTTTTTAGTCTGGTGAGTGAAGGTTCAAAAATTTCATCGTCGGAGCCCGTGACGATATAACCTGATCTTTTTAGTGCAATGGCCAAACTGTGCATTGCGCTGCCGCCAATGGCAATAAAATGGACCTTTAATGCCGAATCTTTCATTATATTGGTTTGTTTTGAATCCAACAAAAATAAAAGAAAATCAGGCAGGAACAAACTTTAGGGCTCGTCGTGTTGATAGAAAAAGGGTAGTTTCCCAGTGATGTTAATATCTTCGTGAATAAATGTTTAAAGTAACATAGAAAGCTGCTCTTGAAAATTGGACTAAATTTGTACTATGGATTTAGGAAAACCCAAGCCACGTATTGTAGGATCAAAGATCAATCAGATCTATCAGGATAAGAACACTCCCGGTAAATTGCCTCCTCAGGCTATTGAACTGGAGGAAGCGGTTTTAGGTGCGTTGTTGTTGGAAAGAGAAGCTTTAACGACGGTCATTGAAATCCTTAGACCTGAAAGTTTTTATAAAGATTCTCATCAGCTTATATATAAGGCGGTTATACAATTGTATGACAAGTCTGAACCGGTAGATTTATTGACCGTTACCAATCAGTTGCGTGAAAACGGGGAATTGGAAATCGCTGGTGGTGCCTATTATGTGACGCAATTGACTACCAAAGTCAATTCAGCGGTCAATGTAGAGTTCCACGCCAGGATTGTGGCAGAGCAGTCGATCAAAAGAGACTTGATTCAGATCGCCACAGAAATACAAACGCAAGCCTACGACGATACAACAGACGTTTTTGATCTGCTCAACTTAGCGGAAAGCAGATTGTATGGAGTATCTGAAGCCAATATTCGTAAGAATTATGAAGACATGCGTTCTTTGATGGCTCAGGCCTTGAAAGAACTGCAGGCGAAGAAAGATCATGATGCGACATTGACCGGAGTTCCAAGTGGATTTACCAGTTTGGATCGCGTCACAGCTGGTTGGCAGAAAAGTGACCTGGTCATCTTGGCCGCACGACCAGGTATGGGTAAGACAGCCTTCGTTTTGTCTACCGCACGTAATGCAGCCGTTGATCACAATCAGGGGGTGGCCATCTTTTCGCTGGAGATGTCTCGTATACAATTGGTCAATCGTTTGATTTCTTCAGAAGCGGAACTTGGAAGTGAAAAAATTAAAAAAGGAAACCTGGAAGAACACGAGTGGGCACAGCTTCACCATAAAATCGCGAAGATCACCAGTGCTCCCATATTCATTGATGATACACCTGCGCTGAGTATTCGTGAACTAAGAACAAAATGCCGCCGATTGAAAGCGAAGAATGACATCAAAATGATCATTATAGATTATTTGCAATTGATGTCTGGAGATGGAAATGCAAAAGGAGGCATGGGTAACCGTGAACAGGAAATTGCGTCCATTTCAAGGGCTTTAAAAAATCTTGCAAAAGAGCTGGATGTGCCTGTAATCGCCTTGTCTCAGTTGAGTCGTCAGGTAGAAAACAGACCAGACAAAAGACCTCAACTATCAGATTTACGTGAATCCGGTTCCATCGAACAGGATGCCGATATGGTGATCTTCTTATACCGCCCGGAATATTATAAAATAGATGTAGATGAAGCCGGTAATTCCTTGAAAGGAGTAGGAGAGGTGATCATTGCCAAGCACAGAAATGGTAGCTTGGATACCGTTCAGCTGCGCTTTGTTGGGAACTTTACCAAATTCACCAACCTGGAAGACATGTATGATACTGACGATAGCGGCAGCAACAAAGGGTATGATCCGAATAACTTTGGTACCGCACCAAAGACCTTCAGCAGCAAGATCAATGACTTGCCGAAGCTGGGAGCTACGGATGAGGAAGAACCATTCTAGAGAGAACAGAGAACTGAAAACAGAGAACCGAAATCAGTTTGAGTTCTCTGTTTTCAGTTTTCTCAAAACTCCAGTTGCTCCAAAGCCGACTTTAATTCCCTTGTCGCTTTTTCATTTTTTTGTGTGATGCTCAGCTCAATACCTTTTCTTAACAATTCTTTCGCCTGGTCTTCATTTCCTTGTTCCAACAGAAAGTGCGCAGCAGTATAATAGACAGGAAGGTAATCCTCGTGTTGAGTCAATAGGGTATCAAACAATGCCATGGCTTCGTCTGGCAATTCATGCATGTATTCCATCGCGAGCCCATAGAGAGGGAAAGGATCATTGGCATCTTCATCCCGGAATTTTTTTAACAGTTCGACCCTTTCTTTATTCATATTATTAGATTTTCTATACAAAATAGGTAACTTAAATTTAAATTTTTAAGTTTAATACCCTATACTAAACACACAAGAAAATTTCATACGATGAAAATATTAGTTTGTATTACCAACGTTCCAGATACCACTTCCAAGATTAGTTTCAGCGACGACAAAAAGAAATTCAATGACGCAGGTGTACAGTTCATCATCGGTCCTTACGATGAGTATGCCTTGTCAAAAGCAGTGGACATCAAAGAAAAAAATAATGCTACCATCGTGGTGTTGAATGTAGGAGGTCCTGAAACAGAACCCACTATTCGTAAAGCATTAGCCATAGGCGCAGACGAAGCCATCAGAGTCAATGCTACTCCTACAGATGCCTGGTTTGTTGCCAAGCAAATTGCTGCCGTTGCGAAAGACGGTGGTTACGATTTAATTTTGATGGGTAGAGAATCCATTGATTTTAACGGTGGTGTGGTACATGGCATGGTAGCAGAATTATTGGGCATGCCTTCAGTATCTCCCGTCATGAAATTGGAGCTGGATGGCACGAAAGCCAGCATCGCAAAGGAAATTGAAGGCGGTAAAGAACTATTAGAAGTTTCATTGCCTTTTGTAGCAGGTTGTCAAGAACCTATTTCAGAATGGAAAATTCCCAACATGAGAGGGATCATGTCTGCCAGAACAAAACCATTGAACGTAGTAGAACCGGTAACAGTAGAAGGTAATGTAGTCTATGAGCAATTCAGTTTGCCAGCTCCTAAAGGTGCGGTGAAATTGGTTGATGCATCAGATCCTGCCAAATTATTGGATCTATTGAAAAACGAGGCTAAGGTATTATAATTCATTTCTAAAAAATTACATCATGTCAGTATTAATATTTGCAGAAGGCGTAGATAAAAGCATTAAGAAATCTTCTCTTGAAGCCGTATCCGCAGGGTTTGCATTGGCTCAGAAATTAAGTACAGAAGCTATTGCCATTGCTATCGGAGAATATGATGCAGCTGCTTTGCAGGAACTAGGTAAAGCAGGAGCTCAAAAAGTCCTTCATGTTAATTTAGCAGGTTATCCTTCAGCCCTTGCTTATGCTTCTGTACTTGCGGCTGCTGCGAAAGAAGTATCAGCATCTGTTGTTCTTTTATCCAAGTCTGCCTTGGGTGACGGTATCGTTTCTCGTTTATCGGTACAATTGAATGCCGCTTCAGCTACTGGAGTTTTGGCAGTGCCGGAAGTAAGCGGTGATACATTGAAAGTAAGAAAATCTATTTATACAGGGAAAGCCTTTGCTGATTTGTCATTGAGTGGCGCAG
>Ga0247813_10003207_pt1 | contig 10628 bp, 8 predicted proteins | sample UWRJL169409C1_FD_180719 | JGI IMG/M metagenome (GOLD analysis project Ga0247813, IMG submission 180719) | Plant litter microbial communities from Arlington Agricultural Research Station in Wisconsin, United States - UWRJ-L169-409C-1 | ecosystem: Environmental > Terrestrial > Plant litter >... | reverse complement strand
AAAAGCGATTTGTGCTTTGCGAACTCAGCCTATCTTGCAGCATACTGTAGTACATACAATGATAAATCCTATAATGTGGGACAGGGTTGTGAGATCGAATCTTTTAAAAACGTAAGCAATAACCCAATCAGTGAGTTTACAGGTTTAAATAAACCCCTGATCGGTTATGTAGGGGCTTTAAACAGCCAGCGTTTAGCGATCAGTATTATAGAACATATTGCTGTTACCTATCCTGAGTATACTGTTGTACTTGTTGGTCCTGAAGATGAAACTTTCATGGCAAGCACGTTGCATAATTTGAAAAATGTGATTTTCTTAGGTCAGCGGGCGGTTAAAGAACTTCCGGCTTTCATCAATGCATTCGACATTTGTATAAATCCGCAATTAGTGAACGAGATCACCATTGGTAATTATCCAAGAAAGATAGATGAATATCTTGCTCTCGGTAAACCTGTGATCGCGACACATACAAAAACGATGGAAGCATTTAAAGATTATGTATACCTTGCAGAGAACAAAGAAGACTATGTGCGGTTGATTGCATTGGCCATTGCTGAAGATAGCGAACTAAAGAGTAGCGAACGTAAAGCATTCGCCTTTACCCATACCTGGGAAAACAGCGTGCAGGAGATGAAAAATAAGATTGCTGCAGCACTGGAAACAGTAGCGGGTTAAATAAAATAATTAAGCATTCGTTACTATATGAACCTAGTGTTAACCATATTTATTGTATTTCAGGTATTATTGATCATACACTTATTATTTCCGGCATTGTTGCTGGTCTTAAAAATGATCAGACAAAAACCACCGCAAAATACCCGACTCATTAATCCCTCATTTGAAGCTGATTATGCTGTGATTGTAACGGCTTATGAGCAAACGAACTTAATACCGAGTGTAGTGGATTCCATTCTGCGCCTTAATTATAAGAAGTACCTCATCTACGTAGTTGCTGATAAATGTGATATTTCAAGTTTGAATTTTAATGATGAGCGTGTGATTATTCTTCGCCCGGAAGAAACCTTATCTAATAATATTAAATCACATTTTTATGCGATAAACCGTTTCCGGCGGGCGCATGACAGGTTAACAATTATTGATAGTGATAATCTGGTCGACCCAGAATATCTCAATGAATTAAATGCTGTTTTTGCGCAAGGCTATGAAGCTGTGCAAGGGGTGAGGGAAGCAAAAAATCTAAACTCTAATTATGCCTGTCTGGATGCCGCGGGTGATATCTATTACAGATATATTGACAGGGAACTCTTATTTAGCGCAGGATCATCCGCGTCCCTGTCCGGTTCCGGAATGGCTTTCACAACGAAGTTGTATAAAGATTGTCTCGAAAATTTAGTGAACAGCGGAGCAGGGTTTGATAAAATCCTTCAATATGAAATTATTGACCGTAAACTCATCATCGCTTTTGCAGAAAAGGCTATCGTATATGATGAGAAAACGTCAAAATCTGATCAGCTGGTGAAACAACGCGCTAGGTGGATCAATACGTGGTTCAGGTTCTTCAAATTAGGGCTGAAATTGAATTTAAAAGGGCTGCGGACATTAAACGGAAACCAGTTCCTGTTTAGCATAATGCTTTTACGTCCGCCTCTTTTTATTTTATTTTTCCTTTCGTTTGTATGTTTCGCAGTTAACTTGTTCGTGATGCCTGGTTTAGCGGTAATATGGGTTTTGGCTGTAGTCAGCTTTTTAATTGTTTTCTATCAATCCCTCTCTTACTTTAAGGCAGATCCCCGCATATACGATTCTTTGAAGAGCGTACCTAAGTTTATGTTCTTTCAAGTACTGGCATTGTTTAAAGCTAAAAAAGCAAATGAACTTTCTGTAGCGACTAAACACGATCAGGACGCAACTATCAGCGATATTAAATAATTCCTCCTTCAACCCTTATCCGGCAATACAATTACCAATGGCAAAAAATAAAATCAAAATACTGCAGACGATCAGACAAGGAAAAATCGGGGGTGGAGAATCTCACGTCATTGATCTTGTGGAAGCGCTGGACAAAGACCGTTATGAATCTGTCGTATTATCATTTACTGAAGGGCCAATGGTGGAGCATATGAAATCTATTGGTGTTAAAACCTATGTGATCCCTACTGAAAAACCATTTGATTATTCTAAATGGGAAGAAGTTAAAAAGATTATTGATGCCGAAAAGATAGATTTAGTACATGCTCATGGAACAAGGGCTAATTCCAACACCAATAACAGCGCTAGAAAATCAGGAATTCCGGTAATATATACTGTACATGGCTGGTCTTTTCATCCTGATCAGAATTTCCTGGTACGCGCACTTCGTGTTTGGAGCGAAAAATACCTCGTTAACAAGTCGACACTTACTATTTGTGTTTCGGATAGTAATTTAAAAGATGCGGGTGACCTGTTTGAAATGAAAAGGGCTACCGTTGTTAAATGTGGGATTAACCTGAATAAATATAATCCTGACGCAGCTTCATTTTTACCGGTAAGGAAAGAACTGGGGATTGCAGATGATGTGGTATTAGTAGGTTATATCGTAAGAATGACTATTCAAAAAGATCCGCTGACATTGATCAGGGCCATTTCATTACTGCCGGACGATCCGAAACTTAAATTTCTTTTTGTGGGTGATGGTGATCTGAAAGACGATGTGGTTAACCTGGCCAAAGAGCTGAATGTGTTTTCAAGGATTATTTTTATGGATTTCCGTCAGGATGTTCCGAATATATTAAACGCAATAGATATTTATTGTCTGCCATCATTGTGGGAGGGCCTGCCTCTTGGAATGTTAGAAGCAATGGCTATGCGTAAGGCTATTGTAGCAACGGCAATTGACGGCACTAAAGAGGTGATCAATAACATGGAGAATGGTATAGTAATCCCTGTTAAATCGCCGCAAAAACTTGCCGATGCGTTGCTGTTGCTTGCGGGAAATAAAGAGCTGCGTGAGTCTATGGGTAGTAAGGCACGTAAAACTATTGAACATGACTTCAATGTTGAACAGATGACCCGGAAAATTGAAAAGGTGTATGATAACCTTACTGAATAAGTAAGGTTATCGGTAAATCTTTACGAAGACTTTTTATAGGTGTCGTCTGGTAATTTAGAGTTGAAGTTATTAAAGAAACGTTTGGCTTCTTTAGATAACCTTGAGGTTAATGCCTGTGAAAAACTATGCCCGTTACGTTGTAAAGTTCTTACGCCTGTCCATGCCCTCGCTTTATTTGACCTTACTTGTCTGACTTTACCGTACTCCATCAGGCCAAGGCAAAGCTGGCCGTCGTCACCCCAGAAGTTGTCGTTAATAAAACCAACCTTTAATCCGTATTCTTTAATGTAACCCATGCTTAATCCGTAAGCGTTGAAATAAGGGCGTTTAATTTGTCTGAATTCAGCGATCACGTCTTTCATTTTTTCCAGTATGTATAATTTCCACCTGGGGAAACCGGGTTCACTGATAAATGAATACCGACCATAAACACATACTACATCTGGCTTACTTAAAACCCCGATCATTTCTTTTACCCAGCAGGAAGGATAGAAACAGTCTGCATCTGCCAGTAAAACATACTTACCTTTTGCACTTAACTGACCATGCTGTCTTGCTGGTCCGCAACCCTGGTTCTTTTCGAACATACCATTTACATGGAGTTTATCGATGGTATCCTGTGTACGGTCTTTGGAATTATTGTTGACCACAATAATTTCAATAGGGTGATCAAAAATGGTTTTGGAAAGGCTGGAAATACAACGTAAAATGTTGATTTCCTCGTTCCATGCAGCAATCAAAATAGTTACCAGAGGCTGATCACCGGTGATCTTATCCAGGTCAGCGTTGATCGTATCAAATATATGCTGAGGAATTTCCTCAAATTTATTATAGGAATAATCAAGATCCTTTATCCAGTCAGGGTTGCTAGTGATTTTCATTTAATAAGTGTATCCTAATTTAGTGCTAATGAAGAATTATTGATTTTTTTATTAATACCAAGATAAGACTATAACTTTGTAAAAGTTACAGGTTAGGTCACAAAGTTATAAATATTAAAGATAAGTGTGCAAACACTTACAATCTCCGAATTAAATGTTAGTTTTATCAAATGATAATAAAGTGTGTATAGGAGGCAATTTGAATATATTGGAAAAATTTATATCCAAGAGTTGTAATGAATAGAAGGTCATATTTAAAAAACATTTTTATTATAACCGGAATTGGTGCGGTCTCATTATCAGTTTTTAAGGGATTTGAACTTGTCAGACCTTTTGATATAAGGGACCTGGAAAAAAAAAGGGATGTTCTGGCAGAATTAGCTGAAATTATTATACCAGAAACAGCTACTCCCGGGGCAAAATCGGCGATGGTACATGATTATATTATTAATGTTATGATCAATTGTAATCTGCCGAAACAGCAAAGAAGATTTTTTTCAGGGCTTGAGGATTTAGAGGAATACAGCTTGAATAATTATACTAAAAAATTCTTAAACTGTACATCAGCAGAAAAACATGACATCCTTGAATATTTTTCCTTGCAATCGGGATATTCTAATAGAACTCTTGATAAAATTGACAACAAATTATTTGGTACACCTTTTTTTATAAAACTTCGTCAGTTAACTGTTGAAGGGTTTTGCCAGTCTCAATTGGGTGCGACGAAAGCATTGGCATACGATTATATACCGCAGACTTTTGAAGGATGTATTTCACTTAAACCAAATCAAAAATCCTGGGCAACTAAATAAACATGTATATAAGCGATAAAAACGTGAGGTTGAATACTTATGACGCTATAGTTATCGGCTCTGGTATCAGTGGCGGATGGGCGGCTATGGAACTATGTAAGAAGGGATTGAAAACCTTATTACTGGAAAGGGGCAGGGATGTTAAACATAATCAGGATTATCCGACTGCTATGCTTAACCCCTGGGATTTTGAATTGGGCTTTAACAATACTTTGAAAGATGTCGAGATGAACCCTATTCAAAGTATTGCTCGCGGTCCCGCGGAAAAGCATTTTTATGTGAATGATACAGATCATCCCTACATTCAGGAAAAACCTTTTAATTGGTTTAGAGGCTATCATGTTGGTGGACGCTCGTTAACTTGGGGCAGACAATGTTATCGGCTCAGTGATCTTGACTTTGAAGCGAATTTAAAGGATGGCATCGCTGTGGACTGGCCGATCAGATATAAAGATATTGCTCCCTGGTATAGCTATGTTGAAACTCATATTGGTGTAAGCGGGCAAAAAGAAAATTTGGCCCAACTCCCGGACGGTGAATTTTTATCACCTATGGAACTCAATTGCATAGAAAAACATCTGGGTGATTCCATAAAAAAAAATGATCAGAACCGGTTACTTACTATAGCCCGTGTCGCAAATTTAACCCGGGGATGGGATAATCGCGGTCCGTGTCAAAATAGGAATCTCTGCAGCAGAGGCTGTCCTTTTGGAGGGTACTTCAGCAGCAATAGTTCAACTATACCGGCTGCGATGGCTACTGGTAATTTAACTCTCAGACCATTTTCAATTGTTACCGAGATTTTATATGATGAACATAAAAAGAAAGCTAAAGGTGTACGGATAATCGATGCGCTGACAAATGAGGTACTTGAATTTTATTCAAAAATTGTTTTTGTAAATGCCTCCACGATAGCGACTGCGGGATTACTGTTAAACTCAACCTCATCCCGTTTCCCGAATGGTTTTGGTAATGACAGTAACCAGGTTGGTCATAATTTGATGGATCATCATTCTTCCGCAGGCGCAACCGGCATGCATGAGGGTTATCAGGATATGTATTATAAGGGAAGAAGGCCTTCTGGTTTTCTGATCCCCAGGTTTAAGAACCTGAAGGATAACGAAAACTTAAGTTTTAAACGCGGATATAACATTCAAGGACATGGCGAGCGCCAGGAATGGATGGATAAAGCAAATGCCCTAACGGGTTTCGGTAAGGATTTTAAACAACAACTGACTACACCCGGACCATGGACGGTATGGATGGCCGGATGGGGGGAATGTTTACCATATTATGAAAATCAGGTAACGCTTGATGCCCAGCTAAAAGATAAATGGGGGCAGCCATTGCTGAAAATAGATTTTAGTTTTAAAGAAAACGAAAGTAATATGATGACGGATATTCACGATACTTCGGCAGAAATACTTGAAACAGCAGGTTTTAAAAATGTAGGACCTTTTAACTATAATCGGCCGGGCGGTTCTACCATACATGAAATGGGAACTGCGAGAATGGGTAATGACCCTAAAACTTCTGTTTTAAATAAATTTAATCAGATGCATGAGGTGAATAATGTATTTATAACTGATGGTAGTTGTATGACATCGTCGGCTTGCCAGAATCCTTCACTGACATATATGGCGTTAACAGCCAGGGCATGCGGTTATGCCTATGATCAATTGAAAAAGGGAATCCTTTAATTTAAAATTTAATAACAGTTTGTCTGATATCCACTATCAGTGATTATGATTTAAAATTGAGTATTGTACAGGTCAAAAAAAATGAAGTTAAATTGCTTACCTTCCCTCATACCTTTTATATTTACAACTAATACTGATTTAAACTATCAATTGTTGCAGATATTAGCCGTAACAAAAAAAAAATCGACTTAACTTCCACCTTTACGCAAAAAGCATCAATTAGATACATATTATGAGTAACCAAAAAGCAGCTATAAACGGCGCCAAATGGACCACCACATCTACGGTGATAACTACAGTTCTTTCATTTGCACAAATGGCGATTATAGCGAGGGTGCTGGATCCGTCAATTTTTGGTTTAGTAAGTATCTGCAGTTTGGTTATAAATTTCTTCCATATTTTCGCGAATCTGGGTTTTACTAATTCTATTATATCAAAACAGGAAACGGACAGAAAAAATCTGTCTACCATATTTTTTGCCAGTATAGGGTTGGGATTTATAATGGGAACTTTAATTTATCTGAGTTCTGGCTTTGTTGTTGATTATTATGATGAACCCCGGTTATCCTATGTGATCAAGGTTTCCGCATTTACATTTCCTTTGATTTACACCGGGCAGATTTATTGGAATCTTCTTCAGAAAGAATTAGAATTTAAGATTCTGGCAACTATTGAAACCGTTGGTGCTGTCGTAAGTATCATTGTGACCATATTCTTAGCCTACAACAATTATCAGGAATTATCTATCATCTATAGCCAACTTTTAATGACATTCATTAAAATGGTTTTATACATATATCTGGGCCGAAAGTTGTTTACTCCTATTTTTTATTTCAAATTAAAGGAAATCAAAGATCATTTGCGCTTCGGGATTTATCATTTAGGGGAGGGGATTTTAGGTTTTGTAAACGGTAATTTAGAAAATATCGTTATTGGTAAAGCCATAGGTGTTAAGGAACTGGGACTGTATACAATTGCCTATCAATTAGCAGTATTTCCTATCTATCGCTTAAATCCCATAATCATGCAGGTTTCTTATCCAATCATGGCTAAGATGAAAGAAAATGATGGCTTAAAACGTGCTTATTTAAAGATTGTTGATTTTATCACCTGCTGTAATTTCCCTCTTCTGGCCGGTTTATTTATCACCGCTTCAAGTGTGGTAGTTTTTATTTACGGGCCTAATTTCAGAGAATCAATTCCCCTGACCAGAATCATCTTATTTGTTAGTTTCTTAGCTTGCGTTACTGCGCCGATCTCGTCGCTCGTCATGTCGAAAAACAAACCTCATATCATGTTTTACCTGAATTTGTCGACATTAATAATCAAAATTCCTATGATCTATATCCTCTCGAGGTATTTTGGGTTACTTGGCATCGTAGGTGGTTATGTAGTCAGCTCATTGATAGAAACCATTATCATATTTAATATCGTTAACAGATTGGTTGGTAGTATAGCTAAGCCTTTTTTAATGAATATCATAAAACCCGTTTCCTTTTGTTTAGCGATGGTTGCTGTTATCGCCCTCTATCAAAGATTTATTGGTAATGACGGAATTGTTGATATTATAGCTCAGGTAGTTATTGGCGGACTGATTTATGGTGGTCTAACCCTCAAGTTTAAGATATCAATTAAAGAAATCCTCAGCCTCAGGCAGTCCTTATAAAAAAACGCGAAAATGTTTTTAAACTGATTCAGGTGGTATTAAGAATTTAATTATATTCGTGAATCCATCTAAATTAATGTCAATGCAAGAATCAAAATCAATTGCTATAGTCTGTGTTTGTGATAATCATTACGCTATATTACTGGCTGCCGCAATAAAATCAGTAGAAACTAATCACCATACTGATGAAAAGCTGGAATTTTTTCTTGTTGAAGATAGTATTTCTGAGAAGAATAAACTTAGGATTTCAGATTCAATAAATACTGAAACCACCACCATCCATTGGATTCCCGCTGCGGAATGTATACCTAAAGACGCATCTTTACCCGTAGACAGAAGTAGTGCACCGCTCAATGTTTACATCAGATTATTTGTACAGCACTTTATTCCAAAACACATAAAAAGAATCATTTACCTGGATGTCGATATGATCATGCTGGAGGATGTCAGTAAGTTATGGCATACCGATCTTGGTGATAATATTGTTGCTGCGGTTCAGGATCAGTTTATCCAGATTGTAAGCCGGTGGGGCGGGGTAAGTAATTATGAACATTTCGATATTGCGGCCGACAATATGTATTTTAATTCCGGCCTGATGATCATTGATATTGAAAAGTGGGAAAAGGCGGATATTACTAAAAAAGTTATTGCATGTATAGCTGAATTTACTGATCTCGCTTTATATCAGGACCAGTATGGTCTGAATGCTGTATTATATAAAGATTGGTTCCCACTAAATCCGCTATGGAATCGTTTTGCCTATTCTGAGGAAGAACGACCTTTTATTATACATTTTACAGGGAGAAAGCCAATCTACAAATCTTATGAGTATAGTGAAAAGTATAGAAAGATATTCTATACTTATTTAGCTATGACAGGATGGAAGAACTTTAAACCTATTGGTGAGACTTCCAGGTATTTTAAGAAAATCAATAATTTATTAGAAAAGGTCTTAAAAAAGATCGGGCTATCCAAGAAATAAGGCTGCTTTATTTGGATTCCTTGAGCCACTGTTTACATATCATTTTAGTTCATTTTGCTCCTTTAGATTAAGATCTTGGGGGACGATTTAAAATAATTCATGTTTATTTTAAAAGTACATCAAACTGATAGCCCCAGTTATTCAGGGGGTAATTCTTGTTAAGGATATTTGCGGTTAGCTTATCACCTTGTGAATCTCTTAAATTCCCTCTGGGACCAAGTTTGTATCCGCTTTTTTCACGTGCGCCATTGACGGCATATCTTGCCTTACATCCGGAAGGTGATTTTGTACAATAAATCTTTACCTCGTTATGCTTTAGAACTACTTTTTGTATAATATTTGTATTTCTTGAATCTATTACGCTGAAGCCATAATTGGCAGGTTTAACTACTGCTATGGTATCAAAAACCAGAGGTGGGCTCGGAACATTAAACTTGATTGTTACTACGTTGCCGGAGATACTAAAAGTTTCAGGTGTTAAACCTTTACTTGGTTTTGATTCGAGTAGTCTGATAACGGATAAACCGGCTAAATATCCCAGGCGTTTCTGAGATATACCATCAATATGTACCCGTTCGTTAACGAAAGAATATGGATAAGTTGGACCTATACCCATAAACAGCTTATCATTCTGTATTAATTCCAGCTGGCCCTGGGGAACAGGTGTTTCTTTACTATTATAAGCGTTCTCATTGAACTCTTTGGAGAGAGTGAGGCAATTAGTCTGGTAACTGATACAAACCACATCCTTGCTCTGTTTTGTAATTGCTTTTACATCACTGTTAATGTGCTTTTGAAAGTTTTTTAAGTCCTGTTTGTAATTTTTGGATTTTTTCCAGGTGATATCATCTTCTCCCTGCATCCAGATATAACCTGGCACAACAAAATTCCAGTTATGGTCTTCTGCTTTATCATGTGCGTCTTTGATCTCTTCTAAAAACTTCTTGTATGCTTTACTGCCCCTTCCCATATCAACTATACTAGTTGCGCCCTGACCACCGGGGAATGTACAAATCATTACGTTATCACCGTAGCCTTTTTTCTTAAAATAATCTGTTACAACTTCTGACATACCATATATAGAAAGCTCAAAAGCCCTGTGCCTGTCGTGCACAAATTTCTTCATCCACTGCTTCAGATAGGTGTCTGAAAAATAACCGAAGTCTTCATCCAGATTTTCTGTCAGCACGTGGTGATTAGTTTTCTTCGCCAGTGAGTCAAAATCTGTAATCCTGTCCGCTTGTTCACCCAGAGCCAAACTTTGTCCGTAAATAGGTATGGCTATTATTGTTCGTTGTTTGATCTCTTTGTTTTTACAGTTAGCAAAGAAAGCCATTGCTAACAGGAGGATAAACCAGTTGTGAGCCTTCATCGCCTAGTAATGTATTTTTTAAGTTCATGTGAAATTAAGCAAGAGTATTTCTTAGCACCTTCTTCATTAAGGTGCCCAAAATCAAAAAAGTATTCGGGATGACCGGTTATGCCTTCCAGGTAATAATTATTGATGAAATGTATGTTGTTTTTCTTTGCCAATTGAT
>Ga0247813_10003206_pt1 | contig 10630 bp, 9 predicted proteins | sample UWRJL169409C1_FD_180719 | JGI IMG/M metagenome (GOLD analysis project Ga0247813, IMG submission 180719) | Plant litter microbial communities from Arlington Agricultural Research Station in Wisconsin, United States - UWRJ-L169-409C-1 | ecosystem: Environmental > Terrestrial > Plant litter >... | reverse complement strand
TTTGCTCGCGGCGCTGCTGAAGTTCCAGCAGTGGCACTACGTGCTGCCCACCACCCCGGCCCTGGTGGTTCTCGACACCCGCACCCGGCGCTGGCGCAGCGAATTCACCCTCAAGCAACCGTCCGGCCTGCTGGACTGGGAAGCCTTGAGCGAACTGCAACAGGAACTGCTCGACCATCCCTCGGCCATCATCGTCTCCCCCGCGCCGATCTTCGGCGTCAAGCTGATCGAGACCGTGCAGAAAATCTTCAGCTGGTGCGGCCACCCGTTGCTGGTGGACGCAGAAAACTGGATGGCCCATCGCGGTGCGGCCCAGGTGATCCTCAACATCTTTCGCCACTCGCGCACACCGGGTAACTACGTGATCCTCTCGGGGGATGTGCACTATTCGTTCGTCTATGAAGTGCTGATCCGCCATCGCAACGCCGGCCCCAGGATCTGGCAGATCACCAGTAGCGGTATCAAGAACGAATTCCCGCCGCGCTTGCTGGAATGGTTCGACCGCCTCAACCGCTGGCTGTACTCGCCGCGCTCGCCCCTCAACTGGTTCACTCGCCGCCGCACCATGCAGGTGGTGCCGCATATCCCGGAGCACGCCGAGGCCGGTGAACGGTTATGGAATTCGGCAGGCATCGGCCAAGTGTTTTTCAACGAGCGGGGGCAGCCTGACACGATCTACCAGCACAACGCCGATGGGAAGGCGCGTACGAGGATGATCGCGCCGAAGCAATAGCCCATGGCCACCCTCCTGTAGCCGTCCATCCGCCCTATTCAAAGCGCACAAGCTCCGTTGTACAGTAGCTCCAGCCACGGAGTATCGGCATCAATATGACTGGCCTTGGATGCCAGCCCATGCAAGGAGCGCACAGATGGACGATACCTCCGACAACGGCAATTTCTCGCACCTCAATGCCGACATGCTGCATACCGTGCTGGAGCTGGTCAGCGACGGCATCTGGGACTGGAACGCCAATACCGGGTTCGTCTACCGCAACCCGGGCTGGTACGAAATGCTGGGCTACCCCCGCCATTCCCTGGAAAACAGCGTGTTCACCTGGGAGACCGTCATCCACCCGGAAGACTACCCCCACGTGATGACGCTGTTCGATGACTACATCCACCGTCGCGCCCCCCATTATCAAATCGAATACCGTTGCCGCAAAAAAGATGGCAGCTACCTGTGGATCGAAGACCGGGGCTACGTGATTGCCCGTAACCCCGATGGCTCGGTGGCGCGGATGGTCGGCGCCCATCGCGATATTCATACACGCAAGTGCTCCGTCGAACAGCTGGAGCGGCGCAACCAATCCCTTGAGGCGCTGGTGGCCGAGCGCACGCGCGAGTTGTCACGGGTCAACCAGCAGTTGCAATTACAGTTGGACGAAAACCGCTCCCTGGCCGAACGGGATGCCCTGACCCTTGTTGCCAACCGCTATCGCCTGGAAAAAGTCCTGCTCGAAGAATGCGACCGCGCCCAGCGTTTTCGCCTGCCGCTGGCATTGATCGCGATGGATATCGATGACTTCAAGCCCATCAACGACCGGCACGGGCACGGCGTCGGCGACCAGACCCTGGTGCAGGTCGTGGAATGCCTGGAAAGCTGCCTGCGCCAAGGCGACCTGCTGGCCCGCTGGGGGGGCGATGAGTTCATGGTGGTCCTGCCCAAGAGTTCGCTGGAAACCGCCACACAGTTGGCCGAGACCATCTGCCAGACGATGCGCAAGCGGCCGATGCGCGGCGACCTGCCCGTGACCCTGAGCCTGGGTGTGGCCGAGCGCCATATGGATGAATCCCCCGCCGCCCTGATGGCGCGTGCCGATCAGGCGTTGTATCGCGCCAAGGCGGCGGGGAAAGATGGAGTGTCGGCGTAAGCCGAGCCTGTCAGCGCACCGGTGGCGCGTACTGGATGCCGCCGTTGCTCCACAGGGCATTGAGCCCGCGTTTGATCTTCAACACGCTGCCTTGGCCGATATTGCGCTCGAACACTTCACCGTAGTTACCCACCTGCTTGACGATCTGCACCACCCAATCCTTGCGCAGCTTGAGGTCCTTGCCGTACTCGCCGTCGGCGCCCAGCAGTCGCGCTACATCCGGATTTTTCGTGGTCTTGGCCTGCTCTTCGACGTTCTGCGAGGTGATGCCCATCTCCTCGGCGTTGATCATCGCAAACAGGGTCCACTTGACAATGCTGAACCACTCGTCATCGCCCTTGCGCACCAGTGGCCCCAGCGGCTCCTTGGAAATCACCTCCGGTAACACCACGAACTCATCCGGGTGGGCCATCTTGATCCGTTGGGCATACAGCCCCGACTGGTCGGTGGTGAGCACATCGCAACGCCCGGCTTCAAGGCCCTTGGCGCTTTCGTCGGCGGTGTCGAAGGTGATCGGCGTGAACTTCATGCCATGGGTACGAAAATAGTCGGAAACGTTGAGTTCGGTGGTGGTGCCGGCCTGGATGCATACGGTTGCGCCGTCCAGTTGTCTGGCGGCAGTGACCCCCAGTTTGTTGTTCACCAGAAAGCCGATGCCGTCATAGTAGGTCACACCCGTGAACACCAGGCCCATGCCCGAGTCGCGGGAGCTGGTCCAGGTGGTGTTGCGCGAAATCACGTCGATTTCGCCGGACTGCAGGGCGGTGAAACGCTCCTTGGCGGTCAATTGGGTGAACTTCACTTTGGATGCGTCACCGAATACGGCGGCCGCAACGGCGTGGCACACGTCCACATCGATGCCGGTCATCCTGCCCTGGCTGTCAGGCACGCCAAAACCTGGCAACCCGTCGCTGACCCCACACTGGATAAACCCTTTTTTCTGGATCGCGTCCAGGGTCGAACCGGCGTGCGCGGTGCCGGCCAGGCCAAACACGGCGGCGGCACTGATCATGGCCAAGGTAATGTTGAGTCGGTTCATGCGAGGCTCTCCCTGTCGTTTCTTGTTATTCGGCGCCACACTGCCCGCGCCGGCTTCTGATGCTGCCGGGGGAGTATCGACGGGTTTACCGCGTGGCCACAAACGACCTTTTGGCAACAGCTCCTTCCGATTTGGAATGACCCGGCGACTTTATTTCGTTTGCGGCAGGGCCTGGCCCACGGCTTAGATAAAAATACGCCCGCCACTGCCGAGTCCGAGATTCATGAGCCGCGAAACCATCAGCCAGTCGATTTCCATCGTTCATCCCATCAGCCTCAGCCATGGCAGCAACGCCGAGGTCTGGGACACCACGGGCAAACGCTATATCGATTTTGTCGGCGGGATCGGCGTGCTCAACCTTGGCCATTGCCACCCGGGCGTGGTGGCGGCGATTCGTGAACAGGCTACGAAATTGACCCACTATGCGTTCAACGCTGCACCGCACACGCCCTACATCGAACTGATGGATCGCCTGACCGGTTTTATCCCGGTGGACTACCCCGTCAGCGGCATGCTCACCAACAGCGGCGCGGAAGCGGCAGAAAACGCCTTGAAGATCGTGCGCGGCGCCACCGGCCGCACGGCGGTGATCGCCTTTGACGGTGCCTTCCACGGCCGCACCCTGGCCACCCTCAACCTCAATGGCAAGGTGGCGCCCTACAAACAGAAGGTCGGCGTCCTGCCCGGCCCGGTGTATCACCTGCCCTACCCCAGCGCCGATAACGGCGTGAGCTGCGCTGAAGCGCTGAAAGCCATGGACCGCTTGTTCAGCGTGGAAATCGACGTCGGTGACGTCGCCTGTTTCATCATCGAGCCGGTGCAGGGCGAAGGCGGTTTCCTGGCGCTGGATATCGAGTTTGCCCACGCCCTGCGGCGCTTTTGCGATGAACACAACATCCTGTTGATCGCCGATGAGATCCAGTCGGGCTTCGGTCGCACCGGCCAGCGTTTCGCCTTCTCACGCCTGGGCATCGAACCGGATCTGATCCTGCTGGGCAAAAGCATCGCCGGCGGCGTGCCGCTGGGCGCGGTGGTCGGGCGCAAGGCCTTGATGGACAACCTGCCCAAAGGCGGCCTCGGTGGTACTTACTCGGGTAACCCCATCGCTTGCGCGGCGGCATTGGCCACCCTCGATGCGATGACGGACGAACACTTGCAGGCCTGGGGCTCGCAGCAGGAAGAAGCGATCGTCGGTCGCTATGCCGCCTGGCGTTCGCAGCACCTGTCGCCGTACCTGGGCCGCCTGACCGGCGTCGGTGCCATGCGCGGCATCGAACTGGCCAACGCCGACGGCACGCCCGCGCCCCGGCAACTGACCCAATTGCTGAGCCTGGCGCGAGACGCCGGGCTGTTGTTGATGCCCAGCGGCAAGTCGCGGCACATCGTGCGCTTGCTGGCACCGCTGACCATAGAGCCTGCGGTGCTGGAAGAAGGACTGGATATTCTCCAGGCGTGCCTGAAGCAGTTGGTTTGACGCCCTGCATTCGCCGGTCGGCAGCCTTGACCTGATCCCCCTCCCCGCTGAAAATGCGCGACGCTTTTTTGTCTTCCGTTTACTGAAGTAGTGAAATTTCAATGTCCGATTCTTACACCGAACAATCCGCCGAAGAATCCGTAGCCGCCTTGCACGCCAAGGCTGAATACGAAAACGCCATCAATCTTTCACAGCATGTGCCAGCCGCCAAGATCATCAGCGAGATGGTGCTGGACGCCTTTCACACCTCCAAGGAAAGCGACCAGATCCGCGAACTGCGCGTGGCCATCCGCCAGGCCCACGACGCCTTCGACGACGACAAGGCCTACGACCTGATGGGCCAGCTCAAGCAGCTCAAGGACGCCGAAGCCGCTGACAACCTCGCCCTTGAAGACCTGAGCAGCAAGTTCTCCATCAGCCGCATCCTGTCGAGCTTCAAGGATGATCCTGAGTTTCAGGAGCTGGTCTACGGGCTGGCCCTCAAAGTGCTGAACCAGTCTCACCAGGCCATCAGCAACCCAAGCGCCGGCAAAGGCAAGGCCGCTCGCCCCAAGAAAGAAGCCGAAGTGTTTGTGATCAGCAAGGACGGCACCAGCGTCACCCTGCCGCTGCGCACGCCACGCTCGCGGTTGAACGTCGACCGTGAGGCGTTTGAGTTCCTGGGCTTCAGCTTTGTAGGCGAAGGCGACGAAGCCGAGTTGGAGGTTGAAAGCTTTGTGGATAACGCCGGCGTCGAGCAGCCGCTGAGCCGCAAGAGCGTGATTACTGCGCTGCAACAGCAGACGGCGTTTGAGGGCTACAGCATCGCGCAGCAGTGACCCCCCTGAACTGAATGTGGGAGGGAGAAAGCCCCCTCCCACATCGGCGCTAGACCGTCGCCGCAAACACCTCGCGAAACCGCTCCATCTCCCGCTTGTTCCCCACCGTCACGCGCACCCACTGCGGCCAGTTTTTCCACACCCGCCCGATGAACACGCCCTGTGCGGCAAGCTTGTCGATGACCTGCTCGGCCGGTTGCTTCACATCGATCATGAAGCAGTTGGCCTGGGACGCCGTGCAGGTGAAGCCACGGCCCTTGAGCCAGGTGATTGTTTCATCGCGCAGCTGGGCATTGAGCGCCTTGCGTTGCGGCAGCAGCTTTACGTCTTCCAGGCTGGCGAGGCCGCCGAGCAGGGAAGAACCCGCCGGGACATTGTCACCGCCGAACACCGCCAGCCGTTCCAGCAGCGCCGGGTGGCCGATCGCCAGGCCCAGACGGGCGCCGGCCATACCGTAGATTTTCGAGAAGGTGCGCAACACCAACAGGTCGTCATGGTCCTTGACCCAGCTCACCACGCTTGGGGTGTCGGCGAAGTCGATGTAGGCCTCGTCCACCACCAATACGCTGCCTTTGGGCTTGTTCGCCAGCGCCTGGCGAATAGCCTCGGTGGAGGTGATGGTGCCCGTCGGATTGTTGGGATTGCAGACATAGAGCATCCCCGCCTGGGGATCGGCGGCGAGCATGGCGGGAACGTCGTGGGCGTGGTTGGCGTCAAGGTCCACTTCGCGCACCGGCGCCTTACGGGACTCGGCGGCCTGGCGCGGTACTTCGTAGGACGGCGTGGCCATCACCAGGCCGCGGGTTTCGCTGGTGAACGCCAGCACCGCGTAGCGCAGCGCGGCCATGGAGCCGGCGAACACCGCCACCTGCTCTTCGGCAATCCCGTGCTGCTGGGCAAACAGGCCGGCCAAGGCGTACATGTGTTTGTACGGATACCGCCCGGCTGTCGCGATGCCGCCCTGCATCGCTTCGCGGACCGCCGTCGAAGGCCCGTAGGGGCTTTCGTTGTAGTTGAGCAGTACCTTGTCAGCCTTGGTCGGCGTGGGTGCGGCGAGCGCCCAATCCAGGCGCCCGAGCAAAGGCAGGGCGGCGCCAAGAGCGAGAAGGGATCGACGACTAACGCTGACCATGGTGACTACTCCTTGTAGACGGGTGAGGAATTCGCACAGCTCGTATAGAAGGGTATGACGAGACAAGGAACGAAGGATTTAACCGAGCCGCCATAAAAAGCCCCGTACAACTTGCGAAGACGGGGCTTTTTTCGAGCAGGGCGCTTCAGCGCTCCCAGTAGCCAGCGATGGGATATTTCGCACACAAGGCTTCGAGTTCTGCACGCAGTTGTTGCTGCAGAATCGGTTCGAGGCGGTACGCGTGCTCCCCCAGCGGCGTGACATTGTCCAATACCCGGCACACCAGATCGATGATGTGCCGACAGCCCTCGGCATCGACACCGCGTTGTGCCATGGAACCCGTGCCGATACACAAGCCACTGGCGACGGCAGACGAACGCGTCTCACCCGGTATGCGGTTTTTATTCACCACGACACCGCAGCTTTCCAGCGCCGACTCGGCGATAGCGCCGGTAACGCCGCCGCGCAAGCGAATCAGCACGGTGTGGTTTTCACTGCGCCCGCCGACCACTTCATAGTCATGGGCCTGAAACGCACTGGCTACTTCGTCGGCCAGAGTGCGAATCCGCCCCATGCACGCGTCGAACGCCGGCGTCATCGCGTAGCCCAGCGCAGCGGCTTTGGCGGCGATCATATTGACCGCTGGCGCGCCCTGCATGCGTGGGAAAACGGCTTGATCCAGCACACGGCTGAAGGTCGCCCTCAAGCCCGGCACCTTGGTATGGGCGTCGCGGCCAGACAGGATCAGGCCACCGCGCGGTCCGCCGAGCTGCTTGTGGGTACAGGTAGTGGTGACGTGCGCGGCGTTGATCGGACTCGGGTGCCGCCCCGTCACCACCAGCCCGGCAATATGAGAAATGTCGGCGAGCAGGATCGCACCCGCTTCATCGGCTATGGCGCGAAACCGCTCGAAATCCACAACCCGCGAATAAGCCGATGCACCGCAGATGATGATGCGTGGGCGATGGGCAAGCGCCAGACTACGCACCTGCGCGTAATCGATCAGTCCGTCGGCGGTGGTGCCGTAGCGAATGGCCTTGTAGTAGGCACCGGTAAATACGGCGGGGCTGCCATGGGTAAGGTGCCCACCGTGATCGTGGGCCATGCCCAGCAGGGTATCCCCCGGTTCAAGCAGGGCGGACAGCACTTGGGCGTTGGCGTTGGAAGCCGAGTGCGACTGCACGCCGGCGTAGTGGGCATCGAACAGTTCACGCGCCCTGCGGATAGCCAGGGACTCGACCAGATCGACATTCTCGCAGCCCGCCCGATGGCGTCGGCCAGGCGCGCCCTCGGCAGTGATGTTCACCAATGCAGACGCGGAGGCCACCAGGGTGCGCGGTTCGACCGCACAGGAGGACGCGACCAGTGACAGTGTGCGGTGCTGGCGCGCTACTTCCGCGTCCAGCAGCATCGCCAACTCCATGTCCTCGGCGTGCAGATCCGCCATGCCTCGGCGCAACAGGTCAGCCTGATCCTGCAGGTGTACGGTATTGACTGCCATGGGGAGTGTCCTTTCCTTGGTCGCTGCGTAGCGGTTCGTCCTGAACCGTGGCGCCCAATTAAACAGGAAATTAAACATTTTCCAAATTAAATGTTCGCTTTTGTCCCCCTTTGCCGAGTAACTGGCCATTTGCCTTACCGCCTGACAGGGTCGAGCATCTTGGGCTTTATTGTTAAGCCACGCGCGTGCAACACTTGCGCCCGCCGCAAAGCCTGAACGCCCTGGATGGGTACTTCAGTGCTGAAACACCCTGCGTGGCGTCTTCAAGGATCAACGGTTTTTACTAAAGGGAAGTGGTGAGCACGTGATGCACAGACGAGAAAAAACCGAGCACTTGAAGAGCAACATCAAGTACTTGATCAAGAGCCGCGGCGAGACCCAACTGTCGTTGTGCAGCGCGGCCGGCCTGACCCGCACCACGATCTACAACATCCTCGAAGGCAAGGTCGTCAACGTTCAACAGTCGACCCTGCGCAAGATTTCCGATTTTTTCGGCGTGTCTTACGAAGAAATCGAGACCATCGATTTTGAAGCCAAGGAAATCATCGAGAGCAGTGTTTCGCCCCAGGGCAATATGAACCCGGCAGCCGTGCCTGTGCTCAAGCAAAGCCAGGTCATGCAGCACCTGGACAAGCGCATCGGCGAACTGGCCACCCTCTTCCCGCTCACGTACTACTTCGGCGCGTCCCATAACCTGATCGGCGTACAGCTGGAGCATCCCATCGCGGGTGTGAACGAGCCAGGTGACCTGCTGATCATCCAGAAGGGTTCATCGAGCGATACCAAGGAAAAGCTGGTGTTCGACAAGGTCACTCAGGCGCTGTTGATCAGCCGTGAGCCCTGCGCCAACTCAGAACGCCTGTGTGTACTGGGCGATATCATTGAGGAGCGCTTCAATGACCACGCATGAAAGCGAGATAGAAAACAGCAAGTACAAACTGCTTGGCTTCGAAAATGACAAGAGCCTGGCCGTGATCATGATCATCGCCACGGGCAAGATCATCCGGGTCAAGTTGAGCGAAGTCATCAACAGCGAAATCATGGACAACTTAAATAAAATGGAAGTTAAAAACCTGTACAAGAAGTTCTATTCCCAAGGCGGCTCGGTGACCGCGTACGACCTCAATGACCGTAATGAAAACTCATGGATGATCTACATCATCCTGAACCTGCTGCTCTTCACTTTTTATATTTTCACCAGCATCGCCGCGACCAAACCGATCTACATCGAGTCACTCGACATCATCGTCACGCCCGGCACTTTCCTGTATCCGTTGACCTTTTTGATCGTGGACCTGCTCAACGAAAACTTCGGCCTGAGACTCGCCAGAAAGGCCATTCTGTTTGCCTTTGCCAGCAACGCGATGATCATCATCCTGCTCTACGGCTCGACTTTCCTGCCCGGCCTGCCAGGTTGGAAGCTCGACGGTCCTTACAACGATGTGATCGTCCAGGTATCGTCGGTATTGATCGCCTCTTCGGTGTCGTTCCTGGTGTCGGAAAATATCAACTCGTATTTACTGTGCAAGATCAAAGAGCTGACCAATTCCAAATACCTGTACCTGCGCATTTTCCTCAGTACGTTCTTTGCGGTGATTATCGACAGCTTCCTGTTCTGCTTCATCGCGTTCTACGGCGCCATGCAGACCAGCGACATCCTGAGCATGATCTATGTACAGATCGCGATCAAAGTCGGTTTTGCGTTCTTCAATATCCTGCCGGCCTACGGTGCCCGCTCGTTGTTCAAGCGCTACCTGACCGCCGCCACTGCCTGATGCGCAGCTGTCGAGCCTTGTCGAGGCTCGACAGCTGCGTGTTGGGGGTCAGTTCAGCTGCAATTTCTGCTTCAGGCTCTGCATGACCGCTGCCTTGTTCTGCAGGTAGTCATTCAAGCCACGTGCGCGCAGGTTGCACGCATCACACTCGCCGCAGCCGGTGCCGATAATGCCGTTGTAGCAGGTCAGGGTCTGCTCGCGGACCAGGTCCAGCTGCTGGTGGTAATCCGCCAGTGCCCAAGTCTCAGCCTTGTTCAGCCACATCAACGGGGTTTCCAGGCGTACGTCGTACTCCATGCCCAGCTTGAGCGCCTGGTTCAAGGCTTTGACGAACTCATCGCGGCAATCGGGGTAGCCGGAGAAGTCGGTCTCACACACGCCGGTGATGACCGTCTCGGCCTTGACCTGATACGCGTAGATAGCCGCCAGGGTTAAAAACAGAATATTGCGGCCCGGCACAAAGGTGCTCGGCAGGCTTTCTCCGGAGCTGTTCACGGCGGGCACCGGGATGTTGTCGCGGGTCAGGCTGCTGATTGCCAGTTCGTTGAGCAGCGACACGTCCATCACTTTGTGAACGGTGGCCCCCAGTTGCTTGGCCAACTGCCGGGCGACTTCGATTTCCGCGACATGGCGCTGACCGTAATCGAAGGTGATGCAGTGCACTTCGTCATACAGCGGCAACGCCTGGATCAGGCAGGTCGTCGAATCCTGACCGCCACTGAACACCATAACGGCTTTTTTACTCATCACTTTGCTTCCTGCAGGGGTAGGGTTTGGTCGTAGTTTAAAGGTCACTCAATAAAAAACCCCGCGCTTCTTTCGAAGGCGGGGCCTTTTTATTACTCAGACACTCAGTGTGCGTAGGTCAGCAACAGCTCTTTCGGCACTTGGAAATCCAGGGACATCATCACGCTGAGCGCGGTGATGGTGAAGATCGAGAACACGAACAGCTTGCGGGCCCAAACGGTGTCGTCCACCGCTTTGTAGCCGGTCCAGGCCATGTACAGCCAGTACATGCCC
>Ga0247813_10003203_pt1 | contig 10637 bp, 7 predicted proteins | sample UWRJL169409C1_FD_180719 | JGI IMG/M metagenome (GOLD analysis project Ga0247813, IMG submission 180719) | Plant litter microbial communities from Arlington Agricultural Research Station in Wisconsin, United States - UWRJ-L169-409C-1 | ecosystem: Environmental > Terrestrial > Plant litter >... | reverse complement strand
CGGCTTCCCTGAAGGCGTGGTCAATATCGTGACCAATGCGCCCGAAGACGCTGCTGACGTGGTCGGTGCGCTGATCGATGCGCCGCAGGTCAAGCGGATCAACTTTACCGGATCGACCGGGGTGGGCCGGATCATCGCCTTGCGCGCGGCGCAGCATCTCAAGCCGGTACTGCTCGAACTGGGCGGCAAGGCACCGATGATCGTGCTCGACGATGCCGATCTGGACGAAGCGGTGAAGGCGGCGGCGTTCGGCGCTTACATGAATCAGGGCCAGATATGCATGAGCACCGAACGGATTATCGTGGTGGATTCAGTGGCCGATGCGTTCGCGGAGAAATTCGCCGCCAAAGTTCGCACTATGCCCGCAGGCGATCCGACCAAGGGCGGCACCCCGCTGGGCGCGGTGGTGGACCGCAAGACGGTGGACCATTGCTACGGCCTGATCGAGGAAGCGGTAGGGCAGGGCGCAAAGCTGCTGGTCGGCGGCGAAACTACGCAGAACGTGGTCATGCCCGCGCATCTGGTCGATTATGTCACGCCTTCGATGAAGCTGTTTCGCGATGAGAGCTTCGGCCCCGTAGTCGGCATCGCCCGCGCGCGCGACGAGGCGCATGCGATCGAACTGGCGAATGATACCGAATATGGCCTCTCCAGCGCTGTCTTCACGCAGGACACTGCACGCGGACTGCGCGTGGCCCGGCAGATTCAGGCCGGGATTTGCCACGTAAACGCCAGCACCGTGTCGGACGAACCGCAAATGCCGTTCGGCGGGATGAAGGCGAGCGGTTACGGCCGGTTCGGCGGGCGGCAGGGGATCGATGCCTTTACCGAAACCCGCTGGATCACGTTCGAGACCGAGCCGGGCCATTATCCTATTTGATTTGACCCAGCTGACCTGTCGGAAAACCTTACAGCGAGGCAGCGGGTAAACTTTTCGCTAACCATTATACGCCTACGAAATCAGCCATCTGCACAAACTGGCACGCACCGTGCAATGTTGTTTATGTACCCAAAGAGTCTTCGAATGAGGCGGGGCCGCCAAATGGTCTCAACCTGGTCTCCCGGCCCCGCCTCCCCGAAGAACTGGTGCTCCCTCGGATCAGCGATTACCTCAAATCACCGATGCCCGTGTGGCCGCATTCCGTAAGGAAGTTCGCTGGTGAACGCCTCCACCTTGACCACGCGCCCGCTGTCGAACCGGTACATTTCCACCACCTGATAGGTCAGCGGATAGCCGGTGCCGACCGCTGGAATATCCTCGAAGAAGCGGTACACCGCCAGCCCGCGTTCCTCATCTACGGCAAGTAATTGCCGATCGCGCACTGCCTCTACCCGCATCAGCGGCGGCGAGCCGAAGGAGGCGGGGCACAGGCCCACATCCTGCCCGTTGACGAACCAGTGGCAGGCTTCCCCGAAGATGTCAGGCGCAGCGCCGCGCGATCCGAGTGCGTCCATAAATTGCGCTGCGGCAGATTGCATGTCCGCACGCGCGGTACGGCGGCGGGCAGGCAAGCGCGGGGCGGCGGTAAGGCTGGCCGGATCGGCCCACGGCGCGCCGTATTCGCGGCGGCGGATCAGCGCATCGACCGCGCCGATCTCCTCGCCGTCAGCGGAAATGGTGAACACGCCCCATGCGGGCTGGCCATGTTCCTGTATCTGGCCGAACCACACCGCGCGGCCGGTTTGCGCATCGGCCACCACCAGCGGCGCTTCGTCCACTGCCGAAACGCCCGCCCAGATGCCTTCACCCACGCGAATGCCGACCGAGTTTTCGGCGTAACCGACGGTATCGGCCCAGTTGAGCCCCTGCCATTGGTTGCCGACCATTCCGCGCGTTACGGCATTCGCCTGCGCGGTAAGGCAGGCGTTGCTGCACGCCGCCGGATCGGGCGCGAGCGCTGGCGGGGCGGAATCCGGACCCCAGAACAGGTTGTGCATGAAATAGGGGACGTAGGTGAAAGTCGCCTCGATCCGCTGGATTTCGCCATTGCGGATGCGGAAGGCTTCGAGCAGGCTGATCGAATTGGGCCATTTGAGCGCAGTGCGCATCTCGCGGCCATTGGTCAGCAGATAGGTGTCCCACTCATTCGCATGATCGAAAAACCCTGCGCCGACCACCACGCCGCGCTCTACATCCACCAGCGGTAGCGAACGGCGGATACGCTTGTTGATCTTGTAGAGGCCCAGTTCGAACTGCGCCCGGCAGCCGGAGGCAATATTGGCTGCGCTGGCCTGCGCGCCGGGGGCAGGAGCGGTGGTGCTGATGCCGTTTTCGAGGCGTGAGCAGTCTTCGCTGAATGGGGCGAATACCTGCCCGTCGTTCAGTTCGACTGTATCGAAATAACTGTCCGCAATCGCCAGCATCCGTTCGCGCGGGCGCCGTTCTGCTTCTGGCAGGACTTCGGTGAACTCCGCGAAATGCTGCATATTTGCCCAGTCGCCATAGGGCGCGGGCAGGCCGGTGCGGCGGTGAACCACGGTTTCGATTTCATCGATCAGCCCGTTTTCAACATGGATGCGGACTGCGTAGAATGCTGCGGTGCCGTTCTCGCGGATCGAACCGAACCATGCGGCGTGGCCGGTGGTCTGGTCGGCCACTTCAAGGCCGGTAGCGTCGACCTCGGTGACGGTGCGCCATGTCCCCTGGCCGGGGGCGAGGGGGACGTTGTTTTCGGTATAGAGCAGCGACGGCGAGAGCGGCAACCGGCTGGCATCACGTGCTGCGAGCGCGGTCATATGCGCGCGCAGGTGGCCGATGAGGCATTCGCGCTGGCACTCGGTATCTGCGACAGCGCTCGCCTCGCCGGGGGCTTGGGCGAAGGCGGGGGCGGGCAGGAGGGCGGCGCAGGTGGCAAGCAAAAATCGTTTCATGTTCTATCCCCTTACATTCGTCATTCCCGCGAACGCGGGAATCCAGTCTGCTCCAGCGGCGCAAACCCCAGATCCACGGCCAAATCGCGCCAACCGAGATTGTCCTTCTCGATCAGTTCCAGTTTCCACACGCGGATCCATTTCTTGACCCGCTTTTCACGAATGATGGCCTGTTCCATTGTCGAGTGTTGCTCGTACCAGACCAGCAATTTTGCGCTGTTCCGGGTCGCAAAACCGGGCGTTAAGCCTTCGCGGTGCTGGTGCACACGCTGGATAAGGTCCGAGGTAACGCCGGTGTAGATCGTACCGTTGCGGCGTGACGCGATGATATAGACGCAGGGTTGGAAGTCGCGCTGCACTGCCAGAGCTTACTGGATTCCCGCGTTCGCGGGAATGACGAAGGGTAGAGTTTGGGAGGAGTAAGCGTTTCTCACTGCCCATGCCCGGCATCCGCAAAATCCTCGTTCGCCCGCGCAATCAGATAGGCGTGGATCGACCGCGCCTGCGGTTCGTCCAGCACGCCGGCGAAGCTCGCCATGCCGAGTTCCGCGCGCGCGCCGTGCAGCACAATGTCGAGGAACGCGGCGTGGGTTTCGGGCGTCATCCAGCGCAGGTCTTTCATCCCGCCCACGGCATCGACGCCGTGGCAGCGCACGCAATTATCGGCGTAAAGCGTGCGGCCCTGCGCCACTTCTGCTTCCGAAGCGGTCAGGAATGGCGGGCGGGGCAGCGCAACGGCGGGCGGCATAGGCGGCAAGGTCACGCCGGTCGCATCGAGGCGGAACACCAGCAGCTTGGCCGATGCGGTCTGGAATGCGCCCAGATTATAGACTGGCGAACCGCCCCATCCGGCATTGATCGCGATATATTGCACACCGTCGATCATATAGGTGATCGCGCCCGCCACCGGGGCTTGGTCGATATTCATCTCCCACAATTTCGCGCCGGTATCGGCCGCGTAAATCGCTAGAGTTTTGTTGATCGTTCCCTGCACCACCAGATTGCCCGCCGTGGCCAGCACACCGCCGGAACCGGGATGCGGATAGGGCACGCGCCATGCCTCAGTCTGCGTGGCGGGGTTCCAGGCAAGCAGATAGCCCTTCTCGGTCGCGCGCGCCTGTTCCATCAGTTGCGCGCGCAATTCGGGCATATTGCGCCGTTGCTGCGCGCTGTTCGAACGGTGGTGGACGTAATTGAAATCGCCGTCTTCTGCCCGCGCGTAGACATCGCCCTGTTCCTGCGCGCTGAGGTAAACCAGCCCGGTATCGGGGCTGAACGCCATCGGGTGCCACGTATGCGAGGCGAGCCAAGATGGGTTCATCAGGTGCGGCGTGGTGGTGTTGTGCGCGCCGGGTTGCAGCACTGGGCGCCCGGTTGCCATGTCGATCCGGCTGGCCCAGGTGTTGACCGAGGTGTAAGTTTCCGCGCTCAGCAATTCGCCGGTCGCGCGGTCCAGCACGTAGAAAAATCCGTTTTTGGGCGCCTGCATGATCACCTGCCGGTCGCGGCCTGCAATCTTCAGTTCGGCCAGCATCATCGGCTGGGTGCAGGTGTAATCCCAGTCTTCTTCCGGCACCATCTGGTAGTGCCATTTGTATTCGCCGCTGGTCGCATCGACCGCCACGATCGAACACAGGAACAGGTTATCCCCGCGCCCTTCGCTGCGGAAATGCCACATGTGCGGGGTGCCGTTGCCCGTGCCGATATAGACGAGGTTGAGCGCAGGATCGTAAGCAAACGCATCCCACGCGGTGCCGCCCCCGCCATAGCGCCACCATTCGCCGTGCCATGTCGGCAGCGCGGCTTGCATGGCGCTGTCGGACGCTTCGCCATCGGGGCCGTTCGCCGGGTTTCCGGGGACCGTGTAGAATTTCCATTCCTGCTCGCCGGTTTCCGCATCATAGGCCGCGACAAATCCGCGCACGCCGTAATCCGCGCCGCCATTGCCGATCACCACCTTGCCATCATACACGCGCGGTGCGCCGGTGATGGAGTAGGCTTCGGCACGGTCGAATGTCTGCACGGTCCAGATTTCCGCGCCGGTGCCTGCGTCAATCGCGATCAGCCGCCCGTCGAGCGCGCCGATATACAGCTTGCCTTCCCACGCGGCGATTCCGCGCGCGGACGGGCCGCAACATGCCAGCCGCGCCCATTCGGGGCCGACCTGCGGGTCATAGGTCCACAGCCTCTCGCCGGTCGCGCCATTATAGGCGGTGACGATGTTGTAGATGCTGACGTTGTAGAGGATGCCGTCCACCACCAGCGGCGTGCCTTGCACCCCGCGCATGGTTTCCAGATCGTCGAACCATGCCAGGCCGAGGCGCGACACGTTGCTATCATTGATCTGTTCTAGCGGGCTGAACCGCTGTTCATCCCAGCCCCGGCCATAGCTCATCCAGTCGCCCGCATTGGCCGCACCGTTGATGCTGCGCATCGCTGCCGGTGTGACGAGCGCGGGGCCAGACGGCGCGGCCGTGACCATCGTGCACCCGGCCAGCGCCGCTGCCAGCATCAGTCCCCACGCCCGTTTGGCCAGAACCCGCATCATTTCCCCCTCACTTATTCGCCAACCTTAACCGGACTTGTGCAGTCAGGACTACCAAAAACGGACGAAGTGATTATCATCGGGAACGAATATGGGGGAAGATGCCGTGAAAAAGGCGCTGTTGATCGGTTTGATGTTGCTCGCGCCGGGATGCGCTACGGCGCAGTTGAACCCTGCGATGCCCGACGAAATCACGATGGCGGGCGACCGGTTGTTCCCCGAAAGCATTACTTCGGACGCCGCAGGCAATATCTATATCGGCAGCAATCCGGGAATCGTTTTTCGCGCCCTGCGGGGCAGCGCGGTGGCAGAACCGTGGCTGATGCCCGATGCTGAAAGCGGGCTGCAATCGGTGTTCGGGGTGTTGGTGGATGACGCGCGCGGGCTGCTGTGGGTCTGTTCCAACCCCAACACGCTGGTGGAACCGCGCCAGACCGGACTCGCTACGGTGAAGGCGTTCACACTTTCGAGCGGGCAGTTGATGGCGGATTATCCGTTCCCCGCCGATTCCGGCCCGGCGCTGTGCAACGACATCACGATTGATGCGAACGGCGATGTTTATGCCAGCGACACCGTGGGTGCGCGGATTTTGCGGTTGCGCAGCGGCGCGGCGGCACTCGAATATTGGGGCGCGTCTGAACATTTCACCGCGATTGACGGGATCAGCTTCGGCCCGGGAGGGGCGCTCTACGCCAACAGCATCCAGCGCAATACGCTGATGCGGGTGGGCAAGGGTACGGATGGCAGCTTCGGTGCGGTCGAACTGCTGGCAACCTCCGCCCCGCTTGGCGGACCGGACGGGCTGCGGCCGCTGGGCGGTAATCACATGCTGCAATCGGAAGGCAATGCCGGGACGATTACCGTGCTGACTTTTCCGGAAAGCGGCCCGGTTCAGGTTCAGGTGATCGCCAGCGGGATCGACTATGCGAGTTCGGTTACGATGGTCGGCGGGCGGGCGTATTTTCCGGAAGGCAAGCTGAGCTTCCTGTTCGACCCAGCCAAGCGCGGGCAGGATCCGGGCGCGTTTGTGGTCCGTTCGGTGGAGATTCCGCAATGAGGGCTTTGCTGTTCGCCGCTTTGTTGCTGCCCGTTCCTGCCGCAGCGCAGGACGCCGCCCAGGAACGCGCATTGCGGCGCGATATTGCCGAACTCGATAGCCGCGTTGCCCGTTTGGAAGGCTACCGGGAGGTAGTGAAGCTGCAACGCGCCTTCGCCTATTACGTCGATCGCGGGCTGTGGCGCGATGCGGCCACCTTGTTTGCCAGTACCGGCACGCTCGAACTGGGGATCGACGGGGTTTATGTCGGCCCCGCGCGGATCGAGGAATATCTGCGGCGTCTGCACGGCGGGCAGGAAGGGCTGATCTACGGCCAGCTGAACGAATGGGTGACGTTGCAGCCTTCGATTGCCGTAGCGGATAACGGGCTGAGCGCCACTGCGCGCTGGCGCGATCTGGGGATGCTTGGCCAGTACCGCCAGCACGGCGAATGGCGCGATGGGATTTATGAAAACACCTATGTGGTGGAAGGCGGCGTCTGGAAAATCGCCTCGGTCCACCTCTATGTGAACTTCGTCGCGCCCTATGCGCGCGGCTGGGCTCGGCTGGACGAGGGCGAGGGGCTGGTCCGCAGCGCGGCGGCGGGAGATTTCCCGCCGGACATGCCGCCGACTGCCGCATATGCGCCGTTCCCGGCCGTGCAGGTGCCGCCGTTTGCGCAGCCCAATCCGGTTACGGGGAGGGCGGTTCGATGATCAAGACCATTCCCACATCCGCTCACCCTGAGGCTAGCTTGGCGAGCGGGCCTTCGACAGGCTCAGGACGAGCGAGTTTGTTAGGCGCGGCGTTGGCGGTGCTGGCGCTACTCGCGATCCCCATTCCCGCCACCGCGCAAACCGCGCAGGAACGCGTTTCCGCCTACCGCGAGCGAGTGGAGCGGCTCGAAGATCAGGTCGCGATCGAGAACCTGCAAGCGTCGTTCGGGTACTATTTCGACAAGGGGCTGTGGGGCGAGGCGGCGGCGCTGTTCAGCCGCCAAGGCCGGTTCGAATACGGCCAGCAGGGCATCTACATCACTCCGGCGCGGATCGAGCGGGCGATGTTGCTGTTCGGACCGGAAGGGCTCGCTCCCGGCATTCTCAACAATCACATGATGCTGCAATCGGTGGTGATCGTGGCCGATGATGGCCGCACCGCCACCGGGCGCTGGCAGGGTATGGTGATGCTGGGGCAGTCTGGCCAGACCGGCCAATGGGGTGTGGGGGTCTATGAAAACACCTATGTGCTGGAAGGCGGGGTGTGGAAGATTTCCGGCCTGCACTTCTATCCGCTCGGCTTTACGGATTACGACAAGGGCTGGATGCAGTCGCAAATCCCGCTTGCAGGGCAAAGTGCGTTGTTCCCGCCCGATCTGCCGCCATCCGAAGTCTATCGCGCATTTCCCGGCGTGTATGTGCCGCCGTTCAGCTATCCGCATCCGGTGACGGGCGAGAGCATGGCGGATATTCCGCAACCGGCGGATGATGTGGTGGGGAGGCCGTGAAGATGCGTTTGTTGATCGCCCTGAGCGCCCTCGCTTTTGCCAGTTTTGTTACTGGCCCCGCTGCCGCGCAAACCGTGGACGAGGAACTCGCCGCGCTGGATGCGCGCATCACCCGGCTGGAGGACCTAAACCAGATCGAGATCGTCCAGCGCACCTACGGCTATTTCGTGGACCGTGCGCAGTGGACGCTGTTGGCGGACCTGTTCACCGAGGATGCGACGCTGGAAATCGGCGGCAAGGGTGTGTTTGTCGGTCGCCACCGCGTGCTCGAATATATGCAGACCGCGTTTGGCCCCGATGGCCCCGATTACGGGATGATCGCGCAGCATATGCAGTTCCAGACCATCCCCGATGTCGCGCCGGATGGCGAAACCGGCTGGCTGCGCGGCCGCGCCTTCGTGATGAGCGTGGGCGGCTGGGGCCTGCCGCTGTACGAAAACGAGTTTGAAAAGGGCGAGGATGGGGTGTGGCGGATCAGCCGTCTTAGCGGCCCGTTCACGATGTACACCAACTGGCAGGGCTGGGGCGTCAACGCGCTCAACAACACCTGGCCGGACAAGTTCGAGCCCGCTCCCGATTACCCGCCGACCACGGTTTACCTGACCTACCCCGCCTATTGGGTTGCGCCGTTCCACTATCCCAATCCGGTCACGGGTGAGGTATTCACGCCCGGCAGCCAGCCCGCTGGCGCCTATTACCGCCCGCCGGGAACGGCGGAGCAGACTGCGGTGGAGGCAATGGGACATCTGGTCGATGGCTCGCAGCCGATTGCCGGGCCGGGGGGCGAATAGAGCGATGCGCATGCTTTGGATATGTGCCGCGCTGGCCGCGGCTTCGTGCGCTCCGGCTTCGGGGCCGCAAAGTGCTTCTGTGCCGGCCGATTTCCTCGCCGCCCCTGCAGCCGAGGAATGGCTTTCGGACGGGCGCGATTATTCCGCGCAACGCTACAGCCCGCTGACCCAGATCGACGCTGGCAATGTGAGCCAGCTCGGCCTCGCCTGGTTCGCTGAGCTGGATACGTTTCGCGGGGTCGAAGCCACCCCGGTTTACGCTGACGGGGTGCTCTACAATATCAGCGCGTGGAACATCACCACTGCTTACGATGCGCGTACCGGCGCGCTGCTGTGGCGCTACGATCCGCAGGTTGACCGTCAGCAGGGCCGTTATGCCTGTTGCGAACCTGTCTCGCGCGGGCTTGCGCTGTGGCGCGACAAGGCGATTATCGCCACGCTCGACGGGCGGTTGATCGCGCTCGACCGGGCCACCGGGCAGCCGGTTTGGACCACGCAGACCTTTGGCCGCGATTTCCCCTACACCATCACCGGCGCGCCGCGCGTTTTCGATGGCAAGGTGGTGGTTGGCCAATCGGGCGGCGATCTGGGCGTGCGCGGGTTTGTGGCGGCTTGGGATGCGGAGACGGGCGCGCAGGAATGGAAGTTCTTCCTCACCCCCGGCAACCCCGCCGATGGGCCGGATGGCGTGGCCAGCGACCCGATCATGCCGATGATCCGCGAAACGTGGGCGGGCGAATACTGGCAGCTTGGCGGCGGGGCGAATGCGTGGGATTCGATCACCTACGATCCGGAGCATCGGACGGTGTTTGTCGGCACCGGCAACGGCTCCCCGCTCAGCCGTTACCACCGCAGCAACAATGAAGGCGACAACCTGTTCGTCTGCTCCATTGTGGCATTGGATGCTGATACCGGCGCTTACAAGTGGCACTACCAGATGGTGCCGGGCGAGGACTGGGATTACACCTGCACATCCTCCATCATCAGCGCCGATCTGGAAATTGAAGGCCGTACCCGGCAGGTGATCATGCAGGCACCCAAGAATGGGTTTTTCTACGTGATCGACCGGGTGACCGGCGAACTGATCAGCGCCGCGCCGCATGTGAAGGTCAATTGGGGGCATGTCGATCCGGCCACCGGGCAGATGGTGGTGAACGAAAGCGCGCGTTACGGCACCGATCCGGTGCTGGTTTATCCGGGGCCGGGCGGCGCGCATAACTGGTTTCCGATGGCGTTTTCTCCGCGCACGGGTCTGGCCTATTTCCCGGCATATCAGTCGGGGCTCGCTTACGCGCTCGATCCGAATTTCGTGGCCCAACCCTTCCGGTCGAATGCCGGCTGGGGCGGCTATACCGGGGAGGCTTTGCAGCGGCGCATCGCGCTGATGGCCGAGGCTGCCGCGGATGAGAAGGCGTGGCTGACCGCGTGGGATCCCGTCACACAAACCGCCCGCTGGCAGGTAGAACTGCCGCGCCACGGCAATGGCGGGGTGATGGTGACGGCCAGCGATCTGGTATTCGAAGGCACCACCCGCCAGACCTTCGCCGCGTTCGATGCGCGTGACGGCCGCGAGTTGTGGGCTTCCCCCACGCAGTCTGCCCCGGTGGCAGGTTCGATCACCTATATGCTGGACGGCGTGCAATATATCGCGATCAACGCCGGATGGGGCGGCGGCGCGGCGCAGCAGGAACAGGCGACCGGCATCGAATTGCCGCGCGCTTCGGCCCGGCTGCTGGTGTTCAAGCTGGGCGGTACTGCTCAATTGCCGCCGCTCGCCGCTGTTGCCGCCATCCCTCCGCCGCCGCGCCTGCGCGCGACCGAGGCGGACGTAACGCGCGGAGCGCAGCTTTATGCGCAAACCTGCGCTGTGTGCCACGGCCAGCGCGCTAT